>Ga0206125_10000009_pt1 | contig 358085 bp, 370 predicted proteins | sample Helgoland_Spring_4_FD_148598 | JGI IMG/M metagenome (GOLD analysis project Ga0206125, IMG submission 148598) | Pelagic subsurface seawater microbial communities from Kabeltonne, Helgoland, North Sea - Helgoland_Spring_Bloom_20160331_1 | ecosystem: Environmental > Aquatic > Marine > Epipelagic...
CACCAAAAGAATGGATCAACAATGACGAGGTACGAATGATGTTTTCTGCCATGCTGGGAACAACAGAGTCAGAGTGGAAGAGACGCATTGACACGTCGCTGGTGGAAACTCTGATGTTGGGTGTCAACGATTCGAATGAGCGTCACAAAACAGACATTGTTATTCTTACATGGTTTAGATCTTTTGAGAACAAATTTCCAAACCTCCGCTCACTCAACCTGTCAGGCTGTATCAACCTCACCGACGCCAGCGTGTCGGAAGTAGCAAGACGATGTTCGAAGCTCCACACACTCAACCTCAGAGGCTGCTACAACATCACAGACGCCAGCGTGTTGGAAGTAGCAAGACAAGGTTCGAATCTCCAATCACTCAACCTCGCAGGCTGCAACATCACCGATGCCAGCGTGGTGGCAGTAGCAAGAGGATGTTCAAACCTCCAATCACTCGGCATCAGAACCTGTCGCAACATCACCGATGCCAGCGTGTCGGAAGTAGCAAGACGATGTTTGAATCTCCACACACTCGACCTCAATATGGGTTTCCAGGGGAACAACAACATCACAGACTTGTCGGTGCTGGAAGTAGCAAGACACTGTTCGAATCTCCAAACACTTAACCTTGGAAGCTGCAGGAGAATCACAGACTTGTCGGTGATGGAAGTAGTAAGACGATGTTTGAATATCCAATCACTCCTCCTCTACAACTGCCCGCACATCACCTCCGCGTGCAAGAACACCATGCAACAATGCCAAATCGCATTTAGGTACAAAAAAAAGTGACCGTTTTAAATAATGAATAAAAATTGTTTTTTTACCAACTATAAATTGTTTTTTTACCAACTATACATGTAGTAACCCAACATAAGAGAGATTGCTCAAATAAAACTGATTAAACTGACACAGAAGGCCGTTAAATATTGAATAAAATTTGCAGTTGCAGGGTTTTACCCAAGAACATAATAGGATATATTTGCAGTGCTCAGACAATAACAATGAGACTGACCATAACCCTACTGAAATTGACTGTGTCTTTAGTTTGAAAAGGGAGGATATTTTGTAACCTTGCTCCAGCCTTGCACAGGGAAATCGCAGAATTTATAAAAAAGTAATACCAGAAAAAAAATACAACCTAATGACTTCAGCTGTGCAGTCCTCGACAACCGAACAGTCGCCAACAACAGAGCCGAGTGACAAGGCCGTGTCAGAACAGTCGCCAACAACAGAGCCGAGTGACAAGGCCGTGTCAGAACAAGTGAGTGCGTCAGAACTCATGCCAATATATTTCAACCCGAATCTAAAATCCTGTAGCAACTGTGGCGGTGAAGGATCATTAAAAAGGTGTCCCTGCGTTGCTGTTGCATATTGTTCGAAACAATGTCAAAAGGAGCACTGGAAAAGTGGACACCGTGCACTGTGTCCAGTAGGTCCGGTCGTCAATCCAAGTGGAAAGGACCCCAAGGATATCAGTATGGTTATTCGTGGAAAACACCAACACAAAACCATGGATCAGGTCTTAAGGTACCAACAAGGACCTTTGAAAGGAATGCCCCGCCAAGGTGTTGATGCTCATTTCTGGCATGAAATCAACGGCGATGTCTATGGTCTTGCATCGGTGACCAGTATTGAGTCCTTGCCTGATGGTGATGTCCCGTATGATGGTTGGGTGCGCAGACGTTTCAAACACCACCTTGAGTCTGTCTTAAAACGAGACATTGTTGCTGCACTCGAATTTCATATTGAACACACATTTCAAGAGGTCAATGTCAGAGGACGTGCACACCATCGAGCGCATTACCTTATGAAGACATATCCAGACGTGTTCACTGCTGACACCCTCCGTGTGGGTTCTATTGGTTTCAAAAACGATGATGGGACAATTTTTTGGGAGATTGGTTAAACATGCACCTTCTTAGAGGTATAGTGGGGAAATAAAATATTTAAAATGAGCAGGAAAATACAATTTGGTTATTAGAATTAACTCAGAAAATTATTTACATGTTCCTAAACATGGTGTCTTTATTTTTTATTTTGTTCCTCTTTTGAGGCACCCCAAGAAAGACCGAGTAAATATCGAAACCGCAGACGGGAATGATTCACTAGGTGGTACGGGATTTGATCCAGTGTCGCTTTGGGAACACCCATTCGTTTTGCATGGCCTGTTGTCACCATATAACTATATTTCAAGTACGGGTTTCGTTGACACCGTAGGCAAATACGCAACCCAAACACGTTGGCGTGCGTTTTTTGTCCACAGCCATGACAGTGGTTGTGCATAAAACGGACAACAGCCGCGCGCCAAGTGAGTCTGAAATGAGAATTGCGAGCCTGACGCTTTATTTTGAACGTTTTTGCCATATTCGACCAAGAACGGTTGCAAAAACGTTCTCCAAAAGTAATCATGTACGAATACACTCTTTTCTTGAAGGACCAACTGTACAGTTTAATTCGCCTGTGTAGTACTTCGTGCACCCAGCGTTTGGAAATCATTCTACATCGCGTGGACCATGGCACAAAAGAACGAATGATACGTATAACATCATAAGGCAAAGACATTGATTATTTTTTTTAAATGAAATTCTTTAAACGAAATTCCTTTAAATACAGAAGGTCAACGTGGTTTCAGCTACAGAAATATAAGAACTATCGCGGAATTTTTAAAAATCTTTTTGATTAACAGTTAATTTTTTATTAAAAATGAGATCTGTTACCACCAGCTATATAATATAACGACCACAAATTTTCCCTTTCGTATCTAGTTTCGTCCCATTGAACACCGGTTTCACAACCTCTATCAATATGCCGCAGTTCAACCATACAATAATCAAATATTTGTGAAATAAATTGAATTTTATTAGAATAGAAAAATAAATTAGAATAGAAAAATAAATTAATTCCCTATATAAACACATCACTGTAATCCAAATGTCGACTTTCGACTCAGCTACACTCCACCTTATTCAACAACTGAAAAAAGAGAAAAAATGGAAAAAGATACAGTGGAAACAAGTGGTAGAAGCATATCTCAAGGAACATAACCCGCAGTCCGAGTTAAACACAAAGGAGTTTCAAACAGCACTAAAGACGTGGTACCGCAAAAACAAACGTCCAAAACCCACAACAAAGCAGGAACTCCGCACATGGCTTGAGGAGTACTGCCGCGGCGAGAAAAACCACGGCGAACCCAACACGTGGGACGTCACGCTGGTCAAGGATATGTCGGAGCTGTTCAAGGGCATTAACTTTAACGCACCAATTGATCAGTGGGACACGTCCAATGTGACGGATATGCGTGCCATGTTTCAGCATGCCACAACGTTCAATCAGCCGCTCGCGTTCGACACAGCGCAGGTGACGACTATGCAGAGCATGTTTCAGAATGCCACAGCGTTCAATCAGCCGCTGACGTTCGACACAGCGCAGGTGACGGATATGTATGGCATGTTTTGGAATGCCACAACGTTCAATCAGCCGTTGACGTTCGACACAGCGCAGGTGACGGATATGCGTTCCATGTTTGCTGGTGCCACAGCGTTCAATCAGCCGCTGACGTTCACTGACACATCGCAGGTGACAAATATGAGACACATGTTTTCTCATGCCAGAGCGTTCAATCAGCCGCTCGCGTTCGACACGTCCAAGGTGACGGATATGAACAGCATGTTTGCTGATGCCACAACGTTCAATCAGCCGCTGACGTTTGACACATCGCAGGTGACGGATATGTCTTTAATGTTTTTTCGTGCCACAGCGTTCAATCAGCCGCTGACGTTCGACACAGCGCAGGTGACGACTATGGCTTTCATGTTTTGTGGTGCCACAGCGTTTAATCAGCCGCTCGATTGGGACACAGTGCAGGTGACGACTATGGCTCACATGTTTGATGGTGCCTCCGCGATGACATATCCCAAACCAGTTAAACGTCCAAAGCCCGCAACAAAGGAGGAACTCTGCACATGGCTTGAGGAGTACTGCCGCGACGTGAAGCACCACGGCGAACCCAACACGTGGGACGTCACCAGCGTGACGGACATGTCGGAGCTGTTCAAGGGCATGCGTAACTTTAACGCACCGATTGACCAGTGGGACACGTCGCAGGTGACGGATATGCGTGACATGTTTCATGGTGCCACAACGTTCAATCAGCCGCTGACGTTCGACACGTCGCAGGTGACGGACATGGGCTTCATGTTTTATGATGCCTGGGCGTTCAATCAGCCGCTGACGTTCGACACGTCCAAGGTGACGACTATGGCTGACATGTTTTCGGGTGCCAGAGCGTTCAATCAGTCGTTGACGTTCGACACAGCCAAGGTGACGGATATGAGTGGCATGTTTTTGGGTGCCAGAGCGTTCAATCAGCCACTGACGTTCGACACGTCGCAGGTGACGGATATGCGTTCCATGTTTCTGGATGCCACAGCGTTCAATCAGCCGCTGACGTTCGACACAGCGCAGGTGACGGATATGTATGGCATGTTTCAGAAGGCCAGAACGTTCAATCAGCCGCTGATGTTCAACACAGAGCAGGTGACGACTATGCGTATCATGTTTGCTCGTGCCAGAGCGTTCAATCAACCGCTCAATTGGGACACAGCGCAGGTGACGGATATGTATGGCATGTTTCAGAAGGCCAGAACGTTCAATCAGCCGCTGACGTTCGACACGTCCAAGGTGACGACTATGGAGGGCATGTTTTGGAATGCCACAGCGTTCAATCAGCCGCTGACATTCGACACATCCAAGGTGACGACTATGGAGGGCATGTTTTCTCATACCACAGCGTTCAATCAGCCGCTGCCGTTCGACGCGTCGCAGGTGACAAATATGGGTGGCATGTTTGAGAATGCCAGAGCGTTCAATCAGCCGCTGACGTTCGACACGTCGCAGGTGACGGATATGCCTTCCATGTTTCAGGATGCCACAGCGTTCAATCAGCCGCTGACGTTCGACACGTCCCAGGTGACGGATATGAGTGGCATGTTTAGGGATGCCAGAGCGTTCAATCAGCCGCTCGCGTTCGACACGTCCAATGTGAAGGATATGCGTGGCATGTTTCAGGATGCCACAGCGTTCAATCAGCCGTTGACGTTCGACACGTCCGCAGTGACGACTATGTATGGCATGTTTTGTGATGCCACAGCGTTCAATCAGCCGCTGACGTTCGACACGTCCCAGGTGACGAACATGCGTGCCATGTTTTATAATGCCACAACGTTCAATCAGCCGTTGACGTTCGACACGTCCAAGGTGACGACTATGGCTTACATGTTTTATAATGCCACAACGTTCAATCAGCCGCTGACGTTCGACACAGCGCAGGTGATGGATATGCGTTACATGTTTCGTGGTGCCAGAGCGTTCAATCAGCCGCTGACGTTCGACACAGCGCAGGTGACGGATATGAACAGCATGTTTTATGATGCCTGGGCGTTCAATCAGCCGCTGACGTTCGACACAGCCAATGTGGAGGATATGGTTGCCATGTTTTATGAAGCCAGAGCGATGACGTATCCACGTCCACGGGTCGTGGATAGCTCGTCGGAGGAAGAAGATGAGGAAGAAGAAGAGGAAGAACACCGTCAACGTCAACTTAAAAAGATGAACGACATCATTAGCAATGAGTCTGGAGGCAAATTTCTTACAGATGATTTTCGAAGATTACCCAAGGCGTGCCTCGTGATACCAGACCCAGACGATGACGAGGAAGTTATTTCGAAGAGTCACGTCCGATTACTTACACAGGGAGATATCATATCGATGGAAGATTATACTTTAGGTCCTGCTCGATGTTTACCATGTAAACACGTGATTGGCACGCCACAACTGCATGGATGGTTAAATCAGAATGACGCAGACATTGAACAGAACATGGATCCAGATGCGGGCGGACTGTTGGGACTAGCGCCTCGATTTAAAAACGAGTGCCCCACATGTAGGAAAACAATTGTTCAGGTGGAAATTCTCTCCAAAGCTCAAGCTGAAAACTGGGACAACTATGAAGGTAAGGCGTTAGAAGAAGAGGTGGAATTCAAGGAACGTGCTGAGTATAAGCAATATGTCTCCCAGGTCTCAGCTGCCCAGAATGCTGTCAACGCTGCCCAGAAGACATTGGAAGAGGAAGAGCGTAAGGGGGCAGCAATGAGAGAAACGTCAGCTAAGACGGTAAGAGGGTATCGTGATTTACGTTTATTCAAAAGGTTGAATTTGTTGGACTAAGATGCTCATATGACGGAGCCCTTCCCAATGAACAACATGGCCGTTGCCCTTGGCATACTTAGTACAATTTAACCCATTCACTTATGTTTTATTATGTTTAGAATATTTAAAAGAGAGTCTAACAATGTCTAACGATTCACCCAGAACATTATGACCTATCAGTGATCTAAATGCTGTTCTAACACTGGACATATGTTTTTCAATAAAATCACCAGGACTTCAAAGTGTACTGCCTTGACATCCAAAGATTGAGCCCCATTATTACCATAGTTTTCATACTCTTCATCTTGTTTACTTATCATTGTCCGGACAGAATTTATCATTTTGTTAGTAATTTTGTCTGTCAGTGTAAGTTTCATTTGCCCACCCAAATACCAGTACCCTTCCGACCAACTGGTTGCCTCTACAAAATCTTGAACTAGATGTAATGGGTCTATTCTGTGGTCGTTGTTGAAGTTATTATATAGAGATTCTAAATATGTGTTGCCAGTCTGAATCCCTTCTTTCCATTTCGTCATCATTTTGGACAATTCTTCGAGATTATATTCTTTTTTCTTTTGTCGTATCATACAAGTGTTAACACACACTATTTATATATCATTTTGCCAAACAGTCTCGACATATTTATTTGACGTCTTTTGTTCCACCCTGAACACTGCAAATGAATGGCACTGATGAACCCGCGTTAACTGGCATGAGTTTGACCACGTTTTCCACGAGAAACTCTTTAAGTGATGATTGGGAATTTTCTCAAGAAATTTCCCAAGAAATTTCTTCGTTACCACGCCAACATTCGTTGCAGTGGACCGGGTTCACGTCTTCAGGCAACTCATTCAACGAAGAAATTTCTTCGTTACCACGCCAACATTCGTTGCAGTGGACCGGGTTCACGTCTTCAGGCAACACATTCAACGAAGAAATTTCTTCGTTACCACGCCAACATTCGTTGCAGTGTCCCGGGTTCACGTCTTCAGGCAACTCATTCAACGAAGAAATTTCTTCGTTACCACGCCAACATTCATTGCAGTGTCCCGGGTTGGAAAAAATACCATCCAAGTGTTACTGTCCCGGCGCCACCTGTGAACAACAGTACATTCGAAAATCCAAACATCCGAGAATCATTGAACCCAGTAGCAAATTAAGGAAAGAAGGATTCAATCAAACAGTTCAAATTCGAATTCCGAAAAAATTACAGGCGTTTGTTGGGTATGGTTCGTGCAAACACTGCTACAAAGCATTGGTGACATTCGTGACCTATATACAACTACAATGTGGCTTTCGCGTCCGGCCAGATGTGATTAAAAAGTTTTCTCCACCAACGGACCATGCTATTACACAAGCACGTCACATAATTGTGGGATTCGGTTGTGCAACAAACTTTTACATAGACACATGGGCTCCGTTTTTTCAAGAACGATTTACGACTGCCTGTGGAGGCACACATCGCATTCAATCAGCAATGTCTCAGTTTTTCGCGACGAACACCGAAGCAATATCTTCGCCGTTCTTCAAGTCTACGAAAAACGACAAATTGGAGCCGTACATCCAACGCATCCGCACAATTTTAGAGCATGAGTCAGGCACAAGTATGCATAAATTATCGATGTGCAATAATGTGTTATATGAGTGTCTAGACCGTCTGTAGTCAAGTATGTAGGAGGCTTTGACGTTTAAAGAACCAACTAATAATGGGAAAGAACCAACTAATAAAAAGGGTGGAAAAGAATAGTATAAAAGTGTTATTATTTATTTTGTTGTATGTCTTTACCTCCGCATCCTCCGAACAATGACCAACCCCAAGAAAAACGGTCTTCTGTTAGTGTTGTTGGTCAACAAGATGTTCTTGACGATACAACGCTAATGACCGTGGTTGCCGCATTGTACTCATTTTTCCATGTAATGTCATTGTATGGATTGGAACCTTGTACTTGTTAGTTTTAGGAAAGAATTGCCTGGAATCGGACCAAGATATGATGCCACCAGGCACAATTTTAAAAAATCAACGGGTTGACATTGGTCACAGCCATTTCGTTAAAAATGGGTTAGGAAAATGGGTTGTGACCAATGAACCATTCTCCACACCGGACTCGAACCGGTGACCTTCGGCTCATAAGACCGACGCTCTAACCAACTGAGCTAGTGGAGATGAACGCTCGTCGTCAGAATCGAACTGACGACCTTCCGATTAACAGTCGGACGCTCTAACCAACTGAGCTAGACGAGCAGGAGACAGTTTTAAGTGATATCAAGCACTGATTCAACAACAAAAAAGTTAGTAGAACAAAAAATAAGAAAAAAATGACGTACCTTTAAAATTAAAGCGTTACCCTGTGCAAAAAAAAGAGAAAAAAATAGCGTTTACCCTACATACCCTGTGCATACATACCCTGTGCATACTACCCTGTGCAAAGCAAATATCCCCATGGACCGTCAGGGGATTGAACACCCTGTTGTCACGTTGTTTGGCTTATATAGGCAAAGTACCCAATATTGTCGGATTCCTGTATTTAATATTTATTGTATGTTTTGAAAAATGGACGACCCAGAATTAAACGAAATTAAAAGTAATATGGGACATGCCTTGACGTTAACAGAGTTACAACTCTTGGCTTCACAACTGCAACACCGGATCGAAGTTCTCCAAAAAAAATCCGAATTTAATTTAAATATGGTCAAAGGGTACTCTGAATACGGTGGCCACCTATTTAAAAACCACTATTGTTAAATAATGTCGAAGAGGCTCCGCGAACCAACAATGGAAGAAAACGCAAAGCGGTGTAAAATTACAAGTGACAGAAAACGCCCAGTGGAGCTGTCGTCGTTTACCGCTGCTAAACGACAGAAAATACACGAATATTGGCACACAAAACCTCATAGTAGAGAAGAAAGAGCTGCATATATGGCCACACTGTTCGAACACTTACTTTGTCAGGCACCATATTTAAAGCAATCACAACACAAAGATGTTAATTGTGAATGCCGATGATTTAGGCTACAGTAGCCATCGAGACGAGGGCATTTTCGAGGCTTATAAAAAAGGCTACATTAGCTCCGCCTCGCTCCTGGTTAACGGCAGCACGTCTGAACAGGCCGCTAAAACGGCGCGGACAATTGGAATGCCCGTGGGCCTGCATTTAAATTTATCAGAAGGGTATCCATTGTCTGACGTTCCTTCCATTCAAAAATCAAATGGCAAGATGCACTACAAAATGGAATTCTGGTGCTTACCAAAGACATTGACTGTTCTCAATGACATTGTCACTGAAACAAAGGCACAACTAGAGCAATTCAAGGAGTGGATGGGTCAGTATCCGACACGCGTTGATGGCCATCAACATGTACATATTGCTCAACACGTGCCAGCAGCGTTGGCGCCTGTCTTTCAAGAACTAGGTGTCCGTCATACTCGGATTCCGGACCAAGACCCGGACGAACTCACCTGGTTAGATGCATCCACTATCAACCGTTATAACGCGCGTTATCTCCCCGCCGTGGCTGCAAGACTTATCTACTATCGCTATAACATCAACGCACCGTTGCATTTCATCGGATTGGGACTTTCAGGTGCAAACATGACGATGGAACGCATTGACAGCCTGCTCGAGAACTGTACATCTGTAACCGAGTTTATGGTCCATCCAGGGTTTCGACCACCTCCCGACACTGAAGGAGACCCGTTTGATACTGACCCTGGACGTGTGAGAGAATACCACGTGCTAAAGGCATTAAAAGATAAATACGAAATATCAAACTGGTCAATTATAAAATAATGTACATATTTTTTTGAAGGTTACTCTAATATAAATGGTGGTGGTTCTTTTGCTGTGTCGAATGCACGCATAGGAGACCATGAATCTGGACTATTTAGCCATTCATCCCAACAATGTTGTGAACACAAATAGTAGACACGTTCTTTTATTTTCACTTGGTTCCATGCAGACACGTCTAACGTTGTTTGTACGCAACACATGTGAGCACAGTGGTAATAACTATGTACTGGTGAATCTGCTCTGCGACTTATTGGAGATTGTGACTTTGGTATCATTTTCTCGTGTTTCTCTGGTTTCAACATGTTTCGTACCCCGTAGCAAAACTGCCAGAATGTATCCATTTATCAACACGCAAAATAAACTATATAGTTTGATTTTGTTTTTTCAAACATGTGGGTCTTGTTCTTACTCCTTGTTTCCACAGTGTCATATTCGTACGATTGGCAACGGTTGCATACATGTGAAACGCCCGCGCAACTGAAATCAACCATCGCAGATTACAGCGAAAACTTCCCATGTCTGGATTGTCGTGAACATTTTCAATCGTTGCTCGCAATACATCCGTACCCTCTGGAGTATGTACAAACTCCAGAGGATGTGCGTGTCTGGACATGGTTTACCCACAACTTGGTGAACAAACGACTCAATAAAACCTGGGAATCCTTTGACATTATGGACGAATGTCATACATTGGCGTATTTAAGGTAACAAAGGTGATGAACAATGACTGACAAATTCGAAATATTGAAACAATTGGGCAAAGACGGTGCACAGGGGGTTGTCTATCTAGTAGAGTTCCCAAATATGTTGCGGGCGGCAATGAAGCAGTTTAAGTCCACCAAATCACCGGCACGCATTCAGGCGGAAGCCGACTTTCAATCCGCCGCGGCCGATGCCGGTATCGCGCCCGAAGTGATGCATGTGGACTTAACTAAGAAACGTATCTTTATGGAACCCATGGCAGCTCGTCTTGTCGATGTTCTCAACAACAGCAATCAACAGTTTGAAGAAGATCTTTATCATATTATGGAAACATTGGATGATATTGACATTCTTCACAACGATGGTAATGCATTAAATTTAATGCTCAATGACCGCGACCAATTACAAATCATTGATTTTGGACTCTCCAAGAAAATTGACCCAAAGCAACGGAAGAAGTGGGGTCAGTATCCGAACAAAGAAGTCACTTTGTTCATGATGAAAAAGGAACTTCGAAAGTACAACATTTATATTCAATAATCTTCTAAATATTGCTTTAATTGTTGGTTAAAAAGTTGACAATTGCAAGTAGAACACGGAAATCCATAAGAATCACAGTTGCGACACTCCACAATATCTTGCACGGCATTGATGCCGGATTGTTCACATCTCTCAGAACATTGACCCTTCCTGTTCAGTGTTCCCGCACAATTGTTGTAGACACACTTTGTGTTGGGCGCCACGTTTTGTTGTAAAATGGCATGCAATGTGCTTTGGACGGGTTCGTCCAATATCGGAAGCACTGCCAAACGGACATGTCCCAAAAGATGGTCATAGGATACCGGGAATAGTTTGGCAACGTCCCGGGCTTTGCACCATACTTCTTCCAGTTGCCTGCGCGAAAACATGAGAATACAATATAATGTACCAAATAAATAAACATTAGAATATGTTTTAAGTTTATTGAAAATCAGCTTTAAGCAACATTGTACGTGATTTCTATGACTGCTTTAACTCTGGTGCTGGACTCTTTCTTATATTGCACGCTAACTATGCTGGGAAGGATAGCCAGTACTTGTTCTCGAAAATTCTTTCCAATATATGCAACTTGCCGAAATTGACCACATTCTTCCACGTGGTCTGTGCGTACAACTTGGACCGCAAGTGGGTCCACACTGTTAGTCGGCTCATGTACTAGCCCCAACAAGTCTGTTGTGTGGAATTTGTAGTGTGAGTGGGTCATTCCGACTGCATGGACAACAAGCATATTGGTTGTGGACATACTTTTGAAATGTTTTAATTGAAAAAGTCAATGTTTTAATTAAAAAAGTCAATGTTAACCCCGCTGGGCAAAGGAGGCTTTTTACGTGTATATATTATTAGTAATGTTAAAGTTTCTGTGTCCTTCTTTTTGGCACGTTCTTCAGCAAGTTTGTACAGTCGCGGCTCTGTAATTCCGAAATAATCTGCTATTGTCAGTGTTTCAATCAAACGTTTCCCAACATATACGTTATTGTCGTCAAACAACACTCTCGTACCGTGTAGTAGACGAAACAACTTGTCTACTCCCTGTTCTAATAATTTCTTCTTGACAATTTCATGCAAATCTTTGAACAATTTGCGCGAATCGATTTCGATGTCTGCCAGACGACGTCCTAGTGTTTTGATAGTAACAATTATAGTATACAACCGAGTTTTCCGTTCACTTGTTGTTCTATTTCTTCTTGCCAGTCTAATTCTTGCCTCTGCAGCTTCAAACGTAACAAACATGTTTCTATTCTGTTTGTCACATTTATACTGTCTATTTTTTAAATCGATTGGAGAATGACCCTATATAATGTGTTATTTTTGTGTATTGATAGCGTGATGTTCAACCAATATTCAAACAATTTTGCACCTGCAGAACCGCTTAAATTCACGAGTACAGTAATAAATGTACCACAGGATGCACCCAGTTTGATGGAAGCGATGGAACTGTGTCGAAAGTTGGCCACAGAACGTTCTCGAGACTTGTCCTCATCAGAGGTGGTGGTGAATTTGGACGAAGGTGAACATGAGGTGGTGGGGAGTTGGACATCTCCCCATGGTCCTACACATGAACAAACAATCATTGTTCCCAATGTTCATCTAAAATTAGTTGGTACAGGAACAATTATTGGTGGTCTTGTTGTGGAGAATGCTGAACGTCTCTACATGGAAAATCTCACTGTGAAGAATCCAAGTGGGCCTGGTATTTTTGTATCAGGAGAGGGAACATATGTAAGTATACACAACGTGACATTTAAAGAGTGTCAACAACAGGGAGTGTACATGAATAAGGGTGCTCATCTCAACGCTTCAGAATGTCAATTTATTTATAATGGTTCGGATGGCATCTGTTTCTGGGGTGCAACCGCTGATTTATATGATTGTACTTCTCATCACAACCGTATTAATGGTGTGGCTGTCAATGAGGGTGCAGTAGTGAATATTTACGGAACAGCGACATCTGTACATCACAACAGAAGGGACGGTCTGTCCGCATGGCATCATGGTAGCATTATAAACATACATGAACCTTGTGTTAATAAAGATGTCTCTCATGATAACAAACAGGATGATTTCTTCGCAACACAGGGTGGTCACATCTTTACCATCAACTATGTTTAATTTAAATTAAAATAAGTTCTAGAAAACTATAATGTCCGGGGTAGTAAATGGTCCAGAAACTATCGGGACAATGTCCTGTGTAGTAAACGAACCAGACGTGGAGTTCATTGCTCTTTGCGTGACTATGATGGCCGCATTTGCTGTGTTGATGGTCGCATCTTTAGTTCTGTCTGCGATAGAATCTTGTCATTTTTTTAAATTGTGCAGGTCAACACTTTGACTATAAATATATCACCTATCTCAATAAATGGATCAACTACCAAATGAAATAATAATGAATATTTTATCTTGTTTATGTCCGTCAGAATTATTATTAGTATTGTCTAAGTCAGTTCTTTCCGTGTATCGTTCGAATGTTGTTTGGCGACCCGTGGTGGTCCGTCGCTTTGGTGAAATACGGTCGTCTAATTATTTTAGGGAATATGCTTGGCAACTAAAATTCCAAAAACACAAATGTTCGTATCAACGAGGATTTACAATGGGGTGTGTCGGCAAGACCATACCACCTAAAAAAAAAGCTTGGTTGCCTGCGGTTTTTTGAACCAGTCAGGTTTACCACCAGAACGCCACTTCATCTCCCACTCTTTGCAGTGATAGTACTTTCGGTAGGTTTCAACGGCGTTCAGACGACCATTGGTATATACGGCACAACTTTCAAAGTATTGGTCGTTGATTGCACAGTCAAAGTAAGAGATGCCTTTTGGAAGACCTTCGTAAGCACGTTTATTTGGGGGTGGTGTATACGTTTCTTTACAGAGATGTTCGGGTGCACCAAGTTCTTGCAAGCGTTCCAAATGAGCACAACATGCATGTATCTTGCCGTAGCGCTTGTAATATTCCCCTACAAGCGCGAATGCCAGTTGTAAAGTCCAGTTGTAATGTTTAGGATCTGCTCGGACCCAGATTGAGACTGGGTGATTTTTATGAGTGGGTCTGTATGGGTCATTTGGCAAAGGGTCGAGTTCTGGAAGTGGGAACTGGTCTCTTCCGAACCACCATGCTGAATAGAGCATTTGTGTCAGCTCTAGAATCATTTTAATGCAATGTTTGTCGCAGTGGCTGGCGGCACATTCTCTAAGGGTGGTGGCCAATAAGAATAGATTCATTGTTTCTGTATTTTAATTTAAATTAAAATAAGATTTTGCCGGTGAAAAAGAATGAGTAGAATCAGTGAATACAAGAGTGAGTTGTTCATTAAATATCAGTCTTTCGGGCTCTGAACGATGTCCCAAAACAAAATCTGAATATTGACTCAAATCCCACCCTGAGAGTCAAGTTGATTTTCCCCAAGTTAACAAAATAACAAAGGTACACTATTTAAAAAATATTTCTATCAAAAATGAGATTTACCACTCCAAAAGATGGTTATTCTATTTATACAAAATCCAATTGTAAATATTGTACAACTGTGAAAGAACTCATTCCAAACGCATATATTATTCCGACAGACCAGTATTTGGACACAAATCGTGATAATTTTTTAAAATTTGTCGACCAATTGTCTGGACAAACTCCCAGAACATTCCCCATGGTATTTCTAAACAAACGTTTTATTGGTGGATATGCGGAAACAAAAGATTATATTGAAAAGTTAGAGGCCTTTGCGGATTTTTAAACGGAATCTTCTGCAATAATCTCGATCTGACATTGGTTGTCAGATCTACAACACATGATTGTAGATGACCGTGAGCACGATCTCATTGCCCAATTAACATCTGTCCAGGCCAACTTTCAGGTTCAACGCCTTCCTTTGGGTGATATTCTGTTCGAACACAACGGCACCACCTGTATCGTTGAACGCAAACGAACTGATGATTTTGCCGCGTCCATTAGCGATGGGCGTTGGCGTGAACAGAAAGCTCGTCTCAAGACATCTGGTGCCATTGGAGTTTATCTCATAGAGGGTAGTCTGTATAATCAAAATAAACCACCTGAAACATTGTCTAGCGCCATCTGGAACACCATGCTGCGTGACAAGATGTGGGTGATTCAAACCCATGGTCTAAAAGACACAGTCCTACATTTGTTGGTGCTCCAGAAAAAAATAGGTCGTGACATTAAAGGTAGTACCGGTGTCAAGAGTTTGCTGAGCAAACGCAAACGTAAGCAAGACAACGTGCTTTTACTCATGCTTATGTCAGTGCCCAGCATATCCGAGCGTATTGCAACCAAACTGGTGGAGCAGTGGCCAACTTTAAAAGAATTGCAAGAACAACTACATGCAAATCCACAACAACTACGGACGCTGCAAGTGACGGACAAAAGAAAAATAGGACCAGCAGTAATTACATCATTAATCAAACATTTATGCTAGAATATGTTACACATATGACACTTGGTATATTGCTATTCAAAACAAATGACAGAAAAAAAGCAATGTCAATCTCTCACACTCAACAGAAACTCGGCGAACAAAAGAAGCTTGGTGATTTACTCAATGTCTCGGAAGATGTCAAAATCTACACATGTGAGGACTTTGAAGGCAATATCGAAGTGACTGTGGGACAATATATGTACTTATTTTACGCGTCGAAACTCAAAGATTCGTCAGCAGTTTTATCTGAACCCCCAATCGATGTTTTTGATATGGAAATAGAAAAACCCACACCTGGTTCGGAAAATTATATATTATTAAGTATAACGGATGACTGTTCAGTAGAAGACAAATTAAAACAATTGCTTTGTGTAATTGAGTAAACGCAATATAAAAAAAAATAAATTGTATTTTACAACCAATATCCACCAGGCGTCATTATTCTTAACAACCATTTCTTGCCGTTCTTGTGTAACGTCATCTTTTTAATATCCCATCGCCAATTGGTATCATTCTCAACAAAGTCACCAGATGTCTTGCCATTTTGGACATCATTGGACATTTTTGCGTTTGTAATTTCTACTTGTTGCCAGGTTCCATTCACAAGTAGTTCTCCGAAAAATTTCGGCTTATGCACCCATTCTCCATAGTATGTACATTGTGAAGGCAACAAAGTGAGAAGACGTTGTGAAATACCCACCTTTTGTTTGTTTTGGTCAAGCGCATACCATTCAGGACATTTTCCGTCGACGAAACGCTCCCCATCATTCTTATACCAGAGCATGAACTCAGAAGTACCTAATAATACATGGTGAAATGGTTTCATAATAATTTAATTAAATTTGATTTAGAAAAAAAAATAGTTAATTTAATTGAACAAATTTCTGATTTCAGTGCAAACTGTCTCCACAGATTTATTCAACTTCAAAATAGACGTGCCTTCATCTGCTAGTCCCACATAACCATAACTTACTATTGTATTGTTGGGATAAAGACGCTCACCAAAAAACCCGTAGGTGCCCCCTGATGTTTGAACTTCGACGTTATCCCGACCTGTCAAGTGTGGCCACACTGTAATCGATTCAGCATTTTGAAAAAGTTCTTTGAATGTTAACTCTGGTTCTTGTTTACTTGACCTACCAGGATATTTATTTTTCGACGCTTTTTTTTTGGGCTTCACTCGACCTGGTCCTGATTGATTAACTTTAGTCTGTCGTATGAGTGACATAATACATCTGAACAACGGTGTATATATACTCCAAAACAATAAGCATCGAAATAGTCCCATAACTCATTATATTAACAAAAGTCACTCATAAACACCTATGAACAACGGTGGATCGAAATAGTCCCATAACCCATTAACAAAAATCACTCACTTTAATACATTTCTAACTTTTATTACTTTCTTTGGCTAATGTCCAATCTACGCGGATGAGTGCGTCCATTGCAGACAATTTATCTTCGAAAAAATCTTTCTTCAAATAAGCGTTGGTCGCTGTCCTCACTGAGTAATCCTCTTTCGTCAGCGTACTGGGCAATCACCTTTGTAATCATGTTGGTGTCGACCTCACTGGCAACAGTATTGCGTGTGACTTTGTCGAGCCATTTCTGAAAGAGAAAACACATATTAGTTGCTTCTCGATAGCCATTATTAGACTCAATAAATTTGGCAATCAGTTGCGAGACTGTACGAATGTCCATTTGTTTCAATACATAGGCCAGACCTTCTGTCATGAAAGGAATCTGAACAATGTCTTCACCACCACTGACTTTCTGACAGAAATTCAGGACACCGTGTTCGTCATCTCCCCATGTTTTTGCGTACCCATAGACAGTGCCAGGGTTTTTCAACGTCAACTCGTTTTGATGTTGCTCGACCCACTCGAAATGTCGTTCTCTAGCTCTTTTCGCACCCATTTCTTTAAATATTTTAGCTGCACGCATCACTGTCACGACTTTTTTCATCTTTGCATTTTCGGCGGGTACAAATTGCAAAAAGGGCATTCAACTAGGTTATCTTCACGTGGTTTATATAATGTAAAAAAACTAACAGTTCCAATAAGGCCATCACATAATGTTCATCTTTAGAACAAATACCAAAGTGGCAACGTAATTGCCCATCAAGTATGTAACATCTTGGTGGTGTCGCCGTGCAACTCGTCAGAGTTGTTCCGTTCTTGACTTTTAGTATGCCCTGTTCTATATGTAATCATAGGTGGTTTGGTATACTTCCAATTCTTGTAGTGGTTGATCCATGTGTTGTAGTGTAATAGTATTTAAGGAACATACAATGTGTAAAAAAAAACGGATGGCATTATCTTCGGAAGGATTTTGTAAAGGTGTGCATAACTTCCTTATACCAGTAGTAATTCTAGCGGTAATTGTACTGACATTAATTGCGGTGTTCTCTACCAAAGAAAATCCGTTTCTTTGGGGTATGTTTTGGACTAGTATTGCGACACTGATTTTATACTGGATTTACGAGTATAGTGCTACGGCGCAGGCAAAGTACTTCCAACAGATTGAATCATACGCCACATGCATGACCTCTGTGTTATCTGGATGTAGGTCATGCTGTCGGGGGTTACCACCACAAATTTTTGAGCCCAAACTCTGGATTTACATATTGATTAGCATCACTTGGACCCGGTTGCAGCTGTTGATCAAAAAGTCCACGGACGATAGTGGGTTTACAGTAGAATATAATGTTGGCAATACGATTATAGAGGGTATTGTGACAAAACCCGGAACTTTCGAGTCCGGAACGTCCGGAGCGTCCGATATCGGGGCAGTCATTGCCATGTTTATAGCTGCGCTAACATTCACGTTAACGACCGTACTCAATTCATCGTTGGCTAAGAACGCGAACAGTATACGATTGTTCGAAGTGTACACGGGAGACGTGGTTGCCTTTGCGATGGAGGTCATTGCATTCATTGAAGACACGGAGGACGACAAATTCTACTTTGACTATGAAAAGAATGATGGCAATAACGTTGTCAAATCAAAAGAAGAACGCAAACAAGGGACAAAGGAACAACGGGCGAATACCGCTCGCAAGAAAGAAATCTTAAATGAAGCTGTTGAGTTCATCAAAAAAGGCAAGACAATGGTGAATAGAAGAACGGTTTGGAAGTTACCGACAGAGGTGATCACAGCGCTAGGCGATAAGCTGATCACAGTCACAGCGCCAGAGAGTAAAGAGACCAAAGAAGAAGAAGAGAGTGAGACCGAAAATAAACAAAACTCACGGACATTCCACACAAATATCAGCAAATGGATTAACAACAAATTTCAGGTCATTGATAAGTCGAATGGACCATCGTTTTTTGCAAATGGTCTGATTATTAAAAGTTCAGATGATATCATAGCTATGTTAAGTGATCCAAAAAGCAGTCACCCTGGATTCCCTGAACTCCAAAGTCGTGATGCATTTCTGCTGTCTTTGGGACGCATTTTTCAAACACTATATGTGCTTCCTCAAGTCACAAAACGAGAATTTCGAGATTCTGCGTGGCCAAAGTCGCGATTCAACCCACACATCCTCACCACATTGGAGTTAAGATACAAGGTCACGTATGATAGTGGCCAGATTAAGTTCAATGACAGTCACATCTATGATTCCTATGATAAATTTAAGAAGACCGCCGAGAAACGTCTTGTCACTAAACAAGGCAAACCAACTGGATTACATCATACACAATATTTTTTGTTAATATTGTTGGATTTCGTGAATGAACTATACAGAGCCACCAATATAGACCATCACGAAAGCCAAACGCGACGAACGCTGACGGTCAGCTGGCGTCGATTATATGGAACATATGGCGACATGTCCACAGTTCGTCATTACAAAATGCCCCGTGTCGTCAGTTGGACTATGGAAATCTCTTTACTATTGTCTTGTCTTGGTCTACCATTTGCGGTGATTGGTACACTTGAAGACGATGTACATGTGGGGCTGGTCTGTACGGCGTTCGTCTTTGTATATGTTGGTCTATATATTAGCTCTGTCCGTATCCGTAATGCCTATGTGTCTACGAAAGAAGCCATCGGCTTCCAAAATGCGTCTGCTACGGCATCCGAAGCGCAGTTCGCTATCGCTGAGATTTGGGAAGCACGTGGTATCATTCAACAGTTGGAGCCACTCCTATACGCTTGGGACGCAGGAGAAAAGAAAGAAGAATACATAGTTTTAAATAATCCGGACGTAGAACAGGGCAATAAACTTAGATTTTAATTTACAGGGTCAGTGTTAGAGAACTGGTATCTCGTCGGATTACAGGATGTCCAAATATGTTGTTGTACCATGTTTGAAACAGTAGTACAACTTGTGTGAATGCTATGAAGAAAAACATAAAAATAAATAATCGCATGTTGAACTATATTTGTTGTCCTAAGTACTCATCGTAATTGTATATACAGTGCCTTTATTTTTTCCTTTGAGCACCAGTACCTTGTTGCCATTGTGTATCTTTGTCGGCAAAAAGTACATGTCGTAACACTCTTTGGCATCCCGTGTCTGTTGGCCACTGTCAACGGTCACAGGATTGACGAAGTTTATGCCGTCATTCTTTTCAAGCTCCGTCACAAGCTTGCTGACATTTACATTGTGTGCTTGTGTGCCAGCAATGATAAGGTCAAACTCAGTCTTGAACTTGAGACGACGAGATTCCTCCGCAACACGTTTGTAAAAGCTGTCGATGTGTGCTGTATCGTCGTGGTGTCGTTCCGAGGTTGGTAACGACCCTGGATGGGCATGAAAAGACCACGTTAGAGGATATTCGCCCGGTACTCTGGAAGTCAGTATGACAAAGGTGTCATCCACAACATCATGGCAGAGAATAGCCGCCACTTGTTTTTCGCCTTCCTGCGCATGCGCATGGTTCCAAAAATGCGTCCCCACTGTCCCTGGTGCAATTGGGGATGATACCACTGTACAATCCGTGTCAAAAATCTTGATAAGTTCTTTTTTCGCAAAGTTGAGACATTTAAAGTGTGCCATGTTCTTTATTATTTAATTTAATTTAATAATTAATTTTTAAATTAAAAAATAATTTCGGCAAAAGTAATCAACAATACAGTAAAACTAACATTGAATACATATTTACTGTTGACTTGTTTTAATTACTCGTTTATTATTTAGTATTTATTTGCGACATATATGGCACGCGAGTATCCATATAAAATCTCATGTTTTTATTAAATTTTGTGGTGGGAGTAAAGCACGCCTGCCATAGTTTATTGTTAACGTTCCAGAAAGAAGTGGGATCGAGCGACAAAGCATTTGCAATTGCGCCCACGGTATCATTGTCTGCAGTTTCATACGTGAACATGGAATAGCCGGCGGGAACTGGCCACCCATCAACGACACTGTCTAAATGAGTTTGGTCGTCCTCCTCATCTGACTCCTCCTCGTCCTCCTCGTCTGACTCCTCCTCGTCCTCCTCGTCTGACTCCTCCTCGTCCTCCTCCTCGTCCTCCTCGTCCTCCTCGTCTGACTCTTCTTTTTCCATTTTCAACTTCTGCATGTGTATCTTAATTTTTTCTTTTTCTTTGTTGGTAAAATCATGTATCACGTCTAAGACGCCTGACAATCCACATTTAATGGAATATGTCGTACCATCATAAACGAATTGATAAATATAATGTCCTTGTGACCCTGGAGAAACAGGTGCACGACGGAGCATGTGTTTCGCGCAACAGCATGAAAACCATGATTTATCATGGTCTCCAAAGCTCAAATGTGCAGAATCAAACACCTCAAATCTCTGTGCACGATTGGACGTCTTATGACGTTTGGCATTATTTCCAGCATCCGTTGCTTTACGCTTGTTCCTGGATTTCTGCTTGACAGGCTTCTTCCTGGATTTCTGCTTGTCAGGCTTCTTCATGGAAATTTCTTTTTTCTGAATCGCCTCGACGTTCTTGACTTGTTGTGCTAACTGAAGCACCGTTTTCACTAACTGATTTAATAGAGCTTTTGTGTCATCCGTATTGGAACTGGAACTTGAGCTGGAACTGGAACTCGAGCTGGAACTCGAGCTGGAACTCGAACTTGAACTGGAACGGTCAGCTGCTTTTTTGGCAAGATGATCTTGGATTTGACGTACAACTATAGTTGCTGGAAAATCAGACATACCAACAGATTTTAACCCTGCCACGGTTACTAAATCCATGTGGTCGATAGATAGGTCTTCCAAACGCTCCAGCATATTAAAATATTTTACGTCGACTCTTGCTTCAGTCAGAAATTGCTTCATCGAGTCACTTAATACACAGGGTGGGTGGATCTTGTAATAGACCACTACAGCAAAACCAACGCTACGTATCGCTGGTTCCACATTACAAAAGTCCTCAAATGAAAACGCTTTCAAAGCACTTACGCTACCTGCGCCCATGCTGCGAATTTTACGTTTTAACTCATCGTCTACGATGTCCAGACTAGTTAAGTACTCATCAATGTGGTCTGACATGTTTTTAGGTTTTTGAATGGCTTTGGGAAAAATTTTTTTACTGTTTATATCCTTGAGCCAGGCAGTGTACACATTTGTACACACATTGAAGATTCCCTGGTTCGTGTGGGTTCGGAAGATTTTTCAAGCGAAATTTGGCCATAATCTGTAACCATCATGTTGATAATTGAACTTTGTCTGCTATTTGTTTAATGGAAAGTTTTAGTTATGGACCCACCAGGCCCAAGGATATGGTAAGTAGGTTATCCTACAGGTACAATATGTGATAGGTTACTGGAAAGCTTGCAACTATCGATACCAACCAAATAGTAAATTGATACAAATCAACATTTGGCCAAATTTTGGACCTACCGCTCAAAATATCTGTCCGACTTAACAACGATGGAATGGTTCTTAAATTTCATCTCTCCACCTGTTTCACCCAGCCGACAAACTGACAGTGCTAATATTGACGATCCTGGAGACTTACTTGTTGCAGGAATTGTTGCAGAGTCAGAGGCGCAACAATCAATTAACAACAACCAAAATTATGTCGAGCTCATCCCTGGATTTCTTTTCTATTTTGATAGTATTTTGGGCTGCAAAGCAAGTACCACTGGTGAGTTGACTTTGTACATGGAGTGGGCACAGACTCCAGAAAACATTGATCTTATATTAAATGAGACAACCGTGCCGATAGAAAAACTTTGTCACAACGACGATGCCATTCGTTGGAAGGAGCGTTTTGAGAATTGGGTAGACCAAATCAGGTACCAGCTTCCATTCGACACATTATTATATTGGTCTGATATGGAGTCTATCTTTACAGTTAATGCAACATTGTCATCATGGTTGGATTCACGTGGCTATTGTCATCTCCAAGCAATGTTGGAGAAGCACGGTTGCATTTCAATTGACATGTTACTCTTTTTGGACGAGGAGACCTTGCTCAAGTGGGGCATGAGACCTCTCCCAGCACGTCTTCTTATGGTCGATATCCGTCAACTGAAGACTTGATGTTGTTTCATCGGTAGATCATTGAACCTGACACTGTTACCACACAGGTCAACCGACCAAGACCTATCAACTTTTTTCTAACGTAGCTTTTATTTTAAATTAAAATAAAAGCATTGGAAAAAAGTTGTTGCAATTTTATTTTAATTTAAAATAAAATTGCAACAACAGGACGTACTTTTTGATATGTGTTCACGACGAATATACATATTTATTATAATGTCACTTAAATAAAAAACAAAATTTATATTTTTTAATCAACAATCGTGTGTATGGGTATATGTAATGAAGATGAGTGTGATGTGTATGAATGGTACCACAAAATTGTTAGTGTTCAAAATGTTTCGCAAAAATTTCCCCCCCCCCCAAAAAAATATAATTTATTTTTGATATAAAAAAGACATGTTGTTTTGGATGTGGAGACGCGTTCTGTGGAGACGCACGCAACATAATTGCAGCTGTGAAATATCCAGTTCACCATCACGTATGCGCACATGTAGTTGTCGCGGTGTCCAAAGGTTATGTTCACAACATGTAGTATACAATTCAGGAACACCAAGTGAACTCAGGTAACTCTGCATATTTTCTTGAATATGTTGTTGAAGATCTTCAAGTTGTGGCGCATAACCACGTGGGAGGTCTGTCGGTGTGGCGCCCATTGCCATGCGAACGGTGACAATTCCAGCTTGCAGGGCGTGGTGTGCTGGGATGTTGTGCTCGGTGAGCAGACGAGACAGTTCGTTCCACTGATAAATTACTTGGTGCATTGTTGAAATTGGGTTGAATAAATGAACTGACAGAACTGACGGAAATGATAAGTCATTTAAAATAGCCAGCAACTTTTCTTTTGGTCACATAATCCAAAAAATAGATGCAGTAAATATACCACTAAATAAGAAATGTAAATATGGGCTAAATTTTATAGCTTTAGAATTTCTTTTGGTTTTCCTTGGTTTTTTTCCTTGAACAATAATTAAGTTAAAAAGCAACAACAAAACGAAACATGATGTCCAGTTTGCAACTACAGAGTCTCGACAAGTGTTTAAACGCCACACATGACACACTTAAAGATGTACAGATAGCCTTTTCTCATATTTTAGACAGTGGTCAAGAAACTCTTGGTATTTTGTTGTTTTGCTTGTTGTTTTTTTCGTTGGTCAAACTTGCAAGATATTTGAAACAAGACACATCCAGCTCTACATGTGATGATAAACCATCTTCCAAGACACATTCAACATTGTCCCTAAAAGCGGCGGGTCGTACAAAACAAATGTTAGGCATTCAACGACACGCACTTGATTTGCAACCTCCATTGAAAACCAGCGTGCCTGTATCTTCCTGTGTGTGTGGAAAATGCTCATATTGTGGGAAAGATGTGCATAAGCAAGACAAATGCTCAAAGTCTGGATGTCAGGGCCGTATACACAAGCGTCATAAAAATAACCCATACATTATTACAAAAAAAAATACAACTTGACAGATTTTCAGGTTATTGTTTTATTCCAAATGACCTTCATTGTTATATTTTACATGTATTTGATAAAAGCCAACAGAATGACTAGACATAGGAAGTAGACTGACATGTTGTTTCGGACGTGGAGACGCGTTCTGTGGAGACGCATGCAACATATTTGCAGCTGTGAAATATCCAGTTCACCATCATGAATGCGCACATGAAGTTGTCGCGGTGTCCAAAGGTTATGTTCACAACATGTAGTATACAATTCAGGAACACCAAGTGAACTCAGGTAACTTTGCATATTTTGTTGAATATGTTGTTGAAGATCTTCAAGTTGTGGCGCATAACCAGGTGGGAGGTCTGTCGGTGTGGCGCCCATGGCCATGCGAACGGTGACAATTCCAGCTTTCAGGGCGTGGCGTGTTGGGATGTTGTGCTCGGTGAGCAGACGAGACAGTTCGTTCCACTGACAGGTTGTCAAGATGTTTGATCTGTTGTTTGGATTTGATCTGTTGTTTGACTGTTTGCTAGCTGGTGCATGGTCCTTGTACATTTACAGACTGTGCGAGCGTTGGTTATTGGGATGGTGTGCGACTGTGCGAGCTTTGGGTATTCGGATGGTGTGCGTGACTGTGCGAGCGTTGGTTATTGGGATGGTGTGCGACTGTGCGAGCGTTGGTTATTGGGAGTGTGTGATTAAAACTCCTCAGACCGGTCCGGACTGTACCTGAAATCAGCTGAAACCTGAAATCAGCTGAAACCAAATAATGTACTCGTCTGGACCGACGAGTACCTTAACCTATTCTACTCTCACCTACCAACCGTCGCAAACAATGTGATACATATATGACATGAATGTGGTGACAAAAGCTCGACAGTGATAATCACCCCCTAACCCAAATCTAAAACAAAAAAGCTAACAAAAGTTCATTATATATGGGGCAATTTAATAAACATATTACTTCTCCTTCTCCTTGGCTACCCACGGAGCTATCCTGCCATGGAAAACTTTTGACCACGTTAAACATATGACTTCTTCAATGAAATTATTTGTGCAAAAAATTGTGTTCAGAAGAGATGAGTGAAGCACCAACGCCGGAGGAGCCAGTCAACGGAACAAACTGGACTGGTACAACAACGAAGAACAACACTCACGCTAGGCTGTTCGTGGGATATGAACATGGCAATGCCGCGTCCTATCAGGGAAGATTAGCGCATGGCATTGGCGAATACTACGATGATGCTATAAGTATGGTGTACATTATTGGCACACAAGTATTTAGGGGAAAGATGCTTGTTGACGGATTCGGAGGAACACCGTACGCTGCCCTCAATCAAATCATGGAATCAGAGGAATATGATGACATCAACGGACGCAGTGTGTTTATTATTTGCAATGGCGTGGTTCCACATTCATGGTTGAATAAAGAAAATGTATTTTTATTCCATGGTGATCTCAGTAAACCAACAACACCCAGTCAGTTTGACTCCGAAACAGTCCAAGCGCGTTTAAAAGATAAGTTCACAGGCAAGTGTGTCCTGTGTGCACTGGGTATGGACCAGGATGTTGTTGTTCAACATTGGTTAAAAGACTTTGTAGGGACGAATGATGCTGTGAGAGTGGATCATGTCTATGAAATCACTACATCCAGCAAAAAATTTTTTCCTCCCCTGCTTGGTAATCAGAAGTATGACACAACAACAGTCAATGCTACTCTGAAGCAATTTTTTACACACACACCACTGAAACCCATTGAATTAAGCCATACTGTACTAGGACCACTTCGACAAGCAGAGAACCAGGTGTACCAAGGTGTTTTAGAGTGTTTCCGTGAAAAACTCTATAATACTTATTTGCCAATCTACAAAGCGACTGATAAAGCAAGTAACATGCAGAATCCAAAGTTAGTGACCAGTAGTTCTGCCAGTTCTCCAGCCAGTACTGTGCCAAAGGCTGTCAAAAAGAGGGTCTCTACCAAATCGACAAACCCCAACAAAAAACAACGTTTGGAACCCTGCATCTTGCAAGAAGATGATGAAGTCAATGTGAAATTTTCAGAGACAAAGATACTCCCAGGGAGAGTCACAACTGTGCATCGCGGCAGAGTTGTCGTTTTGCTGAGAAATTCAAAGGAGCATACATTGGAGAATAATCAATTCGTGCAAATTTTAAAGCGTGGTGGCAAAAGCTTTCATGGTGTGTTCCGACAAAAAAGGACATATCACACCAAGTGACAAATAACCATGTAAAAAAAATAAAAAAATAATTTAAATTAAAACCCATGTAAAATATTTTGTTGTATATAAGTTTAATAGTACTTTGATGATGTCTTCTCGTATATTGTGGTGGAAGAGAGCTAAAAAAAGCCAGTATGGTGTCAAAGGTATAGAGCGTTTAATGCGAGATATTCTTCAGCATACTACGGTTCAACAGAAAGCTTGTCCGACGAAAAAGCTGACCGCGAGACAACTCAAACAAAAGACAAAAAAACGCAATCGTCTGCTGAACCTGGAAGGCAAATTACGTTCTAAACAAAGGATATTAGATCGTAAAAAACGTTACGGTAGTCAATTGGCGAGAGAAAAGAAGGGTGCGCAAACTGCCAAAAAAATGAAAAGATTCTTAAAACGACTCAAAAAATATAATCATATGATGGCCAAAGTTGTAGAAGAGTATCAAAGGGTCGATATGCATCTAAAAAAGGTGACAAACTTGATGGTCGTCCGTCAGCAGTTGGTGGCTACAGATATAATTAAGGTCCAGAAAAAAATCAGAGCTGCTGGCATGTGCGCCTATTGCCACAAAGTTTGTGACCGATTGTCGCGCGAACATCTATTGCCTCGATCTGCCGGTGGGCGCGCTATCATTCACGTTTGTTTCCCGTGTAATTTCAAGAGAGGCTCAAGCGGCAAATTTGGTCCATTTCTACTCTATATTTATACATATCCAGAACAATGGGCTAAGGCATTGTCTTCTACGTCTGATGTCTCCAAAACAACATCGTGGTTGCGTCGCTGGGACCTATAACTCATATAAACATCTATGACAAGTATATCATCCGGCTTAAACCGAACATGTAGGCCTTCTACTCGTTTGAGAACAGTCTGTGGGTGTTTTTCTCGTTGTGTGAGCAGTCTTTGTCCACCACTTCCATTTGAAACGGTTTGTCTTGTGGTTTCAACAACCTCTTCGCCGCTTTCAATGACTGTTAGAATATCTTCTGGTTGCAAGTTATATTGTTTGATTTTTTTGCGTGCACGATTGGTCAGGATCATTTTTGTATGATTATATTATGGGTTTGGGTTATACTTTCTTTTCGTCATATGTTCAATGCGCTTTTGTTTTAAAGCGTGGTGGCAAAAGCTTTCATGGTGTGTTCCGACAAAAAAGGACATATCACACCAAGTGACAAATAACCATGTAAAAAAAATAAAAAAATAATTTAAATTAAAACCCATGTAAAAAAAAAATACAAATAATTTAAATTAATGACAACAGAATTAAAATGTATTACAGTATATTGGGGTAAGACATTGTGTTTACAAATGAAAAGAAACGCTGACAACACGTGGACAACACTGGTCAATCGTCCTGTTCCCAAAAAGAAACGTTCCAGGTCAAAAAAAGGCCCGTTTGCAAAGTTAATGCGACAACATCGTCGAAGTCTTATGAAGTGACTGAATGAATGTCACACATTAGTTTAAAGCGTTGGTGTAATATGTTCATTAAGCTCTCGAGTTGACTAATTTCGTTGTCTATTAGAAGAGTTCTCCATCTGGAGATATATCCTGCTTGGTGTGCCGCGGTTATATCAGCAATTATTGTCAACAATTGGTGTATCTGTTGAACTGCTTGGACAACGTGACCTGCTGCGGTTTTGAGTGGTTCCTCATCACACTTGAGTGCCATGCACATAGATTCTATCGTTTGAAGAGTGGCGGGTATATCCAGTTTTATAATGACGTCCTGCAATGTTGGTGTTCCGTCCACTGTCCGCAGTGATGTAATGAGTGAGAGTGTTGATTTAACGATAGGTGTAATGGTAGAATGAACAAGGACTTTACCTGTGGTACCGGCTAAAAAAATAAGTCCAGCTTGCATGGTGTGTCCACCTATTTAGTGGCATCTAAATAGGTGGATGTGGTTGTCTCTGTTGTTGTTTGTCATGAATACTATTGTCACAGGGTACCATTTTGACGAATTAAAACCGTCACAAGGAGGACCAGTGTTCATGTGTTCGCTCATTTGTTATTGTATTCTGTTATATCAATGTGTTTCGCGTGAACTATTGACCTGTGTACCGCTGTTCGTTGTTTGGTCCAGCATTTTAGTCTGTTGCTTGGTCAGTATACTGAAACCATGGAGTTTATTGTCGTCCGCCTGGGTTTTTTCGTCCACTTGTACACAATATACTTTCTATATGTACGAAACTAGAGGGGTCTGAATCCCACTAAATGGTCTCAGTCATTATATGTACTTATTGTATAATTTTTAAATGCTCTTATGGTGTATTTTCTTTCAAAGTGTGCTATTGATACTCAATATGTACTCTATTCAAAAAAATACATTTACTTGTGTAGAATTTCTAGTGTTTTGTTTATTAGGTCCTACAATATATAGGACTGTGTCCTTAGGTCAACTTGTCTTGTCTCCACAAGTTCGAGTTTCTAGGGGCGTGTTCAATTCATCCAAAGGAATGCTTGATTGCTTGGGAGACTTATATCATCTAATTGATACTGAGACACTCCAACGATGCGTGATAGAATCTACTGTGTACAATATATCAATAGGTCGCATGCCCTATGCGCGCACGATACCCGTTGCCTTTGTTACAAATATGTTTAAAAAATCGGTATTTGTTGTTGACAAATACTATTCATTGCAGAATGATATTAACCAAGCACTTATTTTAATACACGAATGTTCCCATTTAACACTGGCTACAAAAGACCACGCTTACCGTTGGCAGACAGAGTTTAAGTATTTAACTGATGCACAACATATGGAGAATGCCGACTCATATATTGATATAATTGTTGAGCATTGTCTTACCGATACCGACGTCTTCTTTTAGTTTTCTCTGGCTCTCGATGTACACGTTTTTCAAACATAGGTGACATTGGTCGCTTCTGTCTGTTGGTGCGTGGAGGTGACCGCTTCTGTCTGTTGGTGCGTGGAGGTGACCGCTTCTGTCTGTTGGTGCGTGGAGGTGACCGCCTCTGTCTGTTGGTGCGTGGAGGTGACCGCCTCTGTCTGTTGGTGCGTGGAGGTGACCGCTCCTGTCTGTTGGCGACACTGTTCTCACGGAACATAGGTGACATTGGTCGCTTCTTTCTATGCTCTGGTGGTTCAGCGCGTGTACCTGGCCATCGTGGTACATCCGATGTGCGCTTACTTCTCCACGTTTGCCACCACTCTTGCTTTGTTCGCTTTGGATACCCACTTGTGCGAGTGTTACCACTTGTACGAGTTCTTCGACATTCGCGCAACACTTCTTTTGCAATGGGAAGTTCTGATTTTTCGCATCGCTCGCATATTTTGTCAGTTGCCGCAGAAGAATATCTGCAACCATATTCGAGGAGATTGTTGACACACGCAACAAAAGTATCATACTCATCTGTATCGACTGGTATGCCCACATCAATTGCCAAATCTTCGGCCATTGTAGGATGTTTTTTTTAAGACAACTTATATACGCAATATGTCACATAACATGGATGCTGTTCAGAATAAAAGGGCTATAAAAGTACAGACCATCTGTCAAAATGTTTCATGCATGGGAATTAACATTTTCTCTGTTCGACATTATTCCAGAAGGAGAGCGTTTTCAGTGGTCAATCACAGACAAAGTTGGGAAGGGTAGTTTTGGTCTAGTTTTCAAAGCTGTCGATGATAAAACGGGTGACTTTGTTGCAGTGAAAGAGCTCCGGTGGAATAGTAATACTGAGAAACGGATTAACAAAGAAATCGGTATATTGTCGTTGATGCATCATCAAAATATTGCCAGAATGGTTGAGGCCTTTCGTCGTTTTAAAAACTCAAGTAAAGTATATATTGCGATGGAATTCTGTCCGGGTGGTGAACTATTTACCGTTATAGTGAACAGGGGTCATTTGACAGAAAAAATGACGAAACAAGTGTCCAGAGAATTACTCAGTGCACTTGTCTATTGTCATGCCAAGTCAGTAGCACATCTTGATTTAAAACCAGAGAATATTGTATTGTCTACACAGTGGGATGGTCCACCGGAGCCACTTCCTGCAGTCAAACTGGTCGATTGGGGACTTTCCAGTCGATTTGAGGATTTTGACAGTTGTCCATCGACGTGTCCTGTTAAAGGGAGTCCAAGATACATCGCGCCAGAAGTATTTAACAACAAATACAGTGAAAAGGCAGATTTGTGGTCTCTCGGTGTTATTACGTACATTTTGCTTGAGGGCAACTATCCATTTGACAATCCACTTCCCAAAACGAAGGGTGCGGCATATAATATACCAACAGAAGCGGATGTCCAGAATGTACACCTCGATAGTGAATATTCAAAGGATGCTGGTGTGTTCATAAAATGCTTATTGGCGTGTAATCCGAATAAGAGACTTTCCGCCAGTCAAGCTCTGCAACAACCCTGGTTTGACAGACCATCTTCTGTCGTAGTGAATCCGGACGTAATTAATAATCTCCGAAAGTTAAACGTCACTTTAGTTTAATAAAGCAATTCACCTGTAATTTTGGACTCATCTGTCATTGTGGCGTATTGCTTTTTTTCCTTGGTGGTGGTTTCTCGACACGTAGACAAACACCCCAAGACCAGTAAAGGACAAGATATGGCAAGAAGTACCCACCATTCCCAGGGCCTTGTATTACTAGTAGAGACTAGATAATAAATTCCGATAACTATAAAAAATAAACCCACTACGGTGGTAGAAATTTGTTTCCATAATAGGTTCTTTTCTTGAGTGTATTGAGACATTGATTATACATGATAAACTTACTATATATATGTATTTTTTGTTAATGAACCCATTGTGGTATATGTGGTTTGTTTATATTTACAAGTAAAGATCTTAAGAGTTCTATTTCCTGTTTTAATTTGAGGTTTTCGTGAAATAAATGTTGGACGGCTTTTTCTAAAATATGTTTGGTCGGTGCTGTGGGTGCCAGATTTTGTTCAGACACAGGGTCATCAATGTGCATCTTTGTTAAAGATGCAATTAATTGATCCATATTTTGAATAGTTCCTCCAGTTATATAGTTTTATATATTGAAAATATGAATCATGTATTTATGGTGGTCCAACGACAATCTCTGACATTTTCGAGACATCAATCATGTGGGCAAGTGTGCGGTTGACCTCGTCATGTGTGATGTCTTTTAACATTGCTTCGTATTTGTCTATCTCTGTTTGTGGCGATTGTTGAGCTAGTAGATATTGCAACACCATGCCATGCAACTTGTCCACAGAGTCAGTGGCGATGATACGACTACCGAGCATTCGCTCTTTGGCATTGTCCAGTTCTGCAGTGGTCACTCCCTGTTGCTGCCAATCGCGCAACAACTGTTTCGTACATGTTAGTCCTTCTTTAATCGAGCTGGGGCTAAATGTGCCTTGGATACAGAAGATACCATCCGTTTTGGGACTGACGTATTGCATGACGGCATAAATTCCGTATGTACCGAGTCCCTTTTGCTCACGTACAGTGTGCATCAATCTGCCGGTCATACCACCTCCTAGAATCTGCGCCGCACATTCGAGGACAACCGCCGTCCGACTATGTTGTTTGACAGGGACCGTTTGTCCCATCATAATTTGGAAAGAGCCGTAGCCTGGTAATTTGATGTGATTTGTGTGGGCAGAACGTATTTTCGGTTGCCACTCCAGTGTGGTGGTAGCTACTTTGTCATGCGCTGGCAAAATTTTGCCGAGTATGGCGGCTGCTTCCATAGTCGGGGACACAATGGTGACCATGGTTGGTGCTTGTTGTATCCATGTGGAGTGAAACTTCGCCATGTCGTGTTTTGACAGCTGCTGAATACGTTGTGTTCTTACGTCCAAGGGTGTGTGATACATGGTTCGTTCAAAAAGAGATTGAATAAAATGACTCTTTGTCACGTAAGCTTGGTCTTTTTTCATTGAATTCATTTCCGCAATCATATGACGTTTCTGGCTATCAATGTTACTGATGGGTGAGTTCATCCACTCGTTGTGGAACATAATTTTGGATGCCTTTTGCAAAATATTGTTATTGATGGGCATTTCCATGGTCATATGAACAAACTCGTGGTCATGGGAGAAATTACGCTCTGTCCCACCGTGTAGAGACGCCGTCTGTTGTGGACAATTTTTCATATGTGACACGAATAAGGACGCCATGTCTTGTTGTGCTGGTGAAAAACGTGCCGACAACGTAACGCGAACATAGCTTGCGCGTGGCGCATGTAAAATACTTGTTCCAGGACTCATAGTGTTGACCGACCAATCAGAGGTTGTTGTTGACATAAGCGAAGGTGGTTTTTCTGGCGTTGGTATTGTCACTGCAGTCTCGATTTTTGTCGAGGTACAGCTTTTGACCGGACTGTGGGTTGGAACAACATGTGTGACTGTCATGTGGTGTTTTTGAAACACCAGGTTTGCCACCGACGTAATATCGGCAGGCGAGACAGATTCGAGAGCCACTATTCTATCAGCACAGTCTTTCCAATTACCCATAGAAACGCCACGGCCGAGTTCGTTCATAATATCTGTGACAGATTCAAGGGAACGATTCCAGTCGTCTTGCAAAGATGACTTGCAATCATGCAGCTGTTCTTCCGTGACTGGATGTGTCATAAACGACTCGAGAACATGATGCATTTTGGTCTCTGCAGCTTGCAAGTCACCCGACGTTTCCAGTGTACCATGCATAAACCATAAATATGGGTTTAATTGTCTAGGGGCGTATGTAGAGACATCATGCAAAACATTCGTGTCTATCAAGTCTTTCGCTCTGCCCTGATTATTATGCCATGTTAAACGAGAGATACATTGTAGCACAATGGATTCCTTGGTAGAGCCGGATGGACAGCGAAAGGCCATGCAAATCATGGGACACGGTGCCTCAACACGAAGTTCGGCAAACCGACGACCTTGCTGTGGTGGTTCCGGTGTATGTTCCGTTTCCAACGTTTTTGAGGCTGGAATTGAACCAAAATGGGTATGGACATCATTCAATATCTGTTCGTGGTCAAACTTGCCACTGAATATAAGAGTTGTGTTATTCGGGACGTAAAACTGCTGACGAAAATGTTCCATATCAGCAGCAGTCGTGCTGGAAACATCAAAACGTGTCCCAATGGTACTGTGGTGATACGGATGTTCGAGAATTGCCAGAGCAGATGTTGTGTGGAACATTTTGTTGCCTGCCCTCTCACCGCGTTCCAATTCATTGAGGACAGCGTGCAATTCGACGGGGACTTTCTCTGCAGGGACAGACGCTTGTTTGTAGCGTTCTGCATCAATACTTATTGTGTCCGCTGTCTGGTGAGGTAAATGCACGACATAAAAACGCGTGGAATCCATATTTGTTTCCGCATTAATCACATCTCCTTTCGATGCAAGGGACCATATCTTTCCATCTTGGATACGAAAGGACATGTGCTCGATGAAATGTGCCGAACCCGTTTTTCCATTTTCATCTTTAGACCCCGCAGAAACAGCTCGCATGTAAGCACATATGCTCGAACCGACAACAGGACACAACAGTACTTGTAAACCATTGGCACGGTGTGTATAGGAGTAGATAGGATTTTGTTGAAGATGGACAGAGGGACCTGGTTGCCACATATTTACTAAGAAAGGTGCATTTATATATATAGTGTACTATTGTAATAACTTCGGATGATGATTTCCAAAATTCGGCATCGGTGGCACACACATAGAAAAGAGCAGACGATACATTTTATGCATTGACTGTAAAAAATCCGGTGGAGAATGTGCCAACCATTCTGTTTGCGTTTGTTGTTGACGTGTCTTTGTAAGAATAACAAAATACGTTTGGTAAAATATCGACGCTTGTTGTTCCTGCTCACCCTGTGTTTCAAACGCTTCCACTGCACTGTGCAACTGTTCACCCATCTTAAAGTATGTATCAGCAGGTATTTGCATCCAAACATGTTGCTCGTTCTGTTTTGTAAACAAAAAACCACACATATTCCAAAAGGCGGACGTTTGTTGGTAAAAGTTGGGCACATTCATGGCGTGTATGACATCAGATGGTGTCAATGTTGGCGCAGACATTTTTTTTGTCTATTAATTGACAATCAAATTTAAATCTGAAAATGTGGAATATATGGGGACATCGACTATCGGGTCTGGCGCCCTGGACTACTAGAACGTGATCTTCGTCGACCACTCGCTTCGCGACATTCTTTCGCAGTATATCCTACAGCACAGCCAGCACCTAATCCCGCTACCAATTGACGTATAAACACACCCTCATTTTTATCCGCTTTGGTTCTTCGAGCCTTCGCCTTTCCCTTCTTTCCCTTTCCCTGGGCCTTTCCCTGGGCCTTTCCTTTGGCCTTTCCCTGGGCCTTTCCTTTGGCCTTTCCTTTGGCCTTTCCTTTGGCCTTTCCCTGGGCCTTTCCCTGGGCCTTTCCTTTGGCCTTTCCCTGGGCCTTTCCCTGGGCCTTTCCTTTGGCCTTTCCCTGGGCCTTTCCCTGAGCCTTTGAAGCCTTGGCAGATGGGCAACCACCACGCGCCTTTCTTTTATCATAGGCGTCGTTAATCAGCATCATATCGGCAGTTGTATCACTGTCCTTATTTTTATCCGGATGATACACCCTGGCATTTTCGCGATAGATGCCCGTGAACGTGGCACAGGATGCTGATAATATTTGATGTGCGACAATTTGTGCTGGTTTCGTAGGTTCCAACCCATTTGCGTGGAGAACCACCATCAACAGGGAAAACGCAGACAAGGCCCACTCTTTTAGTCCCTCTGTTGCAGCAAATGTTTTAAACACAGGGTTCATTTAGTCATAATTAACTCTTTAATATAGTGGTAATTTGTTCATCTACATACCATCAAAACGTGTGGCAGATTGTAACTCAGGTGTTTCACTATCGTTCTCTACACGGTCTGAACCCGTTAAAGAGTACGCCACTGGCTTCACGGTACCGTAGCACGCGTCCACAGCATCGTAGTAGGACTTGGGAAGCCCAGTGTATTTCTTATGACCAGCACAGTGGCGCAATGCCCAGTCGCGTTGATTCCAATCTTTACCAATGGCTTTGGCCGACATTTGGTAGTAATCACCGTGTCCCAGTGTGAAGACGGCCGCCACGGTCGATGTAGACCACTTCACAACGCCCCCCTTCTTCTTTTGCATCGGGACGACCACAAAAGAAGCTTTAGCGACGTCCATAGTGCTTAAAGCTTCAGAACGACCAGCTGGTTTGGCGTCTTTGTACCACGAAAAGAGCATCGGTATATGAAAGCCCACCTTGAGACAGTTGACCATTCCACGAGAGCAACTGCCTTCCGGACCACGTTCGATGTCCCCGTGACGTCCAATTCCTCTTAGCTTGTCGTAGTACTTGTTAAGCTCGTGAAACTGGTCATAAATCTTGTATCCAAAGGGACCAAAGACGGCAGCACAGCGCCAACGAAACCTTTTAAGTTCTTGAAACGCTTCGTACGAATAAAAGGTAAAACCAATATCTTGGTTCTTTGGATGTGGCGCAACAACACCATTTTCAATCGCTACGCCCTCTTCTTTCGCGTCTGTAATGCAGCAGTTATGTCGGGCCAACTTGTTCTGTTTGCCGTTGGTTTCGTTGCCGTCCTTGTCAAATTTATTGGCACGACGAGACCACTTGAGTTTGTCCATTGGTTTCGCTTCCAACTGTTCGTAGAGTAAATCCATATCAATACCGAGCTGTTGGCCGAACCGACGTGTCGTAAGCACCGTTGCATCCTCTACACCAGACCCATTACGCATCGTAGCGCCCTCTGGAAGCATTTGGTTGAGCTCTACCACTTCGATGCCATCAAAACCCAACTCTTTCAACATACTAGCGAGAGAACGATTTTCAGCGGCGGACCATTCGCGAGCCGGTGCCCATGGAGCGTGGTCATACTTATGATAGATAGCCGTCAGCTCTGGGACGCTTTTGCCGACTTTCTCTGAAAAAACGGCAGTACATTCAGTTATAAATTCTTCCAGAGTAATTCTTCGAATATCAATCGATTTACTTTTCTTCGCAATCGTGGACAGTTCAGCTGTTGTTGTGGCAGCTGTGCGTTTCTTACCAACAATGCCTTCAGAACCATGCTTCGTCACTGACATAGTGGTGTCAGTCTTGCAAGTCGCTTCGTATGGGATTTCTACAGACATGCTTTATTTTAATTTAAATTAAATTAAAATATCTCGACCAAAAGTTTAATTTAAATTAAATTAAAATATCTCGACCAAGAGTTGGCACTCCGCGACATTAAAATTAAAATATCTCGACCAAAAGTTTAATTTAAATTAAATTAAAATATCTCGACCAAGAGTTGGCACTCCGCGACTTTAAAATTAAAATATCTCGAACAAAAGTTTAATTTAAATTAAATTAAAATATCTCGACCAAGAGTTGGCACTCCGCGACATTAAAATTAAAATATCTCGAACAAGTTGGCACTCCGCGACTTTAAAATAAAAAGTTTAATTTGATTTAAAATAAAAAAGTTGGCACTCCGCGACTTTAAAATAAATCTATCTTGACCAAAAGTTGGCACTCCGCGACTTTAAAATAAAAAGTTTAATTTGATTTAAAATAAAAAAGTTGGCACTCCGCGACTTTAAAATAAAAAAGTTGGCACTCCGCGACTTTAAAATAAAAAGTTTAATTTGATTTAAAATAAAAAAGTTGGCACTCCGCGACTTTAAAATAAATCTATCTTGACCAAAAGTTTGCACTCCGCGACTTTAAAATAAAAATATCTCGAACAAGTTGGCACTCCGCGACTTTAAAATAAAAATATCTCGACCAAGTTTAATTGGTGATGGTTGGCTGTTGGATTCAAAAATAATGGCTATCCTAAAAATTCCATGAAGTATTCTAAATTGCACGAAATGCCCTTGATATTCCAAATATAGCGCAAAAACTGATGCTCTCGACTTTTTATGCGGTCAAGGGTCCATTTACGCCATTTTTTAGAAATAAAGTGAGCATGAATATGTACATGGGTTCCATATGAACGAGCATAGTCCAACGCTGAATATCCATAACTATTTTTTACATAACCATCTGCGTTAAACCTTAACAACAACAATAACATATCCATAGAACAATTATAATGAGCCCCTGCTTGAATAGACGTATACCCAACATGATCTAACAAATTTGGGTCAGCACCCGCCATCAAAAGCACATGGGCTGCGTCCAGATGGTCCAATTTTGCACAAACGTGAAGCGGAATTTCACCGCTGTGGCCCATAGGAGTGTTTACATCGATCCCCATGCGAATAAACCTTAAGATTTTTAGTGTACTACCTCTTTCAATACATGTACCCCAATACATTTTTAGGAATCGAACTACTTAAATATACCAAAGTTTAATTTAAATTAAAATAAAAATGTTATACCAAAGTTTAATTTAAATTAAAATAAAAATGTTCAGACCGATATATCGTATAAAAGACCAGTATATTATAACAGAGAATGACCTCCGTCAAAATCAAAGTAAACGACCCCTGTCCATGCATGTCGGGTAAGAAATATAAAAAGTGTTGTCGCACCATGGTTCAGACGCAAGAAAAAGCCCCAGACACATTTGTCAAGCATGCAAAGTTTTCGGTCATTGTTCACAATAACTTTATAAAGACATGTATGAACAGTTTGCACTTACCACCGTTCAACAACGATTTGATAGCTCCTCATAAGATTAACGCGTACTCTGCTGTAGCTATTCATCCATTGCATTTTCTTCACAGTAGAAATCTGAACCGGTCCTACGCCGTTACGCCACAAGCCAGGGCTCTTGATGCGAACGAATGCGTGCGCATTCCACTACTGGAAAATACCGACTACATTGGTTTACACGAAGACGAACTGAGCATAGCAGCACATCCTACTTTAACAAATCAATTCGGTCATTTCATCGGTCCCGAGCCCACGGGCAATGTTATTCGTCATCATTTTGGGTTTTATGCAGTGGTGTATATTTCGAACCGTGACATTGCCAAAGGTGAAAAAATTTCTTTCTCCACAGGTGACGTCGAAACTAATAGAACAGTGAAACATTTTTTATTACAACATTCGGACTTTGCGGAAGATTTTTTGAATTTCCGGGAAACAAACAAACGGTTACAATTTTTATACATGACAAATTATACAGAACAAGATAAGGCAGACATGAGAAATCTGGTAGCAAGAATACAGGAACATCGTACAAACAAATCATTTTAAAAAATATGCGTCATATCACCATAATGTTCGAAAAAATTGGTACAGATATCCAAATTTAAGAAATCGCAATCAACTCCCGCCCACTGGATAACTATTGATTTGTTTCGCGCAAATCTCTCTCTGATTTGTATCGATTGTAACTTTGTATCACCCCTCTTACGCGCGGGTGTTTTGTTACGAAATAATTCAATCTTTTCCGTTAGTTTTTCCATGAAAATCATTTTCCACACGTCTGACACAGCAAAGACTCTTTCCAGCGAAAAGAATTTATAAGAATCATTCATATGTTCGCCAAAGTCTGTTGCTTTTTTGAGACCACCATATAAAATTTGCGACCCTTCATATGATAGTGCAGCCAATAAAGGTTTGTCATTGCTAGCGGCTATCCCTTCTTGTGCTAGTGCCACGGTGCCCGCAGCGGCCACATTTTGGACAAACGTCGAACTGACAAATGAACCAATAGTCGCGGTGGTGGCATTTACTATTGGTGAAGCTGTCACCGCAGTAGCTGCTGCACTAGCTGCAGTAGCTGCTGCACTAGCTGCAGACCCGGCTGCGCCTGCTGCTGCGGCTAATCCTCCCGTAGCGACAAACAGTCCAATCGCCGCTGCGGCCAATAGAGCACCACCCCACCAATACAAATTAGATTTTTGCTGTTGTTTAATGGCGGCATTGTACTGCTCTTTGCATTCGGCCTTCTTATTTTTGAACTCTAACTTCAAATTAGCTATTAGACCATTATGTCCAAGGGTAGTGAGCAGTTGTCCACCGCTATCAAAATCATACTTTTCAGTGTCACTACGACGTCCCACTTCGTCGGACCTTTTTTTCTCTAACAGATATATCTCTTTCTCCAACTTCAATTTTGCCAGTCTCAACTGTATTGCCGCGTCCATTCCGTTGTTATCCTGTGTTTCTTTCGCGTAGTCTCCACCTGGTACTAACCATTGACCAAAAATCCCTTTTTTGATAAGAGCCATGTGTTCTTCGCGCATCTTGGCATCTTCACGATTAAATCCAAACTGCCATCTGGTGTCCCGATTTGATGCGTCATCCTTTTTATCCCTGTTATATTCATACTCGTTCAATATTTGAACAGCATAATAAGGAATATTATAAAGAGCCTGTTCAAATGCATAATATAAGTACGGCTCAGCTTCGCCGAGAACCACTCCCTGTTTAAATATCACCGGTTCCGAGAGACCCAATGAGCATTGCGAACACTCAACAATGGTATCGTATAGTCTTAACATATCGGACGCTGCACTGTTGACTTTCAATATATAATTGAAAGTTTCTTCACCTTGGCTGCGAATACCACCCATAATCATAGCTTTCATGGCGGTATTGGTTATTCCACAAGTCGTCATCAATGTTTTCACCCCGGGAAGAATGTTGAACAATCCCAGGGCGGACTCAAACGCTTTACTGAAAAAGCCCTCCAACGCCAAAATGCCAGAGCTCATGTAGGAGCCGGCACTATCTCCGCCAAACTGTCTTATGACAGCGGCAAACATGGCGAGCCTGTCGGTGCGTGTTTTCCAAATAGCGTCTGCCTCTTTATTTGCGGTCTCCGATTTTTTGTCACTTACTAACCAAAGACCCAAGTCATCGTTAAAAACGTCGTTCTCTTTATTTAGAAGGTCATAGTTATGTTGTTCAACAGCCATTTTGACACATAACCCGCTTACTAGTTTTTCAGCCAATTGTACTATGACCTGTCGCACAACTGGCATGCGCAGACAGACATCAATAATTTTATACAATAGCCAACTAGCGTGTTGTAGCGTTGTACCCAATTGTGCTACAATCTCTTTGACCGTAGTCAAAATATTTTCTACAACACCCGACGGTGTCTCCGAGGTCTTTGTCTCCGAGGTCTTGTCGTTGTTTTGTTTTTCTGTAATATTTGAAATGCCAATGGCCCAACGAAACCACACGTCCATCTTCAAATACAGTAGATTCACGTAATATTTGACCAAACTATAGTGTGGATTGGAGTTCTGGTACATTTCGTGTTGTTTTTTTATATATGCATTTTGCACTCGTTGCATTTGTTGCCATGTCCCAATAAAATTGCGATAGGGACCATTATATTTTTTTTCGTCCTCTGTTAATATGTATCCGTTCGTAAACTGCTCACCATTCTGTGCCAGTTGTGTAGATTCCACACAAATCCCGTTGGCGTTGTCGCTGTCAACGGTACCACTATGAAACAAACCTGAAGAATCTCCATGGTATGTTGTATATTTCTCTGCGCAAGCACTGCACCAATGCTTTTGCTTGACATGGCGCATATTTAAATTACGCAAAGACTGTGGGGCAGTTGCAGCCAACGAGAAAGGAAATACTTTGTCCTTATCCGTTGACCGAATGAAAGTATAACTGAGGTAATGGCTCTGCCACTGTGCTACCAGAGCCTTTTCTTGTACGCGGGCGACCCATTCATATGCTTGCAAATACAAGTCTTCTCGTCTTTTTGGCACTTTTCCGTCAACAAACTTGATTAGATTTGCTATCTCACCTTCTGCATCTGCATGGCGGTGAATGACAAGTCCTAGGAACATAAGAAACAGGACATGTCCTGAGTTCGTAAATGAACCCCCACCGTCCATTTCGGCTTTCGTCGACGTGACAGTTATGTGTGCTGGATCAGACAAATTTTGGAGTTCCTTGGCTAGTGCCATCAGAGTTTTATCGACAGATTTATGCTTATCCGACTCCGTAGACTGGGTTAGCTCCCAGTCTACAAATAGCTCTGGAACATATTCTTTCATATGGTCTATAATGCTTTTTAACTCGCTCGATATTACTTGTGCATTTCTAGGATCCATTAAATAAGACCAAAACAAGTAGGGGCTCAATGGCACACACTCGTACTTTTTGCCATCCGTATGTTTTAAATGCCACTCATATTTTGACGTCAACTCCTTCTCAAAAATGCTGTAGAAATGGGAATATTGGTTGAGCGGATGAAGTTCAACAAGGTTAGCATCTATATATATTGTTTCGTATTTGAAACGTTTGTTGCTTTTATCCATGACACTCACCTGAAAACCGTATTTGGACTCGTTATCCCACACCAGCCGTAAACATCTATTGTCGTATGGATGATGATGTTGTTGTACTACACCTGGGGAATTGTATATTATTTGAACATATTGCCCAACTTCGACCTGACGAATATTATACGGAATCGTCAAATATCTCCCACGTAAAAATTGAGTCTTCTTTTGTCTAAACATAACATCGTATAGACAAACCATTATTAGTGGATCAAACTCTGGCATCCATGTTTGATCCTTTAGATGACATATTTTAACCAGAGTTTGGAGCTTATAGTCTGATTCCATTTTTAAATAAGATTGGCTCAACCAATGAGATATGTACTGAATACCATTTCTAACACCATTAGCTTCTTTTATATCATAAATTATTCCGCCAGTCAAACTTACTTCCCGATCATCATATGTAGTATTAACCTTTTTGGCATCAATAGACTGGGTCATTTTATGAATCTGTTGACTGGAAAACTCGATCGGGGATTTTTTGTTGGCGCTGGTGATACGACCTCCAGGTTCCTTATAAATCCGCCTTCCATTGTTGCGCCAGTTTGTCCTTATGTTTAATGCGTCTTCTTGATTCCTACTTGTTGAACGTCTTGCGAATATAAATTCCAAACCAACATATAATAAGACCAATGCTGAACCATCGTTCCTTTCCAGAGCTTTTTTATACATGTTCTCACAATGAATTATTTCGTTTTGTTTGTTTTGACTATCTATATTTTGTACTTTAAACAACCATTGATACAAATGACAACTGTCTATTTGTTTTAGATGTTCAGGAATTTCTTCAGCATAAAGATTCCCAATTATACTGTCAATTTTTGACTCCATTATACTGTCATTTTTTGACTCCATTATACTGTCAATTTTTTACTCACTATTTATAGTATATATTTGTTACTAGATTAGAGCCCCCCCGTCACCATCACCATCTAAAATCATATTTCTCGTCCTCTAACAGTTCAGCATTTTCTTCATTTTTTTGCTTGTCTTGGCTCTGTAGCTCTTTCTTCCAGAGGTCCAAAAACCTTCTTTCATTTACTTCATTAGTTATTGGTTTCTTGTCGACCATCAATAACAACACATGCTTTTTTTCCATTCCCCATTGTTCCGATATTTCTTCTAGGATTGACGCGACGCTTTTGCTATTCAATGTCCTGTGCTTCAAAGTATTCTCAGCTAGAACACGTACAAGTTCATCCGACTGGCGCATTGCGCCAGATGCAAGAGCATTGGTTCGATTTCTTTGTTGTGAGTACAATATGTCGTCCTCACGAGTGGAAACATGAGTTCCCAGCGACGACCACCAACTGTTCTCTTTGGCTCCAACGTCCCCTTTGTCCCCTTTCTCCTCTTCCTCCTCCTCCACCACAACATTTTCAACACCACGTTTTTTCGATGCCGCCTCTTTCGCCGCTGTTGCCGCTGCCTCCTTGTCTAACAAAGTTGTCAAAAATTTACCTCCTTCCATTACTTCTTCTTGCAAGCTATTATTATGTTCTCTTGTATCTTGCAATATATCCTTAGTGGTTTCAGGCCATACTGGCCTGACTTGTTTGACGGATGTAATTTTTTGTTTGTTGCCTTTGCGATGCGTCCACTGTACCATCGCTTTTTTTGGATTACTGGGTGAAGCAACAACTTCAAAGTCCAACTGAGCTGATTGTAGCAGTTTGTCTCCAACAAGTTCTAATTGTTTGTCGATGCGGTCATCATCAGATAAGGCAAGGGCCCAACTAACAGGATTATATCCGTGTTCATAATACAGTAAATGTTCGTCATCACCGATTGGTAACGCATTCTGCAGTTTCATTGCCCCTTCACTGTAGCGGTCTGGAATGCTTGTACCATGTGAATCCGTGACCATCTGTTGAACTCGTATACTAGTACCTTCAATGGCCCAATCACGTGCGGCGGATTTGCCTTTGAACTCTGCCATCATAGCTTTTTTTCCATCGGCTCGGGCCTTTAACATTTGCTGGGCTGCATTCTCCTCGCCAACTATTCTATCAAATTCCTTTTTAACTTGCTTATGCATTTCTCCTTCTCGATCCACTTTTTGTGTAAGAATCGCAGCCATACCAAGAGCACCTGTTCTTTGATGCATCAACTTTTTGTCGTCAGGATATTTTAATCTCTCGATAAACCCCTCAGGACTATCTCCTTCCTTAATAAGGTCTTCATTCAGGTCAAGGAAATTTTTTAAGGCTGTCTGTGCATCGGTTGCCTTCTGTTTTGACGTTGGCTTTGGTGACGTAAAAAGCACTTTATACTTGTCTTTTTGAAAACCTACCATCTCTCCTGTATATGAGCCATTTTTTTTCAGTTGTTTGAACGCTTGCTCCATAGTAGCTGCTGCCGTTTTAAGAGCAGTACTCTGTTTTTTCACCTCGTCTTCACTCACGTCATAGTTATCCGTAACCGCTTTTGCCAGTTTTTGCAGTTTTTCAAGCTTTTTCAATTTTGATGTACTATGTGCGTAGTCGTCAATCAATTCGGCCCTGTACTTAGCCGCGTTGGCGATATCTATTGATTCTACCTTGACCTCCGTAGTTACACCATCAATCTGTCGTTGCTGTTCCATAAGTTCTCCTCCGTTCCCGTTCCCGAACGGATTCCACCACCAAGAATCAGGGTCATATTTGTCGAAGTTGGTTGTTAGTAGTTCATGGTCATACTTTCCATTTTTTATGTTTTGTATCAAAACGTCTCGTTTTTTGTTTTGTTCCACAAGCTTTTGACATTTCAGCGACAACTCAACAGCTTTCTTGTATCGAGTATGGCGTTTGTTCTTTAATACTTCGATTGTGTCCTCGTTGTCACTTCCGCGAGACAACCATCCGCTAGACAACCATTCAGTGACCTGTTCAATGAATGGTTGTTCGGGCTCTTTTGTCTCGCCCATAGGCTCTTTTGTCTCGCCCATATCATTCATTTCGTTTAATTTTTTCACAGAAGCCTTATCTAAATCTTCCAGCTCTTTCCGGATATCTTCCAGCTCTTCAGTGATACCGGCAATATCGACGTTTGTCTGGTTCTTCACTGCCCACACCGTGTTTGATGCTTTCTCTTTCTTTCCTTCCATGTCTATTTTCTGTGCGCGAACCTCGTATTCTTTTATCTTCTTTTTAGTTTCGTCTGTCGGCTTCCGACTCTTCAGTCTCTCCCATTCCTTAATTGTATCAAAATTTGCTTGTTTCCATTTCTGTTCACTGTGTTTGTATCTGTCCCACGTTTTTTTGTACAGACAAGCTGTTTCGACGTGTAGGAACACCTTAACGGTCAGTCTTGCCAGTGTGTGCCATTTGCTATTTTTGGTATTTTTGTCCCGTTGGTCCCATATTTTTACCAATCCGTCCGCCACACGGAGCCACACAGACCACATGTTAGGAGGACAATGTAAGGAGTCATTCTCTCTCCAGTTAGATATGGCAAACGCAGTCACGAACCCAACGCCGATGACTTTGAACGATGTCCACTTTCCCACGAAGGCGTTTCTTAATCTCCCAATAACATTTAATTTTTTCAATAGTCCAATGAATATTTCTGCGCGGTTATTCAACCAAGTACCCGTCGAATCTTTGTTGGTGAATCGTTTTTTTAGCTGGGGCTTAAGTACATAAAACACTAACTGTTTAGCAATAACGGTTAGCGTGACAGAACCGAACACAAACGCTGTCCCTAACCCTGTTGGTTCACCAGCAACCAATTGACCGATAAAGCTGAAAGTTGCTCCTATCATAACACTTTGATCATAGATTTCCAACGCATTGATAAAACCGACGAAAGTATTCGCAACGCGGTCTTCCGTTACTGTCGCTTGAAGAGATTTACTCTTGTCGTTAAACTTTGATATAAGAAAATCAAACAAATAATTCATTCCCCCTCGTAACGGAATGTCGGTTTTGTATAAGGTATGAGAGAGCAAAGCCAGACATTCAATGGCTTTGGTCGCCAACGTTACGAGTTGCATTCCAAATTCTTCCCACACGTGGTTTATATTTAAACCGTTATTGGCTGCAGTGTCTGGGTGGGCCTGTTCTGCTATCAGCTTAATGTAATACAGCTTAAGAGTCAACGCTGCCGTCGACAACACAATCAAACTAATTTTGCAGTAAATAAGGCATTGAAAGACTAAGGACCGCTTTGCACGGTCGTCCGGGGCGTCTCCGTCGAGAAACATTTCGACCATGCTGCCGAACTCCGTGTTCGAAATGTTGCTGTTGTCTATCTCGAGTCTCAACGTACGTCCTTCGAGCACCTGGTTCAATACATCCATTACGTCATCTGGTGTCAGCTCCAACTCGTTGCCACCAACACTGAATTTTGGTGGTACGTCGTCTTTGCATAGGTCACAGTTTGACCACTTTAAGTCCTTTCGGTTTGTTTTGAGTTTTGTTAGTGCTGTGAGAAGCTGTTGAGGGTAATTTTCAGTCACGAATAGCGTCTCCTCGTTGCTTGTTAAGACGTACATTGTATTGCTGTCGACGTTGTTCGTCTGTCCCAACGTGCAAAAACCAAGGCCATCAAATATGGCTTTGACCACATTATGTACCTTATATGTGTTCCCCCCCGTGCGCCAGTGCGTGAATAAATTTTCCAATGGTATGCTGTCGTTGTCTGGAATTTTCTTAGGCTTCATCATGCTCTTTTTGTTCACCTCTTCAATAGATTTTCTCTGTTGAAAATCAGTATCATTCATGAAGCATTGTTCTGCAGGCGCGAAGGCAGCTGCTGCATTCATAGAACCAGCTGCTATCGATTGCAATAGTCCTGGACGTACGTTCTCCAACGGTGTAACCGTAGCGTCATTTCCAACTAATCTTTTCAAAGCTATTTTTTTGTCAAACCCCGTTGTTTGTTCAACGATGGAGTTACTAGCAACATCGACTTCTGTGTCGTCATGCAGTGTTACCGTATATCGGTGTGTGTCATTGTTATATCGTTGTACAACACCTTCTTGTCTACTCGCACATACAACGACTTTTGTATGTGGTGCAAGAGGTGTACTTGGAGAAGTCAATGAGTTGATACTATCTGAAAACACGTGTGGCACGTTGATATTGCTCTTATCCCGTTTGTATTCTGTCCGATATTTTTGAATTTTCATTTTAAATTTCGAAAATTTCTGGGGGTCAAACGGCTTTAATTCACGCAATTGGTGCACAAAGATGGCAACTTTGGTGGCGGATGTAGATTCTATGAGTTTGCAGATTGCTGCTCTCTCCATAGCTGTCAAACCGTTCAAAAACGCAACCAAGCTAGCTAGATTGTTATTATTTGTTTGATTTTGTTCGACGCCTATGGAAGTCAGTTGGAAAGTGGCCTTTTTATCATATTTGTATAATTTTTCCATGGTCGCAAATAGTACTGTGATTGCCGCATTGGCATTGGCAGTGGTTTGAGACTGTTCTGCAGCTTGCATCACAAGGGCAGGTTCCAGATTTTCCTGATAAGTGTCCTCTCTGAATCCATCTACTTGATCAAATATATTGTGTTTAACTTCTGCTGAAAATAGTGTGTTTGCAATTTTGTCAGCAAATCGTGTTAATGCTTGTTCCGTGGTCATGTGCCGGAATCCAAGTCCAGACGTGCCGGTATCAACAACCCATCGCGTACCGTGCTGCGTTAGTTCTACATAAGTACCGCCATTGTGATCCAACGCTTTTGTTAAGCATATTGGAAACAATTTGTCCACGTGTGTGTCTGTGGACGGATTGGGTTCATACTCTTCTAAATATTTGCAAATGGTGTCAAAATCCCACATCTCCATATAATGTGTAAACTTTTTGCAATCACCATGACTCCATTCATCTAAAAACTTATAATTTCCAGATTCCAAATCAATGATAATGCCTAGACACCCACCTTTAAATGTTTTTTGGGGTATTTTCACGGGTTGTTTTCCCATTACATTGCTCAACGCAGCATACCAACTGTCGTCCTGTTTCTCATGGCCTTGGAAGATGAATTTTATTTCGTTGTACGTCGATAGTGCACTGGTTCTAAATGTGCCTTGTCTGCGTTCTCTTATGTTTGCAATGGTCCTACGTCGCCAGGCCAGTTCTTCAGGTGTGACCAGACTGGTGCGAGAATCTCGTGTACATGTGATTTTTTCATACTTTCTCACCAGTTTCAAGAAATCTTGGTAATTTCTCCTATATGCGTCATGCAACTGTGAACCTAATGCTTTCTCATAGGCCTTTTTAAGTTTCTTAAAGTGTGATTTTTTTTGTGTCTTCTTCGCTTCGGCAAAGACAAATTCTTGTGGCACAAATGTTGTAAATACCGAGGCAGATGTTTGCCTGTCCGCTGCCAAGGAACGACTTGGGGCTTTAACCAAGTAATTATGCAGTTGCCAGTGCCTTTGTGTTTGAGCATGAAATTGTTTTTTAATTTCCATCAATGTTGCATGTTGCTTTTGCAGTTTGTGATGTATGATTGCCGGTGTCTGATTCAGATAACGCATGATCTGATGTTCCAGTGCAACTTGAGGGCGGAGATATTCCTTTATCGACTCGAAAGACTTGTGTTGGTGTTCATATATGACAGCGTTCGTATATTTCTGATGGTATACTTGTGACCGCTTGTGCAACAGTGCTTCGTAGTTCATGAACACAATATCACACTTGACCTTTATACTGATTTTTTTTTGTTGCTAATACACGGAATAAGTGGTTTGTTATCTGTATGACAGGTATGTACGAAAAAATGGTCACGCGAATCATCTCTGTAGATACGCCGATCAATCCGAGATATGTGGAGCATTGGTTTGGCGTCGTTTCCGTGGGTGATGCTATTAATAACGCCTTTAAGCGAATATTTGACCGCGCATTGCGGTTGGCGACACGGTACGGAGAGGCGACCGTCATTGTGCCGACCTCCTGGAAGGATTGTTCCAAGAACATGGTCGCTTTTTTAAATGTCAAACTCCAAATGTTGGAGATGATAGCGTATCAGGCTGGAAAGCAGTACAATTGTACAATTCACATAGGTACTGAACGCAGAACTCACAAGTACGTGGAATTACAACAGTGTGTGTTTCATTTGAACAAGTTTGAAAAGAATGTTGGCGATATCCCGACGCATTGGCGCTCTGGAGGGGGTGGTTACACGTGGACGCAAGTGTGTGCAAATGGTCAGTATTATTCGAGCTCGTCGTCTGAGATATGGCCTCCGCCTGCGTATGTCAGGTTGTCACAGCTCGAAAAGATTCGTGCAGCACGTTTAAAACAATTATTGGTTTAATATAGTATCTAATTTCAGATTGTTTTCTACAAATGGTGCTCTGCATGTTGGGCATTTGAGTTCCACAGAGAGTGCATATTCGTACTGCATTTCTTGGTGGAACTCTGGTGTTTTGTTCATATGTTCAGTGATGCATCGTGTGTGAAAGCGGTGGTGACAGACGGTTATAAATGAGACGGTATCTTTTGTCTCCGCATCTCCACAGATAGGACAGTCGATGCGTGGTCCTTTGAATGCAACGAGGCGCTTTAAAATAAGTTTTGTTCGTTCCGATGTAGTTTCTAAGAGTAGTTCGACAGTATCTCCGTCACACCAGTGACTTCTATTATCGTATTCTTGTGTGCATTCTTCTATAATGTCCATGGCATCTGCCAAGTATGTCCCTCGTTTGAGACATTCATGAACAGAAGGCTTGATAATTGATTCTGTATGTATGAGAAGTTTTTGTTTCCAGGAGTAAGACCACGTCATGACATTGTATAGAGATTGACAAGTGAGTCCAGCGCGATCTTGCATGATAGAGACCAGATTAATATGTCCAGCGTGCACGACAAAAGCAAAAATACTTTCGACGTAAATGTGTTCAATTGGGGATGTTGATACCGAGGTGGTTATTCCAGAGTCAGAAATGTTCCAAATGGAGAGATTTCCGTTCACATCTCCCGTGATAATGCCGTCCCACTGTAGATGTGTCAATGGTGCCATGGCGGTCAGCACTCGTGACCCGTTCCATTCATGAAGTTGTCTGGTTTCAAAATTGAGCAAGAACATGTTGCCGGTTGTGGTACCTCCAACAATGCCATCTTCCGTTGGTGAAACGCACGTAATTGCCCCTGTAATATTCAAGTCATAGACATGCTCAACTTGTTTTTCTGACCATAATACAACTTTTGTGGTACTAATGAGGACAGACATGTTTTGTATATGGTAGGCAGAGAGTAACTGGTTTTCACCTGGTAAGATAATTTTTTTGACAGGTATTTCGTCTTCCAAGTCCCAGATGGTAGCTGAACAATAGTCTCCGTGTTCGATGACCCAAAACTGTCCACCAACATAGGGTACTGCGGTGACATGCTGTTGTTCCGCCGTTGTTGTAAATAAAAGTCTACCTGTTTTGAGGCACCAAATACACAACGTTTCTTCTGACAAAGATAACAATCTTTGTTCGTATATATGCAATGATAGTAGTGGAGTTTCGTGCAACATGAAGGACCGTATGGGAAAACTAAAGTTGGATAGGTCCTCGAACTCGTAAATGTATCCGTTTTGGAGTCCGACGACCAACCGCTCCGCGCCAGTCACTGCCGCCGTGACCGTTACGTTCATTTCCCAGTGGTGTTCTTCGATAATGGGTGCATATTGACAGCATTGTACCAGTTCAGTCGAATAACTGTCATTGAGTCGCAGGTGTTTTTTACTAACAATGTTGCATATTTTCATCCTTAGTGGGGTTAAGTCATAGGTGGCATCCTTGATATACGACCATTCTGGTGTGTCAATCTCCACAGGCAACCCTTCCGTCTCGAGAACAGTCATTCCCAGTGATGTTTTGATAGACGCTACCGAGTTCCATGTTGCCGTTTGAATTCGCATGGTTTTGTCAAAAATATGAATACTTTGCCCTGTGGACATGAAAGCCCCTAATTCCGATTGAAACCATTTGAATGGTCCAGTAGATGCGGTACTGGACCACTTGTCTTTGTTCAGTAACGTAAGCGCACATTCTATGAGTGTCTTGGGTGCTTGTTTAAAATAGAGTGACCATATGTGTGCATTTTCTTCCAGTCGTATTTCCACGTCTCTATTGCTGGGTCTCCATAGGACAGTCTGTTCATCTTCATGGTGAATAACCGACGTGATAAAGCCCGTGTCTGCATCTGTTTTGATGTATTTTCCCACGTCCAACGGCATAAATCGCGTCTTTGTTTCCCATGTCCCAGTCTCAGGTAATGGTACGTCACAATTGTGGAGGTCTATGTTGGTGAATACATAGGTGACAATGTATTGAAATATTTTCCGGGTTTCGTCCGAGGGCAAAAAACGTGTATGGTAGGTGTCAAGGAATCGCAAAAACGTTGCTACATGACCGTGTTCTAACAGCAGCAATCGCAGTGTTGTCGGATGGAAACATAGTATGGTAGTTGGTGAGGCTGGTTCCGCCGCAATGATAGTCAGAAACTCGACGTTATTTTCGACCAATCTCATAATGATCGGTCTCATTCGCAATCTGCCATGATGAAACCAGCACCATTTCAGCACGGTGTCCGACCGCACCTTCGTCCGTCTGTAGAGATGCTCGAGTATGTCCATCACGTGTTCCGAGTATTCAAACGACACTGTCCTGTTCTCTATTTCTTGCATGCAGAGTTGAAACCATGGACGCAGTTTCCGATGAGGTAAGGACAGCCATTGTGACGCGAACGACATATCGTGTTTGACGGTCCACTGCCAGAGAGCGTTTTTTAAGAGTTCGTGTCGAAACCACTGTTTTGGCGGCACCCAATGTGTAACTTTGGGTAGCCATTCTTCTGCCGACAGTGCCAACACATCCATATATCGGACGGAGGGCCATGTATGTTGAAAGGGAAACGTTGGATTAGAAATCCATTTGAGACATTCTGCCGGCCACTTTTCAATGACCGGCAACAAATCTAGTTCCATCAACTGTCGGTCGTGAAGACACCAACACCGCGTATGAACAGAGGTGACCAGACGCACACCAGACGCTTCAAAGGCTATTGTCGACTCTGATTTGACAAAGAATTGAACGACATTGTCGCTTGCGACTACAAGACCGCGTTGGTTGTATACTATCGACCGAGCAGAAATGGCCATGTCAAATATTTTTTTCCCTGTTGTAATATCGTATTGATATATATTAGTTGGCGTACGCACCGCGAGTGCCGTGTCGGACACAACTATTTGCAGAACGTCTTCGTCACCGGTTTGCAACTTGTGGAAACACTTCCACGACGATACATACCAAATACACACAAATCCCTGGCTATCACCCGTCGCGACAATTGCCTCGCCAGCCACAGCAGTTGTGACTCTCGCTTGATGACCTTTTAAAAATAAATCTTCGTTTGTATCTGGATTATACACACGCAACGTCAACGCATCCCACGTCACCATCATTCTCGTCTTCGGAACGATACACCAACCGATTGGTTGGCGGCGCATGTCATGAATTTCTGGCGTTGTACCGTTAAAATGATATATATGTGCGTTGCGGTCATTGTCGAGGGCAAAAAGGCGTCTGTGGTCAATGATGAACTGATGTAATGTAGTTTTTTTTTCAAAGGAAAATACTTTAAAACCATTAGGTCTTGTACCCGTCACGATGGTATGTTTTTGTGAAATAATAACTCCTGGTTCGACAAACACGTCTCCGACGCCAATCAATGAGCCATGTCTTTGACAATCTTTCAATGTCACTGTGGGAATACACTCTTGTTCATATTTAATCGAGGAGCATTGTGTCTTGCCAGCTCGACGGACAAAATATTCCATTTAATAGTATTTAGGCACCCATATTTGTAGTGTAAAATGGCGAGACCAGGTGCATATATACCCCCTGTCACTTTGTATGCCGACCAACAACAAGTTGAAAATGCTTTCAGAAAGGCCACGAAACCTTGGATTTGCATTCATTGTCGCCAGTCTTTTACTTTATTGGAATCGATGGGTTCGTTGGCGTGCGAACAACACCCTGGTTATATTCAGGAAGATGGACGGTGGTCATGCTGTGGTCAGCGGTTGTATCCCATGCGGTGGGCGCCAAATGCAGACATTCAGCGCATGCACGTCGGCAACGGTTGCCCACCAGTAGTTCCAAAGGTGCGCGGGTGTCAAAAAGCCGATCATAACACATCCAACAAACCTTGGAACCATAAAGACGCCTCTGAAATTGCTGATTTGTCTGCTTTGTTGCCTTTTATGAACAAAGAATTCCCGTTTACATTGCGCAAGGGATTTGACACCAATGGGGGAGTGTTGAGGCGTTGCGCGGTACGTAAAATACATGTACCACCACACTTGGGCGCAACAGTCACGTATTTGGACAACGACGGAACCGAAAAGACCTACACAGTACGATATTACAAGGATGCAGATGGTAAAATAAATTATCTTGATGCGAATGAAGTTAACCATCAAGTTGACACACCTGACGAATTACCTACTGATATGAACCGACATCCCGAGGGTCTGGAGCAGTACGCTCAGACAAAAGACAAACAATCCATTGTAAATTGGTGGTCGTAACAAAATGTGTGTATTTAATCAATGTAGACGATTATAACTAATGTTCAGATTATTTCTGTTATTCGTATCGTGTCAAGCAGCCACTGTGTATGAAATTGTTACATCTGGATTGTGTACAGATAATCCATCAGGTCACAAGATTATCGACAAAATAAAATGTCAAGAACAAGCGTTAGTCCTCGGATTCACAGATACCACAGCCACTACAGTTGCAATGTCTGGTACTGTACCAGGTGGCTGTGTCTTCATTCAGAGCAAGGAGGAGCTCAAAGTATATGATTCTGAGAACACAAACCAATGTTCAGACGAATTCAAGTGTATTTGTGCGTACACTGCGCCCGAATGTCGAGCTGACACCGAACATGACTGCATCTGTGGTCAACGCGCGTGTACGCGCCAGACGGGTTTAACATGCAATGGTACAACATGTTCCCATGCGTCGGATTGTCCCAATGAGAAACGAGTCTGTCGTTGTGGTGATTATGATTGCACACCGACCTCTGGTCTTGTATGTGATTTAAACCAGTGCAAACATGCGCCTGATTGTGTCAACAAACTTGGTCTACTGCCAAACACAGGTATGTGCAAGTGTGGCGACTTTGATTGTCAGGAACCGTACTGTATATCTGTGAGCAGCACTTGCAGGACTGCATGTGCTGCAGGGAAATATGTGACCAATCTAAACACTTGTCAAGAGTGTCGTGTCGCAGGTTATTATTGTCCGACGGGTGCAACGCACAGTGAAACAGCATTTGCATGTCCTGCGGGAAAATTCTCGACAGTACCTGGTATCCATTCTGAAGACCAGTGCACGACGTGTGGTGTAGGACGTTATTCCAGTGTCCCAGCAGCCACAGAAAATTGTAATATTTGTGGCGCAAATACGTATCAAGATGTTGTCGGCCAAACGAAATGCAAAGGATGTCCCAACGAAAAAGTGATTCATGACACAACAAGTGCAGATAAACATGATTCGGTCAATGATTGTAAGATTAATGTACCAACTTGTTTCTCTACAGAATACTTAGAAAATAACACGTGTCGCTCCTGTGTGCAGAGATATTTTTGCGATGGTAATTCGAAAATCGTCTGTCCCTCTGGCCACTATTGTATGGGTGACGGGTCTGCTGTCGAATGTCCAGCTGGTCGATACGGCGAGCTTACCGGACAAAACGATCTAGACAACACTTGTTTGTTGTGTTCGGCGGGTACATTCCAAACAGTTCCCGGTCAGACATACTGTGCGCGCTCGTGTCCATTAGGAACATTTGGAAATATTACAGGGGGTAAATCCGAGAAAGAATCATGTTACGCATGTCCAGCGGGACACATGTGTGGCACTATGGCCATGCGAGCACCTGTAAAATGTCCAATGGGCACATATCAAGATACCAGTGGTCAAAATGTTTGTAAACAATGTCCACAGGGCATGTATAGTGATTCGGTTGGCAACGCAGCCTGTCTACCGTGTGGCCAAGATGAATTTGGTCAAGCTAAACAAACAACCGGTCTCGGGTCAAATAGTGAATCACAATGCACTGTCCTTGAAAAAACATGTCCCGGAGCACGAAGACCAATACCCGAGTGCATAACATGTCCTCCTGGATTCTATGCAAATGGACTCGGAACAAAATGTAGAATTTGTCCCATTGGCAAAAAGCAACCGAACGAGGGTCAGTACGAATGTCTCGAATGTCCAGAATGTCGTCATCTAGGACACAATGTCTACAAAGAATTCACGTTTAATGGGACAGACCACCAAGAACTTATTCAACAGCCAGACATACCAGAACAATACAATTGGGTCAATATCACTGTCTACGCATCTTTGTTAGGGACCGTCGGTCTTATCATATTAAGTCACCGACTGTGTCCAGATTGTATTAAAAACTTGGATCTAATTTTCTCCGGAGACCATCTCGTGGACGATACTCATGCGCGTAGAATTTTAAACACGCGGTTGGGTGCGGCGTTCACGCTGAGTCTACCGTTTATTGTCGCCGCTATCTCGGTTTTTGTCTTCACAGATGACAATCTTACAGAACAATCTGCTCTGGTGCCAACAGGTACCGTGTTGTTTACCAAAGATTTGAACCATCTGTACGTCGAGTACAAGTCATGGTACGCAAATGGGCGCCAAAATTGTCAACAAATTACAGTCAATGCTGATTGTGATGTCGATATATATGACGGATTGCCATGTCTTGTCAATATGACGTGTGCAATACAACCAGAAAATTCAGGGACACGTAGTGTGGATATTGTTCTCCCAGATAACCATCAACTAGGTGTATTCAAAGTCTGGCCAGACATGTGGATGCGGCAACAAACACAAATTTATACAACTATACAAACGAAAGAAGGCTTGACGGGGACAACGGATGAACCCACAACGTTAGCATTCGACATGAAAAAATGCAAATATGAAAATTCAGTGGAAGGGGTTGAGCAAGATGGTGTGCAAATAAATGCTCGAGGTTTGAAAAAACAAGAATCATCACTTGGAACACATGACGGAAAGCATGTGATTCGTTTAGAATTTTCCACATCTGAAAGCATATTTTTGTACAAAATTGATGCAAAATTGACACTTATTACACAATTATCAACCGTGTTAACGCTACTCATATCAGTTCTTTCTTCGTTGCGGACAGTCAAAGCAATCCTAGAAAAAATGATTGATAGTGGTTACACATGTTGTTGTAAACACCTACCAACAGATGTACAGCGTCGGCAAGATATATTAAATGAACAAGTCGAAATTGAAATGCCAGTCGAAATTGAAATGCCTGAGGATCCAGTCAACAAATGAGGACTATATAAATAATACCTGTTTCATATAATGTTAGACTTTTTAACACGTAATCAAGACAAACAAGTTGCACGAACAACCAAATCAAAAAATGTTGTCTTATACATTTCACTAGGTATGCATCTTGTATGGACGGTATTATTCATCGTTGTATTTTTGAATCAGGATGTCCAAGTACATAAACGGAGTCTAGTGGAAGTGGCTGCCAATGATAATGGCAAGTGGTGGACGTTTGATGAACATACCAAAACTCTCCTAATACATGCGGATGTTGTCAAAATAGGAGGTAGTGCACGACTATTATCCTCTAGCAGAAGTTCACAGTTATCGGGTTCAAGCAAATTAATTATCAATGGTGGGGTAGAGTCTGCGTCTGTACAAATTGCTAATCGGTTAGATGCCCGGGGTTTGGGCGTCAACGACGCAGTCTGCATTAATTACGTCTGTGTCGGGGCTCAAGGGGACATCGGTGCCAAAGGGGACAAAGGGGACGTTGGAGCCACTGGAGCCAAAGGGGATGTTGGAGCTCAAGGTGCCACTGGAGTCAAAGGGGATGTTGGAGCTCAAGGTGCCACTGGTGCCAAAGGGGATGTTGGAGCTCAAGGTGCCACTGGAGTCAAAGGGGACGTTGGAGCTCAAGGTGCCACTGGAGCTCAAGGTGCCACTGGAGTCAAAGGGGATGTTGGAGCTCAAGGTGCCACTGGTGCCAAAGGGGATGTTGGAGCTCAAGGTGCCACTGGTGTCAAAGGGGATGTTGGAGCTCAAGGTGCCACTGGAGTCAAAGGTGACAAAGGGGACGTTGGAGCTCAAGGTGCCACTGGAGCTCAAGGTGCCACTGGAGCCAAAGGGGAGAAAGGGGACGAAGGGGCCAAAGGGGATGAAGGAGCCACTGGTGAAGGTATATGGTGGACTTATGATAATGATTTGAAACAATTAAATCTTTTAACAGATGTAGTAGACACTGGTTCAATTATTGCCACCGAATTTAATATAAAGAGTTAATTTTTTTTGGAACTTGGATTAATTATAATTAAAATCGATCTGCAATAGATAGCAAATTGTTGAAATAATGCCTTTTGATTTAGTTTCTGATCGCAATGTTTGTACGTATTTAGATACGCGTTCGTTTGTTATGTTTCGCATCGTATGTAGAACGCACTACGATGATATGGAGGCGTGGGCCTTACGTGCCTCATGTGGTGTTTTATGTGTACCGTCCTTGAACAAAAGACAAACATTGGGACTGAATTACCTAATGCAGTACGCATTGTTGTTCGAATCATCGATTGGTTCTGTTGAATGGTTCCAAGAGATTATAAATTGGTTAGACTATAATATTTCCATCAAACTACTTCACACATTTTTGTTGAATTCCGTCCCTAATATGATATTTAAGTTAGATTTCCATAAGTTGTCATTGAGTACTCGCCTGCGGTGGGAGCGTTTGTGGTGTCGCCATGTTCGGGTATATAAGATCCGCAAATGGAACTATGAGAACTCAAACTTGAATGCAAGAAAAAAACGTCGAATTTTGTGTTACTAATATTTCGAGTTATGTCAAAGATATTTTCTGCGTCTTATATTTAACCTGTGCTTCGTCTCCACGCATGGTCACCACCAAAAAGGACTCTACTCACTCTATAGAGTTAGATGATAAAGTAGCAAAATTGGGCCTGGTTACAGAGTTGTTTTGTTCACGTTTGAATGACGATGAGAAACCTGTAACTCAGTTCCTTGGTTCTGCTCTGTTAGATTTGTCTCAAGTATCTTTGAAAGAGTATCATTTGACATTGACTGATTCGTCATCAAGACCACCGGTCAAAACTGGATACTGTACGATTCGTTTCACGAATATTCCGACAGTTTCCCAACATTTGAGTTGTCAAGGCAAAAATATCGTGGCTCAAATGTTTCAAGAGGCGGAAGCTAATTTGCGTCTCATCTCGCCTTTTCATCCAAAGGGTTTACAGGGAATCAAAGACGGTCTTAAGATGGTGCATTCACCGTACTACGTCAACCATATGGGTGTCACGTTACCATCGGGTGCGTTCTGTATGATGAATACCATGGAGCACAATAAAGAGCAAGCCTTAAAATCTCACGGTGAGCGATTGCAGGTCTCGCTTAAACAGAATCATATTTCTGAGCATGATTTTGTGCGTCTTGTTGCGGACATGATGACGCATGGTATCCATTCCAAACACATGCGGTGTTTAAATGTGGTGGCTGACACCTTGACATTGCATGCCCGTTGTGATATTAATTACACGCCTGATGTCCAACTATTGCCTGAGTCAAAGGGTACAGAACGTTGGGAAATTCCTCGTGAACCCAAACCCAACGGCGAAATCTCTTTTACTGGTGATTGTGAAGACTTCGCGCGTGAGGTGTATCAACAAGCCAAGGAGATTCGGTTGTGGCAAATGCCAAAGATTCGTGGCACTATATTGGAGAGTCTGTCTGCTATTTTACACATGTATGTCCCTACGATTGAACAGGGTGCTGTTGATTCGTCGATGCATAGTAAATACATTACTTATTGGGCACCGTATCGCAACCATATTTGGGCAGCATTACATCCGAGACATGCTTTTGCAGCAAAATGCAGACCGAGTTTACCTCTCGATTACACACGATGGCCGAAACAGCCTTGTGAAGCAAAACTACCTATGCTTCATTTGGAAGGTACTGGCGATGTGTTTCCTATCGTGACGACTGGTCCACCACCTGGTTATATAGCACGCATCATCAGGAGAAGAAAATCTGTTGGACAACAGTTTGCCGCTTTGTCGATGTTATCTACGCCTGATTTCTCGTTACAGACAAATCACAAGTCTACCTTTTATAAATATGCAATTGCTTGCATGACCGATATTTTTTCAGACAGTGGCATTCTTGATTTTACGTACGTCACTGGTAATACCTATGGTGTCTCTATCTACGACTGGGCACGTGGTAAATATCGATTTAAACCGTCAGCACAACATTCGCCAGAAACGATGAATAATATAAAGGAAATGATGTCTCTAGAACGACCTGTACAAGCAATAACAACAAAATCCAAATGCATCCGCTCGAATGTACCCGATAACGCCGATTATGTACGATTTTCAAGCTTTGCTCCTATTGATGTTCCACCAGGAGCTACACAAGCTGTTTACAAGGTTGGGAACAAGAAATTGTATGAAATTTATTTTGATGTTGGAACTAATACAATATCAAGTGAAAGTGATTAAAAATGTAATTTTGGTGTTTGAAATACATCTCTTGTAAAAATAACAATGTAATGTAGTACTTTTGGACGTGGTGGTTTTGGCATCACTGTCGAAAACCCATTCATTTTGAACGCTTTCTTGTAACAACTGTAGGCTGCTTTTGCATAGTCAGACGATATTTCTACGATGCCCGAACGAATAGGTCTTTTCATTTCTTGGGCGTAAATTCGCATTGCTGCAAACATCACTTTACCCACTGATTTCGTACATATTCCACGTGGTCGAAGTAGAATGTTTTGTATTTCGACACATTCTCCCTCAACAAGGACGTCCAAGTGTCCATCGCGTTCAGCAAGGAAATGTTTTTTTGTTTTTTTGGAACTATTATTACGGACAAGATGGCCCACAATAATATTATGTTGTTTGAATATGTCTACTTCAATGCCGTGACGAATCGAACCCCATCGAAACGTCCACTTATTGTTGCTGACGGTAACCGTGTAGTCTCCTCCTCTATCCGAATGATATTTAATGTGTTCAGATGTCGAAATACTACCACCCATATCCAACTTTACTTATCCCACCTAAATATTAATTTAAAACAAATTTTAAATTAAAAAAAAAAACAATGCAATTATTCACCAATCGTCCGTACCAACATGGACCATCGTTGATGGTTCAGAGTTTGCTAGTGGACCCAAAAAGCCCACGGAGCGCTCTTGTTTACTACCCTCTCGGTAGTGGCAAAACATTGGCCTCTCTGCATGCGGCGCGAGTGTTTTTGAAGACCCACGTTACCAGCAAAGTCCTTGTTTTGACCACAAAGACAAATATTGACGACGCATGGAAAGATAATCAAACCAAGTACGAAAGTTCAGAAGGCTTCACGTTTGACGATATCACTGTGAAGAACGTCGAGTGGTGGTTTTCGGAAGAGAACAAGCCACTGGCCCACTACAATCGTTTGATTCGTTTGTTGGCCCAAGCAACGGGTGTGTCACGTAAAATGTATCTCGGAATGACTTGGTCGACTCTTGTCCGTGAAATTCGGTTCTGCAAGAGTAACAAGAAGCTGCGCGCAATGCGCCATGTTGCGTGCACGACTCCAAACAAGTCGTTCATGGATGTTTGCTGTCCAAAGGAATATTTTTTGATAGTGGACGAGTGTCAACAGTATGTAAATAATTGTGCCAACAGTACATTTGTACAAAGATTGTGCAAAAAGTCGTCTTTTACTTTGTTACTGTCAGCGACACCGTTTGACAACAGCACACAATATCATGGACTCTGTCGAATGTTAGGAACATGTCATTTGGAAAATCGCATCTTGTATGTCAAACCAATGCAACATCAACATGTCCGACATCGCTATATGGGTTCAAAAATGTTACCGGACGAGTGGCAGGAATACGTTCGTGAACGGAGGAAGCGTCAAGATGCATACTTGAGCCGGTCGCGTCAGTTTTGTAATACCACTTCTAAATGGCGACGGATACTCCGGCGTATTCACAAGGACAACTGTCATCGTACTGTCGTGTATTCATTTTTCAGGGAACGCGGTGCCGACGGGTTTTATGATTTTGCAATGGCATCGCAGAGTGACACGGTCAAGTTTCGATTGTTTCAAGATTCGTCCGACATTCAATGGTTTCATTCGACCTCAGAGGCGCCAAAAGTGCTTATTTTCACGTCACGCGCGCAAACGGGCATATCCCTTCGAGGCGTCGACGCTTTCCATATCATGGAGCCCCAATGGTCCTCCTCCGACGAAGAACAAGCAGTTGGACGCGTGACACGAATCGGAGCTCGTCTAAACCCGAACGACCCCGTTCAAGTGTATCATTGGCTGGCTCAAGCACCGAACGTGCGATATAACACTGCTGACGAATCAGTGTTCGACTCTTCTGCACAAAAAAAAACAAAAACAGACCGCTTGTTAGCATCAATGGCTGTGTCAGGAGAGCGCACACTACAATTTCTACTGGGCAAAAAAAAATCCTAATTATATTGTCTTATTATACACTACTCTCTCCTTAAATTTATTTAGTATGTCAAGGTCCCATAACCCGGCATAAGTAAAATATAATTGACATACTAAATAAATAAATTAATACTGAATTTCTAAAATTTTAGTGTGTAGGTTTTTGGTCGCCAAATAGACGACTATTCTTTCTAGGACAGTCTCCAAATTGGAAACGTTGGGATAGTCTTCCAAGATACCAGCTTGGAGCTCCTCAAAAAATTCAAGGTCTTTCTCGGCCTCGTACTTGACTTCATATTCCTGCAGTATCTTTTTAATTTCGACGTGGTTGTGAACGGATTCGAAGAAATCTGTCATTTCACATTAAATGTGTTCTTATATAGGTCGTTTTGTCGTTTCATTCTTCTACCAACACTTTTTGTGGAACATTCATCATAACATTGGTTATTTAATAGAAATATATAAGATTGGAAGTTACTGTTCCCGACGAGTTTACTTGGCCCAATGAGTTTACTTGGAATAAAAATACTATTATTGACTATAAATAATATCACTCTCCTATCAAATGTATGATGTGTTTTTACTACTGTTGACTGCTTTAGCAGGTGTATTCTTATCCTTTTTAGTGGTGAGCGTATTTAATGTTGGAGAGTCCACCGATGACTCATTGTTGCGTGATTTGCAACAGGTTGTGATGCAAATTGCCAATACGATAATGCTGGTCGTGTTAACGCCGGTATTAGGCCTTTGGAACCTGTTCATTGACGTGGGTATGATGTTTACTTCGCGTGTGAAATGGTCTATTGCAGGAGGTATATTTGTGTTTGCTACATTTCTGATGCATTACTACCATTCTGAGGTCTTATCTATTTTAGACGACTCGTGGAAATGTTTTTTAATTCCGTTGATGGACAACATTATCCAACCTTTTTTGCAGATATCACGCGTGTTTTATGGTATTGGCATGCCTCTGTTAAACACGTTTTTAGTCTTACACGCACAAGTGTTGAAAGCTTGGTACGTGACGTTGACAGCATGTTCACACATCAACATGTTTGCTATGTTTGAGGAGTTGGTTATGGCATTAATAACGGGTACCAAGTCCTTTACTGGATGGTTTTTCGACCCCATGAAAGAAGACCTCACAACGAATACGTTTTATTACAACGACTTTAACATTTCTAAACCAGTGAATCACACATTGACAGCCATTTCGATTGGTCAAGAGGTACTGGCGTGTGCTTGTCGTCGATTTGAACCACTGTTCAATATTGGTTTTTTTGTTACACAAGAGCCTCACGTGACAGCCGCGATCAGCAATTTATTCCAAGCTGGTATTCGTATTTTTCAAATGTTATTCCGTATGTTATTAACAGAATTTCCGAATATTTACAAGGTGACGTTTAATTTGGAGCGTGGTCTCACCGAAGGTGGTCTTGCCCTAGACTCTATTATGTTTAACACGGTGACAAACATTATTAAAATCTTTGACCCAGACTTTGTGCTCGCTCGGTATCCAAAGGAAGGTCCATTTACAACGCTGGCACATGGTACTGCAGGTGCTGTTCACGTTGCCGCCACATTCGGCGTCAATGGTCCTCTGCATCTGATGGCATCCTTTGATCCAGAACGTTCGGCTTTAAATCCCCAAGTATGGTCGATACAACCGGCGTTTGCAAAAATGTATCAGGCTGTGCACAGTGGGGCAACGTTTGTCCAATGGTTCATCTATATTTTAGAGCAAATGATCACTTCGAAAAAAGATTTATTGCAAATTTTTGCGGATGAAAATAGTCCACTCGAAATGAACTGTGACTGGGCGCGTGATGTTGATGACCAAAAATATGTCCGACTATCTTATACAGTGGGATGTTCGCTGTTTAATGTTGGAATTCTGAGTGCAAATGCAGCAGCAATTGTTTCTGGTATGTCCATGGAGTTACTGTTCAAGTCGATTTTTACACAAGAACAAAACGTTTTTCGAACATTGCAACGATGGGAGGGGCCCACAATCCCACGCAAAATCGTCTATACCTGTGAGGAGAGACAGGCAGCAACAGCGTACAACTACGAAACAGAAACGGTAAATAGCGCAGGCTGGATTTGGACACAAGACCAAAGTCAGTGTCAATGCGACTATCACTATGGTGTAACGTTAGAGGAAGGTGTCCAACCCTTTAATCCATGGTGTGGACAACCGAATTTGAATTTCGATATTTTTGCACCATTGGATGCCTTGGTGATGCACGTCTCTCATGGTATTTTGGGTCCAGGATTTGGAGACGCCTTTCCATTTATTAGTCCTATACGTAATATTGATATCAATATTGAACAAATCGGTCTGGATAAGTCGATCGTTCTGCCGCTGGCGTTGCCCCCCATCACCAGAACGGCAATCGAATCGGCACGGATTTTGACACGCATTGCCTTATCATTCGGTGATATTGTGACGGGTCATTTTTTCAATTATCAGGTCAACTGTGGCCATGGTATGAACAAAGAACAGTTGGTGGCAAGGTGGAAACATCTTTATCCTACCCAAGAGCCTCCAACAGAAGACAGTACTACGGATGGTTCGGCAAATTTACGATGGACACCATGTGAAGACAAAAAATACAGTGCTATGCTCGATGACAAACGAATGCAAGTGTGTGACACGAATAATAATAAAAACGATTGCATGTGTTCCTACTTGCAACCTCTACGTTCGACTGATAGATGTCGGTGTATTGCTCGCTATCCGGATTTGGACGTGACAGCATCATCACAACAAGTGGGTGATTTAATTGAAGAGCGATTTACCTCGGAAGATGTGTCACACCATTGGTGTAACTCAATGATTCTTGAATGGACCTTTCAAAACACAGCAGCATTTGCGGATGCCCTCGATTACATTGTCTCGCTTGGTCCTCTCAATCCAACTTGTGACGTGGTCGACCGTATTATCAGACAAGAGAATTTGGGTACTGATGAGACTGACCAGCGTTCTTCGTCGACATATGAAATTACAACTACACCGACACTGTCGTTCTTAGGTGACTTTGCAACCTCGAGCGAAAAATTAAATCACGTGACAGATTTGTACAATAATAGACCGACCGGCTGTGCAATTGTGGATGTGGATGGTCAAAAAGAATGGGCGTGTGATGTGTCAAATGGTGAATCAATCACGTCTCTTGACCCAAGCGTTGATTTTGAAGATGCTGGTTGTGTCATTTATGGACGACACGACTTCTTTTGTTCGGCGGGTCTCTGGGTACGAAATAATAAACGTATGACCATGAATGTTGCACGCCAAGCCGTGAATGACGGTATTTCAATCATGGCAGGTAATTTTGCAGATATTAATTTAAAAACATTGCCACGATTGTGTGATTATGAGCGTCAACAAGGTGCCTTAGCGGCAATGGTTGCTGGACTAATTCCAAATTTGAAAGATGAGAATTTCAGAGAGGCCATTGCAAAGTTCGTGAATATTATTCTACAGATCATCTATGTTCACGGTATCCGAACTGGTTTAACAGTCATCAACATGGCAAGCAGTATTATTCAAGACTTGTTAGGCCCAGGCCTTACAGAAGATAGCTTAATTGCGACCTTTAAGTCGGGCGCCCGAACAATCCTAAAAGGCCAAGTCTACATTGTACGTGAATTTTTTCAAACGACGGGGCAATTTTTGGATGCCATTGTCCCGCAATCGGGGGACATTTGTTTTGATATCGTCAAAATCCTGGACCTCATTTACGACAAATTAGAAGGCGTGCTTATGGATATTGTAGCTGGGATAGTGCAAATGGCATTGCAGGGCATCGCAATTATGTCGGGTGATACGAGTGTTATCGACGAGTTTTTTGAGAATTTCATAGATATTGCGTTGAAAGTCATTGATTTATTAATTGCAGAATGGATGAAAATATTAGGACTCGTGTTTAAATTCTTGGGTCCAGTCGGAAAATTCTTCGAAACATTACTGTCCGTAGTCTGTCCCATGTTAAACACAGTCATGGGAATTATCGATGGTGTTGTTAAAGGACTGTCGTTCGGCATGGGTGGTGGCATCGGATGGAAAGCAGTGACGTGTCCGTCCACAACACTAGGTTCGTCCATGGGAGGAGGAAAACACCATTTCTTAAAATCTGACAACGAAGACATACTTCGGAAAGTTGCAGACACACTGGACTGGTCCGGCTCGTCTGTGTGTGACGATTTAATGAACGGCTTAGCAGAGTACTCCTTTTCGGACCTGAGACCCTTGGAAAAGGCACAGTGGAAAGAATGTTTGGAAATGAAATACATTGGTGTTGAAATGGCAAAGTATTTTGATTCACCAACCTTTCCAACTGATGTCATGTATAATTGGAAACGCAAATATATGATGGTCTTTGAATTGGGTCAAGCGCTTCACATTGCCATTCCACATCTTTTTTCGGACGAATCGAATTGGGCGGATGTGCGATTAGCCATGTATGATGCAGGCATTGATGCTGACATGTATATGAAAATATTCCAGTCGTTTAGTATCTCATTCCGAAAAATATTGAACAGTATTGAAGCCACAAATATGCTTCAACTTATCTTGGGACATATTGATCCAAATTATGCACAGAAAGAAAATCCGTCCAAAGCCGCCACAACATGGCGCATCTTTGATACAACAAAAGCCATGTACAATGATGTCTCACAAGAATGGGTAGCACGTGATATGACCAAAGATTTTTGGAAAACCGTGGATACAAGTCATCACGCCAAGACACACCTTCATCGTTGGTGGAATGACCTGGGAAAGGTTGACCCCGCCCAACAATCTCATACAGAGCGTGTTTTTACAACGTTGAAATCACACTGGCGAAGAGGGATGTCCGAAACTGTCAAACAATCCCCACATCATTCCAAGTTTCATTGGTTGGGTGCCCCATTGAAGACAGCGCCGAAGACGTGTGCTCAGCGTGCAGCAGCACCATGGTGTACCGAATGCAGCATTGTGGATAACATCATCGAACAAGCCATTGAACATGGTGAAGGAATGTCGCAGTTCTATTCGCAATATTTTGGTCCTGTCATCATCACAAACGTGACGCAATACTTTAATAAAATAGCACCTGTAGGCTTTTTCGAAAAACGTTTTTCCAAATTGACATCATCAAAAGAAACTGCCGCGGAAGATACTGTCTCAAGAGCATCGGAACGTTGGACAGTCTTTGTCGCCAACGATTGGAAATATCTGATGACCAACTTTACCACATATATTACTAATACGTCACACAAAAAACAGTTCGTAACACATATTGACAAATTTTTGGCATCGTCGCGCAAATTTTTCACCTACACGAATGACACGTATGTGCCATTCTTTGGCTATAGTCTGTATCATATGTACGACTATGTCCTATTCTCGTCCTGCGACGTTGAAAAAACAATTTTTGTACCACTCGATGCCCATGGAAGTTACACAACTGCACAAATTCAACGATTGGAACATATGGATACTGCACTATTGGTGTGTCTCGTTGTCACACTTGTGATTGTCTTCAACACAACATGGTCGGTGATTCCACTGATATGGCTTGCGAATACCATTGTCTTAGGATTTATAATCTCCGCACTGTATTTGTATATAGTGTATGATTGGCGTTTATCATGTTCTCCTCTGTTACCATACACACTAGTGGAAGATATCTATGCTTGGTATATCACACGACTTGAGACGGGGTGTTTTTATAAAATATTACCGTTTATGGCTGTCACGCCCTCCGAAGACTCGTGTTTCACCTGTTCGGCACCCAACCCGCTAACCCTTGAAAAAATGATGCAAAATGCGCGGTGGAGAGCGTTAAACGAGTCTACGTGGAATGGGACTGCCTCACAATTTACACAGTTCAACCAATCATACTATGAAATAGAACTGGGCGAAAGACAAACGTATATTGATTGTGCAGCGTATGTGGCAGACAATCATATAGAAGGAATGTTAACATTGCCAGAACTGATGCAGGAATATAATATATTCTGGACACTGTTATTTGGGTTGCGCTGGCAATTTCCAGAACAAGCAACATTCTTGGTGGAGAATGGCATATTTGCCTTTGATACAGTCATCGGGAAATTAGCCTTGTCCGCTTGGCAGAACATACCCATTGATGACGTGTGGAAAGATTGTTATCATGCGATGTGGCTCAATAATGTGCTCTCAATCTTTATTCTGACACTGGCGTTGTACATTACAACAAAAATGACAGTGATTGTCATTCAAACAATGACACACTTGTTTATGCTGGTCTGGTACACATATATCTCTATTAATTACATGACACTAGCCGTAGAAAAATCTATAGTGATTGAGGAATAACTTGTATAAATAGTGATACAAAACATATAATGAACTTAAAAACAGGTGATATTATTTTGTTTAACGAACAACCTAAATGTGGTTCTATCTTTGTTTTCATTGATTGGGCCATTAGATGTTGGACAGGCTCACCATACTCACATGCTGGACTTGTTATTGTTGACCCTCCATGGACCTGTGGTCAACAACTTCGTGGTACCTACATCTGGGATTCTTCTCAGCATTTACATAAGGACCCTGCCGACGACAAAATCAAATTTGGCATTGCACTGGTACCCATCCAAGAATACTTGCACGATGCTTCACAAAAACATCAACGGCTCTACAAAAGGTCACCCAAAGACACAACCACTTATGACCTATTTACAAAAGAAAAGCTTTTAGAAATTCACGACAAAGTGTATGGTAAAGGTTATGACACTAAAATAGGACATTGGTTAGCAACCATGCTCCATATTTTAGTACCACGAACGGATACCACCTTCTTTTGTTCTGCCTTTGTGTCGTATGCGTTGACAACGGTGGGTGTCCTCGCTGAAAATACCGATTGGACCATTGTCTCACCAGCTGACCTCTCCTCCAATGGCAAAAACGAAGACTTGCATTGGAGACATGGTTATACAGACGATGAATTATTCAGTGAGTTTTAGACCACGTGTGTAATGGCTGGCAGGCCATCGCCGGATACGTTTCCACTTCTGTCACGGACATTTTAAATTTTTGAAGCAATTGTATATCACATTTTTTTGCACCAGTAAACACCTTTGCATCTTCTTGCGCAGCAACCAACGGTAACGTGTCATCTGCAACGTAAATGTTGCGAAGACCTGCAGATGTACCCCACCAAGTTGGACATGAAAATTGATATGTGTAGACCTCCATTTGTGCTTGCAGTCAAGAGACCTAAATATGTAATTTGCATAAATGATGTGCCACTTCACTACGATATTTCTTAGGAACCCGACGTAAGATTTTTGCCAAATCGGTGGTCAACAAACTTCGACCTTGAAAGGGCTGAATCTCGAGCTCGGCAAAGGTTTCCACATCAAACGTTGTAAAATGACAACCCATCCACACATATAGCGTCTCTTTTATAGACAGTTTTTAAAGTTTGGACCATGTATACGCACGACTACGTTTACAAAGTACCAGCTGCTCCTACAGAACCACCAAAGTAACCTTTTACCTTAGCTCCAACTCTATTTCCCTGCTCACAGAACAAAATATATGTACATGCAGTGCTAAAGTTTAATTTAATTTAAATTAAAAAGTGTTGACAACTCGTGCAGTGCTAAAGTGTACAGTTGTCGGCTGACGACACAATCAAAATTAAGAGTTCAATTATTATTTATTGTTTATTTAGTTACGTGCAGCCCCGACCATCATTTTCTCATATTCCATGTCCTTCAAGAACGCATTCTCACCGTTACGCACCGCACGACAACCAGGGTACACGTTGGGACCCCAGTGGCCGGTATTGGTGGTCACCTTTGCAAACGACTTTCTCTCAGAGTCCCAAGAAAGTTGATGCCCCTGGAAACAAATAGTATTAAGGTGACGCATTGGCGACAAGAACTGTTCGTCATGGTCGTAGTTTTGGAGACGGTTGAAGTGGAGGGCGTCCGCGTACCGTCCAGCAAATGCGTAGTGTTCTTCAGCGTCGTCAACAGTGCTGTTATTGGCATCAAGCGTTTGATTGTTGTAGTGACCGGTAATATCTAATGGATTTTGCGGCATTTTGATTTTGGCCCCATCGGACGGAATCCAGATGGGGATGATGTCGTGCGTAAAGGTGTCGCGCGTTATCTGTTCGGTGAAATTCCCTTTTTGGGTGTCACCACCTGGGAAAACGCCAGTGCCTTCTCCGGACACGTACGAGTGAGCAAAGATATCTTCGGCGAGGATAATGTTCTTGGATTGTTTCACAATAGATTTATGGTAGAACGTGTAGTGACCAATATGGACTTTGTGGATGACGTCGTCTGTCAGCATAAAGTCGTGATGACCGTGTGCTGTAAATCCAGTGTCTAAGCCACCCTTCATGAGGACACCCGAAGCCATGTTGTACGTCTGGAAAGGACGGAGCAAGAGGACAGTACCATCAACATCGGTATCTATTGGTGGTCGACATATGCTTGCATTCAGTTGGGCCTCTAACTTACATGTTTCGTAGTCCATCTTTACGAATTTATCTGAATCCATCGAGTAGATGTAGATGTCACGAGAGTTACCCGGACCGGCTTCCGCTGCTGTGGGGAAGACAAAGTACTCGCCAATTTGGCGCTGTCTGACCAAAAGGTCACGGGGCTCGCCAATGAAATCAATGTCGAATGGTCGCGTCTCAAAGACCTTGGAACCACGGAACGTCAATAGATTGTCAGGACCCTTCTCGAGGTTGGCAGCGGCGCCAGAACCCTTGCGGTAGAATTCGACTTCTGCAGAGGGCACCATGGTGACGTAAATGGACATCTTACTGGGCAAAATCCACACGTCGGGTTTGACACCCTCGTATTTCATCTGGTCCTTGAGTTCAGCATCCAACAGATAAAGGCCACGCTCTTGTTTCTGGACAACGGCCCAACGGCGACGCTGCTGACGCAAGAGCTGTCCTGGACGAGTGACAGTTGCACCGTGCTGGCGCTCCCACTCCTTGTAATGGTTCTTTGAGCTGAGAAGGGCATGAATGACGCCATGGTAGGCGGTCTCATTCACTGAATCGACAATTTGACGCAAATTCATCAGATAATGCTTGCGACCTTGGTCAGTCTTGTAGAAACCGTGCTCAATGATAAAGGCAAGACCTCTGCGCACCAAACGGTCACTGCGGGACTCTCTCTCGGCCGTCACGTAGCGAGGGACACCTTGGTGGGGCTCCAAATCCATCAACGTCTTATTAAAGCGGAAAATATCCCATTTGACCGACAAATCGTCCGTCAAGACCCAAGGAAGGACTGAAGCAGTGTACCAAGAATCTTCCTCAGTAACAAGATAGTCCAATACCGACTCGAGGTGTTTGTTCTTACCTTCGTAAGCTTTTGGTAGGTTATAGGTCTCGTGGGCGAAACGGTCCTCGGCCAGCATCTTCTGATACTGAGGTTCAACAGAGCCAAAGAATGGCTCGAGTGCGTGGTTTGCAGATGCAGTTCCAACTGATGATAATGTCGATGAATCTTCGTACATTTTAATTTGATGTTATTTTAAAACGGTCTTATATACTACATTTTAGTCGAGCAAAATTGACAAAACACCTTTTACAAAATGTGTACACGGGTATATAAATATTAATTTCCACCATCACATGGGAGCTTTATTCAGTCACATTGATCAACTATGGCAATCCTTTCACAGAGATTCAGGAATTCTCATACTGGGGCTCGATAATGCCGGGAAAACAGCAGTCCTTTATGCTCTACAATTGGGTGAAGCAATTGAATATACTGTCCCGACTATAGGATTCAACGTGGAAGAGGTCACTGTGGGACGAGTCAAGATTAAAATGTGGGATTTAGGCGGACAAACGCGATTGCGAGCATTATGGCCACATTACTACGGCCAAACAGACGCGGTGGTCTTTGTTGTGGATTCGTCGGACATCGATCGTCTTCCACTGGTCAAAAACGAACTTCATACACTATTATCACATAAAGAGTTGACCGGTAAACCCTTTCTGATTTTGGCAAACAAACAAGATTTGCCGATGGCACGCAATAAACAGGAGATTATAAACACTTTAGGTTTACAGTCGGTCACCTGGTTAAAGTGGCAGGTTGTGGAGTGTTCCGCAATTAAAAACGACAGAGCAAAGATGGGGCTTGAGTGGTTAGCAGGACAAATATAGTATTTAGGTTTGGATTGTTTTTTTAAAATGTTCAAAATTATAGCAGGTGCTATAGTCGGGTGGACCTCAGCCAGATTATTGCCCCCACCATCTCACGAACGATTACAACCACCCACCATGGACGAACTCAAAATTATTGCACAAAAAACACAGGACTTTGTAATAGCTGCACAACAGATAATCCAGAAAAAAATGGACAAACCCCCTCCCACAACATAATTTTTAATTTAAAAAACACTATATACAAAACACTTTATTTTTATATGTGGACACAACCGACAACAGTTAGACGTACACCAGACACGTATCGACATATATACAATGTTCCAGTGATAAAAGCACAACCGCCAACGACAAGACCACATTTGAACGACATGTCCGCCACATTCGGTGCGCCACCACCATCTTTCGGTGCGCCACCACCATCTTTCGGTGCGCCACTACCAACATTCGGTGCGCCACCACTAACATTCGGTGCACCACCACCATCTTTCGGTGCGCCACCACTAACATTCGGTGCGCCACCACCATCTTTCGGTGCGCCACCACTAACATTCGGTGCGCCACCACTAACATTCGGTGCGCCACCACTAACATTCGGTGCACCAACGGCGCCACTAACATTCGGTACACCACCACTAACATTCGGTACACCAACGGCGCCACTAACAACGACACCACTAACATTCGGTACACCAACGGTGCCACCGACAGCCTACACACCACTTATAACATCATGTACAGACGATACACCATTGTCTGCGTATTCTGAAGGAGATATGTATTTATTAATGAACAATACTAGTTTAACAATAGACTATCTACTACATTTACAACGCACATTAAAAATTAGCGCGCCAACACAACGCGTTTGATTGGATGTTCATCTATTTTTTCTACGGTTCTGGATGCACACTTTGAACAAACCAACTCGTGACCGGGTAGAAAGTACACATCTGCAGAACAATGATAACAACGATATTTTAAGGAACTGTACTGTTGGATAATTGGTAGGATTTTACGCTTACGGCGCCGTGGTTCGACTTTTGTTTCGGTGGGAATTCGAGCATGTAGAGAATAAGACGAATGCATAGTGTCTTGTAATAATAACTAAGACATATTTAAATAATAGAATGAGTAACATTTTTGAAAACTCAAGATTTCATTCCCTGGCCGACCAAGGATTATCGATGCCCGAACAGGGCACTCAAGAATGGTTGGATGGCCGTAAGGGTCGCATCACTGGAAGCAAGCCCAGTAGTTTATTTTTTGATTTTAAACAAGAAAGTGATTGGGATGAAATTCTTGAAAAATGGTTTGGTGACAAAAAGGAAGACTTTGACGACACATCTATCAAACGAATGGCGTGGGGTTCTAAACATGAGGATACGGCTGCTGCTGTAATCTTGGAGTATTTCCCAGCTGGACATTTTTTTGAATGTCCACAAATTAATATGAATGACGTGTACGCTGTCTCACCAGACGGGGCTCTCGTTTTGCTCAACGAGGACGGGTCACATCGCAAACATTTCAATGTTGAAATCAAGTGTCCAGGACGTTTCAGCAAAACGGGTCAAGAACAAACCGATGAGCAAATGAAAGACTATGTACAAAAGAGATGGGACGTACCAGCGTCTTATTATATGACACAAATCCACCAGGAGATGGCTGGTCAAAATGCTGCAGAAACTCTTTTTGTTGTTTGGACACCATTACTTACTCGCATGTGGACGATACCTTTCGATCAAGACTATTGGGACCTGTGCCTCGAAGTCTTTGAAAACTTTAGACTCAAAAATGTCCCTTTCAATGTCATGTACGCAAAAGTGGAGAAACTGAAGAGACGTTCACGAGGTATTGCGTACAGTTGTAAAGATACATTAGTAGAAATTATGTAAGGATATGTATTTAAGGTGAACTTTCATTTTTATGAATGAAAGAATGTTTTATTTGTTATAAACACAGACGCGAGTTTACGACATTACAATGCGGTCATGAATTTTGTGTCTCGTGTTGGAACAAATGGGCCACGAAGCAAGTCACTTATTATAACCGGACCTATCCTACGTGTCCTTCTTGTCGACAGGAGCAGCTGCCACCAAAACCGCATTGGATAGTCCAGTTTTTGATTCTTGTGTTCCTGATTTGGTTGACGAAAGGTTCTCCCACTCCCGCAGAAACTCCGAAGACGGTCTAAATACGTTGCGTGGAGATGTGCTCGCAACACCCTGGTAGACAGAGACAGGGGTCTCCACAGGTGCCACATAGTCCATTTCGGGCCCCTTGACCACAAATGGTTCCCATGCGTAGGCAGAGGTCAAACATCGCCGCATAGCCAATCGCGGAGAAATACGAATGGGACCGGACGCCTGTGAATCGACGTAATACAAACGGGTTTCTGTTGGTGATATCTTTTCTGGACGAATACATGTAAAATGATGGTTGACTGGTTGGTGCAGGAGAAAGCCTCGAAATAGCGGGTCCATGGTAAGAGTCTCCATGTCGTCAATTGTCCAGGTCCGTTCGTTCTGTTTCTCTTTGACCGCGCGCTCGACTGTGTATCCACGTTGACACACCGTCTGTGTAACAGCCTCGACAGACCAATCACCACCAAATGATTCGTGATTACGCACAGAATCACCGGTCGCTGTATGAATACTCTTGCATGCTTGATGTAAATCGTCGCGAGTAATGGCAGCTGATTTGAACAAATTTTGTATAGCATGTAACCCACATTGATTACTCTGTTGACGGACAAAAAACATGTTCTTTCATTACCTTTCCTTTTATATCAACGTTTTATTATTCGCTAATTATGTGTAAATTTTTTAAACAAAATTTTTAATTGAATATAATGGAAAGAGATTTAATAAAGGCATACGTGGGTGGAATACTTATAGGTACCGCTATTTCCGACCGCACTGGTGACATTATGAACCCCGAGGGTGTCTTTTTCGAGACGACGACCGAATTCTTCACATATACTGCCACTGAATGGCGCGCGAACTATTTAAACAAGGTGGAAAAAAAAACTTCAATGTAATTAATAAATTGTATTTAAATGCTCTCACGTTCAACAATGTCCGTTCGAGAATTAGCAGCAGCAGCCATGGAATTACACAATGTATATAAAAATGCAACACAGTTCCAACAATACAGCATGATTCATTCTAAATGTTGGGAACTAACCGATAGACTCGATGCTTTGACAGTAAAGTGTCAACAAGAACGCCATTTACGAAGCCTGACTCTACAAAGACTAGATGAATTGACCACTAAATGCTTACAACACCAATTACAATAAGAGTAATGTTGTTGATATTTTTTTATAGAGTAATGTACATTGTCCACAATAGACTGACAGTGTCTGCGTACGCACTGGTTCTAATGATATACAATAGAGGCGTTGATTGATACAATCTTTTTGTGCGCACCATCCTTGTTTCATACCGTGTATCTGAATACGATGTGAACTCCATTCAAAACGTCGACGGCGTGCAATTGGGAGACTATAAAAATCGCGATGTGCGGTACACACACTGTAATAATCAGGAAGTAAAAGAAAACGACTTATGTAGCGCAACACATCAGTGTTAAGCATTCTTGTTTTTGTCAGAACTTATATAAATAGCACTTACACAACAAAAAATTGGACTTTCTTAATTTAAATTAATTTAAAATAACAATGTTCAAAGTCACGATCTCTCAAGCAGCCACGGACATTGGTGGACAGGACGTGCAACAAGACAACGGAGTGGCTATTGAGTGTGTTGGTGATGACGGTCGAATGCTTGTCGTTGCAGCCGTCTTTGATGGGCACGGTAAAGAGCGAGGACACCACTTTAGTCAGCTGGCCGTCGACACTCTCAAAGCGTGTGTGACTGACAGTCACTTTAAACAACGCTTTGATGCCTCACCTGAAACCGTTGGGCGCGAAATATTTGCCAAGATTACCTCTGCATGTTTAGAGTCAAACTGTCAACAATTGAGCTTGTTGGGACACGAATACGTGGTTGAAAATGGTCAGATATATCCTACAATGATGTCTTCCATTGACCACATTGCAGGTGGTTCGACAGGCACAGTTGTGATGGTCTCCGACACTGGAGTTGTCCATACGTTCAACGTGGGAGACAGTGATGCGTGGTTCGTGGCACCTGGAAACGCCACCCGTCTTAATGCGAGTCACGCACCGGACTCAGCGAGTGAATACGAACGTATTCATGCAACGTGGCCTGAAACAGGGTTTTTCTACCATTACCAAGTGAAATGTGGTCGTGCTCGTCGTGCCGCCGGTAGCCATATCTTTCCAAGACGCGCCAATTTTGACGGGTATTACGTCAAGAATGTGTCTGGTGATTATGCCGCGATAATGACTGTTGGTGTCCAGAGTCTGGCCATGACACGCTCATTTGCTGATGCACCATTGCGACACGGTGGTCTCATTTCAGAACCAAGCTATTCTGTCCACCAAGCGACGGAAAGTTCAATCGTGCATGTGGCATCCGACGGGTATTGGGACAATATCAAAGACACAGAGATGGCTTCGCAGAGACTTAGAGCCGTTGAAAAGTACGGTTACAATGCAGAGAAATTGAACCGCGACTGGTTTCTGAACACAGAGAGTGATGCACGTGCAAATTTTGGCTCTGGACGTGATAATATGTGGGGCTACACCATTGTCTTAGAACAATCTGCATGAGTGAAACCATTGATGTATAACAACCAAATAAAACTATCTCGACCAAAAGTTGGCACTCCGCGACTTTAAAATAAAAATATCTCGAACAAGTTTTAATTTGATTTAAAATAAAAATATCTCGAACAAGTTGGCACTCCGCGACTTTAAAATAAAACATCTCCAAAAGTTGGCACTCCGCGACTTTAAAATAAAAATATCTCGAACAAGTTTTAATTTGATTTAAAATAAAAATATCTCGAACAAGTTGGCACTCCGCGACTTTAAAATAAAACATCTCCAAAAGTTGGCACTCCGCGACTTTAAAATAAAAAGTTTAATTTGATTTAAAATAAAAAGTTTAATTTGATTTAAAATAAAAAAGTTGGCACTCCGCGACATTAAAATAAAAAGTTGGCACTCCGCGACTTTAAAATAAATCTATCTTGACCAAAAGTTGGCACTCCGCGACTTTAAAATAAAAAGTTTAATTTGATTTAAAATAAAAAGTTTAATTTGATTTAAAATAAAAAAGTTGGCACTCCGCGACATTAAAATAAAAAGTTGGCACTCCACGACTTTAAAATAAAAAGTTTAATTTGATTTAAAGAGATATGAAAATCGGTACTGGTCAAGTATATATAGGGTCTTGGGTGACAGCATCATGTACCATCAATTTGAACATGTAGAATTTAAACATGCGTATCTTAATTGTGATGGGTTTGAATTTCGTACATATTGGCAACAAATTGATGCCGCATACATTAAAGTGACCACTTCGACAGTAATAGAGGAGGAAGCTGGCCATATTGCCAACGATATTGGTCTACTATTAGGCGATGCCACGGAGACGTGGAAATCAAAGGAAGACTATGCTCTGAACAAAGTGTTCGACAATGACGAACAATATGTCTCCTCGTTGTCGAGACAGTTATCTCGACTGAAGACTGTTGTCGACACACTCATCCTGCACGTCACTTCTCCACGTCTCACTTATACTGTAACGTGGCTGAACGAAAAGACAAAGCTTATTCGAGATAAGTGGCGTCAAGAATTATCTGAATTTCGCTCGAATGCTCGTCACTATGCAGAGATACAGTAAAAAATAGGTCGCTCCGTTTAATCCTGGTAATGACCTTGCTCCATTGTCATTCTTCAACATTTTTGTGGTCGTTCTTCTTTTGAGCTTTTTAATTTAAAAATAGATTTTTTATAAAAAAAATGTATAGACCTGTAAAACGAAGAAGATGCCCCCTAGAACTCCGCCGAACCACATCTCGCGAGAAATTGCCACCTGTGGCACAGCGCGAGTGCTGGGACGAACATGTAATCGTAGCAGCGCTAGAGAGTGTCGATGCTCATCAAGACTTGACTATCATCCGACCTACTTATATTGGACACTCAATGAATGGCTATGAGTACACCTTGCGTACATCGACGAAACACAGTAAACGGGCTGGCTACGTCGCGAAAGAAGCCGGATGTAAACTTTTCGACCTTATACCATTCAATAGGTTACCGTGTATCAATAAAGCATGTTTGCACGCGTTCATGTAGTCGGACAAGCCGGCACACTATAAATGGACGCGGGGTATCATCAAATGGCAATTCGTGTCACTGCTCGTGCTCTTACAGAAATGGCAAAACGCTCGAATCAATTGTTATTCTCATGTAAATCAGGTGGTTGTAATGGTTTTGAGTATGTACTCGAACCTGTCGTCGAAAAGCCGTCCAACGTCGAGACACAGGTGTTTAAAAACGTACAACTACACACCTGCAATATTTCTATGCTCCATCTCTTGGGGACACAAATAGACTGGAAAGAAGACATGATGGGTTCCCGATTCGTGTTTGAAAACCCCAACGCCAACTCAGCGTGTGGGTGTGGCGCGACATTTTCCACTACATAGGACCATCGGGCGATGACATGCCGTTAATGAAACGCACACGAACACGAAGCGACTGTACCACAAAAAACGAGTGGTTATAGTCCTCTAATAATGTAGATATATAATTAATATGTGTTATTTTATTCATTGTACGAACAATGGTAATTAGAGTGATTGAGGATTTTTTCATTAGTATATTCATTTAAATATCATCAAAGTCGAACGGTTCGGTTTCTTTCTCTTCTTTTTCCACCGTCTCCTCTGCTGGTAGTTCGCCATACGCTCTCAAATTACGGACGTCTTCGTCGGAATATTTACCAATAATATCACACTTGTCGTCCTGGAAATCACGCAAGCCTACGAGCACGTAGTCGTGCAGCCTTATCCAGACTTTTTTACGCATCGAACCACGAATAACAGCGAGACGGGACACACCGTCGGAACATTTGACACGACAACGACCATGACCTTCTATCTTAGTCACTTGTGCATACTCTTGACCGTCATCTTTGAATTCCAGTTCTTTTTTTCGAGACGGTTTTCTTGTCCGGTTCTTCGACATTTTTATTACAATCATCTGTTTTGTTTTAAATATGGTAAATGCTGAACATAAGTGAACCCGTATTTAAGTTCACCGTAAAAAAAGAGAAATGTTAACTTTTCAACACATCGGCACTGCCCGACATCGAGGTGAAAATAATACGATCGATGTTATGTTGTATGGTCGCCAAGCCGATGGTACATCTACCGCGATTCGTGTTCTCAAGATCCAGGCGTATGGATTCACCACTAATACTGTCAATCAACAAACTGTGCGTGAATGGGTGCAGTGGGTGACCGTCATGCAGCGAATCGAGGGTGCGTGCAAGCGCTACAAGGAAGAACACGACTGTGAAAGACCCGGACACAAAGTGTTATGGCATTTTAAAACGTGTTGGTCAGACGCGGAAATCAACGATCGCGATATCCACTGGTCACGATGTAGTGGTTACAATATTCGCCACGTGACGGACGATGCACCTCCAACCGTGTGGAAGTTCACCGTAAAACGATACGACATATGGCGTGCTTTGTTAACCATCTTCAAAGATGCCTCTGGTATATATGAAAGAATACGAAAATTTCGCGCCAAAATGGTTTCGATTGTTCCAGCATCACGACCAACACAAGTTCGGAATTCACCAGACTACTTGGTGTCTAACATGCCCTGTCGTCTAAATTTGGGCACGGTCGAGTTGTACGAAACCATGTTTCAGCCCGAAATCGTGTGGATGGTCGACCATCAGTTGCCCGCCTGTTCGTGGATGAATGTGGCCAATTATATTCCTGTAAATCCCACCAAAACTTTTTGCGATGTTGAGTACACCTGCTCACGGAGTGACGTAACACCATGTGCCGACCCACCTATTCCAATGGCACCGTTCCGTGTTTCGTCCTACGATATCGAAGCCTGTCCGTACGTCAACCCAAAAACAGGCGAATGCGAATTCCCTGATCCCAAGCGCGACTGCATCACCACCATTGGCGTGACGTCCTTCAACATGGTGGACGCCAAAATGAAACAAGACGTGTTCATGTTTGAACCCGAAGGCCAGCCCAAATGCTTGCGATTGTCGCCGCTGGCGGAAGACATGCGAACAGACGAGTACGAGCCCTCAGAGACCACAGTACACGCTTATACGGACGAATTCGAAATGTTGCGCGGCTTTTCAGACTTTATTCGTGAGTACGACCCCGACATCATTACAGGCTACAATGTACTCAATTTCGACAACGTATATCTGTTGCAACGCGTCGAAGCACTATGTCCACATCACGATGGCGACTTCTGTTCGAATTGTTCTTCGATACGCACGTATTCGCGAATAAACCGCCCCTCCACGTTGAAAAAACGGTACACACATACCAATCAGCGCGGTGGACAAGAAACATGGGAAGCATGGATTGAAGGCCGCGACTGGATGGATTTGTATCGCGTGGTCATGACAGACCACAAATTGCGCTCGTACAAGCTGGACAATGTGTGTTCCGAATTGCTGGGCACGAAAAAGATTGCCATCGCATATGACGACATTCCCAAGCACCAAAAGACGCCTGCGGGACGTGAATTCTTGGCACAATACTGTGTCAAAGATGCGTGGTTGCCGTGCCAAATTATGATTAAACGTTGCAAGTTGGTGAATGCCATTCAGATGTCTCAGGTCACGGGTGTCCCGTTGACTTCCATCATTCACAGGGGTCAGCAAATTCGCACTCTCTTGTTGATGCTTCAGTTTTGCAAAGCTCGGTGTAGAAAAGACCCAACACATCCTCGGTATTTTTTACCCGACGAATCTGTCAATAAACCACCACCTATCGATGGTTTTGAAGGTGCTGTGGTCATTACACCATTGCCAGGATTCTACCAGACGCCGGTTGTGACCCTCGATTTCGCATCATTGTATCCGTCTATCATGCGTGCCTATAACATGTGTTTTTCGACACTTGTTCCTTCGTTACGTGAGGCACAACAGTTGAAACTGAAATGGTCGCCGGAAACTCACGATATTAAAGACTCTGGGGATGAACACTATCCAGAAGTGCGTCCTGTTCGTTCTTTTGATTATCCAGAGGGTGGTAAGTTTGAGTACGTCCCCACTGAGAACGACGTATGCTTTGTCACCAGCAAGAAGCGCGTTGGTATTCTGCCCGAAATTTTGGAGCAATTGCTGTCCAACCGTACAAAAGTAAAAAAACTGCGCAAACAATTTGATGAGAAATCCATGGACTATGCCGTTCTCGATGGACGACAATTGGCCCTCAAAGTCTGTGCCAACTCCGTGTACGGATTTACGGGCGCTGGCATGGGCTATTTAGGCGAAAAGAGGATTGCGTCATCGGTCACCAGAGTCGGTCGCGGCATGGCCAACCATACCAAGTGGATGTGCGAAGACAAATACAAAGACCATGGTTTACAAATCGTTTACGGTGATACGGTACGTAATGTTTTTATTGTTTAGTCAATGTTTTCATTACTTCTAACGAGTTATTTTCCTTTCACTTTTACAGGATTCGGTCTTTGCGAACATACCACCTTCTATGTGTGATACAAACTGTTCTAGGGAGGAACTCATCGCCAAAGTCGATCAAATAGGCGATGAAATGGGAAAGTTTTGTACACAAGCTTTTTTGCCTCCCAATGATTTGGAGTACGAAAAATTTTATTACCCGCTTTTGCTCAAAGGCAAGAAGCGATACGCAGGACACAAGTTTGAACCCGGTCTACAACCAAAACTAGACGTGAAGGGCTTTGAATGTGTACGGCGCGATTTTGCCCCGATTGTCAGCAAAACGCAAAAAACAATACTCATCAAACTCTGCAAGGAAAACGATATCCAAGGGGCCATTGACTATGCTCGTGAAATCGTGGTTCAACTGTTGGAAAACAAAGTCTCCCTCGAAGACCTCACCATGTCCAAGAAATTAACGCGGAAACCGGAAGAGTATAAAAATCCGGCACCACACAGCGAACTTGCAAAACGTCTGCAAGCCACACAACCGGCACATATTGCACCCAAAACCGGCGACCGTATTGATTTTGTTATTCGGCCTGGGTACAAGGGTGAAAAAACATGCATGCGAGCAGTGACACCCGACGATGTCCGTAACGGTGAAGCATCACCGGATACACGATGGTACCTGAGTAATCAGTTGGAAGCGCCCCTCCGACGTATATTTGAAATGATTATGGACAATGTCAGTAGTATTTTTGAAGTGTCAACCGTGCAACAATCGGCGAACATTTCCAATCCGATGATGCGGTCCTTTGTGCAGCGCTCGGAGAGTCTGCAGCGCTCGGAGAGTCAAGTGCACAAAAAAAGAGCACGCCAACACGTCCAATACGAAAAGAAAAAAAAACCAAAACAAACTAGGCCTATTACATCATTTTTTTAAGCATGATATTTTTACTGTATATAAGTACTTCTAGCACATGTATATGTATCGAAATTTTTTGCCAAGTGAACCAAGGGCGGGCCAGGTGATGGGAACTATCAATGTACTTATGCAACAAATTTCGACAGCAGAAAATAGTGTCCGAGCAAATAGACAACAAGTAAACAATTATTTGATCGCACTCGTCAAGGCCATTCATGGCAAGATTCGACAATATAGGCAAGATACATCCAACCATCGTGTACTGAGAACGTTGACGGAAAGATTGGAAGCGTTACAAGGAGCTTTAACTGGTCCAGATACTGGAGGCAGTAAACTGTACTGGAGACAACAGTCTCAAACACCCGGTGGTCAACCAAGTAGATCCGATTACATACTTGAAAACAATAACATCGGATTTCTAGTCACGGGTGGAGGCAAACATTACGACATATTCAGGCAAGATAGGTTTTATTGGAGCTTGCCTGAAAGAACCGTACCGCTCACAGTTGGAATGACCATTGGTGTTATAGAGAAAACTACGGACGATGATGGACACGTGATACACACAATGATGCGCGGTGTATATTGCGTAACAAAGGTTTCGACTAAAATACGCCAACAAAATGGAACAGGAGAATTTATTGTTGATTCAAATGGAACTGTCCTGCATTTTGCCAAGATGAAGAGACTATATTACAACGGTACATTTCATACAGAAAATCTATCATAATCTCTTGTGAATTTACTATTAAAGCTATCATTGTTCCACACTATGACTTCTATTATTGACAACATTGCAGAGGTCACCATCTACAAATTTGAACCACCTATAAAAAAAATTCCACTACGCGAAAAACATTTTAATACGGCTATAGCTACATTCTTCGGACTTGTCTTGGCAAACATTCCATTGTTCTATGGAGACGTCTTCATCCACACACGAAACAACTTAGTCACATTTCGCGTCGATGGTACTTGGATGCAATTAGGAACCCAACCCTTTGTCTTTGGTTCCATGGTTGCAAATCTTCTTTTTGATAATCAAGTCAACACGCGTTCAAGAGCACTTGGCTTTGTATTTTCAATTATAATGGCTAACAACCATCATTGGCTTTGTACTGTACAACTCATAGGAGTCTCTTTTCTGATACTACAAGTCCTAACTTATTTAGAGACACATGGTTCCGTGAACTTATCAACAGCGCTCATTTGCGCACATGCATCCAAAAATATCATCTGTCTTTCGCCCTCAATCGTGTCAGTCGTCGTGCTCATACTGTTCGTTTCTTGGTTGGGAGAGCTGGTTATTACGATACCGCTCACACACATGCAACGCAAATCTCAAACAATGTCGATGCAATTACCCATCATGTATAATTCAACGACAGCTCTTGTCATGTATTACACACTCATCGAAGCGATTTCTACCTTTTTTCCACCAATCCTACTCTTACAAAGCAATCGTATCCAGTGGTCTACTATCGTCGCTGCAACAGCGTTGTTGATTGGCCTCCACTTTTTTAATCGATATTTACCAATAATGGAAGAAAGAACTGGCAAGCATCTGATCCAAAAATGGAAAAAACAACACTATACCATCAAGGGATGGCGTTCACCACAACAAATGGCAAAATATGTGCAGCGCATCATTGATAACAATGTACAATGGAATACCATTATTCTATTTGCGTTATGGTGTCTCGGCGTTCTCCTACAACCACCTGTTTCGGTTACTACATTATTCATTCTGACATCCACCGTCAAACAATTAGAACAGTAGCCTCATTGTGGAACTAATCGCGAGCGAAGGAACACCACAGCCAACAATCAGCACCAGAGTTTTCATACAGAGACTCGTGGTTTTTTTGTTCTCTGGATATTGTACACGATTCCAAATAGACATGTTATGTTCAATTATTAACTAAATTTATACTACGAAAATTGAGAAAGAATGAAATCCGGAATATCCACCCGATCACAGTGACAACATGTACTAAACCCACGTCTGATGCGATTGCCCATACATTTTTTACAGAATTTATGACCACAAGACAATGCTATATATTCCGTACCTGTTAAATCCAACGCACAACTACCCGAACACTCATTGGGGTTGACTGGACGAACAAACGTAGCTTGACCTGTCGATACCGTAGCCTGACCTGTTGATACATTTCGCTTACAAAATTTACAGTTACGCGAAGCATTACCAATGAAATTGGGACAGTGAGGGCATTTTCTCCCTTTCCGGACGCACTGCTGTGGCAAACTCAACAATGCCAACTCACATAAACGTTCATAATCTGCTTCATTTAATTGTGCATACCCACGGGAACGGATATTCCCAATAAAAGTTTGAATTTCCCTCGGAGTGGACATCACATTTATATTCACATAATAAACTATGTATTTTTTTACAAATATTCGTTACATATTCTAAATTCTGTCTGACAAATCCGTTTCAACCAATTCGACTTCGTCATCGTTGTCGTTGTTAATATTCACATATTCTTTAAAATGTACTGTCCGTTTCATAAGTCGTTCTTTGTTTCGGAACGTCAAAAATAAACATAATAAACAAGCCACAAAAACAAGTATAAATTGTTGCAAAACAACGTCTTCGGTCTTGATAACGCTGGAGCTCGGTACAATGCTGCTCGGTGCGCTCGGCGCGCTCGGTACGCTCGGTGCGTTCGGTACGCTCGGTGCAATGCTGCTCGGTGCGCTCGGTACGCTCGGTGCGCTCGGACTGTTCGGACTCGGTACGCTCGGTGCGCTCGGACTGTTCGGACTCGGTGTGCTCGGTGCGCTCGGACTGCTCGGACTCGGTGTGCTCGGGCTGTTCGGACTCGGTGTGCTCGGGCTGTTCGGACTCGGTGTGCTCGGGCTGCTCGGACTCGGTGCGCTCGGATTCGGTGCGATGCTGCTCGGTGCGATGGGACTCGGTGTGCTCGGACTCGGTGCGATGCTGCTCGGACTTGTAGACATTTTATATGAAATTAAAATATAGCTATTCTGAGATTCAATTATGTCTAACGTTTTCGTTTATTGGGCAACGTATCGGAATCAGTGCGTCTTCTTTTGTTATCAGTGTCCAAAGAACGTTCAATTTGAGTTAAATCATGTCTCCACAAATCTTCGGCTGTTTGTTCTTTCAGTGACGCAAGATTGACACCGTGTTTTTCGAGCTCTGTAGAGAGTGAATCTTTCTTTTCTTGCGTCAAATTCCACATGGGCATGGTGAGCAGATATTCGTGAGCATCGTTGTCAAACGCATGTCTCGAAAATTCTTCCATCAGTTGTGGGCGGCGTTTTCCCACAAAGGAAAATTGCCCATCAACGACCAGTTGAATAAAGTGTATTTTCTGTTGTAAACGATGACAAACGTCACCGAGCGCACCCACTTGATAGACTTTACGCTTCTGATACAATTGATGTCGAGCCTCAAAAAACTCTTGTAAAATATCAAGTTCATCTGAATATTTCCTCATATTACCGCCTGCTGTAAAAGCATGCATGTTGCCAATATCAATTGTCCCAATCAATTTAAACGCAGTAGCGATTCCTGAATTTTGTAACTTAGTGATGCAGACCTGTGTTAATTTGACTGTAAAATCGACATGTGTATCCGTATAGTTGGATTTGATGGCAACGATATCTCCCTTTTTAAACGCGCCGTATCCTTCAACCGCCTTTTCAAGAAATGCCTTATAATTATTTGTCCATGTTCCTACTGGTAGTTCTGTTATACGCACCGATGTTCCAGAACACGTATAGCAACCTGTCACAGTATATTTTGTCGTGTCTGGAATAGCTGTCACAGTCCCGGTGAATCCTTTAAACCATGGCGTCATTCGTTCCACTGGTTGGCCGTCCAATAAATTCCGCAATTGTTGGATAATATCACGAGGATTATAGGATGGAATGGTGGTGGACCATCCAGTGCCAATACCGGCAGCACCATTGACTAACAACATGGGCAGGACTGGCATGTAATAAGCTGGTTCAATCTGTTGACCATCGTCTTCCAAATGTTGGTACAATGGAGCGTCAGTAGGACAAAACAACATCTCTGTCAATTTGGACAATTGTGTAAAAATATAACGAGGGGAGGCAGCGTCCTTTCCGCCCATTAATCTCGTCCCAAATTGTCCGTTTGGTGTCAAAATGTTGATATTATTACTACCAACGTAGTTTTGCGCCATGCCCACAATGGCACCGTTCAAAGAAGCTTCACCGTGGTGGTAGGCAGCATGTTCTGACGTGTAACCGGCCAGTTGTGCCACTTTGATTTCGCTATGCAGTTTGCGTTTGAGACATGCGAATAAAATTTTGCGTTGCGATGGTTTGAGTCCATCCATGACGTGTGGAATTGCGCGAAGATTACTTTGCACCGCCATAATAACATATTCGTGGTTGACAAAATCGTCGTACTTCATTTCGGAGACGTCAAAGTTCATGAACGTGCCCGCTGTATAGGCAGATATCCACTGTTTACGGTCAGCGACACGTGTTTTATTAAAGCACATGTCGATGAGGTTATTTGAGCGCAGTACTTCGAAGGGAATCAAATGCCGAGACAAATTATGAAAGTATTCCTTGGCTTCTTTGGCCGACGACGTGCCCAGACCTTTATAGTACTTAATATGCCATGGTTCTCGAGTCGCTGCTTGTTGCCATAGGTCAAACTCGGGCGTTGTGTAGAATACTTGTGTTTCTTGTTGGCGAGTACACTTCACAATGGGCGTGATAAAGACTTGCAAAAAGTTGGGAATTTTCAACAGTGAAGGCCAAAAGTGGTGCAGGAAGTTGATGACAAGTCCTTTGATATGTGAACCGTCATGGTCCTGGTCGGTCATAATCATAATGTGCCCGTAGCGCAAGGGTGACGTGTCGGTGTATGTTGTCCCAATTTTGAGACCCATTATTTTGGTGATATTTTGTACCTCTGCGTTCCCAATGACCGAGGAATTGCTGGCATCACGCACGTTGAGCAGCTTTCCCTTTAATGGAAACACACCGTACTTGTCACGCCCAATCACTGAGAGTCCAGCAATCGCCAGTGATTTTGCAGAATCTCCTTCTGTCAGAATGAGCGTACACTTTTGTGACCGCAAACCACCAGCCCAATTTGCGTCGTCTAACTTTGGTATTCCCTTGACTTTGCTCTTTTTCGACCCACCTGTTTTATGTTCCAGAGCACGCTGAGATTTGGCACGGGCAAAAAATAACACTTCGTCCACAATGCCAGACTGTTTCGCAATCTTTTTGAGAAGCTTCTCGGTGATGCCAGGCTTAAATCGTACATGTCCAAAATCTTTGGACCGTGTTGTTAATGTTTCTTTGGTCTGCGAGTCAAAGCTGGGATTAGTTACCAATGCATTCACGAAAATAAACATGGACCGTTGTATCATAAATGGTCGGACAGACAAATCTTTAAAGTTACGGAGTGGGACAATGCCCCTTGCAATGGCGTCGGCAATGTATTTGACGTGTTCACCGCCCTTGACTGTGCAAATAGAATTACAAAACGACACTTGTTGAGGTTGTTGATCCGGAGACATGGTAACACATATTTCCCAGCGTTCGTTCAGGACTTCGTGCACCAGTGGGCGGTCCACATACATACCACAATATTGTTTGAAATTCTTGATGTCAAGGCGAACGCCGTTTAAATGTACGCGTACGTCGGCTGTAGTCGTACCAGCGATGTCGTAGACACGCTTATAGAACAAGGAACAAATGTCCGGTGTAAAACCAGTGAGTCCGAACTTGGCAAAGTCTGGGCGAAACGTCACGCGAGTAAAGTCCTTCCGTTTTCCAGAGCTATGTATGACAGGCTTACTGACTTTCGACATATTGTCCGACCATGTTTGGCTGTACTTTTTGCCAGATTTTGAGTCGACAGTCTCGATGCAAAAACTGGTGGAAAATATATTGGCTAGTTTGGCACCATAACCATTACGTCCACCAACAATTCTGTCCTCCTCGTCATCGTAATTATCGCCCGAAAGCAATTCACCAAAGACCATCTGCGGAACGTACACGTTGTGTTGGGCGTGCATCTCTACCGGAATGCCAGCACCGTCATTTTCCACTGTAATATGGTCATTCGCAATCACTACTTTAATGAATTTCATGTTGGCGTCGCGTTGTTTGTTGTCAGCCGCGTTGACCAAAATTTCGTCAAATATTTTTAACAGGCCAGGGACATAGGTGATACTCTTATTCACCATCTTGCCATCGTCAATGACCCACATGGGTTCTGTCCTTGGCATAGTTGAACCAATGTAAGTGTCTGGACGGGTTTTTATATGTTCCAAATGGCTCTGTTTACGATATTTTTTGGACACGGTGGCATTACGAGATGACATTTTTCTGACACTATTTTATATACTTTAAACAAGAATACACTTATGTGCTACAAAAAGATATCAGCACAAGTGTGTCTCTATTTGTACTCCTCCATTTGGAACGACCATGTCAGAGACGATAACAGAGACGATGTCAGAACTGGTCCTTGCGTTTATGGCCCACACGGAAACGATTCCAATAACTTTTCGGAATATTGGGCCGGAGTATGGAAATCCATTAGCCAAAAGTGTTTATATGTGTTTGTGCTGCAAAAAGCATTCGAAATGTTTCGAGCAAACATAGCTACTAATGAACAAGGCAATGGTACGTCGACTTGGTCAGAGGTGTTTGTCCACGACACAGAAGTGCAAATTTTAAGTGCGTTATGTAAGTATGTCAAACTGCCTATAAATAAATTTTTGAATTATGGAGTATATCAACATCACAACCAGTGCCAAAAATATTACTCGAACGAACGACCACAGCGCGCACAGACAACCGACAAACAAAAGTAAACCAACAAAAGTCCTCGGTAGTATAAATAGACAATACGTAATTTAAATGACCACCACTGTACACACACTCACACAAAAAACATTCAAAGATATTTTAGACATCACAGTAAACACAAAAGTCTGTATACCTAAAACAACCGGCCTTACGAGTCGAATTTACATCACCATTGGTGAAGAAACCGTACGCGCAGGGAGTCGAGCCTTTCTAAACGACGGCATTGATGTTTGCATTTATGAGTTGACCGAAAACGAGTCCATCCCGGACGATTGTTTCGTACAAATATTTCAAACTGGGAGATATTCCGTCTCATCGATGGTAGCAATTATGGGTATGCACATAGGACGACTCCAAGACATCAAAGTTAAAGGGTGCAATACCTCCAACTGATAAAAAAAAAATTATGGGACCACCTGTATAACACAGACTTATCCAATGACGAAAACCAGTACAAAGTAACACTGGGTTATCTGAGAATAAAAAGTGTTTTTAATTTAAATTAACAATAAAACAAAAATATATATATATTTAATTAAAAACGTAATGCAGCTCACCATCAAACAATGGCAAACTCCATGCAGAGAACAAACCACGCGCGTGTTCACACAGTTTGACCCATTTACGTGTCACGGATGTGCCAAGCACACGCGTTCGAGGGACGACAGTCTGATTAGTTGTGCGAAGGGTGAGCAGCACGTTCAATTATGTTCTACTTGTTGGGATAAAGAGGACTGGATTTGTTCCCACTGTCACTTCCAACCCGACGACAGCGATGTCTTAGGGTGTGAACGATGTGGTCAGTGGGCTCATATGGGCTGTCAGATCAAGGACATGTCCTCCGGAGACAATTACATTTGCAACGCTTGTGTCCAAACAGACGTGGACGTCATTTCCGAGATGAAAATCGAAGCCTACGATTTGAGCAAGACACTCACAATCTCGCAAAAGCAGCTCAAGACAACAACGGACCAATGTTCGACGCTGACCGAACTGAAAGACAAGTTGACGGTAGAATTGAAAACAGTACAGACTACAGTGGTACAGCAAAATCAACAACTGGTCAATGCACGCGCTGCACGCGCAAAGTCAATCGCTGAATTGAAACATGCCAGAGATACACTGCAACAAGTCCATGGTCACTGTGCAAAAAAAATGCAACAATTTCAATTGACGGTGAACGCAAAATTTAACGCTGGTGAACAGGAACTGGTAGCTCTAAAAGCAAAGAACAAACGCCTCAACAAAGAGCGCAATGACTGTCTCGCGAGCAACGCGCGACTCAAAAAGAATCTCCAAGCAGAACAATTATCCAAGATTAAACTGTTAGAGCGTGTCAAGATGACCAACAAGCGTGCACGTAGTATATATGAAAACAATCGTCTAATGGAGTGTGACATTAAGAAACGTCGTGTGCGCATTCCGTGGAAAACGTCGATGCCTATTCGTCTCAAAGCTGATGGCCATTCAGCCTTGTGGACAAAGTACAAGTGTGCTTGGCGCGAAATTTTTGGCGAGATCGAATTTTTAGCAAACCTGCCAAAAGGAGTGGCAACCTACACCTCTATACAAACATTCATAAATGATATTTCAAGATAGATAGTTATTTTACACAAAACCTGTACCTATTACTTGACGAGGTCTTCCTTGGCTTTTGTAAACTCTTCCTTTGATAGAAGACCATCCGTATACATCTTGCCGAGCTCGATCAGTTCGCGAGCCATGCTCTTATATGGAGAACTAGAAGGACTCGGGGGAATTGGTGCACGAATCGACGAAATTCGACGTGCCGTTTCCACTTTTTTGTTTTGTTGTAATGGTTCGTGGCTTGTCTTTTTGTGTGGTGCCGAGGTAGATTGTTTGATCGGCGACCACACCAGCCTTTCTGCTAAAGTGACGGAAGCCATCGTTGTTGGTTTGTTGCAAGTTCTTATATACAAATATTTGACTGTTTGTGTGACTGGTACACATTTATTGCTTTGAACAGTTTGATTTATGTCTACAGAGCGCATATTCTACAAATTCGTTCGGTTCCAGTCCAGCTTGCGTACATAACTGCTTTAACCTGGCGCGTTCAATAGCGTCAATGAACTGGGTCTGTCTTTCCTGGCGCCATTGGTGATGTGCGCTCTGTATGATGTAGTGATGCTTTGCCATCTGTAGACACCTATCTTCAAAATCAGGCCATATATTAGACATCCACGCGTCAAATGAACCTTCGACAGGTTCAGACTCGAGCATATCAGCGACCACTGTGACAGCACGCCAAAAATGTGGTGATTGCATTTTTGTTTGTTCGACAGTCCTCACATCGTGCCAGGATTATGCACAACAAATGTGAATTACCTCAAAAATGAAGCGGACTATCAGTGACATAATAGGTTTTTCCCCGCTCGGGATCATTTCGACGAAAGTTAATAATCGAATAAGAGGATTTTTTCCTCACTGTGGGTGCTGGTAACTCAGAAAGAAAGTCGATCAGATTCTGTACCAACACTCGTTCCCTTAAAATATGTGCGCGGACATTCCCTCCCGGTAATGTTTGCTGTGAATGTTCATCCATGAAACTAAAAGATGAGAAACGTCCATGAAACAAATCATACCAGGATTCGTCTGTAGAGTGATCTATTGACCTGAAGCCAAAGATACTAGGATGCGGGTATAGTAATTTGAGGACATATTCACAAATTTGTTCGGAAAGTGTTGGACCGGGTCTCTGCCAACTGGAACTCGGAAAATAAGTTTGACCACGTGGCCACATATCGGAGCCAGGGTTTCCGTAAGGATCTGAGAAAATTTTCGCGTTAAAGATTTTTATTTGTTCTTGGGCATATCCAGGTGCAAAACGTTCTTGAAATGTTTCGAGGGTCATGAATGTTTGTTCAAACAACTCAAGTGTCTGCTTTGAGTTGTATTGCTTCAACGGGGAGGGATGTTTTATATAACGTAGAGCGAAAGCATACAGTTTCTCATATAACACATTCCCTAAATCAACGGCAGGTGTGCGAAGGGATGACATGATTGCGTGGAACACGCATCCTTATATACTGGCAAAACGTTGGTGGACCAGCAGACAAAGCTTGTCTAAAAGTTCACCGAACCACCGTATTTAGTTCTGACTCTATGACATAATGTCTACTTTTCTGTCTACAGAAATCAATATTCTTGACTTTCATTCAGACAGCAGCATACTATACATTGTTATGTTGGTCCTGTATGCGGGCATTCTTATAGGACAACATTATTTAGATACGAATACTCACCAGTTACATCGTGAGGCGCTATGTAAACCTCCCAACGAACGGAAAATGTGTACACTACTCGGTTATAATATTATACGGACATTTGTATATATTATTAATGTCATTTTTATCACCAGTAATAATTTAGGTGTGATTCTTGTGTCCGTATTAGGACACGCGTCCGGTGTTTATTTAGTGTATAAGCACCAACGACCTGACAAGAAGCATCTTGTTCATAGTTTGCTGCAAGAAATCAAGAATCCGAAGAACGATGCGACCAAAAAAAATATAGCTGAGTTATGTACAATTATCAGAGGCGAACACGTCAATAATGAAGCTGGTAAGGGGTTCCCTGTTCTTTTCGCCAATTACGCTCGTGAAAGTTAAGAATCGAATAAGCAGATCTTTTCCTCTCCGTGGGTGGTGGCAACTCCGAGAGAAAGTTGATTAGATTCTGCACCAACACTCTTGCTGGTACCTTTTGTTGGTGGTCGACGAAACTGAAAGATGTAAAATATGTCTGAAATAAGTCGTACCACGTATCACTGGTGCTCGCTGCGGTTGATTTCAAGGTCCAACGTGTCGGATATAGTAAATTGATGCAATATGCGCAAATTTGCTCGGAAAGTGTTGGTGCCTCGAATGGGCGACGGGATACACTTCTCCGTCCACCAAATGGCCACTTATCTGGACTATTTTCTGCGTTAAAGATTTTTATTTGTTCTTGGGCGTATCCAGGTGCAAAACGTTCTTGAAATGTTTCGAGGGTCATGAATGTTTGTTCAAACAACTCAAGTGTCTGAGTTGAATTGTATTGCTTCAACGGGGATGGATGTTTTATATAACGTAGAGCAAAAGCATACAGTTTCTCATATAATACATTCCCTAAATCAACGGCAGGTGTGCGAAGGGATGACATGATTGCGTGTTCCACGCATCCTTATATACTGGCAAAACGTCAGTGGACCAGCAGACAAAGCTTGTCAAAAAGTTCACCCCTCACACCCCCTGTACAAATGCAGAGACAGGTGCCTACTCGGAAATTACAATTTTTAAAAATAAATGGTTACGCGGAGCACATGAGGCACTCCTCTTCTTTTTCTACTTGTACTGTAAATTGTAAAGCTTTTGCCTTTGGTTGCGACCGTAAGTAATATTGTCCCGTTTTGAGACCTTTTGACCACGTGTGAAAGTGAATCGACGTCATTACGGCGCGTGTAGGTTCCTCGACATGGATATTTAGAGATTGTGATTGGTCAATGTATATCCCTCTGTCAGCGGCCATGTCAATAATGGAGCGTTGCGAAATTTCCCACACGGTGCGATACACTTGCTTGATATCATCGGGTATTTCTGTGATTGCTTGAATCGAACCACGATGGGCAATCAATTTACGACCCATGTTTTCCGACCAGAGGCCTCGTGCCGCCAGTCTTTGTTGTAGATATCTGTTAATAACGATATATTCACCAGACAAGACGCGTCTTGTATAAAGATTCGACGTTCTGGGCTCAAAGGACTCAGTGTTCCCCAAAATAGAGGCCGTCGAGGCCGTCGGCATTGGTGCTGTCAATAAAGAATTACGCGCACCGTATTGTGCCAATTCTTGCTTGAGGACCGTCCATGGATGGCGGATATCATTCGTCTGTGTTTCCCATAACTCAATTTGTGTCTGACCTTTGGACAACGGTGACCCCACGTAGGTAGAGTAGGTACCATCTTTTTTAGCGAGAGCAATCGATTCGCTCAGAGCCGAGTAGTAAATGGTCTCGAATATGTGTTTGTTCAGTGTTCGTGCTTGGTCAGAGTCGTACGGGTAGTGCATTATCTGAAAGCAATCTGCCAGACCCTGTACGCCAATACCAATGGGACGATGCTTCATGTTGGACGTCCGTGCTTGTTCAAGGGGGTACCAGTTGACATCGATCGTTCGATTCAGATTGCGCGTTACCAATCGTGTCACACGCTCCAGCTCTACAAAATTGAAGCTGTCAGTAGAACAAAATTCCGGCAACGCAAGAGATGCCAACGTACACACAGCAGTTTCGTCTGGTGACGTGTATTCGATGATTTCGCAACACAGGTTTGACCCACGTATTGTGCCCAAGTTTTGTTGGTTGGATTTACGATTGCAGTGATCTTTGTACATCATGTACGGGGTGCCCGTTTCGATTTGAGAATCAATGATGGCAAACCATATTTCGCGTGCGGTATCGAATGTTTTAATTACAGTACCGTTGGCCTCACACTCTTCGTACAGTCGTTTATAGTCTTCTCCGACCGCGTCTTGTAGTCGGGGACACTGTGTCGGACATATAACGGACCATGGCTCATTCTCCTTGACGCGTTGCATGAACAAGTCGGAAATCCAGAGTCCATAAAACAAGTCACGCGCCTTTTCAGCATCGACACCATGGTTTTTTTTCAGCTCTAAAAACTCGAGAATATCAGGATGGTGGGGCTCCAAAAACATGGCAAAGGACCCCTTACGTTTCCCGCCACCCTGGTCAACATATCTGGCGGTGTCGTTAAACACACGCAGCATTGGCGCGAGTCCATTCGACACACCATTGGTACCATGGATGGCAGAACCACCGCCGCGGACATTTCCAACCGAGAGACCAATCCCACCAGCACTTTTCGAAATAAGCGCACAACGTTTCAGCGTTTCGAAAATGCCCTCGATTGAATCGTCAACCATTGTCATTAAAAAACATGACGCCAACTGCTGTTTACGCATCCCTGCGTGGAACAACGTCGGTGTTGCATGTGTATACAATTGACGAGACATTGCCTCATACGTCTCGCGGACAGCTTCCATGTCCGGACCATGCAACGCAACAGCAACGCGCATCAACATGTATTGCGGACGTTCGACCACAACACCTTCTTTTTTCAACAGATACGAACGTTCCAGTGTCTTAAAGCCCATAATATCATACTGGTAGTCGTGCTCCTGCACAATCATGGTATTCAGCTCGTCAGCGTGCGCCATGCAGGTGGCAACAAAGGACGGTGACAGAATATTCTCGAGCATGCGCATGCAGTCTACAAAGTTTTTGGTAGTCGAACGGTGCAGCATAGAAACCAAAATACGTCCCCCAAGAACACCGTACTGCCAGTGGGTCACCGTCATCGCAGCACACACTTCGGCGACGTATATCGCCAGTGCACGCGTGCACATCTCTGATGAAATACTCGACGTGACGCGCACACATATTTTCGACACATCAATCTCGCCTAATACTCGCTCTTTTTGCGTCAGTGTGCTTAAAAAACGTTCCAGTTTTGTCGCAGAATACTGTTGCTTGGAACCATCGCGCTTTTGAACAAGTTGAGGAATAACAGCAGACATGAAAGTTCTCTGTTGTCAAGCTTATTTATACATCACTTCCCTCGTCAAAATAGGTTTTTGGATTTCGATTGTAGGCTTCGTCTAAATCGCATGCAACCACTATTGACACATCCGCAGTTGAGATTAAACCAGGATGTGTTGTATAATCTTCGTATACCTGCACAGACGATTGCAAACCCAAACATCGACTTATTTTAGTACCCATGTTAATCCTACAGTTTGTTGAATTTATAGTCAACAATGGTTCTTTTTCAACATATGTATATCATTGGCAAACACTTTTATGGCTTTCACTTCAAAAAAAAATATACAACATGAAATGTACGTGGAAATCGACGGCAGAATGCTTGAAATTATTTAAATCAATTCAATATACAAACACCATGGTGAACATAGCGTTTGGCAGCACAGGTCTCTCAATCATGTCCATGGACACCTCGAAGACGTCACTCATCAATTTGACACTGGCGAGCAACTATTTTGAAGCGTACCAGTGTGACCGTCCCATGGTGTTTGGTATATACACGGAAGTACTCACAAATGTCTTGCAAAAAGCAAAGAATGTTGGCCTCACATGGAAAGCTACGAATGACAACATCCTCACCATTGTGATGGCAGACCAGGATTTTAAAACGGAAATCATGATGCGTTCCATCGACATTGAAGAGGACCAAGTGACAATTACAGAACTCGAAGACGATGTCTCCCTGATTGTACCTGCCACCGTGCTGCGCGACTGGTTTGACAAAATACAAATGACCAAAAGTGACGTCCTCTTCCACATTACACGCGAGCAGTTTGTTTGCAGTTCAGACTCGACTGAACTTGGTGAGATTAAACACACAGAACCCATTGGTGGGAAACGAGTCCAGTTGTCAGGCTTCCGCAACGAAGTTAAGATTGCTCTCTCATTTAATTCCGCGCGTTCATTGGCCGTCTTTGCCGCATGTGGTGGCGAGACCTGCTTCGTCGGATTTTCAAACCAGCAACCGTCTCGCATACAAGTCAATCTCGAGAACACGTCGACACTGTGTCTGTACGTTGCACCCAAAATTATGGACGACTAGCGGAGAAACATAAGTTAGTCATATCAAAAGCGTCCGTATTGTGCAGCTTTCCTTCCAACCAAAAGTGTTTTAAAATGATGAAAACGCCGATGCCTCGCTTTCTATTGCGAGACGCGCTGGCAGTGGAGTCGGGCGTCAACATAATGACACACACACGACCCCGGTGATGCCATTCGAGACGATCTATTTGGTGCAGTTGTATCAGGTTGATCAACTGGACGCGACGGTCCGTCCTGGTCGCCAACAGAACATAGAAAAGTACACAGAGTAACAGAATAAACCACATTAAATTATTAGAGATGATATTTATACCTAAAGCTCATCCTTCGTACCCTCCTTTTTAGCCAAGACAGCTTGGACAAGACCAACGTTGTACTTGCTACCAATTTCTGCCAACGACGACGCTTTCTGCGCTACAAGCCCCTGGTAGTCCGTCTGGAGCTTTTGGACGTTCGATGTGAACAGACTATCCACTGCCTCGCGCTCCGTGGACTCCTCACCAATGGTCGCCTTCAATTCTGCGATGGTCTGACTCTCCAGCGTGACAATCGTTGCTTTTTCCGCGTCAGAACAATTCTCCAGTGTACCAACATTGCAGGCGGCCTTGAGCTCCGACGTGAACGTCTGTAGCGTAGCAAGGTCACGACCACCCTTGTAGTCCTCTAAGTTAACAGGGTCGCCATACTTGACCGTTGGAAACCCCTGCACACCAAACTTGCTGCACAAATCTTTGCCAGAGCCAATGCAATCGACATCCGCCACCAGCACCGTCGGAGAATCCTCATACTCTGCCATCAGACTATCCCACGCAGGCTTCATCGCCTTGCAATGACCACACCACGGGGCGAAGAATTTAAGGAACACCGTTTTACCGGACGTCTCCACATCCCAAGTGTCTGGAGTCAACTCCAGGCCCATCGTAGCAGTAGCAGCAGTCAGAAACATTGTAGTGCGAAGCATAGTTACTTGTTTCACACCCGCCCAAATACTCGACGGAACAAAAAAAAAAATGGATTCAAAACCACCAGGGTATATAGTGCCACACGTACTCGACAAATGGACAGAAAATCCACATGGCGGGCGTCCTTGATTGGTCCCGATATTCAGGTCAAGCGGGACATTTACTACACCTACATCCAGGACCGCGACGATATTCCACACAGTGTCCGGCTCACTATTCACGCCGACATGCCCAGAACACACCACTCCGTGCCATGGGTCCAACAACACATCGACATCATTCAAAAATTACTCGTGTCCTATGCTGCCGTACACCGCGGCGATTCCTACCTACAAGGATTTAATTACATGATGGCCACCGTCTTGCACGTGTTCCACGGGACCAAGCATGCCGAAGCAGACACGTGGTGGTGTTTTGCCAGAATTGTTGGTCTCATACGACCTCTCATGCCAGATTTTAACGTTGCGTGGTTTCACTGGTTGCGGAGACACTGGCTCGCGGAATTTTATTCCGCATTAAACAAACACCGCCCTCGTCTGGCCGCGATATTGGCAGACCAAGCCGATGCGTTTTCGTCCCTCATTACAGTCAAGTGGTTCATGATCTGGTTTGCACAAACAGTCGAGTTTGACGAAATCTTCGAACTCTGGGATTTTATTATTGCACAGCCACCGCGCTTGCTCATGCGCGTCTACACCATGCTCACCTACGAAATCTTGTACGAAGCGGCACCAACGCTGACCTACCAATGGTCGCAAGAACCCACGCGGCTGATGCACGCGTTCCTCAATTTCAAAGTCACCAACGTGACGGCCGCGATAGACAGAGTCAAACAAAAGTTATGAAAATTTATTAGTTTAATTTATCAGTGTAATTATATTTTTATTTTATTTTGATTTATGCTTCGAGGGCAGCGAGGCGGGCTGTGAGGTCGGCTATTTTGGCGTCTAAGGATTGGATGGCACCGTGGTGTAAAGCATGAATTTTGTCTTTCTTTATTCTGTGCAAATCGGAAATTTCGACTTTTTCTCCAGCTTCATTCCAGATGGATTCTTCCATATCACTAATACCAATGGCGTCTGGATATACCTCTTTGACTTGTTGTGCAATAAAACCAACTGTCTTTTCACCTTCTTGTCTAGGGTTTGTGTAGCCATACTCTTTTAATTCAATATCGCGAACTTTTTGAAGAGCGTCTTCAATATCTGCATCTACTATGTCTTTTTTGATACGACTATCTGATGTGATTTCTGCAACCTGACTGATTTCAGTTATTCGAGGAGGGCGAGGCGAGCTTCGAGGGCGGCCACCGTTGCGAGGAGTGCCTGTTGGGTCTTGTCGACTTCCTGGAGGGCCGAGTAGGCCACCGCAAAGATTTTAGCCTTGTCAATATAATGGAAATCGTCGACTTCGGTACCATCAGGCAATGTTCCTGGCATCACCGACACAGCCTCTGGAATGGCCTCTCTCACTTCCTGTGCAATGAATCCAATCTGCTTTATAGTTGTTCTGTTTTCGGAGATGTAATTGTAGTACTTGGCATCGAGTCCACGGAATGTTTCAATGGCCAAATTATCTGGGATGGTCTCAATGTTCTTTTTAATGCGTATATCTGATTCCATAAGATAATTTTGGGCCATCGTCAGTGTCGTCACTTTATCCAAACGAAACCTATCGACACCATACAGATCAAGATACACTTTGCCGCCAGAGTGGAAATGTCTGAAACCAGCACCAATGGACACCCCATTGACCGGGTTCGTAGATAAATGATGCCCCGATGTAATTTCAAATCCATTGGTTGCAGTGTAAGCGTTAGGTCCCCCTGCTTTTGACCCGCCGTGGGTGAGTTTGATTGTACCATAGACAGAGAGATCACCATCGTGACGCATTTCCCCCTCGGTTCGTATTAAGTTAAAACCATTAATATCTGCAAAATGTCTGGCAGGGTCGGAGGTGTCTTTGAAGAATTCTATTCCTCTGCTTACGCTACCTTGCCCACTACCAATTTTATACTGATCACTGCCATCATTAGAGTCCCAATAAACATTGCCACCGACTGCAAGATTACCACTGAGAGTGGTTTCACCGGTTTCTACTGTTAGACCACCACGGAGAGTGGTTCCACCGGTGTCTACTGTTAGACCACCTTGGATAATGGCACCTTGATTGATTTCGGTGGCAGCACCATTGATAATGGCACCTGCATCTAAATCCAATGTATCTTCAAACAGGACCCGGTCTTTAAATACTGTGTACTTACCATGTTCAATCCATATATCAGACGCGTCCTCTGAATAACCAGCCAACCGCGATGTCTCGATAGTTTCTAACTTGTCATCAAGGGCCTGTGTTGTTTTAAGGATACCTGTTGTGTCGTCTAAAACTAGATACGTATCAGAGCTAGCAACCTCCAACTTGTGCGCACACGTCTCAGCACCAGTATCAGAACAACATTGGGAATTTTGGTAGATCGTTTGCACTGTACCACAGTCAACCGCAGTTGCTGAAGCACCGGCCATAGACATTGCAACAATTGTAGATAAAATTTGGAGCTTCATTTTGTGTACATGTCTTAACCTTTTATACTGTCTTTTTGTGGATGTTGTCTTACCGGATTTTTTGCTTTGGTGGATAAACTACCCGTGTTAATTAAAAAAGTAACTTAGTTAAAATTTGTGATGGTCTCTATTTTGTTAAAATTTGTGATGGTCTCTATTTTTTTTTCGGCGGCGTCCAACCTTTGTTTCGCAAAATCACACTCCGTGGTCTTGTCGGCAAGGTCCGTCTCCGTTTTCTTGCGTCGGGTTGTCAGGCGGTCGCTCAAGTTCCGTAGTTTGGTCAATGTGTCGGTCATCCTCTCGTTGTCATCGACGAGATTTTCCACGACCTTTGTTTCGCTGGCCTTGCGCAACATCTGGACTGTGATACTGTTTTCAAACGTCTCCAAGTAGGTGTTTGCCTGCTCACATTCGCTGCTGACGCCCAACAGTTCATCGTGCAGTGTATCCTTTTCTGTCGACAAGACGGTCCATTCCTCTTCAATAGCTCCCGCGGCGTCGATGGCCGCGATGCGCGCTTCTTCGTGGTGTGTCCTGGCACTGGAGACCAGACTGACGAGCGTGGCTTTCATGGCTTCCAGTTCTGGATTGATGCGTGTTTTTTTGGATGTGTTGGTGGCATGTTGTTCAGCAGGACGTTTGGACATTTATTGCTTGGAACAATGTGCAATAAATGCAAAAAAGATTATGTGTTAATTATGACGCTTTCCCTCTCCCTGTAGATGCCATTGAGTATGTAAGCAACGATTGTCTGGTTACAAGACAATCTCTCTGTAACCAGACAAATGAATGTCGACCACGCAAAAATCGGAATAGCGAATGGAATGGGCTCCGTAGTACTTTAAGATGTCGCAAACAATCTTTTGTTTCGCTTTGCTTTTTGCCGCTCGTAAATGAAACTCGACGCTGTACAAAGGTGACACACAGAGGTCGTTGTCCACGCGGCAGTGTATATCAGGATTGGCGCCTACTCGCAGCAAGAGGGCCACGCATTTGGGCTTTTTTAGGGCCCAGTACAACAAGGGGAGTCCGTCGAGCAGGGTATCGGGCGAATGAGACTGCAACACTGACCACAGCCGTTTAAATTTCATGTATTGTATTGTTTTATTTTAATTTTAAATGAAATAATGTGTAATATATTCTAACTCTTGTTGTTTCTGTGTGTTACGCAAGTTTGGGCCACATGAATTCTTGTTCATTGTCGGATATATCTGAGGCGGCCACTGAAACATCCGAGTGCGAGGTCTCCGAAGCAGTATCACCCAATCTGTCTTCGAGATAATCAGTATATTCAATCATGCGCTCTTTGATGTAGGCAAAAGCGTTTCTCCGTTCTGTTACGGGTGTGTCGCATGGGAAGTGGACCCAGAAGAGACTGTCGTGATATATAGTACAGGGTGTCCCTGCACCTGCCTCAATGTCACGCAAATTGTGGCCACCCGTACCAATTATCCGACCCACAAATTGCGGACGAATATTGATACCTTGATTGGCCAAGGAAATTTCTGCACCAAATGTATTGGTGACAAATGCGATACCAGCGCTAAAGTTTGCCATCACGATATTGAACGCCACGCCATCATGTGTTACGTCAATTTTGAAGCCGGGGAAATGACTCTCAAAGTCAGAAGATAGTTTCTTGACTCGTGACCACTTGCGTCCTACAAGTGTGCCCACCACCGAGGAATGGCACTGAAAGTTGAGCGTGGCGATCCGCGGTTCAACAACAACGGATGCTTGCTGAGCTGCATAATGGGCACCAACGTCCTGGTAGTCACCACAGAGTGAATATGGTGTGCTTGAATACATTCGGAGTGTACGAAATGGGAGTATGACCGTAGTTGTGGAAAGAAATTTCTTTGTTTTTAAACGAATTCTCTCAGAAAAATCGTGCAACAAAGTTGCCAAGTTTAATTTGATTTAAAAGTCAAAAGTTTAATTTGATTTAAAATAAAAAGTTTAATTTGATTTAAAATAAAACTATCTCGACCAAAAGTTGGCACTCCGCGACATTAAAATAAAAAGTTTAATTTGATTTAAAATAAAAAGTTTAATTTGATTTAAAATAAAACTATCTCGACCAAAAGTTGGCACTCCGCGACATTAAAATAAAAAGTTTAATTTGATTTAAAATAAAACTATCTCGACCAAAAGTTGGCACTCCGCGACATTAAAATAAAAAGTTTAATTTGATTTAAAATAAAAAGTTTAATTTGATTTAAAATAAAAAGTTTAATTTGATTTAAAATAAAACTATCTCGACCAAAAGTTGGCACTCCGCGACATTAAAATAAAAAGTTTAATTTGATTTAAAATAAAAAGTTTAATTTGATTTAAAATAAAACTATCTCGACCAAAAGTTGGCACTCCGCGACATTAAAATAAAAAGTTTAATTCGATTTAAAATAAAAAGTTTAATTTGATTTAAAATAAAAAGTTTAATTTGATTTAAAATAAAACTATCTCGACCAAGAGTTGGCACTCCGCGGCATTAAAATAAGAATGTTTGGTTGGCGCTCCGTAGAATGAAAATAAAAAATATCTTGACCAAAGTTTAATTGGGCAACGGTGGTACCATGGGTTTATATGAGACCACATTTTTTAAAAAACGTAGCCACTCGCCGCGAGCGTTTCTAACAGCAGCACAACGCGCATGAAGAGGTAGGCCAGGGTTATGGACCCTGTCTGACCAGTACAGAGCATTCCAGAACGCAGCCCTGTCACGTGTGCGCCATATATAATCTTTCCACGTTGTACGCGTGCCACGTTTGTCTATATAGTGCCACGCTTCTTCAAGAGTAGCTTGTTTGATACTCGGACCTTTGTATCTTAAAAAATTATCAAATGACATTTAATATGGTTTTCTCTATATTTATATTCTATTTTAAAACATAAGTATGGAACTTATCTTCCATACTTTAAATTACTTTAAACTTAGTTTATCTTGTAGTTCTAGTGTCATGGGTGTAATTGCTCGTCGCGCCGAGACAGTTGCAATATAGTCTGGAAACGCTGAGAAATAATGTCCATGGGATATTTGGTGCAACATGCGAACCCACTCATCATCTTCAAATGCAGATATTATTGCGTCAAAATTATGATCGATTTTGCCGTGCATATACATGATTTGATGTTGTTCGGTACTTAATACACCGTCAAATAACATATTCATGTCCATACCAGCATGTGCCAACACGAGAAGGGTGTCTAATGGACTATCATATAGTGCTGCTTGGTTGAAATCGGCACCAGCATCAATTAACGATTGACACCACATAGCATCTTGTTTTCCGTCGACGAGCGCTTCATGCAAAGCATCAAACCATTCAATGGAGTCAGACTTGAAGATGGCCAACTGCTCGTACTTCGGAGCTGCCAACATGATCGGTGTTTTACCAGCTACGTTCTTCACAAATGGTGAACACCCATGTTCAACAAGTTGTGTTGCCCATCTCCAATTACGATGTACCACCGCAATATGCAGAGGTGAATTGCCATCATCATCAACTTGATGAATCGGCGTATATTCTTTCAAATCATTCATTATCTCTATCATCCACATGACCACTGACTGATATTGTTGTCGACAAGCAAAGACAAATGCAGGCGAGCGGTGTATTTTTACATCAAATAAACGGAGAACCCAGTTGGTACGCGAGCAGTCACGCAGATACGGATGTACGATACCAGTTGCCATTGTTATCGACAGTCCATATAATGCTTTCAATACATTGGCAGATGGTCCAGTAAGATTCTGCGCCAAAAGTTCAAACGTTTGCTGTTGTCTGCAGAATACGCCCGCAACATTGAGATGAGACGCGGTACATGCATGGTCAATTATCTGGTCAGGACTCAGTGTTTGCGAATGTTGTATTATAAAGCTCCAGGGTAATTGTACTGCTTTCGTCGCGTCCTGGAGACCCTTTTTTATAGCCGACATAATACTATGCTCTAGATTCTAAAAGCTTAAGTACCCTTCCACTCGCGGGCATTGGATTGGATGCGTCCCCATAACTGTTCTATTTCTTTGACGGAGGGATAGCCATAAAATGATTTGAAAAAATACTGGTCGATGGTTTCTGGGGTACGAATGGTAGGATACGATGTCCGTTCGTGGAAATCATTCTCCTTATCATTGTATTTACGTAACAGTTCGTTTATTTCAATGTCCGAAACGGTGGTTTTAAAGCGTGGACGCAGCAACAGTTTGATAATATTGTCTTGATTGAGCTGACTGAAGCGTTTCCAATGGCTGAGCATGTCGCCAGGCTTCATCAGTTCGTGAATGGGCAGGCCGATGGCACACACGAATATCAAAAATTCAAACCAATGGTCTGGACATAACTGTGTAAGCGCGGCCTTTAACTTCTGTAGGTGTATAGCAGATTCGATCTTGTCCGCAATCGTGAACTGCCAGGTTACTGTCAACTGTCTCCCGTTCTTGTCTTTATGTTCACGAGCTAATTCTTTTAGAAAGGCAGTGACGGATGGGTTTGCATGATGCACGTGTCGGTACGTGTTGTCACGTTTAACCAACACAAAACGTTCTCGGTCCAACTGTTCCTCTTCGTACTCTTGCTTCACCACCAAACGTGACGCACATGCTCTAACCCAGTCCATCGACACTAAGGCATCCGATTGCTGCGCCAATGTTCGTAGACGCGACTTACTCTTGTTAGCCATGAGCGTATCGGCGGATGTCAGAGTCATTGACTCAAGTTGGGCGGTTAATTTGGCCACATCGTCGTCTGCATCTTCTGACTGGACCTCCACAAAAGTCGCTGATTTGGACTTCAGAAAAATACGCAGCTCGTTGTCGTGCTCTGTGGATGTGGATTCGATGTCGACGACACCAACAATATCGTCGTTCCATACATGTGGTATTTTGGCAGCAAGTTTTTCGGTCATTTTGATGGTTACCGTCTTCTCTGCAAATTTTAAGAGCAGAGCAACCATGTCCAATTCTCTCGTTTGCTCGGTCAATGTGAAATACACAATGTGGTCCGATGTTGGCAGAGAATCTTTGTTCCACGCAGAATAAATTTGTTTGATGTCCATTCGTTTATACAAAAGTATACAAGTATATTTATAGTTAGTTTGGTTTAACGACCCGACAATAAGTTTGAAACAATGGCTGCTGTCATGCCCTGCACTACACCCCCGGCAACCACCTGACCCCAACCCCCACCAGATGTACCGTGGCGACCACGAGCGGCATGGCGGTTGCCAGGGGCACGTTGCTGACACGAATACAATTTGCGATCGAGTGTTCTCACCAAGTCTTTCAACTCTTTTATTGTTTGTATTCTTAACTTGGTAAGCTTTTCAGCGCGTGACCCCCGACAACCATATTTGTTGCAGTACTCGTTCACCACGTCGTCATTAAAATCACCGATGTCGAGATCCTCCGGGTTATCATTACCCTTTCGTACCAGTTTGAGAATATCTGCTCGTTTTTGGGGGACAATCACTTGTTCGCGCTCAAGCTGTCCGGCGAGCCACTTAGTCGACATATCCTCATACTCAAGAGCATTCGACTCACGTCTGTGCAGACGTTCCACGAGTATACCTTTGTTACCCGACGCGTCCAGATCATGACTGGTTAACAATGCGCGCAGCTTTGGCACGGTCAATGTGTGCAGATTTGTCTGCCTACGGGGTGGCGGCGCCTGCCTGCGGGGTGGCGGCGCCTGCCTGCGGGGTGGCGGTGCCTGCCTACTGTGTGGCGTCTGCCTGCGCACAGGCTGTCTGGACGCTCTGCGTCGCTCCGCTGACGGCGTTTGTTGGATTCTGAATGCTCTCTCAAGTGGGTCTTCGTCCAGGGAAGACCACGATTTCAGAACATTTGCAATCATGGTGATAAGTTCAAAGGCGTCGTTTGACCGTAAATCATTCCTCCCCGTGGCAAACATCATGTCTGCTGCAATCAACTGCAAATACTTCAACGAAAAGACCCCTGCAATACGGTCAATATTAATACCACCATTAACACTTGGTTTAAACGTCTGATAAAAATTATGCATGTTCATAGGAGATGTAAAAAACTTCATCATGTTTATGAATATTTGTTCGTTTATATATAGTGTCAAATGTCGAAAATCTGACTTAGGCTCGAATTTTTAACGGTTTCGATATTTTAAAGACCCTCTTAAATTCCTCAAAGAACGTTTGGGCTATCTCTCTATCATCAAACGACATTAAATTTTCCAAATTTGTGCACGCAGACTCTGTTATGTTGAACGAACCGTTCATCACCCAAATGGGCTCGCGTGCCTCGTTCAAACCACACAAAAATTTGTGATGCATCAGCGATTTGAACCGACCGCGCCCCTCACCAGCAGTGCGAATAACACCACCAGCGAAACACCCTGCTAATTTGGCATAGGCCTGTTGGTTATTGCGTCGTTTCGTTAATTTGTCAGTCGTCGTAATCAACGTGACACCCCGGAGTTGTTCAGCCATACACTTTAAAATGCGTTTGTTCGAGAGCCACGCAACACACCCAACAACATACGCCGTATCTTCGCGTCTGATATTTCGGACGATGGCGTTTTGAATCCCACGGCCGTCAAAAATAATGGTCACTCTACGCTTGCCGCGCTGGTGCACTTTTTGACGCTTACGCTCTTCGTCATCAATTTGTTTGTTCAGATCACGGGAACGTTTTTTGGACATGTGGTGTTGTCATGGTAGACATATATAGGATCCATGACCGAAAGAGTGGATGTTTGACACACGGGTCACCAAGTGCATTTTCTCGTGTATCGCCAAAACAAATATGTGAAGTATATAAGCACATCAACAAGTAGACAAGTGACAACAATGAAAAAATTTATTTTGTCAGTTTTATTTACAAGCCTCTCGACCGCAGTCGCACAACAGCCGAATCAAGCGGATAGTTGCGAGGACCCGACCAAATACCACCCTGAGGGTTCCAGCGCATGTGAATCGTGTCCCGATATTGTCAACGCAGCTACTGGTGCGGAGGTGTACTGTACTGCGGGCGCATCCGATAGGAGATTTAATCCTGCTAACACTGTCCATTGTCTAGATGGATATTTTGCGGACGTGACTGGAGCTGACACCGATATCTGTCAACAGGAAACCGTCTGTGGTGCTGCGACAGTCTCCACGGCTGGAATCGATAACTACCAATTAACCCCACCAACAAAGGACACCGATAGAGTCTGTGCCGCTTGGGCTGTCTGTACCGCCACACAATACGAAACGGTTGCACCAGATAGTCTCACAAATAGAGAGTGTGCCACAAGACTTCAATGTACCGACGCACAATACCAAAACAATGCCAATCCATTGGCATTCAATCAGAACAGAGAGTGTGCCCCTTTGACTGTCTGTGGCGCTGCGGACGTCTCCACGGCTGAAGTCGGTAACTACCAAACAACCCCACCCACCGCCACAAGCGATAGAGTCTGTGCGACTTGGTTAGAGTGTGACAATACTCAATTCATAAGTCGCGTACCCACTGCCCTTCTCGATACAGAGTGTACCTCTTTGGCTGTCTGTAACAACGATAACTACGAAACAACCGCACCCACCGCCACAAGCGATAGAGTCTGTGCGTCTTGGGACGTGTGTAACAGTAATCAATACCAAACGGTTGAACCTGATGCTGACACGAACAGAGTGTGTGCCTCTTTGACTGTCTGTGGCGTTAACGAGTTTGAAATAATTGCACCCACCACAACATCCAACAGAGAATGTCAGTCCAGGCAGCAATGTACGCTCGGCCAGGAATACCAATCCAATACAAACAACCCGTTAGAATACAACGAGGACAGAATCTGTACCGTCTATTCAACAGCGTGCTCGGATAAATACTGGAAAGATCATCCTGATTACCTGCCAGGAGATGAGCAGTACTTTTACACACCTGCCTTCTTCCAAGCAGAAGCAGCAACCGCCACCCAGGATGTTGTTTGCCAAGCAGTGACTATATGTGACGGAACTACTTCTTACGAGTCCATAGCAGCAGTTGTCGGTGGAGGGTCTGTCAACGGTAATGACAGACAATGTAACAATCCCGTTAGCGACGTCTGTGCAGATAGTGGCAAATATAAGTCTGGCCCTGCAACCCCACTGACCGACATATCATGTGAGACAATTATCAACTGCCCGGGTGGCTACTATGAAACGGTTGCACCAACCGCTACCTCAAATAGACAGTGTGGCGCTCACAAAGATGAGTGCGATGCTGCCAATGAATTCCAAAGTGTCGCACCCACTAGTGAGGTCGATAGAGAGTGTACCCAATTGCAACCCTGTACTCAGGGTAGTACCTACGAAGCAAGCCCACCATCAGGTGGCGTTTATACCGCACAGAGAGTGTGTTCTCCAGTCGCGCCACCCTGTGTTTTGGGTAGTACCTACCAAACAACCGCACCAACCCTGGAGGTGAATAGAGTGTGTAGTCCAGTCACAGGGAAATGTGGCGATAGTCACTACGAATCTATCCCACCAGATGTTACCACAAATAGAGTGTGTACAGCTCTTGAAATTTGTGACGGTGTTAATAAATTTGAACCCGAACCAATTGCGCAGGATGCTGGACAGTATGTGGAAGCACGTAATTGTTCCGACGTATTGACCTGTGGCGATAGTCAATGGGAATCGGCTCCGCCCACCCCCATAAGCAATAGGGTCTGTGCCGATTGGACTGTGTGTGGTGCTCCGGGTGTAACCACGGCGACAGGAGTATTGGATGGAAAGGAGACCTACGAAACGGATGCACCCACCACCACATCGGACAGACAATGTGCACTCCAAGCAGCTAATTGTTCCTCCTATGAGTACGAATCCATTATTGGTGACGCAACCACTAAAAGAGTCTGCCTTGCCAAGAAGTTGACCTGTGGACCGGGTCAATTTTTAATCAAATCCGTCGACGGTGACCAACCAAATATTGATAACAGATGTGATGTCTGTCCAGAATCATTAATTCCAAATGTCATCGAAACAGACATCACCTGTCAGGATATTTGCTCAAACAACATCACAACTGTTTCAACACAATGTTCAATTAAGCTTGATTCCAACAACCAGCCACTTATGAACTTGCAAACCAACCCAATTTCTTATTCATCGGACGATGCAACCAATTTTGAATTTACTAACTATAATTGTAAAACGGGTTATTATGATGCAGGCCAAACATGCCTTACTTGTCGTGACCCTGACGCTGGTTTCAAAGAAGGTACTCATCTCGTCTGTTCTAATGCGGATGACGTCGAATCATTTATCTGCGAACCCGGCTTCTACATTGTTACCCTACAAAGTAATACCTATTCATGTGCCGCGGATTTACCTTGTGGTGCCGATTACTGGGCTGAACTTCCTGTTAACTGCGACACATTTGATAATGGTCAAATATGTAGCGGTGTTGATCCCCGCGTATGTCACGAGTTGACTCCATGTGGTGACGGTGAAAGGGTTACGACTGCAGCCCAGGAAACGAATGGTGTTTTAACGTCGGACCAAATCTGTTCGGCCGATAATGCGTGTGAAAAAGGCCAGTACGTGAAAAGTGATAACACATGTGGCGAATGTAAGGATGACATCACCAACAGTCCTGACCGTCTCCTCGCCAGCGAATGTCAAAAGCAGGGAGATGACATCATTGCAACAGCATGTGTAACAGGGTTCAAAATCTCTGGCACCAAATGTGTCTTTGATACAGGAGTCGTTGAACACAACATTGCATCTAGCAGTAACTGCGACTTCCAAAAATTGTCTAACGTTTTCGATTTTGAATGGACCTTCGACCACAGCAAACATACTAATCCTGATTTCGCTTCATCAATCAAGTTCAAAGAGTTTCGCGGAACAGAGTATTATTTGGGAAAAACGACGTCCACGTTCAATCTCAAAAATTTTGGATCGAACACAAACTCCTACAAATACTGGAGCATTCTAAATTCAACTAATTCGGCTAACTACAAGAATTTCGTGGAATCAGAAATTACCAGTGCCACAGAAGTTATGAGAGTCGTCTGTTTTGTCAAACCAAAGTATCCAGACCTTACGTCTAATACTTTTACACCCGCCGATCTTGATGAAGACATATTTAAAAACGCGGATTGTGATGAAATCAAATACATTACACCCTTCACATACGACGCTGGCGACCCAGAATGGACTCAATTAACAAACAACTTAGTTGTTTCTTCTGTCAACCCTGAAAGCGCACACTACACCAAATCTGTGGGTGTCTCTTCTAAATGTGGTGGAAGTGGTGGTACCATTCACGATGTCTTCGCATGGTCCACACTCAAAACGTCATACGAAGACATTGTCAACTTTAAGCTCAAAATCAATTTGAGTGACATCGGCCTTGGAGGGAGTCAGTTTGACAGTCCAATTGAAGTTGACCTCACTGTTGAAGAAATTGAATTCGAAGGCAATGTCGAAGTCTTTGACTTGCTCTATATTTCTGGAGACTACACGTCCGAGGAGAAAGTCGCAACATCCGCTGTCGATTACGTTGTATTCGACGACGTCATTGCACCAAATGGACCTCACAGGTCTGGAAATGTCAAAATTGAAGGCAGTGTTTCCCACAAATGCAGTGTCGACTTAACTGTCTCGTCGCCAAACGACGACTTCCACTGCTTTGACTCTGATGGAATCGCCGCACGCGTGTCAAATTCATACACAACTACTCATTTGAACATGGGAGCGACTGTATCGGCATGTACAGCAGCCCTCAGTAGTAATTGCGTGCCGGTTGTTACGGAACTGCCAACTATCACAGACAGTCGTAAATGTCTCGCTGATGAAACATACAGTGCTGAATGTGAAACCGAACTGAACGATATTGAGGTACAGGCTTTGAAAACTGAAATCGATGTCAAATCTGTTATCATTGATGCAATTCGCCTTCATGATACGCACCAATTCCCCAAAGAACATGCATCCGGTACTTTCTCAGCGATCCCGTTCGTTGCAGCGAGTGATGAATTTACCTGTGATGATGCTGCCTGCACCAGTGACCCGTACATTGTATTGGATGTAGAAGCAGGTAAGTACGAACATACATGTAAATGGTCAACTGGTGCAGGCAGCATCATCACAAGTGGTCAAACAGATGGTGCCGACAATGTTGTGGATGCGACCTGCTCGGACTCCGCTAGAACAGCGGGCTCCATCCCTGAGACACAAATAAGACTCCCGGGTAAAATCTTCCCACAATTCTATGTGTATGGTATTACCACCTTTAGCAAGCAGCCAACCAAAGGAGGTTTACCCAACACAGTCGTTATAAACGATGGTTCAGGTCCAGTCCTACCAAACCCAGACCCAAGTGGTGCACAACAACAAGCAGGTCGGCGTCGCCTTGGTGGGACTAGAAGTGCACCACCAGTAGAAACAAAGTCAGTGTTTGTTGTTTCTCCTCAAAAAGTTATCGCAAAATAAATCCCTAAAATACTAAAAATAAATCTATAACTTCGAAATTTAACTTAACTAAAGTATGATATTATTATTGATACTATTACCAAGTGTCTTTTCAACCACTGTCCAGACCTATATCAGCAGTATTAATTGTCCAGGCTGCAAAACATGGATGAATACAATCAATGACGTTAAGAATTCGTTCCCCACCCTCACCTTTGAAACACTCGAATTCGACTACGAAAACGCCACAAAAAATGTAGTCTTGCCTTACACCGTTTCATCGGACCATTTTTATCCATTTCCAACTCACAAAGAATATCTCATCCGCTGGTTGTCGGACATTGTTCAAGGTCGCAACACGAAACTTGTCCGCAAGGTTGCACTTTCTGACGATTGGACTTCTGGATTTCAAAGCTGGATACACATTTTGTCAGCCACCGACCCAAATGTCGAGGACGATGCTCGCCGTTTATTAGCAACCGGTTTTGCCTGGTCTTCTGTTCCAACAGGACAGTATTCGAACATTGTCACCTTCCAAAACATGGACGGTGAGATACGGATGAGTTACAATGTGAGTGACATGACTTCTATCTATCGTCAGATATTCCCCCCAATCATACCATTTGAGATGTCGGAAAGATTCTCCAATGCCATTGGCTCCTATTTTGCGAGCAGCATCTACCTTGTAGCACCATCCGTGTCAATTTCTAAACACGAGTTAAATGTAGCTTGCATCCATGTCCATGGTGACGAACCAGAAGTCATTGAGCGTAATATGTCATCCCCATCTTCGTGGTTGTGGCAACGCAATGTGGAATTCATGTTGCCATCGGTGGACTCTACAAAGGTATTGAAGTGGTACGACAGCATCCAAAATGGAAGCGCGGAAGCATTTTACCGTCCATCGATGGAAAAGGAGGGTGATATAAGCAGTAATGAGTTGTGGGCCTGGGTTCGAGCCCGTAAAGAGGCTATTCTTTACGGATACGATTCCGCAGAAACCCTCGAATCTTGCAAGTCTTCTTTCCAAAATGTTTCGATTGATGTAGGCAGAACCGATGTCCGCACCAACGACCACGAGAGTTTCCCGAACTGGAGTCGTGGTGGGATGTTTCACTATTACAAGGAGGGCAAACACATTCGAACGCAGTCCTGTTCCCAAACAGGAAAAGAACAGTCACTTACAAATACTGATAAAACCGAATTGTAGGCGTACATTTTGGCCGTGCAGTTGATTAATCTAACCGATACCTTTTTGTTTTCGTTTTGAAATACAAACACGAGACAATACTGACGACAGCAGCAGCACACAGCAACAGCGACACAGTAGAGACATTACGAACCTCGTCTTTTCTCATGTTTTCATTATATTTTTCAAGAGCAATTGTTTGTGCAACAAGGACCTGCTCAGTCTTGGCCACATTCTTTTTCATGTCGAGTTCTATCTCTTTCATTCTGCGTTCAATTTCATGTATAGTTTTAATTGAAATTTTATTATCTTTTCTTGGCAATGAGGTTCGGACACTCCGCAGCACTTGTTCCATACCAGAAGTAGTCGATAACGAGAGAATGAGATATGAACTGGTCAGGTGTTCTGCTGTAGTCAAATGGCCAAAATCAACGAATCCCTCCCCATTCTCTGACATGGGTGCAAAATGGAATTCAATGTGCTTGTTTAAATAAGTGATGCGTACCCACATCGACTTTTCAAGCTTTGAGTGTGTGAAAACATTCACTTGTTCATCCCCCACTAAAATAACATTATCACCAATAGCAATTGTGACGTTTGGTTCTCCCACTGCGGTGATATTTGTCCATGCATTTATGTCGTACTCTCGTCCATTGTACCTCTCCATTTCCAAGAAGACGGAATTGCCTCGACTCAGCTTGACAAAACACTGTTGCTCTTGATGTGATTTGCTCAATGTGGTCATGTGTAAATGTCCCTCCTGTATATTTGCATCATCGCTGCACGTCTTGAAGGTCTCTTCAATCGTTGAATGTGCCACAATGTTGAAGATGCGTAGAAAAAACAAAATCCAAAGTGTCTTCATCTTTATGAACTGGAGGGTTCTTTAATATAGAGTTCTAATATTTCACTGATGGATTTTTGTCCTCGGCATGAGACACCGGGAGTGAATGGTGTCAACGTAGACGCGCGGTCGATTGTAACTATAAAGGGTTATGTTTTTTTGACTGATGTATGTTCTGTTTGTACTCTTGTATGTCTTGTGTCGTATTTCTGCTCGTTGTATCTGGCCCAGTCCCAGTACATTATTTCCAGAAAAGCTTGTCCGTCTAACGATAGCGGAGGACTTGGACCAATATGGTACCCGACGATACTCGATTGACGTTGACCAGTCGTTACAAGTTCCTACTATTGAGTATGCTATAAAATCTGTGGAGCCGTCGGATGTTGCGTACAATCCGACACCTTCTGAATTCCGAATAAATATCTCCCACGCCAAATCCTTGAAATGGGACGACCAAATTGCTGTGACAGTCACTGCAGTGTCGTCGTGTCTGTTGAGCCACAGTCTGGGCTATGCAACGTACGACCTTGACATTGTCTCTGATTTGATATTGCACCATCGGTACAACGATACGTTGTCACCAACTGTCACGTGGTCAGGAAATCGTTGGCACTCACAATCGCATTTAACGTATCAGCCATTCTCGACCGAGACATTTGTGGTTGGTCGTGAGTATGTTGATGGTCCCTGTCGTGGTGCTTGGATCGAGTCTGATCTCCATATTTTGAACACGTCTCAATACACGTACTGGAATTTGGCAGCCAGACAGCGTGACGATACGAATCCCTTCATTGGCGGCACCCATAATTTGCCGCGTTGTCATCGTCCGACAATGGGCAATGTTTGTGTGGTGCGTGCTCGTACGCGATTGACATGGCTACCAGGATGTACTCACAACGTCTCTATTTGGCAGGCGGTGTCGCAAATGGCGCGCTTAACTCCGTCGTTGACACAGACTGAGAGTCTACCGTCCGATTTTAACACTGGACGTCGAGCACCGGTGGTCGACGGTCGCGATAGGCGGTACGACGTGTGTACATCGAAGCAGTGTGGGGGGGGGTCCTGTAGTTCGTGGCAACATTCGAACCATGAGTTGTCTGTCGACGGCGATATCTTCATCGAACAACACCAGACAGTGAATACGAGTTGGATCGAGATAGTGTGTGAGTTTGAAGTGGTGGGGTATTTGGACAATATCTTGTCGCCTCATATCTATATGCGAAAATGGTATGGATATGAGTGGTACTAACGGGCACATGTAATTGCATATTTCTCCATCATTTTTGTACGCGAATCTGTTTCGAAGACGTTCATGACTGCCTTTTGTACTGAGACAGTTCCCATCGTACGTGGTATCACTTGTACCAGGTCAATCGTAATTGCATCTGTCGTGGGGTCTAGCCATAGAATGGAGGCGTTTTGAAACGCAAGTGGTGTAAAGGTATGTGAGACTTTGATGGTGGTAGTCGTGTGTTTATCAACAGACCACTGTTGAATATTTTGTGGGCGAATGTGCCGCCATATAGCCAGGACAAATATGGACCACCAAAATCCAAAGACACATCTACATAACATTTATAAGTAAAAAGAACCCTATTTATAGTTGGTTTAAAATTGAAATGCGACTCTTCGTTTTTTTTTGTAGTGTTGTTATGGCCCGCGCCTGTTGTCCAACATGTGAGTGTCATCGGGTCTGTCAACCACCGCAAATTGCAGCCTCACTTGCCATGGACGGTCTACATATCGACTGCAACGGAGTAGACTGTGCTTGTGTCAAGGACGAACTTGACGGTTGTACGTATGGTGGAGCTTGGTCGGGTCTCACAGTCGTGGAATGGAATGATTCCCGATGGTCCGACTGTATTCAAGTGACGCAGCATGAACCCTTGCGAGCCTCTGCTACGTTGAGATGGTGGGACGATTCGATCCAGTGTATGGGACATTCGGTTCTGCAGCTTGAAACGACATTGCTTGGTATTTCTAGAGAGGTGTTTGTACAATTTGAACAAACGGTCAGTTACACACACAGTGAAAATATCCATAATGCATTTTATGTCTCGGCAGTTTCGGGGAGTACCAATGCACGACCCATTGTGGGTCAATCCACGATGTATTTTAATGTCGACATGAATGAATATCCGGGCGCGCATATCGAAATCATAAATTGCACAGTCCAAACAACATCGGGTCCGGACGGGGAGGTATTGACTGAAAACCGTATCAATATGGTGAACCAGGAAGGGAGTATTCAGGGCCAACTCAATGAGAATAAGACATCACTGACCTATACAGCCTTCTGGGACGATGTCAGTAATTCGCCTTTTCATAACTTAATGTGTACGTATGCTATCTTTAACGGGACAACAGTCTCTACATACCCTTCACAAAGAAAGTATATGATAGCAGATCCGAAGGAAGACGGTGTTCTCTGGAACACTGGCACCACAGTGAACTCGGGTGCAACTAGCACTGCGTCGAGCACTGCGTCGAGCACTGCGTCGAGCACTGCGTCTGGCACTGCTGAGCATAATGCTTGTGACAACACGTCTGATTTGCACATAACCATTATACAGAACGATTCGCATTATTCACCATTTCGTATACTTGAAGTTGAACCTACGATAGTGTGGAAGTTTGGAGGCGAATATATAACGCAACAAGAGCGCATTGGTCGCTTTAAGAACGGTCGTTGGTACGAGGGAGAGGACCCTATGCAGGTGGGAATGTATGTGTTATTTGCATGGTGTTTGGGGATAATATTTCTTGTCGTTATGCGAAACCCAACGAGTGTGTTGTTCGTGGGTAAAAGTCGCAGAAACAGAGTATTTTAAACAGGCTTAAATTATAGTTAAATTCAAGTCTATATCGCTTCACTGTTGTGGACAATAGGGTTCGTAAAAACTGACTATTTAGTAGTAGTAATATTGAATCATATGGATGTCCAAATGGTGTCTCTCTTTTCTCGGAGTCGTAATGTTTCTTGTTCTAATGTTCTTTATACTATTCAGATGCCATTCTGTGGAGTCGTACATGTTTCAATGTACTGAATGTGCGACCCACTGTACATCGGAAAATGCAATTTGGGGTTTTTTGATTATATCGTTGCCAATTATACTCATAATACAGTACATTATTGACTCGGGTGAAAACGGCCGCACAACCCGAATGGTGTACACGGGGCCGAACAATAAGTTAGACAAGTTGGACAAGCTTACGGATCTAATTATTCTGCACAAAGAAGGAGAACTCACGGACACTGAATTTACAAAGGCGAAGAGCATATTACTCTGATACATTTTGTAAAAAAAAACGGTATATAGGGTACTTGGTATTTTGCAATAATGACGTCTGGATTAGTGACGGCAATAGCGATACTAACAACTGTTATAGGTCTTTGTGTCTGTACATCCTATGCTGTTACGTTATATCTTTTAAATTATAACGAATTATACATAGCTGGTCAGTCTGGCTACGATGATACGGACGTACCCTATACGTATGCCATCGTCGAGTGTGTCATCGCGGTGATGACGTTTATCATCGGTGCGTTAGCCTTTTCCAGTGCACCACGTAAGAAAGCTGTTTTGATTGCGTTGATCTTTTTTGGCGCGTCGTCTATCATCTCTGGGACGTTTGGGATGTTGCGTGCATGGAATCTGGGTCTCATCGGCGATGACATGGAAAAAACATGTTCGGATGTGGGACAGGCGACGGGATGTCCGACAACACGTTTCGAGCACGTGCATGACCGTGAAATTGTCTACACCGAACCGTCAGGGGGCGACTGTACGTTTTGGTTTTGGGGCAACAAAGCCGGTAGTGATTCTATGGAACGGTTGTTTGATATTGTGCGGCAAGATGTGAATGGTAATTTTATGAATGCGGAAATGAAATCCGACGGTAAATACAAATCATTAATGCCTGGGGAGATTGAGACGTATATGGATTGGACGGAAGCTTCGTCGTACGGATGGCGTGATGACCCGGATGCATTGATTGCACTTGCTGAAGATAAAGCAGTGGATTTAGAAACATTGATGTTGCGCAAGGTGCACAACATGAAAGTTCTGCTTGACTTTCAGACACAAATTGTCACCGCTGACGACAAAGACATTGTCACTGCTGATCGTCTTACGGAACAACCCACGTTGTCATATTGTTGGTATTGGGGGTGCTCTCGTGTATGTCACGGAGAACGCTATTTGGTCAATCGTTGGTGGTTGGCATCTTCGTTGATACTATTTGTCCTGGAGTTTGTCGCCATGGTCCTGTCAGCACTGATATACAACCAGGGTCAGGTGAAGGAGGAAAAACGTGCTTCCCAAAGCGTTGATGTGGAAATTCCAGACGAAAACGAAGAATTATTACCGTTACGTGGACGTCGTAAACGTCTACAAAATCCTTCCGGGTTGATGTTTTAGGTATAAAGGTCTTCTTCCACCGACTAAATGTCACAAGTTCCAACAACTGACGCAACTGACGCAACTGACGCAACTGACGCAACTGACGCAACTGACGCGACTGACGCAAAAGTCCCGACTGCAAAAGTTCTGGCAAATAAATGTGTGCATGTTCGCGCGGAAATTGAGGGTCGTGCTTATCGCATCATTTCTTTTTTCCATCAGCACCCCTCTGAAGTCTCCGAAGACGCGTGGAGTATCTTTAGACACGATAAGGGCACGTATGTTGTGGATAAATTAACGTTGTCGGTTATGGCAGAGTGTGAGTGCGAATTGTTAACGCGTGCATCGGATATTGCGTCGGAAGAGCCTGCCATAGTATCGGTATCCTTAAAAGAAAAATAAACAGTATAAAGCTAATCTTTTCTTTGTTTAAATGTCATTGTCTCTCCAAGAATCCTGTCGATTATATGAGCGTCATGCCCGACGTCAAAAAAACATCCTGTCTTTTGCAGACTTTAATAATAAGCATTTCACTTGTTTGCCTGCAGATGCGGAGACAGAGGCACAATTTAAGCGTGTGGTCTCAAAGGCGGGCAAGGCCAGTGGATGGCCCATTCGTGCACGGCTGACAAGCTTGCACAGGAGTTTGCTGAAATCGGATGCGGTGGTGGCTTCGACGTTGTCCGCGGTCGTACCATCAGCGTCAAACTCGTTCGTAACGAACCATCCTTCGTATTCCGCGGCCATTCATATGAATATACGTCCTCCCGAAGAGGTCGAGGAAGTGGAAGAAGTCGAAGAAGCCAAGGAATGGACTGTACCAGAGTATATTGCTGCTGTTCGTGCCTCGGATTTAAAGGAAAACAAGGGTCTAATGGTCCACTTGGTACCAACGCACCGAGGAGCGCCGTTGTCTTCATTGGCCAGCAAATTGACCAAAAATACATGGGAGGCCCTGAGAGACAACACAGATAGTCCCATCAAAATGAAAGATGGTAGTCTCATGGATCTACGCGAGCATAAGTTAAATGTGGAAGACGTGAAAAGTTTTGTGCAGAACCGGAAAAAAAAGGTGGAGGGACCATACTTTATTCGTTTTTCTGGTATTTAAAGATAACTGATAAAAACACAATGGATGAAATAGAGAATATTTTAATTAATTTGCGAGTATTACAATCTTTACCTTGTCATGCGCGATTAGATACCACGACTAATTTGTTCCGTATCCACACACCTGTATCTTGGGTCCCTATTCCATTTAAACGATGGTGGGCGGCTCAAAATCGTGTGACGGATATAAACAGAATCCGCGCGATGTATTCGAAAGCAATAAAGTATGTTGTTGCAAATCCGAATGATTGTGCTCGTATAAAAGAATATTTACAACATTCTTTGATTGGACTAAAAAACTTGCAGACGACCTACGTAAACGATGTGACGACTGTGGCGCTGATTGATGTTGTCATGGACAACGTCAACTTGCTCGAATCATAAAGGTATAGCTAAACGGATTTGTCTTTCTCATATCATTGAGAATGTTGATAATATTTGTAATGTTGTCCACTGGCAATTTATTTGTCAATAAGTTAGTCATTGTGGTGCGCACGGAGGACGTTTCGTCAATGTGGTGTTGTAAATAATCGTTCTTGACGTTGGTCTGTATGTACAACCACAGAGCTTCCACCGACGTGATGCCAGTGTCACATAAAATCTCTTCGGCTTTGCGTCCGATCCAACGAATAGTTCGAAGAGAAGTGCTGTATGCGGGATAGGTGGGTCCTGACATGGCCCATGTGTTGTTGGTTAAATGTCCAAGGATACGCATGCAAGCAAACACATCTGCCCGAGCACGATGGACATCAACGATAGGTGTATGAAACAGCTGTTCGTGTAATCCTGAGAGTGAATAATTTCCTGTTGTATTACGAATAACACTTCTTGAATAGTGTAGTGAATCAAAAAAGTACCAGTGGAGTGGCATACGGATGTTGTAGCGTCGACATTCCAGTTCCATAATTGGTTTATCGGCACGGAACGTGTTGTGTGACACGAATACAGGAACAGCGCTTGACACAACTAATTGTTCCTGTATCCATGTCATCAACTTTTGAAAGCAGACCGGCCATAGGACGGCGTTATTTTTGGTGAGAAAACTCCGCGTCAATTGTGGAATTTCTACAATGGGAGGTTTGGGAAATAGTTGTGTCTCTGGATGAGGGTCGATAACCATTTCGAATATGTTGTTTGTCTGTAAAGAACACACTGCGATTTCCCAGATTTGACAAGTGGACAACTGTTGTACATCACCTATGAATTCTAGGTCGAACACAAAAATATGATGGGGTAAACGTTCTAGTCGTTGCATGTGATACATTTATGTGCCGTGGTTTATACTTCAACTATGAGACACAAATGTTGAAACATAAAGGAAAATAATTTCTTGAACGTAAACGTCCATTTGCACGTTTCCATTTACCGACGATTTTGTGGAATGGAACAATTCTGGATTCGTTTGCTGTAACTTTGTAACATGGGCACCAGAGACTCCCACCAGAGACACCCACCACCCAGTCGCCGGTGTCTCTATCTAGGTATGCATTTCCCAACGTCGCCGAACAATGTGCACATGGTAAATGGCAATCTGACCAACTTTTTTGAAAACATTTCGAGTGATACCAGCATCCACAATCTGTCCTCATATCCGGTTTTTTCTCCTTACATACTGTACATATCATCCATCAAAAAAGAATTGTATTTTTATAAGTCGCTCGACAACCCACTTGTGTAATAGTTAACGAATATGTGGATTCAAAAACAAATCCAATTTTAAGAACTCACAAAATGAGAAGACTCCAACAATTATTGCAAGCACAAATCGTGTATATTGATGACTCGTTATATTTTAGTTTTAAAAAGCACCATTTTACCGGAAAGGTAGCGAAAGGTGGTTTGATCTGGAAATGTTTTTGGCAAAAACCGGGCGAAGAGGCCCGGCCTGTGTTTTCCGACCCGTCTACAATTGAACAGCAGCGTTTTATACGCACGTTTGAATCGTTAACAGATTGGACTGAGACATGTATCCAAGAATGTCTGGACGAGTATCATACGCGGTATTCGTCTTGGAAACGTGTACGACACCAACGTACAGACCAGCCGATGGAAGTACTCTTTAAACACTTGCAAAAAAAACAGTTGACCAAAGAAAACAATTCGTCGACACATATATTATTGTACGAACAAATTGCTGCACAAACACATCATATTGAGTGCTTAAAATCGTCGTTAGAAAAGTGGGAAAAGTGGTTTGAACAAGCTCATCCTAGGACCAAGGTGCCGGTCGAACCGGTGGTATGTCAAGAACCGGTGATGCAAGAATCTAGTCCCGGGGATATCCAGCCCTTTGTCTTAACTTCCGACACGGGACAGTACATGGTGCTACATCGTGTCAACGAAGTTGCACCGCCAGAATGTATCTCTTGGTTAAAAAAAAATGGACCACAATCTTTCAAAGACATGCTTGGTCAGTTACCAGAAAAAATTACATTCGAACCACCGTCCGAAGAACAAGACGACTGGCACTCTGTCTCAGAGGAAACTTCCAAACGTTTTGTACATGATTTTTTTAAGTAATTTACGTTTGTCTTCTCATTTTGGCTCTGTAGTCAGAACTAGACTGTGTAGTATCTTCCCAATCTATAAATTTAACAATAATGCCAAAAAATAACATTTTAAATGTATGTGTGATTTCCGCTCGTGACTTGGCTCCCGTAATGACGATTTTACCTGACCGAAACAGGAGGAACACCAACTTCGGTGCTGTTGTGCGAAATACCAAGCCTGGAAACAAATCAGGTTCGTAAGAGACGTAAGGGCCATAAGAACGCGAGAGCTCCAAAAGCTTAAATGGATGTGGAACTTCGGCCGACGCGACAATATTTTGTATCTTGAAGTCACGAAACGAGACAGGAATCCCGTGTTTTTGCAACAGTCGGACATACTTGCGTCCTGCTAAACGAGCTTCGAGTTCTGTCTTGGCACCTGTGCAGACCATATTACCCGAGGCAAACGCTAACGCGGTTGTCCGTGGTTTGCGAATACGTATGGTCGCCGCCGCAAATTTTTGTGGATTATATTCGATAAAAGGTTTTTCTAGCGCAATGGCCCGTAAGTCGAGATGGTCTACACCTAAATTGAACGTCGCCACGACATTTTGAAGTTCAAATGGTGGCAACACCAAATCTGGCTGGACCACTTCTTTGTGAAAATCATTCGGGTCAATGCGTTTTCTTTCAGGTTTCTTGTCACGTTTTACTTTTGGCATCCTGTTTGTTATATAGGAGTAACATCCAGATCGTCTCTTATATATTGCATTTTAAGTTGGAACCATCTGATGAAAAGTAGGCAACAACAGTTGAACATGGTCGGTCAAAAAATTTGGAGATGGGTACACCGTACCAGAATACCCACCTCGCATCAAATCAACACACATCATAATATGTTTACAATTCACCTGTCGTTGGAGTCGTCGTGTAAAGTCTGGACACGTACACGACCACTCTACGGGTTGGTAATGAACCTGATATCCGTGTGGATTGGCACCATATTTTAAATAGGAAACATGAAAATTCCTCTCTGCGGGACCGATGTTCACAAAAGGAGTTCCTCGCCCACGCACTATAAACCGTGTAGGGACATTACGACAATTGGTACCTGGTGGATTTAAATGTTGGGGTGTACACGCATTACAATCTGTCATCGGTGACTGTGTTCTTTCTTTTATATACCACTTTTACAACTGTGGTTAATTTAAATTAAATTAAATTAAAAATGCCTAAACGTCGTAAAAAAAAAGGTACTGATGCATGGCAGAATCTTGTTCGTCTACATAAGAAGGGTCCCAAGCGCGTCAAAGTATCTATACCTCGGAGTAAAAACGGCGTGAGTCCTCTGACACTATCAGAACACTCCAAACGCATCCAGATAGTCATGGGGGAGAGAAAAATTGGTGTGGCAGTATTTAACCATGTTTTTGTGGCAATGGGACTTGTCCCGCAAAATGAATATACGATGGAAGCGACCAAACTAACACGCGCAGGACAATTGTTACGCAAAACCCTTGACATGTTTAGTCACAATGATTTCATATTTGGTCAGTTGCGGGAACTAAAGCTGGATAATTGTGTCGGGAAATGTATTGTTATGACAGGCAAGATTGCCCGTCCGGATGCGCTGCTGATCATCGAGCCAACGCGTACACCCGTGTCTTCTTCTAGACCTACCAGCGTCAGTAAAAAGGTCGATGCTAACGTGGAATACATGTAAATATTGGTAAAAAAGAGTATAAATGTCTTATTGTTTCGCTGTATGTATGTCTCTCGAAGTGCGGTGTGAATGCTGTCCTCGTGAGTCCTCTTGTATATCTGCGGAACCGACTGCAAAAAAAAGACGGTTGGGACCAAAGCAACGGTTGGGACCAAAACATCAGACCTCGTCGCGCGTGTCGTACAGACCCCTTCTTGTTGGCGCCTACGACTACTATCAAAAGGAAATGCTGAGCTCGTTGGTATCTTTGCAACCAAAAACCCATTACGAGACTGTCACCAATCAAGTGAAGACAAAGCAAAAAAATTATGGTGATGTCCGCTTGGCCAACATACGACGTTATTTAGACAATGTCAAGGGCTACGACCGTTCGGAGATGCAAAAGCAATTCCACGAATCCTTTCTACAGTCGGTGGCACTCCACTTGTACAAGGACGACCCAGAGGTTGATATGGACAAAATTAAATCCATGAACGAGTGGCCAAATCTGAAACAACAATGTCTGTGTCTAACCCCACGACGCTTCGGCAAAACGACTGCGGTGGCAATGTTCGTCGCAAGCTATTTTTTATCGGTTGAAAAGGCACAGTTGTGTATTTTTTCGACTGGTCGTCGCGCTTCAGATGCTATGCTTGCTAAAGTCCACGAATTTGTCAAGTTAATTGACGAACAGATGGGTACTAATCATGCAGACAGTTGTAAGAAGAAGGGTGAGTTTTTATATTACTACGGGGAAGGTGCCAATGATGTCCGCAAGGTGGCGTCATATCCGTCCGGTTCCGATAAGTTAAGAGGTGTGGGTGGTGACCTCATCCTCCTTGAAGAGGCGGCGTTCATGCCCATTAAAATGTTTCACGAGGTCATTGTACCGCTGTTAGAACTCGAGACAACCGCGCTCATTTGCATTTCAACGCCACAAGATTCCAGCAACTTTTATTCAATGATGTTTGAAATGGTCGACCAGGGAGGCGAGAAACTCTTCAATCAGATTCAAATTTCTATGGTCTGTGAAGACTGTAAGTTGTCAGCTCATCCGGAGAAATGTACCCATATGAAGCATCTCCTGCCCAAATGGAAATCGGGCGGGAAACAAGACATGGTGCGACAGATTTATGGCGATAACACCGAGGATATGCTTCGCGAATCGATGGGTGTGACAACCAACGATTCTAACGCTATTTTTCAAGACGATTGGCTCGACGTGTTTACTAGCAGACCACCGTACACCTCACAAACAACACCACGTGTTGTATTCGTGGCATGTGACCCGAATGGTGGTGGTTCGTCACAAATGGCCATCGTGTCATTGTATCAAGACGCGAATAACTTCGCGATTTGTGGGATGGAGTCGCATGCAGTCAAAGGTCATGGCGAAATTCGTAATTTACTGGAAACACATGTCCGCGCTATCCGTCATAAATTTGCGTCGTCGTTTATCATCTTCGTACCCGAGTCGAATCTCGGACACGAGGCGTCGCACATGGCCCATATGTTGAAAGATGTTCCGAAATGTCGTTCTCTCATGGAAAGGGGCGAACCAGGTGTCATCACCACTCACAAACGCAAAGAGTTGTACTCAAATACAGCTGTAGACAGATTCGCCGGTGAAGGAATCTGGTATGCGTCACAATTCGTGTGTGCTAACCCCTATGGTGATGCCAATGCGCGTGAAGCACGGGTAAAACGAATGTTTCGCAAGCAGCTCTCCATATTTAGTAAAATAGTGGTACCACGTGGGAAGGACTATAATATTCCAAAGGTTGTCTATTCGGGAAAAGACCAAGGTAACGATGATTTGGTCATGACGTTTATGATTGCCCTATATTGGTCAATACAGTTTATGACTGGACGTTCAGACCCTTCTGCAAAGGATGTGCTATAACCTTTTTTATTTCTACCAGCAAGTGTTCATTTAAATGAAAACAAAGTTGTTTAATTTAATTTAAATTAAAATCTTTACATGGTCAAGTCAACTTATCGTGGTGTCAAGTCAGCTCGTGCTTTGCGCGCGCTACGTCGTGCGGCAGTAATGAGTGAACAGCAGGTTCAGTTTCTGTTGAAAGATCCCAAAAGAAATCCGTATTTAGTTAAATTTCTGTTAAGTTGTAAAAATAGACAAAAGTAACACATATGTCTATTGTATTTTATATCTGTACTAATGAACTAAAAATGTCTCGTTTTTGTCGTAAACAGTCCCCGAAGAAAAATGTACAACTTTCCATGGTCGACGAGGCCACAGTGCGCGTAAAAATGCACAAGATGTCGAACACGGACACGAACCATCTGAAAAAACTGTGTCACGTGACCGACAAGCGAAAAACTTTCGACATCGCTAGCGTCGATGTAAATACACTTGTTTCGAACGTGGACAACTGGACAGTAGAAAATATCCCTCCGTACGTCTGGCAATTGCGTCGCCGTGTAGTGTCACCGACGTTTGACGTCACACGAATACCGCCTGCCTTGTGGGACCCCCTTTTCCCCTATCAGAAAGAAGGCGTCGCGGCCGCGTTTGATGTTTATGGTGGTCGTTGTCTTCTAGCGGATGACATGGGTCTCGGAAAAACGCGTCAAGCCCTTGCTTTCATTGGTCACTGTTTACCTGCGCGTGTTCTCGTCGTGTGTCCGTCGTATTTGCGCTACCAATGGACGCATGCTCTCAAAGAATGGCTCAATGTCGACGGTCAATTGGTCAAAAAGGGCAATGAAACGCTGGAAGGCGAGGCATGTATTGTCTCGTATGACATGTTGGTGGCTCTCAAGATACCCACAGGCGTGTTTGACGTCGTAGTATGTGATGAATCACATTACGTTAAGTCGCGCAAAAGTAAGCGCACGAAAGCGTGCACGCCACTCGTCAAGTCGGCCAAATACGCCATGCTCGTCACAGGAACACCTGCTCTGAACCGACCGATTGAATTGTTCTCTCAGTTGATGATGTTGCGTCCGATATATCTGAAGAATTATACGTCGTACGCCAAGCGTTATTGCAATGGGAAGCCCACACCCTTTGGCTACGATGACCGTGGTTCGAGTTTGGGCCATGAGTTACATTGGATTTTGCGTCGTGGTTTTATGGTCAGACGTTTGAAACGCGACGTCCTCACACAATTGCCCCCTAAGACACGTCATACGGTCTGGCTCGAAGTGAAGACAGACTTGCTCAACGACGTGGCGTCAGGTTTCCGCAAGTGGAAAGACTTGAACTTGACCATGTATAAGTTGCCGTCTGGTTCTGAGCAACAACGTCTTCAGATGTTCGAGCGTCAAAAAGTTATTTCCGAGTTATTTGTGACGACGGCGGTAGCGAAATGTGAGGCCATTGCTCGCTGGGTCCTTGACGCGCTGGACGCTGGACGTTCGTTTATTTTCTTTGCGTACCACCAAGTGGTGTTGGATGCTGTCGAGGCCGCTGTTGCCGAAAAATACAACTATATGCGTATCGACGGCTCGACGCCAGCCGCTCGACGCCAAGCAAATGTGGAAGCTTTTCAGGCGGATGATACGATACGCCTTGCTATTTTGTCAATTATGGCGGCAGGTACGGGTGTCACTCTGACACGTGTCTCCGAATGTGTCTTTGGTGAATTGTATTGGGTGCCAGGTGTGATGATACAAGCAGAAGACCGCATCCATCGCATTTCACAAACGGAGCGCTGTGAAATTTACTATCTGTTAGGGACAGATACACTGGACACATACGTGCATCCAGCATTATGTAAAAAGTTGTTGACGTTGGATACGCTGGTCGACCAGCGAACGGATCGAACGTTTAAAGGAGCGACAACAACGACTGTTCCAGTAAACGAAGAAGAGGAAGAATCGTTACTCAAAATAATATCTGGCTTGTTTTAAAATATTCTTTCACACAAACGAAGCAACACTTGGACTTCCGTTGGTGTGTCATCTAGTTTGATTTGCAGTTGGTTTGTACTGAATAGTTTAAGTAACGTGCCCGTTTTATTGGCAATCTTCATGGTAACGTGCATCACTTGACCACCTTTAAAAACAGGTACATTCGGAATGTCGGGTGCGTTGGCATTAATTTTAATTCGGATGTTTTTGGGCATTTCGTTGTCAAATCTCATAGTCCAATTTTTTCGCAATGCAAACCAATCTCGCAGTGGAATGTGGTACAACAGTCGTGTTAAAACAGTAGCTGGATACCATTCTTCAAGAGGAAATTCAACCATATTGTACAACCACCAGTGATGAGCACCCTGATTGCTAAAATACCAGTTCTCACCGTAAACCGTATAAGATTGAGAATGTTTAAACTTGGATTTAGCAGCTTCATTAGTGGAGGCATCAACCGTTGCTTTCATGACACGTTTCATTCTTTGGTGTTCTTCTCTGCACCAAGGGTGGTGTCCATCACTTAACACTGCGATTAAAATACAGATATCCAGAGACATGTTGGTACACATGGAAGCGTGATTATTGTCTGTCTGATCATAAAAACTTTCGTCACCTGATTGCCATGCTTGGTCGCGGACAGGTCGGGGATTTACACAGGAATAACCAAAATCAATAAAAGTGACTTTTTTGGACCTGTCGTCATAAAACACATTCGTCCCAGACAAGTCGCGATGCATAAAATGAAAGTCACGTTGCAGATGCCACAGACTTTTACAGACGTGTGCTAGGGCTATCATCAATGGAGTATCTGTCAGATGGTTCAAATCTTTCCCTACTGCACGATGCATACAAATGTCTACGTTATTTTCTCTGGCACGTTGGACAAAGAATATTTCGGGTACACAAATATATTTATATGCATTGTCTATTTTTTTGGATAGTTGCTCAAACAGATAGGCCTGTGTGATAATTTCATAGAATATCTTGTCAATGTCGGCTGACCGTTTAATAATGCTCAAACGACCATTATACGCGACCAATGTTTTTACAATGGCGTTTGAACCACTGTCTTCATAGCCATACGTTGCATAGGCCACTGTTTTTGATGTATAGACTGGGTTTAAATCGGATTCAGGAGGAATTGTTCGCCTAAAATTTCCCTTTTCAAATATTCTCCCGAGTCTGTTCCACCTGTAGAACGGATTGTTGATGTCGACATAGTTCACAATTCTGTCATGTAAGTTGTGCGCCCACACAGCAGATAGTTCCGCCTTTTCAATTTTTTGGATGGTTTGGAGCATCGTTTCGTCATTGTTCTGATTAGTCAGTTGTTCAATGAGTGCAAAAGCATCTCCAGTTAAATGAAGTAGCCTTTTTGTTGAGTCAGACAATCTTAGGAACAAATCCATCGTAATCATTACGACTGATTATTTATACTGATAAAAAAATAAACGCGTCAGTGACTATATAATTATTTATGTTCTATAAAATGCGGTATAATGTTGTTTTTGTTGGTAATGTTAGCACGGGAAAAACGTCGATTATACAACAGTATCTGAAGAAACCTAGCGCAACCACCTCAACATTGGCCGTTGATTTCATTCCGATTGAAATTGATACAGTCCAGATGTCTCTGTGGGATACCTGTGGTCAAGAGCGCTTCGCAGCCATTACCTCTTCTTACTTTGCCCGTGGACATGTCTTTGTCTTGGTACACGATATTCGAGACGAGTCTCCGATTAGTTTACAGAAATGGTACAAAGAAATTGAAAAAAATACACCACGTCACGAACCGGTGGTGGTGGTCGTGTCGAATAAAACAGATTTACATCCATTTGCAGCGACTAAACTCACCGACTGGATAAAGGAGCATGGTTTTGACCAAATTTATACGTCGGCGATGTCCGGCGAAGGAATTGAGGCGCTTTTCTCCAAAATAAAAGACGCTGTCGTCGTGCATCAGACTGACTGGTTGTCACCATCGCTGCCTTCGTTACCTGTTACGGCCCAGGTGACTTCACCTGGATGTAGTTGTTAAGAATAGTGTGTACATGATAGATATTTGCATTATTGAGTATTTGTTGAATGTTGTTCATAAATGTTTCGTTTTGTAAACACGCACCAAATGTTGCGTCTGTTGATTTGAGCACAAGAACATTTTTGACAGTGTCACCGACTTTCGTCATCATCCAATCTAAACAAACAGAAGCTATTTTGGACATGTACTGCTGTTTCCAGACATGTAATCGCATTTGAAACAAAGGTTTGTGACTCATATGACCAACAAAATTCGAGGCGGACCACGACCCTTCTACTGTCACTTTTGATGACGATATCCCGAGAGGTGCTTCATAAAATGTAACGACTGTTTTTGCTAGTACGGACATTTATCGTGGGTCATTGGCTTTTTATAGATCCATACGGAAGATTCCCCCTACCTTATTGGACGCAGTATGTGTTAGATCAAGGAACGATTGCAACCATGAAGGTTCTGCCGCTGTTCGAACTACCGATTTGATTTGCAACGATGCTTGGTCATTCCACTCACCGGGTACAAATCTGTCAAGTATGTGGTCGCGAATCCGTTTCCAGTGATGGCGTCCAAAAATGAAGAATTCTGCTGATAACAGATGATACCAGAAGGACGTATGTAAACGCATCACCGAGTAACCTTCTTGCGTAAGCTTCACAAAGGATGTAAACGTAGCCGACTCTTTTCCACCCATAGCATCAACCATGTCCTCTGTGATACGCATGGGCGTGTGTGCATGTTTTGGGTCATCGCCCAAAACATATCCAAAGTCAACGTGGACCAAATGTGCATCGGGACAGACCAAAATATTTTGCAAGTGCCGGTCACCTAGACCCATTGCAAAGGCTAATAAACAAGCCCCTGCTGTGGAGGAGATGACTCGATGTCGTAATGTTTTAATATCCAAGGACTCATTGGAAGACATAATGTGGTTCAACAGACTGATGGACGAACGACGGAGGTCGTAGAGCGTCGTCGTTGCGGGAATCATTTGTACCACACCACACAACGAATTAATAGGAAAAACATCATACGTGTAGACCCTACATGACCCGGTCAAACTATTAATCCAATAACCCATGGTCATGGCTAAACGGTCGGTACGGACATCTTCTTGTTTTAATAAGATATTATACAGGAACCCACCTTTCGTCGTCAATTGTAATAGAAACGGTTTGGAAGAGGATTGTAGCTGTTTTATCACTGTCATCTTGATTACGACAATGTCTGTGTTCCAAGGCAATCTCGCAGGACCATACTCTTCAAAAAACGTTGAAGTCAATCTATCACGATGTTCTTTCAATTCCAGAATGTGACGAAAGCAACGGACTAAGTTACGAGACATGAATAGTTCTCCGTTCGTCGCGCTTGGAATGGATTTTTGCAACCTCTTTTGCACTTTTTCGAGCGTGTGGACCGTTTGCAGTGTTTTTTGCAGCTCACATTCAAACCATAGAGCATAGGTCAGGTCGGTACGTATCGCACAGACGGGAATAAGCCCTTTCTCAAAGAGGTCGGTGAAGCGACATCCATAGTGAACCCACCACGGCATCATTTTGATGAGTGTTAGTGGTGCCATACATTGCCATGCTGCTATCACCCATGCTCTCGTTGTCGATTCTGCAAAACAGCCCGTCGCACCCAATCTCATGATGTCCTCCATTGATAAGACAGAGTGACAACTACGTGAGCACATAAGACATCGACATGATACTCGGTACACCTCTGCAGGAGTAGACAAACTACGTTTTTTTTGGTGAAAACTAACAATTGTATGGATTTGCCAACCAATGTGTCCAAAAAATTCCTTGTGATGTGTGTTCAAAAAGTCACATTCAAGGGTGGAATATTCCTGACAGGATAATTTATATTGAAGTCCACGAAAAATGCCGAGCATGGTATTCGTCGCATTATTCCATTGTTTACTGACTAGGCGCATCACAAACAATTCGCGAAAAAAAATGGGCAACAAACTCACCATGCGAATCAGGTGCTCCACTTCGGCGGTACGTTTCAACAGCTGTGCACATGAAGCGCAGGTTCGTTCTGGTTTGTTTGAACTGATACCAGAGAATGAAAAATAATACGACGGAATCAACTCTCGATATGCAGTACATGCCGAACAAAAGACACGACCACACGAACGACAATGATGTTTGCGCCGAAAGGTGGAAAATACTGTACCACATCCAAAACATCGTTTGACGCGTTCATCAGGTATCCATGTCACTGGTAATGATGGTCGAATTGTCCATTCTTTACGACCCGACGTTCGGTCGACCATCATAGACATTGACAAATTCGCCATTGTTATTCTATACACACGTCGAGGTAAATACTCAAAAATGAAACACTTTTGTTACACATATATTTATTACCATAAGGCACAAAAATAAACAACACTCAATAATAATGGCGTTGGCCCTGATTGCTATACCATTACTTCTGATTGCTATCATGTATCTTTTATTTTTTCGTCCACCTCTGAACGTGAAGTCGAAACAGTTTTCGGAGCCGACTGCTGAGGCTGTAACATTGGAGGACCGCGTACGTCGCCGAATGAAGAAATCGACATAAGACCCACGCGGTCCCATCGCCACTTTGGAACACGGTAGCACAACAGGCGGGCGTGGCGAGCATCCGTCGTATATAATATGTGCATTGTATGTGCAGAGGTCCTTATTCTGCGAACATGCATAATACACAATAAAAATAATTGACCTTTCGAATCAACCTGATAGAGTAAGCACGTTTTCTCCAGTTTTTGATCTTTTGTCCACCAAGGTAAATGAGTTAAAAAACCGTTCAGGTGATTCGTCGCTGCCCACATGTGACCATAATCATCACGACTTAGAGATTTTAAATGTTCCATATATCGCCACTCTTTTCGAGAATACATCGCTTTACTTTCAAAAACAAAACTATATGTAGTTAAAATTCGTGCATTTTTTTGTTATTTAAAAAAAAATGAAAAGAAATTTCTTTAAATTAATGCAAAGAAATTTCTACAAATTAATTTAATTCATTTCATTCATTTAAAGAAATTTCTTCAACACACATTTAATAATGAATAAACGTCAGCGCACTACCCCCGACCAATGGTCGTACGTCAGCAAGGCCTGGAATGCATCAGGACTTGCGGAACAAGTCACTGAACTCACTGATGCCAACGAAAGTCTCAAACACGACCTCGCCAACCATGTTAATCGCTATCAACAACTTTTAGGAGAAAAAACTGAGAATTATACAAACTTAAAAGAATATGCTGACTCCAACATCTTGAAGCTAAGAAACGCTATCGAAACAGCTGCGGGACAACACCGTGCTGAAATTAACACGGTGAACGCCGAACACGCGGAACTCGTCGCCGAACACGCGGAACTCGTCGCCGAACACGCGGAACTCGTCGCCGAACACAACGAGCAAAAAGAACAAGTAGTCATAATGACCACAACACTCGCGACAATTCGTCAAGAGTATGAAACACTTGTCGACAAAAATACTGAACTCGTTCGCAATAATGCCGAGCAAAGAGCCCGTACCAAGTCTTGGCGTGTCCGCTATGAGAAGCTAACTCAGGCCGGAGCTACTGCACTCGCCTCTAAGACGGTGGAAGAATACGGCGTGACTCCAGACGAAGTTTCACTGTACAAAAAATTCGCCGAAAGACAAGCTGCAGCCGTAGCAGCTGCTAAGCTGGCCGATGATGCTGCTCTCGAAGCTACGAAGATGTATGTCAAAGCTTTGGAAAACTAATAACCTTTAAAACAATAAAAAAATAACTCATTTAAAATTTTAAGTCATATTCTTTCATATTCAAAAATTTACCGACTAAACGCACAGTTGCACCACCACCCTTTTTATTGATAGTACCGTGGAATATTTTCTCACGCAGGTGTTCCTGTTTTAATCCCTTTTGTACCAACTGTGGAATACCTTGGCGGCCACCATGGTTCCAAAGCAACGTGGCTATATTAACAAAGCCGCGCTCACTGCGCTGTGGTGACGTGTCCGTCCACTGATGAAAACCAATGTCCGACCCTCGATTATTCAGAACAACAAAGTCGAGCGGTGTCATTCCTTCATTATTTGATTGGTTCACATCGACACCTTTCTCAATAAGGCGGTGGATAATATTAAGTAATGCGGTCCTCTCCTCGTTATATTGTCGTTCGTTAAAAACACTACACAGATTGCACAGTGGTGTCATCCCGTTGTTGTCAGCCAAGTTGATATCAATACCGTCTTGTAATAAGAGTAATCTCACTATCATTGTCTCGTACTTGAGACATGCGTTATTCAACGGTGTACGTCCCAACGGGTCTGCTTGGTTTATCTTGCTCCCTTTTTGTAACATTATCTCTATCATTTTAATACTTAATTGATGACGAATTGCCATATTCAGTACATCTAATCCAGCCCGGTCCAATACATTGACGTCAATATCATCCTGGTTTAGTATTAGTTCCACCATTTGTTCTTGTTTTCTAGTAATTGCTGTATGTAGTAATGTGCCACACGGTTGTTGTGGATACGATGAACCCACAAACGCATTTATATTAATCACTGACATTAAGCGAGGACGTGTCCAACGTAGTACAAATTCCATCATCTCCATTATCGAAGGTAAGGCGGGTTCGTCAATGACTGGTAGATTACAGAGACAACCTATCGCTGACATTGTACACTCTCCGTAACTGAACAACTTTTCGGCGATAATCCTACGGTCATCAAGTAATCGTTCAGTAACTTTCATATCCATAGTCCTCATAGCAAGGCCCAACGGTGTTAGACCATTCGCTATTACACCATTCAGACTACCTAAGTTTATATCAATATCATTATGGTTTAAGAGTGCAATGATAGCATCAAAAACGTCCGTTCTTTTATTGATTGCAATTGCAGCCAACAATACTGTATAACCTTTACTGTCATATTGATTCACATTTATACGTGGGTGTTCCAGAAGTAAGTTCGTCACTTCTCTCTTCTGGTCCCAAATTGCATGTGTCAGTGGTGCGTATAGGATGCCGTCAAATCCGACGCCATCTTTCTCACCCAGACCACAAACATTTGGGTCCATGTCTGGATGTTGTAATAAGCTTTTAATGACTGTTAGATTCGTTAGAGTAGTTGTAATAGCTACTACAAGTGCTGTGTTACCCGATGTATTCACAATGTTGACATCAATTTCTGGCATCAGCAATAAGCGTTCTACCAAATCTGGCGCACCCATTGTACAAGCAATAATGAGTGGGGTATTTCCAAAATCATCCGCTTGATTGACTAAAATATTCTCTTTATTTAACAAAATTTCTGTCATGTGCGAAAAATCTTTCTCGATGGCATAAATAAGCGGTGTATTGCCAAGAAGGTCGGCTTTATTGACATCAATACCAGGCATATCTAATAGTAGGCGTGCCATTTTGTAATGACCATCGACGTGCGCTGAGACATCCGTCAAATACTCTGTTTCAGCATGTTCACAAATCGCCACCAATGGTGTCGCCCAGCCGTGGTTCACAAGTTGTCTAATTAAGGCATGACGGGTGATAATTTCGAACAAATGAACACGTTCTAATATATGTGTCTCATCATTAATGGACAACATATCAAGTACAGATTGACCTCCATTGGTCAATAGCGTGGCCAAATTCATACTCTGTTCCAATAATTCGTTCGCCACTTGGTACTTGTGAAAACGCAATGCAATAAACAGGCCTGATTCACCCATATTATTGCGATGCTCGACGTTTACTCTTGGTAACAGTAATTCTACCAGTTCCAATGATTCGGAGCAGGACTTTAGAAATGGATTCCATCCATTGTCCATACACTTGTTGATATCTATCTCGGGACGTCGCATGAGTTTTTTGACGATATCTACTCGGTCGTACTCGCATGCCACATATAAGGGCGATGCTCCGTTTGGAAGTGCAAAGTTAATATCGATCCATGAAAGACCAAGAAGAACGTCAACCATCCGTGTATTACCTAGTCTAATTGCGCGAGTCAACAGCGTTTCGGAATCTCCACCAAAGACTGTAAATACACTGTTGACGCTCTTGTTCCATGCATGTTCATGTGTGCGGAGGTACAAGTACCTCCGCCGGAGTGTGTTTCTTTTGGGTATTTCAGATTTAATGTGAACCGTTTTGAGATATTCGGTTTCAATTATGGACCAATTAATGTGTTGAGTCTTGTTGTGAGGGGCTTTGTCGATTAAATTGCGAAAAAGTTGAATATCGTTCATTTATAAAATACTTGACCTTTATATAATATGTATTTGTTATAGGCAAGGCGTCTTTCAGTGAACAACATCTCACAAAGTTTAATTTAAATCAAATTAAAAAAATCGCGGACAAAGTTTAATTTAAATCAAATTAAAAAATCGCGGACAAAGTTTAATTTAAATCAAATTAAAAAAATCGCGGACAAAGTTTAATTTAAATCAAATTAAAAAATCGCGGACAAAGTTTAATTTAAATCAAATTAAAAAAATCGCGAACAACGTCTCACAAAGTTTAATTTAAATCAAATTAAAAAATCGCGGACAAAGTTTAATTTAAATCAAATTAAAAAAATCGCGGACAAAGTTTAATTTAAATTAAATTAAATCTCTCAGTGTATTTATATTAATATCACTATATAGTAGTCTCAATACAGAGTCATATGTCAGCCAATTCTACAGTGTACGAACACGGAAGACCGGCTGCAGCACAATATGCAGTCAAAATGAACGATAGAGCAACACGACCGAACAGTAAAACTGTTGCCTGGAGAGGAATTATCGCCACTTCTGCACAAAAATCACCCTTAACGTCTTTTACAGTTACGTTTGAAACCGACGAAGCCCCCACTACACTACCAAACTGTCTATTGCAACCGAGACTGATGATTGTAGGGCGGACATGTGTGTCGAAAGTCGACAAATTTACAAATAACAAAGACCGTCGAATACATATTTACGGATTAAATATAGTAAATAATAAAGAAACATATGAAGATTTATTACCTCAATACATTCAAAACCAAACCGTTGGTGTGATTAACACTCCAACAGGACATGCATACATAGTACCACGAGCTTTACAAAATAAGATAAGTTTACTGAAAGATAAAAAATTTTCTACCATTGCTATTGTGCTCGTTGTTAAATCACTGAAGAAAAATAATGCAATTGTCAAACAAAAGTCATCTGTGGAACATTTATTCTCAGCACTAGCACATTACCGTGGTCCTACACCTGTCCAACAGCAGTCACAGTATCCGCCACAGTATCAGTCACAGTATCAGTATCCGCCACAGTATCCGCCACAGTATCCGTATCCGCCACAGTATCCACCACAGTATCAGTATCCGCCACAGTATCCGCCACAGTATCGTCAGAATCCGGTACATCAATATACACCAGTTGTCCCTCAGTCGTATGTCGCTGTCAAACAGTCGTATATCCCACATTGACCGTAAAACCCGCCCAATGCTTTTCGGAGCCCATTGATTAGAATACAGTTATATAACAACACCATTTATAATATTTAAACAATTGCGACGATTAGTTGTTTTTTGTTACAGTAATATACTTCGTATAAAATTTGTATGGGTAACAGACACCACATAATTTCATGTGTAAATAATATCCAGCACCATTTTAATCCGTATTTGTTGTTTTCTGACCATGGTCTGTTTGCGATACATCGAAAAAGTATAAATTTAATGGTTGATCGTATGGGAGAATAGAATATAGAGATAGTTCCTAACCACCGTGTCGACCATATCATCAGTACCCATATAATGCCTTTGTATTTGAACTCTAAATACTGTCCGACAATTGCACAAACAACAATGAGATGATGTAAAATGATTGCGGACGATAATATTCTGACATCTTGGTGCGTAAAGTATATGATGATTGAGATAACAGTTGCTGTGTGAAAGGGCCAAAGTTGTTGTGTCATGCAGCATATAATAGTTTGACCAGCCAGAAGTTGTTCTTTATAAGGTTCGTGAGCGAACAGTGCTAATATAAGTAGGGGCCAGCCAAATGGCCATCTCATTCTATTTTGGATGTGTGTGGTTTATAGGTAAGGAGGCCATTTCTTGTTGGATGTAGGTGTTGATGCTTTTGAGCTTGACGTATGCTTTTTTAGCAAACATGTGGTCTTGGTGGTTGATAATGCGTTCTGTTATATTCTGGCACTTTCCTCGCAACCACCAACGCTGTTGTTTGAGCCAATACGTCACATCTTTCATTATTTCATCTGTGAAATGAACCATGTACCAAAAATTGTAGAGCAGACGCTTAAAACGTTTGTGTAGAGTGACAATGTGCATTTTTTTGGTACCAATAATGATAGTAATTCCTTGTTGTTGCGATAGTTTTTGTTGCGAGAAGATACATATGCTCTGTTGTGGCACGGAGTTATATTGTTGGATAGCTGTAGAATGAATTAATTCGTGTAATAATGAATGATTATTTAAATGTTCAAATATTTTCCCGCACAACTCTTGTCGCATAGTATGGAAGGTGTGTACATCCGTAATGAGTTGTTTTAATTGTTTGGAGGCCACATTGTCATGGATTTGTTCGTCGATATTTTGTACATATCCCTCATTGAGTTTGCTTTCCACAAAAAATGTGAAAATCCGTTCAAATGTTTGAAAGTTTTGCATATGTGTTCGAAACAATGGTTATAAATAGTCAATGACAAAAATCCAACTCAGTGTCATCGATCGTAATCACGTCATCATTTTCTAAGGAATAAAGAATGTCTGTCTATGTTGAACATGCGCAGATCGATTTGGACAGACAAAAAAGTGATTTGATGTATCATTTGATAGTGAATACGGATGCATCGACGTTGGATGACTTTTGTAAGCAAATTACTGGTTCTATTTTGACTAAATACGTGGAGCCATCCGTGCGATTAAAACAAATGTTGGACAAAGTAGTGACTGAGAAGGACAGAGTAGCGAAGCACGCGCTTTTATTGTTTGCGTTGTATCAAGAGAAGGAAACACAAGATATCTTTTTGAACGGTAAAACTGTACGAGTACCACCGGAAAAGTTCAAAATGTTTGTGAACAATGAACTACCTCCGTTGGTGGACAAATTAATGAAAGGTGCATTTACATCGTTACGAGCATTTGTAGAAGATGCTCGGTGGGCGTATATAACATTATAAAAGCATTCAACTATTTACTACAATGGAGCGATATATGTGGTGCATTCTCTTTTTAACTGTGCTACTGTTTCACCTTCGAGCAGAAGGTGCTTATGTCTTTATTTATTACACAATGTGGACGTTTACACTCGAAATTATATATTTTATGTTGTTGCTTACGAACCGTCTGACAAGAATTCGTAAGCACTTGTTTGAGATAATTTTTGCCCCTTCAATAGTAGTATGTCTTGGGTTTTGGCTTGTGATAGCGCCTATTTATCTACACAGTTCCAAGCCGAAAAACGCAGTTCTTGTGTTTGTGACCCATGGTCTTAATGCTGTTGCGATGTTGACAGAAATGAAGACGATTTCAATGTCTAGCATCTGGAAACCTACGTTGTACACTATTGTGTACAACTTGTTTTTGGTTGTCTATGCGGGTTCAGGGTGTCGTTCGGTGTCGGGAAAACTACCATACTGGTACGCAGAATACGACCAACCAATAGGTTGGATATTTTTTGGTCTTGCAGTCATTGCCGTCGTTCTGGTCCATGTCATCTCTGCTACGTATGTTTGGCCAGTCAAACGCTATTCTATACAATATATCGTGTAGTGTCGATGAACAAGGCTGTCGCGTCACCAGTTGTTTGAAGTTGAAATAGTCGTACTGGGTCTGCCTGTGTCACCGAACACACGGTCAGCGATGTATTTTGTGACGTAACGTCCATCCCCGCCATATCAATGTGCCTATTCAATTCTTCCATGGTCAACGGTATCTGGTCCAGGATATAGGGAGTAAATATAGCTCTGGTTTCTCTGATAATAGGATATCTTCTTGTTTTAGGTGTGAGTCCCGTCCATTCAATGGTTGAGCCTGGCTGTGCTTCCTCTAACGGGTCTGGGTCAACAATTCGTTGTTCGTCTTGTTGGTGTTCTTTCAGCTCCTTTTGCTTTTCCTTTTTTGTGCCAAATTTAGCTAACATTTGTCTCACTTCTTCGCGCTGTTCATCGGATAGCTCTAGATTGATGCCCTTTTCAGACATGTGTTTCGTCGTAGGACACATATATACAACAATTTGATGTTTTTTTTTAAAGAGCTTCTAGCATTAACGGTAAGACGGATGCTTTTTCACACCTATCTTTGAATTTATCTTTGTCGTCTGATGTTGGCGTCTCAGGTTTTTGTTCGAACTGCAACACACATCGGTATATTTCTACACCTTGTTTGTTCATGGTTGTTAATAGTTGGTCGGGTTCGAATTGAGTGATGATGGCAATATTTTTCCATGTGGGTGGCTCCTTGCCTTTTAAATGTTCGCGTTTTATTTTGACGCGCATACCTGTTTCGAGATGTTGAACATTGGTGGTCATGTATGACGTACCTTTGAGCTCTAATATACTGCGTGTAACAGACGGACCACGGTATATATTGGATTGAACAGTGTGGAATAGTATGGAAGAGTTGTCAATCTGGGCCCCGCCGAATGTCAGTCACGCCCGTCTGTGTGACAAGGTCAACGAGTGGATGCGTCTGAATCCTACAAAACCTCCATATGAAAGATTTCTCCAAGATTATATTTCTTCTCAGTGGCTCGGGTGGTGGCACTTGATGATTGAATTCAAGGTGACAATTAATAAACAGGAACGTTTGTCTATTCCTGAAACAGAGCCGGTGTCTTCTGACAACGTTGAATTATGTCCAATCTGTCACAATACACTGCTCGAAATGACAGAGTTGCCTTGTGGACATGGGTATCACACCATGTGTATACATACATGGTTGCGGCGTTCACAGACATGTCCCATGTGTCGCGCTCGTGTCCAATGAAAGTGAACAAATTATAGTATATAAACTGAATTGGACAAGCCACTATGCCCACGTACTTCGTCGGTAATGTATTGCCACCGACGTCAGACCCTGGCGAAGATGATCCAACCTTTGACTTTACGACTAGTGAATCCAAGAATATGAGTCTGTCGGACGTACCAATCCGCTTGGAGCACGAAGAGGGTCTTGCGGTTGGTTCAGTCCAACGTGATTGGACCGATTCTGATGGCAAAAAATGGATTCTCGGAAAAGTCGATTCGAATTCATTGGAGAGTCGTTTCGCGGAACATGCGATTAAACCGAGTTCTTCTGGCCACACGTTGTACAAGGGATTATCCTTACAACATGTACATACGTCTTATAGTAACGGGTCGACGAGCAAAAGAGCAATCGAAGTTTCACTCTGTACCGAACCTCGTCGAGCTGGATGTAATGTGACATGTGTGAACGAATCTAAAAAAAAGGAGTATATAACACACCTTGCATCGAAGCAAAATATGTCCGCCGAAGCTAATTCTACCCCCGTTGAAACGACCACACCAGATGTTGTCCCCGCTGAAAATTCAGAGAGCGCCCCCGCCGAAGTACCTCAAGAGACCGACCAACAGGAGTTAATGAAGCTCGTGATTGACCAAGAGAACGAACTCTCTGGTACAAAAACGGCCCTTGAAAAGGCACATGCTGAATTGCAAAAATTGCAATCGGCGTGGACTGAGCGCGAGGACAATGAAAAGTTGCAAACAAAGAGTAAGGCAGAAGCTTTGTCCAAGGCCCTCGTGGATTCTTGGTCGGCTTCATTGCCTGCAGATATGATGACTGATGAGAATAAGAAGGCCATCTTTGCCCTTGCTCAGAATTTTCCACAGGAATCTGTGAAAATGATGGAGATTGCTCACAAAGCCTCCAAAAAATATAAGCATGACATGGATAGTATTGCCGCCCAGCAACAGAGTAAGGAAAAACGTCAGTTGGAATCACGTGTAATGGACATTGTTACGAAGAAACGTCGCGTCGCACCAGAGACCACTTCTGTTGTGCACGCTGCCTCTGTCAAGAGAGTCAAAGTCAATCCGTTTAGCTTTGATTCTAGTAACACATCTAATTCGATGAATAGCATCCGTGACAAAAACCCACATCTATTTAGCGCCTTGTCTGGATACTCGACTGGAAATCTGAGAGATAGAATGGGGCAAATTGCCAACATTACCGGAAATAACTAACTTGATAACTTTTATTGGATTAACTTTTGATCGTATTTATTAAACATGTATTTATTATTGAATTATGTACTCAATCGACTCTTTACAATTCGGTGTCCTCGATCCGCAAAAAATACGCGCCATGTCATTGCGCGAAGTGGTTACTGACGAACTGTATGAGAACAATCAGCCCAAAATCGGTGGACTTCGCGACCCTTTTTTTGGAGTTTCCTCGCGGCGTGGTATTTGTCCCGCTTGTCAAAAAACCTGGTCAGATTGTCCAGGTCACTTTGGACACTTCGAACTCCCTTGTCCTTGTTTTCATATTGGATGGATGTACGAAGTCTTACAATGGCTTCGGAAAACCTGTGTTCATTGCGGCCATGTGTCCGATCAGAAAACGAATAAAAAAAAATGTATCAAATGCAATGGTGCTCCCTATCGATTTTTCAAAAAAAATTCAACCACCATTTGTGTCGAGACACCGACGAGTACAGTCCGCGAATTGATGGCCCCTGAAGCACATGCCATTCTTAGTCAAATCAAGTCCACCGATACTACTTTCCATCCATCCTCCTTGGTCTTAACAGTGTTGCCCATCCCACCCAATTGTGTTCGTCCTTCACCAACATTGGACGGTGAAGAAGTCCGAGGAGAAGACGATATTACACGTCGACTGCTGTATGTCATACGCATCGCGAATTCCTACAAAAAATCGTTAGAAGAGAATTCTACCGTGCGCTCACATGCTGCTGAACGTCTACAAGATGCACTACACATGTACATTGACCAAACAAGAATGTCCACCAAAGTAAAGAACACCCAAAAATCAATTTCAGAACGTTTACGTGGCAAAACAGGTCGTCTTCGAGGTACTCTGATGGGGAAAAGATGTAATTTTACGTCCCGGACAGTCATAACGGGGGATGCTATGCTCGACATGCGAGATGTCGGTGTGCCGAAACAAGTGGCTGAAACGCTGACCATAGTAGAGCATATTAATCGATTGAATTTCAATCGAATTAAGAAGATGATTCGTGAACAAGACTCAAAAATAAAATATGTCATACGCAAAGACGGAACACGACTGGATTTGAAAAGAACACGTGGTCAGGTTGACCTGCAAGTCGGATGGTCCATTGAACGCCAGCTAAAAGATGGTGACCTTGTTCTTTTCAATCGACAACCATCGTTACACAGAATGTCTATCATGTGCCATCGTGTTAAAATTATGTCAGAGGGAAAGACGTTTCGCCTCAATTTAAGTTGTACAACACCGTACAATGCTGATTTTGTAAGTTTTCCACCTATCTTTGTTCTTCCTGCGTAACAAAAACTAACCCACCTTTATTTTCAATATTCTCAGGACGGAGACGAAATGAACCTCCATGCGCTACAGACGCATGAGTCCAGAGCCGATGCTTTAGAACTAATGTCGGTCGCTAAAAACATTATTACACCACAATCCAACCGACCAGTGATGGGGATTGTGCAAGACTCGCTGTTGTCGTGTTACTTGTTGACACAACCCGATGTCTTGTTGGACAAATCTGAAATGTGCATGATGGCCATGTGGATCGAAGATTTTGTAATACCACCACCTACACATACTGCACCGGAACGATGGACAGGTCTCCAGTGTATATCCATGTTATTTCCTAAAGATTTCATTTGGAAAAATACAATTGTGAACGGCCAGGTGTTAAAGGGACCACTGGGAAAAAAGGCGCTTGGTCGCTCGCACGGTTCCATTATTCATCGTCTGTACAATGACTATGGTCCTGATAGAACATGTCAGTTTATTAACGAACTCCAACGTATTAATCATGTCTGGTTATCTGGACAGGGGTTTTCGATTGGTATTGGTGATATGCGTATTCAAAAAGAAACCGCTGAGGCTGTCCAACAAGCCTGTGCAAATGTGGGTGAACGGGCCGAACAACTCCGAATAGAGCACGGTGCAGAAGCAGAATCCAAAATCAATCGAATGTTGAATCAGACGCGTGACTCGATGGGACTCATTGCTAAAAACGCAATGTCCGACGATAATTCACTGGGTAGAATGGTGAGTTCGGGCTCCAAAGGGTCGATGGTCAACATTTTGCAAATCATGGCTTGTGTCGGGCAGCAAAATTGCCAAGGGAAACGCATTCAAGCAACCTTGGGCAACCGAACGTTGCCTATGTTTAAGCCCTTTGACGACACGCCGCGCGCGCGTGGGTTTGTCAAGCATTCTTATATTGACGGACTGACGCCAGACGAATACTGGAATCATACTGTGGGTGGACGCGAGGGGCTTGTCGATACAGCTGTCAAAACATCTGCTACCGGATATATCCAACGCAGGCTTGTCAAGTCGTTAGAATCTATACACGTGGCCAACGACACCTCTGTCCGCGATTCACAAAATCGTGTGATACAATTCTTATATGGTGAAGATGGCATCGATGGCATGTGTCACGAAATGGTCACGTGTTCCTTTGACAACCAGACAGAACCACCGAACGATAAAGATTGGCCCGAGTTGACAAACGCGTGGCACGATTACAAATATTTTGCACGTTGTCAATTGGGCGAAAAATGGGCGGTTCCTATACCATGCGGAAGGCTCATAAAAAAATACAAGTCAGAACCCATTGCTAACGCGACCGAAACTAGACGCATCATTACACCTCTGTTACATCTTCTTCAACACAACCAATTGTACTACATATATGCTCTAAGCACGTTGACCAAACACACCTGCAATGCACAATCTCTACAAAACGTCATTGATATTTTGACTCAAAAATGGCACAGTTCAATTGTTGCACCTGGTGAAATGGTTGGAACGATTGCTGCACAGTCTGTGGGAGAACCAACCACACAACTGACTTTAAATACCTTCCACCAGGCTGGGAATTCTGCCAAAAATGTCACACTCGGTCTACCCAGGCTCGAAGAACTCATCAATGCCTCATCAAAAATGAAAACACCGGTCCTGACTGTCCATGCAGATACAGTCCTCCGGCCTGAAAATGCCTGGCGTCTGAAAACAGAACTTCAAAAAACAACCCTGCAAGATATTATTCTCAAACATACCTTTGAATTAGACAAGCATGTCCTCAATGAATATTTACAATTACCAGACAATAAACGATGGAATCTGAAGAAACTGCCCAAAAAGGTACTTTCTTGTACTCTTGACCGTAAAAAAATGATTCAACGAGGACTGACGATTTATGAAGTGGTAACAAGGCTCAGAGACAGTGCAAAAAATATGTACTATGCATACAGCGACAATGCCATTGGACCCGTCACTCTTTTGGCACGACCCAAAAAAATTGCCACCTTCTATCAACATGTCAAATCACTCTTTGATACCACGATCAAAGGCTCGTCCAAAATACCCTCTGTATCTGTACGCACAGAAGGAAACGAATTTGTCATTGATACAGAAGGTATTGACCTCGGTCACGTCCATTCTATCAACGCTATTGAACACAAACGCATCCAATGTAACGACATATTTGCGATTAAAAATACGTTTGGGATAGAAGCGGCACGAGCGGCACTACTCAACGAAATCCACAGCGTCGTATCTTTTGATGGTTCCTATGTTAACATGCGACACCTTATGATTATTGTCGACTGGATGACATGGGCTGGTGGTATTACAGCCTTAAACAGACACGGTGTCAAAAAAATGATGGAAGGCGCCACACCTGTCAAGCGGGCTACGTTCGAACAACCAGTAGAAATTTTACATAACGCAGCTGTCAAAGGTCTACAGGACGAACTAAACGGTGTTTCCGAACAACTTCTCGTTGGGAAAATGCCTGTGTGTGGTTCACATTTTAATAGCACGATTGTCGAGAAAAAGTACCAAGAAATGTGGGACAATGATACTTGGCAACCAGAGGAAGCCATTGTACAGACGGAAGATTTATTTGACGAATGGTCTGCACAAGCGGGACCCTCAGATTGGGAATCTCACACTACATTCGCAGAGACTCGTACAACTGTTAGTCTCGTTCAGCAACCAGCATGGCAGCAACCACAGCAACCAGCATGGCAGCAACCACAGCAACCAGCATGGCAGCAACCACAGCAACCAGCATGGCAGCAACCACAGCAACCAGCATGGCAGCAATCTCAACAACCAGCATGGCAGCAATCTCAACAACCATTGACATCTACCCTCCAAACTAGCCCGACGTACTCACCCGCAAGTCCAGCGTACTCACCCACGAGTCCAGCGTACTCACCCACGAGTCCAACGTACTCACCCACGAGTCCAACGTACTCACCCACGAGTCCGGCGTACTCACCCACGAGTCCGGCGTACTCACCCACGAGTCCAACGTACTCACCCACAACGTACTCACCCACGAGTCCGGCGTACTCACCCACAGCGTACTCACCCACAGCGTACTCACCCACGAGTCCAACGTACTCACCCACAGCGTACTCACCTACGAGTCCGACTGGTTCGGCTTATCAATCTTCAGTGGAAGAGAATTCTCCAAAACGACAGAAAAAATCGGTAACGCCGTTAGGTAATGACGATGAAAGTCCGCCTAAACGTAGAAAAAGAATATAAATATCACCACCAAAAAGAGATAAATGGTAAAAATGTGTGATGAAAAGGTATTAAATTGGTGTGGCCGAATTACGTTGTTATTGTCCATATGTGGAATATTGTGTGTCATGATGTTTCAAATATGGTCCTATTATTACTCGTTGGTAACACAGATGGATGAAATGATTCTAGAATCTCCACAAGTGCATGGTGTTCTAGACATGTGTGAAGGCGTAGTCAACCGTGCTTGGAACATTAATGACTGTGTCAGGGGTGTCTGTGTTGTTGACAACATACAACAGAATTTATTTATAGATGTGAGAGGAAACGCCAATGTTAGTGTTAATGTGACATCTTTAATAATTGAACCACCGTTAGCATGTGTCCGTATAATGTTGTGGATATTACCATGGTAAAAGTATGCTTCAAAAAATGTTATGAAATTTTGTGGATTTGGTGATTATAAATGAAACCAAATATATAACTTCTAACTAGTTGTGTGTATGGAGCATGAAATTGCTGCCTTAGAAATGGTGGTCTTATTAGTTTTATTATTGTGTGTTATTGTATGGGAAACAATTGAAAAAGTCAATTGTATTCCAAGTTCTGTAGTTGCAGTGTGTTTGGGTATGATAGTAGCTCTGTGCTCGGATTCCATTGATACACCCTTTGTCTTTGCACCAGAGCTGTTTTTGTATTTATTATTGCCGGTCATTTTATTGAATTCGTCTTTTAAATTTCGACCGGAATCTCTTCGTCGGACGTGGTTAAGTAGCATGGTCTTTGCTTGGCTTGGTACCTTAATTACAATTGTACTCATTGCATGGGGTATAATAACATGGACATTTATGTTTGGAATCCAAATGACATTTGTCGACTCGCTCTTGATTGCATCGTTGTTGGCACCGACGGATACGGTTGCAACGTTAATGTTATCCAGGTCGTTGGATGATAAATTTATCGCGGAAGTCATGGAAAACGAAGCCGTTCTGAATGATGCAATCTCCATCGTCTTAGTTCGTCTGTTTGCTACGATGTCCGTGGACCATCAACAATTGAATCGTTGGGTGCCAGTGCGTGCGGTTGGTCTTTCTGTGTTGTTTATGATTGCGTCTGCAATTGTCGGCATAGGTTGCGCATTTGTGATGAAAAAATTTCAGGTTGAGAAGGCATCTGTACATTTTATCGTTGCGTTGATTGTGTATGGGAGTTGTGAGTTGGTGGGTATTTCGGGCATTGTGGGACTGTTTGCATATGGTTCCATGGTACAACCACCAACTATCGTTCTTGATACGCTCGACAATGTGTCTGATATTGTGGAGGCTTATGTCTATTTAACAATTGGACTGGCAATTCGTTCGTACACCACATCTTTGATAGCTGTCTCTGTGTTGATTTTAGTTTCTTGTATTGTGAGTCGTGTGCTCGTTGTCTTTAGTTTGGGTGGATGTCTTCGTTGCTGTGGTGTGAAGCAGTGGACAGTACCGTCGTTGTTATTTTTTTCAATGTGTGGCATCCGTGGCGCGATTTCTTTTGCGTTATGTATGGGATTACGGTCTGAATGGCATGATTTTATCCAATCCACTACTTTTATAGTGATTGTCTCTACGATTGTCTCAATGGGTACGTTACAAAAGTGTATGCATGGACTATTACTAGAACCGTATAAAGGACGTTTACCTTCTCCATAGTATTCAACTATTTAAAGAACGTATGAATCTGTATAATGTATAATTCGTTTACAAGTTTATTTTCTAACATCTGGGAATCGCTTGACGACGTGTTTATTTGTGTCACTGTTGCCATTGTGTTGCAGTTATTATCAAAATGGCTACATTGGTGCTTGCACTCGTACTTCCGTCTGACTACTTATGTGTCAGATGTGGTTGATTTTCTATTTGTCGCAACATTTACGACGTTTCTCCTGATTCATTTATTTGGCCCTGATATCGCTATTTCTTTGTTTAGTGGGTTTTCCATTGGGATGGGGTATGCATTTCAACCTTTCATCATATCGTTGTTTAGTGGTGTGTATAGTCAGGCCCGTATTAGTCGTGGCGACAAAATTTTGTTGAATAATAAACCTATGACTGTGGAAGCCGTCTCTTTACTTCACATCTGTGTCCGCGATGGTCCAATGGTGACGTATGTACCACATGCGTTCTTCCAAACGTCGCCACTGACCATAGTTCACAGTTCTTGACGGAACAGAGTGCCGTTCATCAGAGTGGCGACAGAGTCTTTGAGAGAAATCTCCCATTCTGGTAAACGGTGAATTTGAGTTGCAATCCAAATGACTGCCCATAAATATGTGGTGGTCATGATTTTACAACTGATCAAACATAGTTGTCTCATATTCTTAAATGCAACGTGTGTTATCAGGAACAGTAAAAACCATGTCAAAATGAGTGCAATCGATTCATACATCTTGTTGTTCTACACCGACATAAGTATGATCATGCGAAAATCCAATAACACTATCTACAATAATAACGACGAGTGTCATAATTTGTACACCCAAGATAGATTCACTCCACCCTATCGATGTTAATATGTCTGTCTTGAACAGTATAGAAGCAATCAATAGTGCGATGGAAACAGCAAAGGTACTGGATATCCGCCAGAGATGTCGACATCGTCGTTCATTGTCGGTCTGGTATGTGCACATATAAAGCAAATAACCAACATTGACGACTACAAGTACCGCGCACATGACAATATAGATGATAATTGCTTCTGAGGATGTATTATTAAAGGCGGAAGAGACGACAACCACGGATATAAGACTCCAAATGTACCAATGCAGACCTGGCTCTGTGATTCTGTCTGAATGAGACACCACGCACCAAAAAATGGACGCTATAAAGGATATGGTCGTGATACATAGATTGAGAGTGAGGTCTGAAATATATTGTTCGGTAAAAAATATAAGACTGAGTAAAATGGCCACGGACCAAGCTGCTATCCAGAGTAGAACTTTTGTATATTTCGCGACTCCTTCGTACACTAATAGTAGTGCACCAATGATAATAAATGCGATGGCAGTGGCCAACACCGATGTTCTTGCTATTGGTGATAGTTCAAGGTGAGTCATCAGAGTGTATGAGAAAATAAGAGACCACAGAATAGAAATCCATACAATTGAATGACAACGAAACATTTAAACAAAAAAAAAGCTTTATATATAGATAATATTTACAAATACATGTTTCGTGGTGGTGTTGGTGCAGTGAACACTTTTGCATGCTGTACAAATGTTTTGAATCCTTCTTCAATGTCTTGAAGTTCTAATATTTTCTGACACTTTTTTGGGAATTGACGCACAATGGAAGCTTGTTTACTGTGGAATATCAATTGGTGCGTGGAGCCGCCTCCATGTGGAAGTTGTTTATGTACACGGTGAAAAAATTCTTTGATTGCGACTTTGTCTTTTTTGTCAGTTTTCCATTTGAATTCTTTTAATTGTTTCCGAAACACAGAGTCGATCATGGTGGCGGGTGGAGATTTAAATCTATATACATAGCCAAATCTTCGCTCGAGTCCTGCGTTATGGGTAAACAGTCGTTTCATGTCGTTCTCGTACCCTGCCATAATAAATATCACTTGTTTCTCAACGTTAGACATTGCTTCGACGATTTCTGTCAGGACTTCGCGACCATACATATCATCACCATCATTGGACGAAATGATGGAGTACGCCTCGTCAATAAAAATGACGCCGCCTTTCGCGGATTCAATCAGTTTTTTAGCTTTTGCCACGGAATGTCCTTGGTATTTACCTACCCAATCCGAACGTTTCGTGATTTTATAACGGCGTTTGTCGATGATGCCGAGTGCGTCCCACACATCAACAAGTAAAGATGCAAAAGTTGTTTTCCCAGAGCCTGGTTTTCCTAGCAGCAACGTATGGACAAAGTGTCCATTGAGACATTCCATACGTTCTCGACATTTTTTCACAAAAGTCGGGTCTTCTTCTTCCAATTCGTCATCGGAAGAGTCTTCTTGTTGTTGCAAAGAATGTGTGAGAAGTGCAATGAGTGCCATCTTAGCCAAGCCATCCTCTGGAGGTTGATAGTCGTCGTCGTCGTCGTCGTCGTCGTCGTCGGTCGACATGGACAACGTTCTTCGCCTTTTTTTTCGGTGGTCGGAAGCTTTTCTCTTTGAGCGTCGCAATTCGGTGACCTTGCATTGTGAAATAAAAAAAAGCACCATCTTGGCGATCGTCTCTTTAATATCATTATGTCCAACGAAATCTGACATCGCTTTGAGGGCGGGCACCAACTTTGGATATTTAGTTTGGTGATTTTTAATATAGGATTTTAACCGGTTAAATTGCACAGACATGGTTGACATATTGTTTGTGGTTCTATATAATTCATAAATGATGATTCATATATGTCATACTTAATATAAAATTTAAATCAAAAAAAATCCAATTTTTTTATTGTGCACCAATTGTCCATGAATCATGAACTCTAGTACGTATATGTAGTTTTAAAAATCAGCATCTAAGTTGAATGAACTTTGACCGACGTTGTTTCCTACCCCTGCCATTGTATACTCTGCTACCCTGGCCTCAAAGAAGTTTGTTTTGGCGTCGATTGATATCATTTCCATGAATGCAAGCGGTTGGGACGCATTCCATGGTTTTTCATGGGACCCATTAAGCATTGAAAGGAGACGTTCGGCACAGTGACGTACATACTCGACAACTTGTTCTGTGGCAAGTCCCGTTAAATTTTGTGGTAGTGCCTTGCGAATAAATTGTTCTTCAATGAGCACAGCCTCTTTCAGAATGTCGACAGCTGTTTGGGGATTAAGAGGAGGGTCCAACATGTTTAACATTTCGATACCAAATTTTGCATGCAAAGACTCATCACGCTGAATTAATTCGTTCGAAAATGTGAGTCCTTTGCATTTGTTCTTGGTCCTGAGCCAATACAGCGAAGCAAAGGACGCTGCAAAGAGAACACCTTCGAAGATGCAGAACGCCCAGAGTCGCTCCTCGAAGGGACGTTCGCGTTGCATGTATTTGTCGGCAAAACTACCTTTCGCTTGTATTGTGGGTTCGGTGGCCAGAGCACTGAAGAGATGTTGTTTTTGCTCCGCTGGTACAAACTTTTCCAGAGCTGTCGCATATGTCTCCGAATGAATGGTTTCAATATAGGCTTGTAATGTGTAAAACGTACGACATTCTGCAACAGTGACTTCAGACATGAATTGGTCCATCAGATTATCAATGACAAGCATGTCCGACGACGCAAAAAAAGCGATAATGTGCAACAAAAAGTCTTGTGCCGATGCCTCCAATGTATCCCAATCCTTTTTGTCATTGTCCCAGAGAATTTCCTCGGTTGTCCACATCACAGACTGTTGTTCCTTAAAGATGGCCCACAAATTAGGATGGCGAATGGGTTTCAGAACATATCTTTTTTGTGACTCTGCTGTAAAAAAAGACATTTTCATTAAGAAAAAAGTCTATATATATGGCATTTCACAAAAAAAGAAAAGAATGTGTCAACCAGACGAATGGATTATGGGCCTCTGGTTGGTTGTCTCTGGCATTGTCCTCTCTGTCTCTGGTTGTGTTTCAATATTGATTGTCGGACCTGTTCTGCGTACCTGACGCCATCGTCTCATGTAGTGTTGTTGGCATAATTGTTTTGAAAAAGTTCGTCGTGAACATTGTAGACAAGAGCGTCCAATAAAATGTTTGAAACATTTCCCATTCATATATACACATTGTCGACATTCTGAACATAGTTGTTTCGCGACAAAGACTTTTTTACGATAATGATATTGACATACTTGTTTACAAAAAGAAGGTTGTTTGCAGGCTTTTACTAGACAGCGGACATTGGCAGCACGATAATGATTTCTACACAAAGTGAGGGCAAAAATAGGGTTAATACAACGTTTCCACGTACAATGGTAGCGTTGAGCACGGGCTTCTTTCCAATGTTGGTAGCACAAACCCCGTCTGTGAATTGGTTCCGAACACTTTAAACACATAAGTAAAATTAAGAGTTTTATTTAAATAGGTTATTTTATTTACTCCTCAGTGGTTTCGCCAGAAGGAAACTGGTAATTCATCTGGAGTTCCACACATACTTTGTACATTCCTTCGGTTCCGTCGGGATGCGCGTCCACGTAATGAGCTGTTGGTTTACTCGTGAACTTGGCGCGGACATCGTTCAAATTAGTGAAGGGCATACGTGCCAGGACATGAGACTGGAGGTCATTGATAACACGGTCAAAAACATGGGCAGGAACTTGGACATATTTACCATTGAAACGAGCCTCAGAATCGACATTAATACCAAGCTGCTCCCAGTTCTGGCGGATGACAGAGAGAACAACATGGTCCTGCGAGACAAGGTAGTACTGCTCACCTGGGAACGCAACAACACCGTCGTAGAGATTCTCACTGGAACAGTTGCCGTATTGTTCAATGTAACGGTCGGAGGCAATCTCATTCGGCTCGTAGACATTCAATTCGGAACGAGATTTCTCGTACGGCATCACAGCCAACAAGTTGCGGTAACCATGGGCATCCTTGGCCGTTGCCTCAGTGCCAAAATCGGTTTTCATAGGTGTGTGCAACCATCCCTCGTTATTCTTGATTGCAGGCTCTTCTTTCGAAGAATTGTACAAGTTCAGTGCAAAAGTCACTGGCTCAGAGCAATCAGAGTAGATGGACTTGACATTGATCGAGGTGAGGATACCCTTCTGCACATCCACATCATCGACACCAGCGGCAAACACATGCGAAGCGTTGGCCAACTGGACAATAACACCGTGCTCCATCTGTTTGGCTGTGGCATTGGCCTCAAAGACAACTCTTGTGGTGTATGTTTCCTTGGGTTGCTCGGGACCAGTGGCGGCGGCCAACGTGGCCTGAAGTGGTTTTTCCTTGGATTCAGTAGAAGCTAATTTGGTGGCATCTGGACGTTGGATTTTAGACATTTTATGATTAACATTTCGAGCCCTTATATAAGTGACAAAAGTTAATTGATGCAGTAGAGAAGTCAGAAGAAATCTGAACAAGGTGTGAATATGAGCATTGATAGTTGAGATATTCAAATCAAAACAGAAATGTTTGCAACACTAGAAAAAGCGATTGCAAACCAGTCGGACTATATCATAGCAGAAGATATTTCGACCTCGGGTCAAAAACATTTTTACACGGGGACTTTAGAACAACTGCAGCTGTTGTACGACAGGAAAGAAACACATCATTGGTACGAATGTCTGAGGGAACATCGTCCATCACGACTATTTTTAGATGTAGATTCCACGGTGCCAGTGGACATACTCCACATAGTAGCGGTTCTCAAAACTTGTTTGCACGAAAAATTCAAAATGGCAGAACCAGTCATAGAAATTCTTAACTCTTCCGGTACAAACAAGTACTCGTGGCATCTGATTGTCACCAATGTCATTCTCGAAAACGTCTATCATGTCGGTGCCTTTGTTCGGCGTCTAGTTTTATACATGCAAGACGACCCCATGGCATCTACCATCGATACTGCAGTGTACACGAGAAATAGAATGTTTCGACTTCCAGGTTCAAGTAAACTGGGTTCTACACGCGTGTTACAGTCCGACAAACAATGGTGGGAGTTATTGGTACAAGTGCCTTGTCGTCACCCTTTGGTCTGTTTAGAAATAGACGAGTCGGTGCCTGTCTCGACGTCTCAAAAACCACAAGAATTATTTTACATAGTGAATGAGACATGGACACGCAGGTCTCCTTACTGCTCCCTGTCGAGCTCCTTGAACCAGAATACGTTTTTGTCTCCCATATTTGATTGGCTTGACAAATACGAACATGCACAAATCATTCGACACAAAATCAAATTATTGGAGACTGGATTTTATGTCGTGCCAGCAAAATCAAGAAAATGCTATATCGCCAACAGGACACATAAAGGAAATGCAATCTGGTATATGATTGATATGACGTCCAGAAAAATATACCAACGATGTTTAGATGATGATTGTGGTAAACGTCGACATTTAATGACTGTGACTTCCACTGTATGGAACAAATGGTCACAGGCGTGCATGTATCATGAACCACCACCAAACAACAAAAATACCCTATATAGTAAACCTTATTAAATGAAAATGTCTATCGCTGTTGTTAAGTCCTCAAATATCTCTACTAACTCTGAAATAAATTCAGCTTTGGAAGTCGTGATGGCACGACTCAACCAACAATCCGAACACGTGAAATCCGTCACTCTTCTTTCTAACTTTTCTGTCGATAAAGAAGCTGCCTTTCTTAACAAATTGCCCGTAGTGGTACAAGGTTTGGTTGTTCAACTAAACAAAGAATATACATTCAGCCCTGAAGACGCATCTTGGTTTCATCCAGATGTTGTGCGCGGGCGTTCCGTTTTTAGCTTGGAAGCACCAGTCGCAAAAAGTGTTCTACAAGCACTGGCACTGGAACATGGAAACAACTCCGTCGGTAGCTATCAAAATTCAACCACGGACGAATTTGGCTGTGAACAAGTTGAAAACCGTCTCATTGTCAACACTTCGGCCAAGAGTCTCCTTACAGACAAGTTTACGCACTGGTTGGAAACCGGGATCACTGCAGGAGATTTAGACACACAGTGGAAACGAATGAATTTCGATGGTACACACTCGATTGTCACCAAGGCGGAAAACCTACGTCACGCAATAGCCAACCGTGTCTCCAAGTCTGCGAAATTGATTCACTCAGATACCACACATTCAATCTTGTCTGATTTACAAAGTGTGTACGTTGCCAACGCCGCAGTTCGCACCTCCGACCAGATTCTAGTGAAATCGTCGGCACTCGGTGGATATCGCGTCTACAGAACCGGTTCCACTACACGAAAATTCTTCCCATCCAATCTTGGGGTTTCGTCAGAGTTTTACGCGTGGGACGACCTTTCCACACAAAATTGTGACCGTATTGTACGCACGTGCAGCTGGAATGGTGAACTGTCGTGGAATGCACAAGTCATGCAGCCACCCGCAGTCAAAGATATCAAAGCGATGGAAGAATCGCTCAGTATTACGCTGGACGACACACTTAAAATGCGCCACTGTGCATTTTCGGCGTCGGATGATATTTGTGACAGTCTGTCACCAGGAGATGTTCTGAAACTCACACCAACACAGAGTCAGTCACCCAACGCATCCACTACGATTAGCGCACCGCTCACCATGCAACATCCCGTGCTGCAAAAATTGCTCAACAATATCGAAAGTGTTCAGGCAAAATTTGCCGATTTTCAACTCTTTAATTCCAAATATATTACTAATGGACGTCTTAATATTCCTAGAAAAGTATACGAACACATATTATAAATAATCTTTATTTTTATCTACGAGGCCGTGTCCATAACGCGTACTCTTGATCTCCACATGCACATCGTATACTACGTAATACCGCAGACTGTTCCTGGTGTAAACGTCCAAACGTTCTATCACGGACATTTGGTCGCATTGAAAATAACAAAGACGACAGTCCCATGCGAATTGACACCAAACGTGCGAATAGAGTGGCGTAACATTCTGTTTCGACCAACATTTTGAGCGTCGCGTCTGAAAAACCACGATTCACAATAGACTGCGCTTCCTTGATATGACCATACACGTCCGGTGACAGATAAATCACACCTGATATTTCAGGCTCTTGCATCCAGTGCTTAGAGGCGTCCGGCGCCACGACAGCACAAAGGTTATCAATGTCTTGCGTGGCTCGTCCGCCACCAGTGGACGACACCAATTTTCCTAAACGTCGTGAAGCAAAGGCCGCCACCAGCATTAAAAACTTGTAACCAGGGTCTTCACGTATTTTCTCTTCCAACCCAAGCCCACGTTGAAAATCTCTGATGTCCCTATCTTCGACGCCTCCATCCGCCGCACGAATGCGCTGATCTTGTTTTTGTTTTTGTATCGCGGGAAACTGCTCTTGATCCAGAACGCGAATAGACGTCTCGTTATTTTCCAAACCTTCGGCAGGTTCAAACGTAACTTCATGTTCGTCCCAAGATTCCATTTGTCGTGGAGCATGTGTCAATATATACTGTTAATCGACATGTTCGACTCGACGATTTTGTAATAAACTTGGCAATGTCATGTGTGTAAACATACGGTCTCGCTGATATTCCACCCACTTGAAATACACCATCATTCCCATGATAGAGAATCCAATGGCAAACCAATGGATATTTGCCCAGAGCCAATCCAGCCCCTTTGTACAGCGCCCGTGGCCACACGGATACCAATCATTCAAAATATCATACATTGCCGCTTCCGTCGGACTTTCATTACGAATATGTTCCGCCTTTTCACACAAATTAAACGTTCCCAACTGGGCACGCGTAATCGGATCCGCACAGACGTCGGAATTTAAATACACTATCGATTCAGAATGCTTTCGGGCTCTTTCCACGCGATAGCGATTAAAATTACGCACTTGCATCACTATAGTAATAATAACAAATGTACTACTTAGCCAACGCGCATACATCATTCATAAAAGAACAAACAATATTTATACTAATTCAACTAACGCTGCTAATTTGAATCCACTTTCGTCATATATTTGTGCCACACTGACTGTTCTGGTTTCACCTGTACTTTGCCGACTCAGCTTAATTTCACCGTCGTGTGGCAGCGGAGGGTTACCATCCATCTGCCACAAAATAAAGACAAGTCTGCGGAACTCATCCCATTGTGCACTGTCCATCCACGCGCGGATAGAGTCTGACACCGGAAAATCTTCTTGGAACAACCACACACGACCGTCGCTGTCCAGCCAATTTTTAGGATGCTTCACCATAAACGGTTGTCTTGGAAATTTCATTTAATTTGGAGACTCTGGCTTTATAGTATTTTCCAACGCGGACATTCGCAAATCTATATTGTCCACACGCTCCTTCAAATAGACACCATTTTCATACTGATTCTGAGTCACATCCATCACATCCAACTCAAGTGCGTTAATGCGACCCGTAACATCATTAACAGTACTGTCTACACGATTCAGCATTCCGTGAGCAAAACGACTCAACAGTACCTGAGACGTCTGATTACAGTAGGTCATGTTCAACTCCAGTGCTTGAATGCGTGCTGTCAATTTTTGGATGACATGATGGTGTGTGTAAAATAATAATATGGTGCAACAAATAAACCACTGGAACATTTTTTTCGTTTACGGTTCCATGTTTAATAATACGCTTATTCTATACTTATTTGTTTGGACCTAACAGGTTGTGGACGGAGACCGCGTCGTCGGATGGCACGCACTGCTAACTGCCACATATTCTTGCTTTTGTTGGTAGCACGCTGAACACAAGCACGCTGAACACAAGCACGCTGAACACAAGCGCGCTGAACACAAGCACGCTGAACACAAGCACCCTTGACCATTAATCTCAAGTGGTCGGTGGAATCCCTGTAAATTAAATTATTTTTTTAATTCAATTTAAACTTAATTCCAATTAAATTATTTTTTTAATTCAATTTAAACTTAATTCCAATTAAATTTTTGAGAGTTTTCAATTTCAATAAAATCAGTATCCCCAGAAATTGTAGGCAGTCTTTGCCAAGAAATTCAGGAAGGCACCTTTGCCAAAAAATTCCCGGGTCTTTGGCAACAAATTCTTTATATCACAAGTATATAAGCGTACTGTAGGTGATCAGCTATGTACAAACAGGTAAAAATTAATGGATATGAGACTCCTCAGAACACGTCTTTGTCGGGTGATGTTTAAGCCAAAGGAGGTAAATCAAATTGCAACTCCTGAATCTCTTTTCGGTCGCGTCTCACACGTGCCATAGATGAATTTTCCAAACATTTATATGCTATACATACGACTGTGAATACGACTAAAATAACGATGAAGATAATGAGCGCTGACATATTATTATTTATGACACCCGCTTTATATACAACTAATTCACATGGACGAAGTATATAAGCGTACTGTAGGTGAGTCTTGACTCATCAGAGGAAGAATTTGACTCATCAGAGGTAGTATCTGGGGAAGATGAATTTTAAAACTACATAAAGAATTTTCTATTTGTTTGTCAAAAATCCTGTATAAACTGTATTTGTATGAACAAAAATGGCCGATGATTGGGACTTACCAGACAATGGAGAAATTAACAGTGATCCGGAAGACGTTACCTTAAAACCAAAAGTTTTGCCCAAATTAAAACCCTCAAAAAAAAGTCCAAAAAAACGTCCACCCTTTAATTCTATTTTCGAATGTACTTATCCTTCAAAAGAATGGGAAATAATTCAAATTTTACCTGTTACTGGTAAACCACCTCAAGATGTACACTACGAACTTGTGAAGGACGGTCAATATTTTAAATTACAAGTTGTGGTGGGAATTGAAATACAATGTTATTGGTTATGTACGGAAATTGAACCCGGTGTATTTGACGCTTGGTGGTATGAATGTGAACGTGTCATATTTGGCAGTCGTTTTTTTAATCCATTTACAGGTGAAAATGGTGATGGTATATTTGGTCCGACAGTGTATGGGGACATTGTGTTTGGTCACAAGTGGGAGTTTGTGACTCCTCGATTTAAACAGCATATACAAATGTTATAATTTTTTTGCAAAACCATACTTGCTATTTAAAAAAAGAGGGAGGGTCTGTATTCCATAAGTGGGACAGCATCCGTGACATAGACAATATACTCTGATAAACCACACGTATTGTGTCCTCTTTCTAAATAAATATACCCGTCCACTCCCCAATCTGTCCCCCAGGAATTTTTGACAATCCATGTATTTTCGGTATACCCTACAATCGTAACGGCATGGTCAATTTTCGTGTCGCACAAATCGTGTGTAAACGTCCCACCGATATAATTATCCCAATTCCTTGAATCAACGCCAATTGTTACGGGCCCATACGCATGTAGGAGCCATTCTAATTCATTTTCAGCATTTTTCTGGCGTCCAATAACTTTCCAGTTCAGAACACTCACATGTGAATACATATCGTGTCTTGGACATGCATCCATGCCCCAAAAATATGGTCCGTCATTTTCCGAGACAACCGAACGTTTCATGGCATATTCAAATACATACTCCATAAGACCACCCTCACAGCCATCATTTGTATTTTCCGCAGTGGACGAACAATCCAGAAGATGTTCGACCGATAAAGGTTCCGATTTCATGGACCAATATTCGAGTGTAGCTGTCGCTGCAAAGGCATAGCAAGCCCCGCAGGCTCCTTGTGTCCTCACTGGTGTTACATAAGATACCCCAGAGACATTTCTCCAGTCAATAGGTGGTAAAGATTTGGGCGCTCCTAAATGTACATGTATATTTTTCTCTTTGCGCAGATTTCCTTGATCATGAACATGTTTCAGAAAATATTTATTTTGAAGATGTTCGTGAGGAAACATATCGGAGCGTGATGTCCGGCCAAATATTCTGTTTTGGGATTGCTTTGCAATCACAATACGTTCACCGCGCAGTTTTATTTCGGAATGATTCAGATAACTTTTTGAGAAAGTCTCCATATACTCACAGATGTCCTTGTCATGTCCACTATTATAACACTCCGAAGCATTGAGTGCAATTACTTCTACACAACTAAGAAAGAACAAAAGATACCCAAGCATTTTAAATATAAATTAACGCTTTATACTCTATAATTATTTAATGAAAAGTCGATACCAAGCTGGTTTGACCATTAATCTCAGTGGTCGGTCACAGCCAAACGTTAGGGCTAAAATATTACACGTGTGGACGTTATTTTATTAAAGTAAATGTCGCCAATAGTCACCACCGATAGCTGACAAACGTTTGGCTGTGCCTTTCCAGGATGTAGGGCGACTCTTTTCACACCTAATTGTTGTAATAATGCAAACGGTTGTTCAAAATGTGATTGCAGCGACATGTCCCAGAAGACAACCTCCGTTCCGTAGCGTATTTCTGTGCGACCACCTATGGTCAGATGCATGTTTCTCAGTGCGAGAACCATCGTATGGAGACGCGTTGCATCGACCGTGTCTAATCGAAACACAATCTCAAAGTTGATATATCCACCGACCACAGCAATAAATGTCTCAAATGGAAGTATATTCGGAACCCATATATTAGCTTCACGTAAAGTTGTTAGGCCATTCCAGCGTGAATAGTCCTCTCTCCATCCACAACAGGCAGAACAGACATCCGCCTGAATAAAGGTGCAACATTTGGAACAACAATGTGGGTCAGTGTGAGCTGTCCGGTCGTACGGTTCTTCCCAGCGGATACCCAAGCCGTCACGAGCGGCACCAACAAACAATACTCGTAAAATTGCACCTGGCGCCAACCATTTTGCAGCACCACTGACACTGTTCACGTCAAATGCACGCTTTTGGACGGTTCTGTTTGGTACCAACTTGTGAAACTTTATCCGTGAAATGACATGGTTTTGAGAAGGACGATCAAAGACACTGCGTAATTCTTCATAATTTTCAATTATCTCGACGCTTGGTGGATCAAAACAAACAACTTCCGCAATATTTAGTACACTAGACGACGGTTGGCCACTATCTCCTGCATTCCCGTGACTTCCAGTAGCAAACCATGACCCAATTGTGATATCGTCTTGGCTGGGATGGGAAGGAAATGTGAGTCCTTGTTTCTTATAAAAATATACTACCTCTTGGATAGTCGTACCACCTCCCCACCACCCGTCCATGGTCCGTCCCCTAAAATTTCGCATAGACAGAACAGGCGCTTTTGCAGTTCTGCGCTGGAGGAAAAAACCCCATCCAGAACCAGTAATCGTAGGACGCTGGCCACGAAAGAGTTGTAACAACTCCAACGACGAACATAATGATGGGGCACTTGGCCATGCTCCCGTCCTTACCGCGATTCTGACAGACTTTAGTCGCATTGCTATGGCCAAACAAGCTGCACAGAAAGCGATAATCCAGTAATGAAAAACTGCGAGGATAATTGCAGCAGGAATTAGCGCAATTGCGATAGACCAAAATAGTACAAAATACTGCATTTGTTATAATAGTCCGCCATATATACGAAAAAATATTAAACACTCGTACAAAATGTTTGAACTTTCCACTCATTACACCGATGCTGTTTTCTCTTCCGACGAAGAGTCATTTTGCTCGAATGCTTTCACGTATTGGTGGTACTCGGCTTTGGCCATGCTTCACCTTAAATTAAATTAAACTTGTTGGCATTTTTTATCTTTGCCGGCAAATATTGGAGACAGTTTTAATTTGAATTAAATTAAACTTGTTGGCATTTGTTATTTGCCAGCAAATATTGGAGACATTTTTAATTTGAATTAAATTAAACTTGTTGGCATTTTTTATCTTTGTCGGCAAATATTGGAGGCATTTTTAATTTGAATTAAATTAAACTTGTTGGCATTTGTTATTTGCCAGCAAATATTGGAGACAGTTTTAATTTGAATTAAATTAAACTTGTTGGCATTTGTTATTTGCCAGCAAATATTGGAGACATTTTTAATTTGAATAAAATTAAACTTGCCATTGTTTGGTCACGTAGATCCTAAACTATAAAAACAAATTTTAAAATAAAGTTGGTGTTTTTATTTATACCATTTGGGACGATAATCACTATGTTTTCCCTTACTTTTTATGACTGTGAAAAGACCGCTTTTAACAACACCTCCCTCTTCCGATACATAATTATCACTAGGCATTTCAGTCACTTTGAATCCCAACTCCCAATCACTAAGTTCAAATTCACTACGTTTTAGTTGAGAGAGAGTAAAGTCATTGTCATTGGGCACAAGAATAGTCACATAAATATGAGATTTACGCACACGTGTATAGTCCCCACGTCCCGTGTTATCGATTTGAGGCCTTTTTTCAGTCACGTGTGTCTTATTATCTCCCCAACTTTCGCCTGGAATAAAATAGTTGTGTGGTATTCGAATGCGTTGTATTCCACTGTAATGTTGGAGCATAATATTCGACGCAAATTGTATCGCTTTTCGTTCTGTATCCAATTCGACTGTTCTCGTCTTTTTTTTATTTTCCTTTTCAAGTTGTTCTTGTTCCCACTTTGCATCTGCCTCTTTTCTTTCTTCTTCTTCTCTTTCTTTGTCCTCGATTTTCTTGCGAATTTCCTCTTGAGTAGGTGCAGAATCAAAAAAAATTTCATTTTTTCTCTCTTTACCAACTCTCCATTCATTTAACCACTCTTCATCTTCTTTGAGTTTGTATGTTGGAGCACGCCAAAGGTGTCGCGTTCCTTTAGCATTCTCTAATCCTTTCCTGAGATATCGTTGAACTGGAATTGTTTTCTTAGCGGTTAAAGTTCGAAACATTTTATTAACATTGACTATACTTATATATATACGGTAAAAAAAAACAAAAGTCAAAATTATTATTATAACCATTCAAGAACTTGGCATTTGTAATTTGCTGGCAAATATTGGAGACATTTTTAATTTGAATTAAATTAAACTTGTTGGCATTTGTAATTTGCTGGCAAATATTGGAGACATTTTTAATTTGAATTAAATTAAACTTGTTGGCATTTGTAATTTGCTGGCAAATATTGGAGACATTTTTAATTTGAATTAAATTAAACTTGTTGGCATTTGTAATTTGCTGGCAAATATTGGAGACATTTTTAATTTGAATTAAATTAAACTTGTTGGCATTTGTAATTTGAATTAAATTAAACATTGTAGATAGTTAGACAAATTCTGTTAAAATATAAGTTGTACTATGGGGGCCACTACTTTTGTGCTACTTCCTCCGATCACTGCCTTTTCAGCTGCCAATTGATTTAATAGCATTTGACGACGACCTTTCAACGCAGGAATACATGTGCTCCATGTCGCTCTGTCCCATGTTTGTTTTTTCTCGTGAGATGCATCGACGACAAACACTGTGTACCAATGATATAGTGGTGGAAAAGTCGAGTCGATATCAAGCAACACGTCACGTAATCCGGATCGTTTTAGATGTTTTGGTAATTGTTCAAAGAATTCATTGAACTTTGCTTCTGAAGCAAATCGATTTTTACCGAAGTCGATTTGCTTCAGTTGGTTTCGTAAGATCATGTAATTCCCCATATTCGGGTCTTTATTATACAACCCACATGTATCAAACATGAGTTGTACAAATGTATAAATACTGAGGGAACCTGCACCGAGTGCCTCGTTCAAATTACCCACACCAAACCTTTTTGATGATAATTTGCTGTTAAACCTGTATTCCGAACCTTCTGTTAGCACGCCGGGTAAGAGATATTTCTGACACTTTTCTGTAATCATGGCATGGGAGTTGGATGCTTTGACATCAGGAGCAAGTCCATGATAATACGCCCACCTTTGAAGTTCGGCTTCGATTTCAGGCTCCACATTGGAGTCGTCCGATGGACAAAATTTCTTTAATATCACAGGTTGCTCGTCATCGTCGATGTCAATAGTATAAATTTCGGAGTTTAAGCCTTTCTCAGACTCGTTCAATGCCATTTCACGCACGGTGATAACTTGTTGACACAGCAAGAAACGACAACATTTCAGACCACTACTGTCTTTCAAGGGCGGTTTTCCGTCTAAAACCGTCCACATATCAAGGATTTGTTCGTACCGACTCCCACATGACGTCTTTACATTGAACGGTGATGTAACAGGTCTCTGCCTTTTTAGTGGTCGCGACGTCATTATGTTGACAACTATTACTTTTATACTGGTGGTTGGTTGTGATCGAATTTTTTTCCGGTAATGTTGTGTTTGTAGTGACTATTGTTTTGTCTGGTGAGTCGACCTTTGATTTGGGGTTGTTTTCAAATATTGGCAGTGGTAACTGACTAGGGTCTGGCGATTGAAATGATGCAGAGTCTGCATCAAAGGTGGACGTGACCTTCTTTTCAAATATTGGCGGTGGTAACTGACTAGGATCTGGTGATTGAAATAATACAGACTCTGCATAAAAAGTAGACATTGTGTTGATATGTGGTCAATATGTATCTAATATATAGTCTCTAATATATAAGGAAAGCAGTGTTTTAATTCTGACTCTGCGTTGGTTGTCTCTGTCATGTAATAGTTTAACCAGGATGAGTGTGTGACAAGTGCAACGCGTTTTTCTCGTGGAATTGATGTCAAAAACATATCCAATTGATTTATACGGAGTTTGTTAGATAGCTTTTCGGGCCACTCCTGCTCTTCTGAGGGAATCATTGACCAACATACATGGGGAAACAGTTGTTCAAGTAAGGACAACGACGACCGTCGGTTACAGAGCTCTGTATGTTGTGGTATTTCTTTCAGACATTCTAGGGCCAACGTCGGTGTATCTGGGTACATAAGTGTACTAGTTTGGAGTGTACGTAGGAGAGGTGACACTAAAACGACGTCCACTAGAGGAGCATCAGCTTCCATCGCCTGTTGCATTCCATTTGACGTGAGCGTTGTATCTTCGAACTGTTCATAGACGTTGGGACCATAAGTTGTCGCCACAACGTTATGCAAGGCTTCTCCGTGTCGTATACCATATATTTGTCGTGCAGATGCTGCGAGACGTGTGTTGCGTAGAACGGACATTGAGTTGTTCAAAGGAAGCTTTTATACTCACGGTGGACCGTGCAAGTATTCCAAAATGTTATTTCTAGCAAAGGACACGTCAACGCGTGTTTGACGGTACACAGCAATGCAAAAAAAGTTGAAACGTAAATGGTTTTGATAACGGCACCATGCCAAACGCTTGAGAACTGTCAGACGTTTGATTTCTCTATATACTACTTTTTTGATGTCTTGTTCTCGCCTCACCGCTTTCAGAATGCGAGGCCATGTTTTAAAAAAACGTCTAAACGTCTGTAAACGACCAGAAGACATCTCTTCTTTGTACCACGAGTGGTACATGGAGAACAACTCCATTTGTTTCCTACAAGCTGTAGTATACTTGTTCATGTTGTACAGTATTTAAGTATCTGGTTTAAATATGAAATGTCGACAAAGTTGAACGAATGCACAAAAAATGAATTAGAAGACTTGGTACGGCACTTTTCAAGTACGGAAACGCCACGGGGTGGTCCTTCTAATGGCGAAACGCTTGCTGGCTACCTGAAACGTCTACGGATGTATATCCGTAAAGTGGCTAAGAGTGAAGACGAAATCAAAAATGCGATAAAAGAAATTTCACTTAATTTTAATTTAAATAAAAACCAAATAAAGTAGGACATATGTGTGTATGTGTATATCACTGTACGTAAATAAAAAAAAAAATGTCTTCTCGTCCTGCTCTCATTCCCCACAAAATTAAAGCACTATTCCACAATAAGAAAAGTTGCATTGATATTCGCGATGGAAAAGTTCATTCGATAAAAGCCAATACAAACAATCGCACTTGGTTTAATGAGGTGAACACTGAATCTGCCACGATTTCTATCAATCCGCGGACAACGCGTGAAAATCGTCTTGTATTAAAAGCCACAGAGCCGTTTCACGTGCTGAGTTTTGGCTGTGGTGCGGATACGTACTATTGGGGACGTTACAAATGTGCGCCACAACAGGATGCGAAACACTTGTTCAAGCTGGTTTACGTGGACGATGGTTCCTTAGAGGCTTGTTTGCCAGCAGGGGTGACGAATCATCGCTCGAACTTGGAAACTTCATGGTCACAGGCTTTTGAAAAACAGGGGGTAGAAGCAACTTTCGAACCGGCAACACTGAAGCTTCCAGATGGTACTGAATACACGCCGGATTTCTGGTTACCAGAAACCTCGACATTCATCGAAATTAAAGGTCCAAATCCCACAAAGCGCGAGTTTTGTAAGTGCACGGAGACACGCCGGCTCGGTTTTAATATCAAGATGTTTCATGGTAGCCCCAGTGATTTTGACGTATATGATTGGTCCACGCCGGGCAAGATGGTGAAACACGAGGAGTCTACGTTTTATCGTTATTTGCACCCAGTCTCAAAGCGCAAGCGTCGTAAACTTCATAATGTACGATAAAAAAAAGTATAAATATTCAGATGTTTATTTAAATGCATTGTATCTGGTGTGGTATCAATCGAAACTATTACTTGACAGAAGAGAATGCTTCTCGACAAAATTGTCGTGAATCTGACAATGGTTATCATGACTTTGTATCATTCCCATGGTTATACCGTGTGTTCGACTGTTTAAACGTGCGAACACGGTCTCATCCTCTCCAAGAGGATTTAATTCGACGGCGCCGTGAAATGCGTCCAAACACTATTTAAGTATCACTGTGTGAGCAAGAACAAATGTCAAACATAAAGAGACACGACATGTATAATGTTGTTCATGGAGATGAAGTATTGGTAAAGCATGAAGAGGGTGAGACACTACTGCAAGTCACATCGGTCCTCGTCGATCGTCATCATCCGTCTATTTGTCAAATATTTACATCTGTTGAGCAGAAAGGTAGTCTTGCGGGAAACGAAACAAAAGTATGGAATTGTAAAATTAATAGTGTGAAACCGGACAAGAACTCGACAACATTTAATGTCCAGGCTATTGTTGGTGATACATCACAACAATTAATGTTAAAATCCGTGAAATCAGAAAGTAGTGAATGTACAATATGCTAATATTGGATTTGTTATTTAATTCATATCAGATTATTATAAAACCACATGCTTATGTTACATAAAGATGTGGTGTTTTTTATTGTTACTCGTACCGATAGTGGCAACACTACCACCTTACGAATGTAATGATGGAACGACTGGCCAAACTAGTCTGACGTTGACGAATGCGGAATCTTCCTCCGAGATATCGTCGTGTTCCTTTACCCAAAATTTTAAGAATGTCGCATACTTTGAGATACAACGATATTATACCAGTAAGGAACAACGTTACCGACAGGCACGGGATTCCATCCTGGCAATTGATGTGAAAACATCGTCTGGTGATAATTTTGGTCTTCAGATACATAATGACCGCATAGAGACAACGAAAACATATCAAGATGGTAATATCAAACGATGTTTCGGTATTTTTAAACAACAAGAGAATTGGTTTTTACGTTTACGATTACATTCGTTTCTTGATATTCAAAAAACGGTAGTGTCTATTGCTACTGGCGAAACAACGTTCAAGGATTGTGTTCAATTCGAAGTGGGGTCACACAATGACTACTTCCAGATATCGGTCCACGCATCAACAACAACAGGGATGACTCAAACCATTCATGGTATTGTGCAAACGGAAAGACACCAAGATACAAACATCGATATACTCAGACTGCAGCAAGATATTCAAAGACTACAGCAAGATGTGCAAGACCTTGAAAGTACGACCTCTGAAAATCGAAATCTATATTTGACACATAAAGAAGTCAGTGAAGAGAAAGACGAGCAAATACACAAACAATTCAAGAAACATACATCCAAAACAACGAATAAATTACAAAACCAGTCGTATATTTCGTATACGTTGTTTGTGTTTGCCGTGATTTTAGTTTCAATGACTGTTGCGTATTTGAAACATTACATACGAAAAAAAGACCGTATTTGTTAAAATCCATAAAAGTAAGGAATATGCATGTATTTAAATAAATATGGGTATATTAATAAAAAAATAATGTCTGAATTTAATTACCAGCCCTCTAAAAGTTCTTTGCGTGCCGATACTGTGGTGGGATTTGTGAACCGCTCTTTGCTCGATTTTAAAATGAATGAAATTCCTGGAATGGGTCCGGCCTCAATTGAGAAATTTGGCGATCACGGCATCTATACTCCTGCACAAATTGTGGCCAAGTTCCTGTCGTTTGTCGATTCGCCCGATGCCACAGCTCAGCAGGTCTGTGAAGATTTCTATAATTGGGCCAACCCTATTATGGGAAAGGCAAATACTCATAACCTGACGTTTGCACTCGCCAATTACTCAGGCGAACATGGTCTATTCCGTTATGAATAAGAAGATATGATGAGCCAGAGAGTGACTACAAACATTTCTGCAAATCCGAGGACAATAAAAATATTGCGTTTATATATTATGCCAGTCGTGGCGACAGAGGTTCCAAACAACATTGCTCCCAGTGAAATCAATGCTGTTATCTCAAACGTGGCGCCTGGTTTCAGAATCGACTGTTTTGACAGTTGTTGAAACGCCATCTCTGCTGATAACAGTTGTCGATTTCGTCGCCCATGATGGACTGACATCTGATTAGATAACGTTGATATAAATAGACAAATTTGATTAAAATATAGTATATGATGTAAATTTTTACACATGTTGCACATATTTTGTTTTTCAATTAACGTGTATCAATTTAATAAAAAAATGGATTCCGATATGCCAGAAATGACGGACACTGAGTTTGACCAATTAAAAAAAGAATATACGGATGCAATTCCTGAGGGTGACGCCATCAGAACGCAGCTCAAGAATTTTAACAAAGTGCAGAAAGAGCGCTTGAGCAAGATGCATGCGTTCATGCGTGAGAAGGGGATTATGTCCACTGATTTAGGAGGCGTTACCTTTGAGCGCGAAGAGAAGACAACTGTTCCAGCAGTGTCAATCAAAACATTGGAAGAAATTGTGGAGAATCCTGCTGTCGTTGAGCAGTACAAGCGTGATTACGCGAATACGAAAGAGTCTCTCAAGGTCCGCAAGCCTAAACGTCAACGTACATCCAGTGAGTAAACAAAAGTAATATATAAATAGTAACCGTTTTATTTTAAATGAAAAGACCCCGTTGTACTACTTGTAAACACCGGATGAAAGGCCATAAAAAACAAAAATGTTCCGACGAACAAACACTCGAGTTTTCAGATGGTACTGTCTATATTGGTAGTGTTTATGATGGTAAGCCTTCTGGCAATGGCCGCCTCTATGTTCGTCCAGACACTTATTATACTGGAAATTTTTTGGACGGGTGCAAGCACGGACACGGTCGTCAAGTCGGACCAAATGGATTAATATATGATGGTAAATGGCAAAAAGACCTGTGGAATGGTTATGGTACACTTCAGACACCGGAGTTTCATTACGTCGGTCTCTTCAAGAATAACAAGTATCACGGAAGCGGTGTGTATTCTGTCGGTACCGACATCAAATATGATGGTCAATGGTCACATGGACAAAAACACGGTCATGGAACACTTAATAACGTGCAAGGGATTTACGTGGGTCAGTTTTATTTTAATTTGAAACACGGTACAGGCACACAACAGGAGCCTGACGGTTCTGTGTACAATGGTTCGTGGCGCTCTGGATATAAAAATGGCCACGGTGTCCAGTCAAATGCATTGGAATCTTATACAGGCAATTGGTCAAATAATAAACGCCACGGCTTTGGCAAATGGACGTCAACATTTTTGGGAACATATGAAGGCCACTGGAAGCGAAACGTACGTCATAAGAACGGTACGCACACTTACATTGACGGTTCGACGTACACAGGCGGTTGGTCGTACGGCAAGCGTACGGGTCATGGTGTTATGAACTATTCTGATGGTTCTTTGTACAGTGGATTTTGGTGTGAGGATGTTTGGAATGGTCAGGGTTGTTTGGAGGTCAACAGTCGAACATTTGAAGGTGAGTTTTCAGAGGGTGAACGTGAAGGTCTATTCATTGAAAAAGTGAATGGTCAAAGGGTTCAAGAGGGAACGTGGTTGTGTGATTTACGCCATGGTTCTTTTACTATGGAAGACGGTACTAAAAAACTCTATTTGTGGGATCGAGACCCCGCGTTTCAAACGTTAAAAGAAGCACGCAAATCGGTGCAACGAATGCTCCGTAACAAGGATTGTCTGACAGCAGAGGAAATCATTGCCTTTTATCCCAAGTTGTTAAGATGGTCCCTCATGTTCAAGTACGACCACAGTGGTTTACTTGTTCACTTATTAGAACAAAAAGTCATTGAAAAAAAAATGAGGAAATATGCCTACGAACTGTTCAAGCAGAAACGTTATGTTTTTATACAACGTTTGTTTTCGTTGTGTTCCGAAACAACGAAAGCAAACGTTGCGAATAGCGTTGAGCTGCTGTTCGACAGTATAACCAATGAATTTGTTGCCAATCCATGGATTGTGCGGAACCAAAGTTATTCTCAAGAGTCGAGAAACAAATTGCTCGAGGGGTTACACTTGGGTGAATTTGGCCGTTGCGCTCCACGCGACCCCTATACGCGCATAGCCCTGACGACATCATCAGGAAAGTTTCTCAGTCAAACAAAACAAGCCAAACAACTGTACAAACAATTTGGAAAGGCAATCGGTTCCTCGCAAGCAAAACCAATTACAGAAATTGCATTTGAATATGATTTACAAGATTTCGAAACGTTGCTGGCCAATGCACGTGAGTCAGGGGATAGAAATACAATTACACGATTAATGCGAGAAAGAAATACTTTTATACAGAGATACCGTTCGGACTCATTAGATTCAAATGAGTGTCCAAATCCGTGATGATGTCTACTGTCCCTACTGTCTTCAACGTTGTGACAGTAATGTCACGCGTCTGTCCAATACGCCATACTCGCCCGATGGCTTGTTTACGCATATGTGTATTTTCACATGGTTCTAAAAATATAACATGGGAACCTGCTGTCAACGTAATTCCTACGGAAGCTGTTTTGGTGGTCATAACAAAGACACGGACATCAGGATTTGTTTGAAACTCTTCGATCGATTTTTCTCGACGCTTAGGAGTCATGCGACCTTCTAAGGACACATATGGAATGGAGGCACTTTTTAAGGCGCGACAGACCATTTTCCATGCACCGTGAAACTGTGTAAACAATATGAATTTCTCGTTGGTCGTACTAGAGACCATTTGAATAACTTTAGCGATTTTATGTCCATGTGTGTCATTCTGTGCAAGTAATTGGTCGTGTGTTGTTTTGTCCATCTCGATGGATGTCCCGTTGGCATCTGTCGTGTACCATGTCGAAGGAACCTCAGAATGAACAGGTTCTTCCACCGACAGTTCATGCAATACACCATTACCAGCTGACGTTCGACACAACGGACATTTGCGCGCTGGGTCATGGTGGTACGAACTTTGTATACATTCAAAACAAAACATATGGTGACATGGTGTCACGGTTGGACGGTCCATTGCATCCATACAGATGGTACATTGTTCGTTGCCATCTGCCCATGATTTTATAACGTCACGCAGAGATTGGTCATAATTTGTAGTACCAAGTGTATCAATAAAAGTTTGAATTGAATTAGTTTCCGTTTGTATTTGTTGTTGTTCACAGGGAACGCCATAGTGACTAAACCGATTCAACACTGGGTGCGTTGCCGCCTGTTTTAACCAACGCATGTAATGTAAACGACGGGTCAGATGGTTGGTCCCAGGCGTCGCTTTATCGATTTCCATGCGACGCGTCACAGACACGCGCAACTGTTCATACAACTCCATCGACGAATGTTGTAATTCGATGGTCTGTGTTGTGATTTTCGGAAGCTGTAACCGAACGTGGCGTTTTTGTTGCCACCACGTTAGGGTTGATAGCAAGGCACATAATAAAGAAGGCGTTGAACTGGTTAGAGTCGACGACCGGTAACGACCCATTTGAGCAAAGGGCGTCACACCCAAGAAAGACAACATCGACACAACATTTGCAAATCCCTTTGGCCAAGGTGTGGCGGAAATGCACCATCGGTACGGTGCAAATAAACGACATACAGCTTTTGTTGTGGCAGATGTTACCGACCGCAATTCGTGTGACTCGTCCAAGATAATTCTACCCCACCGAATGGCACCTATGGTTGGCACATGCTGTTGTGTTTCGTTCACAACGATACGATAGGTGGTCACAACAATGTCAGCATTACGAAGTTCGTCCATGTCGCGTGTTCTTCGGGCACCATGAAACTTTACGAGAGATAACGACGGTGTATGTTTTTTCGCTTCCTTCATCCAGACCGACAACATTGTTGTTGGTACCACAATGAGTGTCGGTCCACCAACATCATGACTAGCTATGAGGGCTAACATCTCCACGGTTTTGCCCATGCCCACTTCTTGTGCGAGTAGACCACCACGAACCGTGGTATTTGGAGTGCTCAGTGCCAGATGACCGAAGACGGACGAATGAAAGGTAAATCCGTCAGACAGTTTGCGTGGTGTCCATCCCCAAGCTGAGGTGGACGGTGCCGTTTGTTCACGACCAACCAACCAGCCCAAGCACTTTTGCTGGAACGGGAACAATTCACTGACGAATTTGTCTGACGGCATTGTCTGTTTTGACTGTTGTTTACAAGCGCGCAAGACAGTGTTCAAAAACTGGTGACCAATAGGACCAGGCACATAGGTCGACGGTCGACTCTCGGGATATAACAGAAAGAACAGGCGCTGTAGTTGAAAATGAATGCCACTATCATAATGCAATGGTTTTACAAATGTCATATCATGGATCAATACTTCAAAACATAAGCGATGACAGTCGTGCGATTTCGGGACGAACAGCACCATTGGTAGACATTCCTCGCGCCATTTTTTTAGTTCAGTATTCATGTGTTCCGACGGATTTTTCCACATGTCTATTTTTTGCGTAAGACCTGTTCGAATTGCTTCTGGAAATAACAAGACAGTATCCTCTACCGTTGTATTGTACAACGCGTTGCTAAATTCATCAATGGCAACATCATGCACGTCGCACAGTGCGTGAAAATACGACATCCATTCGACACGGAAATCATGAATGTCAGAACTAAAACCACCACGTGGTCGGGGTCGACTTGGACGATGAATGTGTTCTCGTGTTAACGAGGTAATGACGCGCCATTTTTCCCACTCAGGCGTCTGTGTTTCCGGTCGTCCCCAACGAATGAAAATGTTTAACATTTGGGACAGACTTATTTTTACCTTGACGTTAGCTAACAGTTCTGTGGAAACTTCGATACTGCCAACCGAACGTTTCCACGACACTCGCGGGGTGACAGAGGACGGACTCTCGTGTGCAATGGTCAGCCATTCGATACGTTGGTCAGAGATATGTTCCCAACGGCACGGAATATGGTCGTCACGGTCACGACGAATACGAATCAACGCGTGATCCCTATCAAAGTTATCCACAGTCCAGGTGGCACCGTTCAGACGCACAGAAGAACCCATATATGTATTCTCTTGGTGCGACGCTTTTAAACGCTTAGGAACATTGCCCATCGTTTGTCGGACCATAAGCCAGTGACAACCAGCATGCAGGTCGTCACCATAGCGGTCTGTCGCTTCGCGAGCTTCGTCAGGTTGAAATCCCATTTCGATATATCGTTCCATGTTCTTGTCTTCTGTTTGTCCTTTTATATAACATTCAGATTAATCGCTGAATGTTCGAGTAGAAAATATGAGGAAATTAAAATATGAGGTGTCTTTATTTTTACCTACAAGTTCTTATAAATTTAAAAAAAAAGCAGTCGTACAGGTTCTTAGTTAGACTCGTCCATGTTCAAGAGTCCCACTAATCCCGGAAGTTCCCCTTTATTACCAAACGTATGCTTATGATTATTATAAAAAGATTTGATAGCTTCCTCCTGTAGTTTTGCAGGTGTCAAATATGCGACATTCGCCTCTGCTTCAAGGATTTTTTCTTTTTTTTTTGCTTCCGCCAGCGTGTTAGTGACGTCCGCTTCTTTCTTTGCTCGGGCACGGTCCATGTCATGGCGGATTTCCGCACGTTCTTTCTCAGCCTTGAGTTTGTCTTTTTGGCGAGCCAACTCTTTTTCTTGAGAGTCTGTGATACGAAGCTGTTCCGCGATATTGCGAGCACGTGCTAGTTTCTCGGTCGCTTGCTGTTGGTCAGCAGCAAGGACTGCCTGTTTTGCATTCAGTTTTTGTTCCTCGCCTGCAGTTTTAGTGGCAGAGCGATGCTCGGCCTCCTTTTTGATGACATCTCCGATATTAGAGTTTGTTGGTTTGGGTTTAAAGACCTTGACCATGCTTGTAACTATTTCTAGACCCGATTTGGATTTATTCTGAGCTTCAACCATTTGTTTACCCAGTAAATCATCAGTAATGTTGAAATTATCGACCAGAAATTCGCGGGCTGTCATTTGTGCACAAATAGTCTGCATTATAAATTCAGCCATATCGTAAATGTTGGCCCGGTCTGGATTCTCGCCATGAATCATATACGAGCTCAATACGTTCTCTGGCAACAATCGGTTCGTTATAGAGACTGTTCCTTCGAAAGTAATGCCGTCTTTAGTACCACAAGTGTAGGAAACGTCATCCTTATCGGGCCCAGTAAACATGTAGATCCCTTTGACCCAAGGCCATTTCCAATAAAAGCCCGGCCCACTGGTTTCATTGTATTTTACACGCTGGAATTGCGTCCAAATGGCCCGGTGACGTGCGGGGACCACTGCGTAGAAGGAGGAGGCCATCATACAAGTCATTGAGATGGCAGCGATGGCTCCAGCGGTGACAAAATATATTTTTGACATGTTTGGTGTTGACATGACTGCTTTGTTAATTTAATTTAAATTAAAAGACCCTAATGAAAATTTCTTTAATTTAAATTAAAAGACCCTAATGAAAATTTCTTTAATTTAAATTACAAAAAGAAGGCGTATATAACATTATAAAAGCATTCAACTAACACCAAACATGTCAAGTACACCCCCCACAACACCACCGCAGCATGTCACAAAAACCATACCAAACGCACCGCAAAAAAAAAACAAGTCGATTGACGATACTTTTGGACTCGCCTTCAATCACAATATCACCGGCACGGTTTGTCGTAGACTCCAATTGTCAACGGGTTCCAGCAACCCGCCAGTATCAGCATTTATATCGATAAATCTGAATCTGGGGAAATGTTACGCGGATGGTGGGAAGAATCGTTTCAGACACCGCCAGCAACAAACAGTGATTGGAATAAACAATACTCCTGACATAGATGATTATTATTTAGAAAATCAATGTTGGTTTATTGGTTGTTATTTCGTAAACAATCCATTCGATAAAAGCATAAGTATCTATGATTTTGAAGAGTTGTTTAGATCTGTTATGCTTAAATTAGGTTTTAATGAAGAAGGCAAAAGATATTTCACAGGAGATACTTATGAACAATTATTTGTTCAGATTGAAAAAATGATGGATAGGCTCATAACGACACTGGATGAGACCAAAGGCGGCAAAAAATGGAGTTATGAAAAAGATGATGGTGATGAAATTAAATTGAATTTACAAAAAATAGACCAATTTTTAAATAAAAATAATAAAAAACAAATGGATTGAAGGGTGTTACACCATGTATTATGTTTTAATTTTTCAAATGTCAGTGTTGACGCGTCTACATTTTGTTGGTTTTTCTGCGATTTTCCTGCGATTTTGAAGAAATTGGTGACGTTGCCAAATACGCGTCTACATTTTGTTGGTTTTTCTGCGATTTTCCTGCGATTTTGAAGAAATTGGTGACGTTGCCAAATACGTGACGCGTTATGCAAAATTTTAATTAAAAATTGGTCTATTTTCTTAAAGAAATTTCTTACACACAAAGAAAACATAATAAAACATTATTACACCCCCATGTTTTTCACCAAGAAGACGTCTTATGAACACATAAATACCACGAGACAGAGTACAACAGACACAGAAGTCATTTACGACCGTCTGGATGTTCTTTTGGGAGTTATTACTCATTTTCGTTCAACCAGACAGCACAAAAATAATAAACGTCCACATACTCTAATTTCCTCAAATTTCACAGACAATACGTGTCATGTCGACAAAAATACGACCAAACGTATTAAACCCTCAAAACACGCCATTTTCGACCACATGAGTGTTCTTTGTGCAGCTGGTGGGCATTTGCGTTCGGTAGCAAACGAACTTTGTTCAAAAAACAAACAAAAGAAACGCACTCCAACTAAAGAAGAAATTTCAAAAGGGGTATTACCCCACCTGTTGGTACAGGAAGTATCACGTAAACATTCGAACCGTGTTGACAAGTACTATTGGACACAAAATGGTCACAAATACCGTTCTATTTCACAACTAAAACGTGATACTGTGTTTTTAAATGTGTACAAGGATAATATTTTATATGGTAGAGTGGGACGTTTGATATCAGAGACATCCGCAGAAATTGTGAACGATATTAGTCCTTCTGCTACTTTGTTCTATCAAGGAGTAGGTCGTGCATCCAATGAAAAGTTGGGAAATTTCTTGGGTAAAACACAAGATATTTGTCTTTCACTAGGAAGAGAAAATATTTTTCCATTGAATTTGTAAATACACCACCAAAACAATGTAAAGTTGAACAATTAAAACATATTTTCCTATAAATTTAGTCTCTCTTCGCTTAAAAACTTAGTTGTCGAAGCCTGGTAATAATGTCATAACCTTTCTTATTTGCTTTCACAATTTGTTCTAGCTTTGCGACAAGAGCATTTTTTGCATTTATGTCACTGAACATATGAAACCACGCTACTAAGTGCTCCAAACGTATTGTCCTATCGTTTTTTCGTCTCTCTTCCGACCAGTCGGACCGTGACACATCCAAAATGAGACCATTTGTGGTTGTAAAGGAGGTGATTTCAGATTGAAATTCGTCCCATGTTCCTGCAGATGATGCCTCTATTTTTGTTGCCACCGCACCCATTTAGTAAAGACCCCGTCTTTATTTATACGGGTATTTTCTTCTCTGTCCAAAGTTTGCGCTCCACAGCATTAAATTAAAAATATCAAACTTTGGCCAAAGTTTGTCATCAAATGTACACAGCTGTGATTTATAGAAAAACTTATGCAGTTTAGCAAATTGCAACTATATACATTGTGTTATCTCAACAAATGTCAAAAGCTGAATTCAAATTACTTGTTCGTCAACTTGCTGAAGACGCAAACCTTTTATTACAAGTCGCACAAAAAATAAGAAAAGACAATGTCAACAACTCTGATTCGACCATTACCAATGACTCCTCCTCTGACTCCTCCTCTGACTCCGACTCCTCCTCTGACTCAGAGCAAGACGACGATTTTGTACTCAGAGATGGCACAAAACACTATTACCACGACCCTGAACTAGGAGATAAAGTAGAGATCTTGTGGAACTTAATGGACAAAACGAGCGAGTGGTATAGTGGGACCATCACCCATGTTAAAAAGCAACGGAAAAAAAGGGAGTTTACGATTGACTATGACAACGGTAGTCCACGTAGTTTTGATTATTTAGAGATTAAACATTTTCCAGATAAATGGCGTTTCAAATAGAACACACTATCAAAAATTTAACGGTATTAATTCTTCTAATTGGTTTTTGTGGGCCCCAATAGTTTTGTGTGTAAAATTTCGTGCAGTAAACCACTGTGACGAATCATCGGACCATTCTGACGAATTATCGGAATCAGTGCCATCTTCTGATTCGGGTTCATCTTGGTTTGCGTGTGCTTTGGTTATATGAAGCTTGTTAGCATTGGTTATACGACGAAACATACGGACATCTTCGTTATAATTAGAGGTGTCGTCTTCGCTACAGTATATAGCCTGGAACATCACACATGGCCAGCACACTAGACAAAATGCACATTTGAACAGACAAACAACACATTCCTGACAGAGTACACGAAAAGCAACACAATATGATTCTCGTCTCTCATTAGTTTGTGTTTTCATTTGTTTATATTTTGTAACTTAGTAAGATAACCCTTTATACAGTCCGGTTGTTGTCATTGTGGATGACAGCAATATTCACTCGATTTTGTGTGGTGGGAATTTTACCCTATATAATATGATGTATTGGAATGAAATGTCATCGCTAGTACATCAATCCAAAAACACAGAAGAACCAAACAAAACCCCAGAAGAAAAACCAAACAAAAGTAAGAGAAAAGTATCCTTTAATCAGGTTGCCCTTAAAAGATGCCCATCAGATGAAGATGGAGAATACAGTATAATTGAAGTCCCACTGAAGCCGGAATGCCATATCAAAACCAGGGCGGATATGGTGGCGTCTGTGCGTAAAGAGGATGTTCTTTTCACATTTATGTGGGTCATCAACGAATGGGATGGTGGTGTAAATTGTGTGATACCCTCTGTTATTTCTCGCGCTACATGTAAACGTAATCAAGGTGACCGTCCATATGGTCAAATGATAGAACCCACTTACGAGGAGTTGTTCTTACTTTGTGGACCACTCATTGACAAGTTAAAGGAGGGCAAAACAGTGACACTGGCGGGCAAAGCCGGTCGTATGAGGATCAGCAACCTTAAAATGGTAGAATCGTTGGCAGATGTTCTGAAACCAATTATTTTTTAATCCTCATTTAAATACTTGTAAATCACTTGTATATCTGATTCTGTACACTCTCTCGTGGGATTACGGGCCTATTATGGATTGAGGTTAGGGTTGGTGTTGGTGAGGTTAGGGTTGGTGTTGGTGAGTTAGGGTTGGGGTTGGTGAGTTAGGGTTGGGGTTGGTGAGTTAGGGTTACATTATTTAGTAACGCACGAAAAGTGCGTACCGACTGTTGGACGTGTCGTAGTGGACGAGGGACGTGTCGTAAGTGGACGATGGACGTGTCGTAATGAATCGTGTCTGTGTGGTACCGGACATGTGGATGTGATACCAGACGGACAGGGGGTGTTACCAGACGCGAAGGGCGGGTAAGAGCAGTTACCCGCCCTCCAAAAACGCGTCGTACCGGACGTCCACCGCTCGTACCAGACGTGCAACACCCTCGTACCAGACGTGCAACATCCTCGTAGAGATGTGCAACATCCTCGTAGAGATGTGCCTTCATTGGACACACCGTACGCTACGCAAATCTCAACCCAACGCGAACCTATCAGAGAAATAACCCTAGTGTCAACCCCAACCCTAACCCATCTCAACCCCAACCCTAACCATCTCAACCCCAACCCTAACCTATCAACCCCAACCCTAACCTATCATATTTGGCCCATAACTCCAATTAATTTGACAGGGACAGGAAAATTGCAGGAAAATTTTCTACATTAGCTCTGTCGAGATAGTTTTATTTTAAAGTCGCGGAGTGCCAACTTTTGGTCGAGATATTTTTATTTTAAAGTCGCGGAGTGCCAACTTTTGGTCGAGATAGTTTTATTTTAAATCAAATTAAACTACCTATCATATTTGGCCCATAACTCCAATTAATTTGACAGGGACAGGAAAATCGCAGGAAAATTTTCTACATTAGCTCTGTCGAGATAGTTTTATTTTAAAGTCGCGGAGTGCCAACTTTTTTTATTTTAAATCAAATTAAACTTTTGGTCGAGATAGTTTTATTTTAAAGTCGCGGAGTGCCAACTTTTGGTCGAGATAGTTTTATTTTAAAGTCGCGGAGTGCCAACTTTGAAGAAAAAAAAGAGATTAAAAATTGTTCTTATTGGTTGTCTGACAAGCGCTAAAGTTTGTTTAAATAATAATGTTTAATGTAGAGCAGGTACCATATGCCACTTGACCTGGTGCATATTTTCTAAAAGTTTAGCAATGTGTTTATAGTGGTCCACTTGTTCTTTCTGGTATTGCATCAGTATATTTACATCTGCTTGTAGTGTCCATACTGTTAAAAAGTGTGCTATTGTGATGGCTACTAATATAAGATACATCAAATTTTCACATAGTCGATATTCTTTTCTATCATCAGTTTCTGGTTCTTCATGTGTTGGCAAATCTTCAAAAGATTCGTCCTCTTCATCAGATGTGAGCCTTTCATCAGATGTGGGCATTGGTGTCTGTGGATATCTTCTTCGTAAGTCTGCACTATCACTCATGGTTGTTTATTCACACGGTCGAATTTATACTCAAAACTTAATTTTGCTGTTTGCGGATTTTCTCTGACGAATGACTCTTGCTTCTGATACACTAAATTCTTTTGGACTGGTATCTTGGTTAGACGTTTCTTGTTTGATAGTCTTGACACCTTTGCCTGTAAATAGTATGAGAAGGGCGCCAATTGACAGAGCTACTTGTATGAGAATGGCTTTGCTTACCATAGTATGTGTGTTAAGGTTCCATGCTAAAATATCTAGTAAAATAGTTGTACTTATAATGGTCATAATAAATATATCTTCATGTTTGTTGGCCATGAGAATCACCAGTGGGTCCACGATGAGGTGAGCTGTGGTATACTTAAACATGGACCATTCTGAATGTGTGACCATGATGGTATTAACCATCCACCCAAAGGGTAGTGCCCATGCAGATATAATTCTAATTCGCTGTGTTGAGGATGAGATGAATGTTGGTGCCCTGATTATACGATAAATGTCCCAAGATTGTAACCCATCTAAGACAAAGACTGTGGTCATGAGTATAAGAGAAACAATGGACATTGGTAGTGTTTGAATACAACCTGTCTGCGTTCGACACCTGTATGTTGCTAATGTTCCTAACGATATAGCACTAATATCCAGTAATAATGCTGTTGCTTGAATGATGGCAGCAACAATCCATGTTGCTGTAAATGGTAGTAATGAACCGATGACAATAAGCCCGTATAGTACAAAATTTGTTTCTAATATTCCGGTTGCTTTGTGTACAGAGGCCGAGCTGGTTGTTCTGGTTATTCTGATTAGTAGTGACAAGAGAGTACTAAGAAAAATGCGAAGTCGTACGTTGTTTTGTAGTGTTGCTGACATATGGTTCTTGCACTGTTACTTTTATAGGGTTCGCGGCTGACGTTCAACATAAGACGGTTCTTCGCGTATGATATTGTTTTTGATTTGAATCTCGATCCAAAGAAACCACAGCCATATGACTATCTTCATGACCAATGTTGCTTGAATCAGAGGTGAGTGCAATGTGGATGCAAACACTATGTAGATGACAATCTGAATGAGAGACCATTGCGGTATACTGTCATATATCCTGGTTACAAATATTGGTATATAACAGTGTTCGGAGACCAGCATGATTACCATGATGCTGTGTGTCAGTGTATTGTTGAGGAATAGTGTTGGGACCGAGAGTAGGGTAAATATGTGAGGCATGAATACAAGCAGGAGTGTGGGTATTTTGGCTGGTATTGTTGTGAGTAAGTACCAGGAGTCATGTTTAATACTGGGTGTCCAAGTGATGACAGAACATTTTGGTCCGAATGCGATACACCTTCCAACCAACCATGACCATAAACATGCAGATACGACGAAAAAAATATTCATTTCATTCTTTGTTTCACAATTATGTACAAGACTTCGAAAATCCAATTATGATTTTTTGATCAAAAACGACTATATAAGTAAAACAAACAGTCTTAAATATGTCAAATACCCATTGGAATAAATTCGATCCGGTGGTAACGCACCGGAAACGTCAGAAAACGGCTGGATTTACCTTTGCCTCCTTACCAGCGACGGAGGACGAGCTCGAAAAAGAAACACCAGATATACTGCAACCTACAGTGACTGAGAAACTTCCAACAAAAACGCTGATGGTAGCAGAGACGACGTTTTTCAATCAACAAAATCAAGATTTTTGGAAAAGAAATGACCTGTCGCACTTGCGCCCGTATGACTTTCCGTATGTGCGTGCGTTGGTCCAGCAGGACCCGTGCGATACGCTGTCGCCGGAGGATATTAAACACAAGGAGCACTTGCGTGTCTCTATTCAAGTGGTGACCAGGGCATATGAAGAGGAATATTTGCGCGAACCACTGGGTAAAGAACGCCCGTGTATAATGGGAGACCAATGTCAAGGAATGCACTTACCCACTTCCACAGAAAACGTGTTTGTTCTTCGTGAGTTCTTACTACCAACGGAGGAAGAAGAGTACAAACGCACTGGCAATTTGCCAACGGAAGGACGATTGTGTCTCATGTGCAAACGTTCCGAAATTGCGCGCGCGTTCATTAACATTCGTGCTGACGGTATGGGTGTCAAAAATAATGTGATTCTGCAAGATTATCGTAATATAGTCGGTGAGGAAGGGGAGTACTGCATGGAAGATTGTTTGTTATCGTCACCGACTGTGTTTCAAGGGCTTCTCGACCCTGTGGTATTGCATATGAAAAATTCGTATCGTTTAAAGATACAGAATGGCGTGCGTTACTATGAGCAGTGGCGCATGAAATACCCAGGACAACAGAATCATTTTTTAACGAAGGCGTCCGAGACCAAGGAGTAGGTTTCGGACGCATTTTCCCCTTTGAATTTGATGATGGTGTCCGCCGCGAAATGCCGGAACAAATCTTGTTGACACACTACTCGGGCACCGAATATGAGTGGTTGTTTATGGGTACGTTTTGGGAGCGTTTACAAACGATGGAAAATAAGACTGTTGACTATGTCTGGTGGCCATATGGTCATACCCACCCCTGGGTCAAACAACTTGCCCTTATTATCCACCAAACGGTCCTACTGTTGGACCGTGATAAGAACTCAGAGGTGGACTTTTACTTGCACATCTACTATGACGCCCATGTACCGCTGATGTGTGCTCTTGAAGAGTCGACGGTGGACCACGTCCGTTCTGTGTTTCGAAAATATCATCCGAAAACAGAAACAGTGCTACATGAAGGCAGTCTACCTGATATCGTTAGTTTACAACTACAATGTTCCTTCTGGAACGAAAATAAACCAAAAATGCAACCGATTGTCCATCTCATGTGCAAAGCGTTGCCACAACGGTGTCAAATTCGAAATTTGCGCGAGATTATTTCGAATTATTGTCAGACCGATGATTTGGTGCACGAGTTTATGCGCTCCGCATTGCTCTGTTCGTTGTTGGGTATGTACAAGCACAACAAAACACGACTGTCGTGGCAAGCTCGAAAGAAAATCATTCATCGCTTTATTTATAATAAACCCAATCGAATGCAGCTGCAAGAATGGTTATTTACAACCTATCAGCATCTATTGTTTTACATTATCAAGGAATTCTTGACGTTTTCCATGCGTTTGATACCGGCTTTATACGAGGAGCTCTCCAATACTTATAAATGGACCACGTTTGAAGGCACCGTCTGGTCAGCGATGGATTCCGTCCGTGCACTCGTAGAATCCAATGTGATGCAACACGCGACCATTCAAGATTGGTTGTCTCAAATCGAGTCGAATCTAATGCAAGTGAACAAGCAACAACTGGGCAATTTGTATCGTCCACAGCGTTTGACATTTACACAGAATGTTATCGCCATCTGTGAACGCATCGATGAACAACGACATCAGGTCAATCCACACGTCGAGTTTCCCATGGAATATCGCAATTTGCTGCGGCATATGGCCAAGCGTGTACCACGCGGCAAACCACGCATCGACTGGTTGAAATTTTTTAATGTCTCACAAAAAAATATCGATGCCCTTCTGACCATGTATCAACATTACAAACAAAATACATACCGCTCCGACCTGCGAAAGTTGCTCAACGCAGCGTCTAGACACGAGTTTGAAGCGATTCGAGAACTGTTCTACGCGTTCGAACAAAATCACCGTGAAATACGTATCTTCCATCTACCAGAACATTATTATACTAAACAATGCGAGGCTTTAAAAAGGCGTTATGGACTTGCACCGAGCGATGAATTGACCGACCATGTTGGACAAGTGTACATCTGCCTGTCATGTTCGTCATTCAAGGGATTTATTGTCAAAAAAGATGCCAAGTGCAGTAATCTGTTTGCCAATGGTCACCAGAAAATTATTGTCGATGACGAAACACTCAAATGCTATTGTGGTCGGCGTTGTGAAAAGACAGACACCAAAAAACGTAAACGTATCGCTCTCGACGCGTTTGTCGATACTGGTGAATTAGAAGAGCACAACAAACGACGTGTCAAGAAAGAATGGAAAACCCATCGAAAAATGATGCAGAATGACCTTTGTTCAAACACAGAATGTGTGAAATTCAATATGACAGGTTGTCTCTTTCAATTTCACAAGAAACTCTATCTATTTTGTCCCTCCTGTGGTAATCCGACGACGTTCAATCCAGAACAAATAGACCAACACGGCTTTACGTGCGGAGAATGTTTGAAAGAAGGTACTCTCTATACCACAGTCAAATGCCACATTTGTGACACATTCCGTGGTAAAGATTCGTGGACAACAATTCAAACAGAAGACGAAGACAAAGTGCTAGACACACTGGCCATCTGTAATACGTGTTACAAACCATGGTTGCGCCAGTACGACCAACCCATTCCTAGAAATATTATTGAACAACAAAAAGAAAAATGTAAAAAATAAAATCCACTACTCTGTTTATTACATCATATTTACGTCTATTCTTTTTAATAAATGTCGACAATCGATGTCGTCGAAGAAACGTCCATTTTTACCAGTTTCGCCACGACAAACAGTACCTCGGTCATTGATACAGACCAAGAAATTACATGGCTTGTTATTTTAATCGGCTCTGTCTTATGGTTGATATACACTTTTTTAAAACGCAAGTCGTAAGACACGTCCAGCACACCTCTCTGTTATTGCAGGCAACGCTTCTGCGACATCTTCAATCTCCCACCCAGTGCGTTCAAGCCGTGCCTTGTCATAAAAACCAGCAGCAACCCATTGTGCGACAGATGGAGACCAATATCGTTTAATATCTGCAATTGGAATTTTGAATAGATTCCACGTATCCACTGTCGCACCCATCCTTGATAATACGTTCCAGTCGAAACCTAATTCAAGTAACTGATGTGATGAATATTTGAGACGTGCCAACTCTGAGACTGTCATACGAATAGACAACATCGAAGCAGCATCTAATTTAAGTTTGTGCTGTTGCTGGGTCCAGCTAAATTTATTCAACTGAGAAGGGATGATGCCCATATCCACCATATGTTGCCATTCAAATCCAAAATTAATGATGTCCGTGCCACAATATCTCGAATGTATTTCCGACCAGGGGATTCTCTCTTGTACCGCATCATCCGGTCCAAACCCCATCTGTCGCAATATAGATAACTTTATATTATGGTGCAGATGGTCGGAAAAGGTCGTTGCTTTGGGGGTGAGTGGCGAAATAACCGCTGTTACCTTTTGCATCCATGTTAGCGGTTCGTTCGGTTTCAATTGTCTTTCTGTAATTTTTGCGGCGATATCGGCCGACATGGCAATTTCACGGTCTGTACCCAAGTCGGGCATGCCGTGCGGTTGCTCACACGTCAAACACGACGTCTTATAAGAATGCGTAAAGACACAGGACAAATGGAAAGAATGGCCACACGGAAAGATAGCAAGATTGGCATCACCTAACGGGGCAGAACACAATGTACACGACATGTAAAGACAAAGAATATAGTGGTCTATTTATAATAGAATTTATTTGATTTTACTTTAGTCTTTACTTTTTTTTCTGTTCTTCTTATTCTTCTTCTCGCCAGTGTCGCCGCCCTCGCTGCTGTCAGTGCTACCCTCGAGCAGTGAACGCACCCGTCCCAGACCGACTTCATCAACATTCACTGCTGGACGTTTGACAATCATGTTACATTTGTGCAAAACGACATCTAAGGAGCTACCCGGACGCGAATACGAGAGAGCAGTGCCCATAACAAAGCGTGACGCCAACTCTGTACTAGCGTCAGTAGCCTCTCCACCTCCAAGTTGATCGGCAAGAAGATTAAATGGTGTGACAATGAATTGCAATTTTTCGCGTGGGATACCCGTCTGCAACGCTCTGTTCTTACGTGCACCTTTTTCACTGGGCGTGGGAATATCAGCACAGATAACATCGCCAGGGTAAATAATCGAATTACCATTGTTGAAAATGGTATTCAGGCCCGCCATCGTCATGACAAAACCCTGCTCGAAAATGTCCTTCTCTGGTGAGAATTCCGTCACCGCGACACCGGCGTATTTGAGTCCGCTCAGGATAGACGCCTTGACAGGAGTTCGCAGATCGACACCATCGCCGTTTGTTCTTTTTCCATAGCTGGCATTCAGCACTGCCTTATTGGCTTGGAGACCATTGGCAAAGGAAAAGACGTGCATCTGATGGTCACCGTATCTGCGAACTCCTGGTGATTGAGTCTGCATCAAGACTTCGCCTTCAAGAACATGAAAAGCTTCGTCGGTGCCAAGGGCTGGAAAGTAGGGGTCGATCACATTTCCGTACTTGATTGACTGGTAGTGGCGAATATCATACACAACATTAATATCAAAAGAAGTGGGACGTGCAAAAGGTTTGATGCGTCTACGTTTTTGGGACTGGAACATTATTGATAGATATAAATGTGATTTATATACGGCATTTTTGTTTATATACGCATGAGCACTTCGATGCGTTCTAAGAGTTTGCATTTTTCCGTGACGTTCAAAGCATCATTAATGTGGACACGAGAGGGTGTTTTCATCGTAACTTGGGACACAATACCGACGGGGATTAAGTATTCAGCGATTTGAAACTCAGCACAGCAATCCAATGTTGGTTTGACCTGGACATATGTGGTACCCTTTTTTACCACTTCGCGAACGCCTGATGGGCCACGGAAGATCTCGTTCTTTGTTGTCGTGGTGACAACAAAGGCTAACCAGAGTTGGTCACCACGTTTAAGACGACCGTCTTTAGGTTTCCACATGCGGGCAACACGAGAGCGTCCACGGATATTGACGTTGAGTAACCGTTGCCATTTGGAACCAGTGTCCATATCGTTATTTAAAATCCCAAAATAATTAAAATTCTTTAACACCTTTTTGACCGAGTCGTACTTGAGATTATCTTTCGTGTCGTTGTTATTGCCACCAACAAGCGTCGTGCGCAACAAATGATTCAAGACTGGAATATTTGCCACGACATTGTGCGAACCGTGATTCGCGCTATTTGCCGAACGTTCGTCGCCACGCTGGACAAAGAGAACGTCGCCCTCTGAATATTCCTTTTCGAATCCACGCGAAAACGGACGTGCGAAAATAGGAACGCGCGCCGTTGAGTTTACCATGGGTTCGGGGACATTATTGTGTAAAGTCGGGTTCATAAGGGCTGAAACTGACGGTTTCGCACCGTAATCAGACTTGACAGCAGAAGAAGAGGTAAACGTAAACGGTTGAGAAGAGTTGACGGTACCAAGACCAGGAGTTCCACTAAGTGATGCGATAGATACCATTTGTTATTGCGAAAAATAACAACCCTATTTATAGTGTCAATGCGTCGTTTCTGGAGGAACAATCCGACAACTCCTCGGATTTTTTGCTTCGCGCACCGGTGGTGCAAACGTCGGTTGGAAGTGTGCAGTGTGTGTTTTTACACTATAAATATGTTGTAACATTTGCCTATTAATGTCGTTCACCACCTTTGTACCTGCTGAATTTATGCATCGATATCAGGACAGTTGGCTCACATATTGGCAACAATACACAATACTTGCCGCCCTTGTTGCGGATTCTTGGGAAAAAAACGGTCAAATCGCTAGTCAAGCATTGAAAACGTACCTGAGAAAATTATCTGCCCGTTTGAACGAAGAAGAAGACAAAGCGTGGGAAGAAACAGCGTGGGAGCAGATTTGGAGCTATATCTCGGAACGTAAAAACGTTCTTGAGACAGTAGGAAAATTAAATAAAATGCTTCACGACAATCCGTATGTCCAAACAATCGTAAACCATCATCGCCATAAGGAGGATGTATTAAAATTGCTACTTCTACCTGAAAATAAAACGCTAAAGTCTTTTTCCCCCGATTTTCTGGAAAACGAGACACAACAGAGTGGAGTCTACACTAACAAGGGTGACAAGTTGACCGCCATCGGTGATTTACATGGAGATTTTGCAGCAACTATCCGCGTTTTACAGAATATGAATATCATTCAGGTCGATGCAGAAAAACACACGAACAATGTTAAACTCACGGAGGATAATCATGTGCACCAGCTTCAGAAGTTGACTTTCCCGCATCATTCCAAGACAATCCTATATATGCCTCTGGATTATAGCGCCTATACCTGGATATATGCAAATAACATGTTGGTGCAAACAGGAGACCTCTTTGACCGAGGTTTCAATTCGCGCGAAATTATTGAATTGTTCATGCATTTGGACAGGACTTCCGGTGATGGTCAAGTGGTTAATATGGCAGGCAATCATGAATTTATGCAGTATCAATATGGCATGTCTGAGATGGACTCGGTTTATAAAATGTACCAAATTCCCAAAGATAGTATGAGTTTTGGTGAGTCTCAGAATTGGGATTCGAATCGTAAGGGAAATTTGGCACCAGGCAGCAAATATTTTGAGTGGATAGCACGGTTACCTATCATTGTGTACGAAACGAAATCAAAGACCGTTTTCTCACATGGTTGCGTTGTTGAAAAATGGACAAATGTGCATGCAATAAATAAGAGTGTCGGTCAAATCTGGGACAATGTTAGATCAGCATGGAACCTCGACTATCGTAGAGCATGGGACAGAGTTCGCCGTATAAGGTCAGTCTTTGAGAATATTGGTGAGGACTCGCCTTTAAATTGTGTTATAAATGGCCGACAACCAAAAGCGTTGTCCGAGGTCGACGGGCCGGTTTGGAATCGTTATTATAACAATGCCGTTACACAGAACGATAAGCTCCAAGACCAACTTAAAAGAACAGTCGAGTCGTTCGCAACAAATCATATGCAAGTCGATAGACTTATCTGTGCACATACCATTACAAACATGAAGCACATACAAGAGGAACTGACGAGTGGCAACGACTGTAAATTTAAACCAGAGCAACACCCTGTTGGTCAAACTCCATCCGTGTGGTTTATTGATATAGGGATGACAGAAGGTTATGGTGAAGGAAAAAGATGGGGAGGCGTTGAACTGACAACTTCTGCGTGGGGTGTAACACAGATAGAAGCAAAACACCCACATTGTTAATTATTTAAACGAGTATGGTTTAATTGACTGTGTCTTGGACGCTACTTCTTTACTCAAAGGTCCTTTGTAATATTTGACAAGGTCGAGTTTGTGTTTGGACAATGCTATCCACTGTTTAATGGCGTCATTATCGACTTTTGTTCTACCTGTTACATTATTTCTGGTCAAAATCTGTTCTTTGCGCACATGTCTTTGCATCGAATTGACAAACGATATCTCAGAACCAACCATGCGCTTCATGTTCATACGGTGTTTTGAAAAGTGTGCCTTGCATGTTTCCGCTGTGACGTTCGGTGCTTCAATGCCCTGTCTTTGCAAGGGTTCTTTCACGTGCGTTCGGTACAAGTCCGCCTGTAAATTGTAGATCTCATCGTCTTTGATTTTCCCGACCATTTGGGAATCGATTTCTTGCATACGTTGAATGACGGAGTGTGCTTCCCCAGAGCCACCATCACCATATTGACAGAGAGCACATTGACAATTAAGGTCGTGTGCTTCTTCTTCATCGTCGGAAAAATGACAGGGGACAAATTCTCCAGGGTCATCTTCTTCAAGCATTCCAGTATTGTCCGCCACCGCTTCAAAATCTAGAGTAGGAAGAATGTCCATTACAATACAATTATATTATATTTATACTTGTTTTTTTGATTAACTTTCAGCCATACCACCTAACGCATTCGCAAAGATCATCCAACCCAAAAACGTCTTTGACGTCAAAGACATCACACAATAAGCCAATTCGACCGCACGATTTAAACTGACGTCAGACTCTTCACCAGACTTGCACAATTGCACCAACTGAATCACGCCAAATCCCATGTAGAGAGCGGCAATGACGATAATAATCACAAACACAAACTCTGGCGGCTGCTCAACAGACATGTCGACGGTGTACATAAATTGTCGCCCGAGTATACCCCAGACACCCGCCATGGCAAGCCATCCCGTAAAATGGGCCGCCCATGCCATGTCCTTGCGGTCATACTTGAGTTGTTCAGCAATGAGGCCACAAAGCATGGTGACGACTGTGAGTACCGCTACGCCCACAATGACCAGACGTTGCCAGACACCCAAGATAAGCGCGATAGAGATTTGCATGAGCGTTGCTGAAATAGCATATTCCAACATCCGCAACATATTGGTGCCATCTTGGTCTACTTCTTTGATATAATCTCTAACCCATCTTGTACCAAAACATGTACACTTCCACTGCACCATTGCAAACGCTTGAAACGCAAACGACAAAAAGTGGAATGCAATAATCAACCACCATAGGGACAATTCACTGGAATATTCGGTGCGACGCTCTATACACCAGTCGTCCGATATTTGAAAAATCCGTGATGCATTGGATTCTGGACATCCATCTTGACCGGTAATATTCACCCATGGTGCATACGTTTCAGACAAAGCGAATGTCTGGTCAGGTTCCTCAGAGGCTAACCACACCGCCAGCGTTGCCACGGTATTGACCAAGTGCAACACGGCGGCGACCCAATTGATAATCCAAAACCATGGGGCATCAGGTCTTCTAGGGAAACAACGTTCTGCCCATGTTACTGTAGATTTATACATCCCCCATGAGCACGTTTTGTTGTCGACTTTTCCATCCTCATTTTGAGCAACTGCGAAATATGAAGTTTTATTCATCCTTTCCATAGAATGGACAACTTATATAGTTCGAAAATTTCAAATATTTAATTTGAATTAAATTAAAATGTCAGGAAAATTTCAAATATCTGTCAGGTTTAATGCTGCGTGAATTGCAATCACAAATAAGACAATGACTTATCCACTAGAACACGGGGAATCTGCCACAATAAAATGTGCATTAATGTTGGTACTTGACCTTTCATCTGTGTCATTCTGACCCCCATTCTCAGTAAAATCTTGGCGATTTCTATTTTTTGACCTATCAAAGCACAGGTCAGTGGATTCCAAGCGGGTGGTGCTTCCATTCTTTCCGATGCATATGGATTAAACTGCATGTCTGCACCATTGTCAAACAATAATTTTAATACTTTTTTGTGACCGTACAAAGCCGCTGCACACGCTGCTGACAATTTTGGACACCACCCCTCCGTAAAACCCGATGTTTCATGCATTATCTGACGATGCAATTTTTTTATTTGTTCTGTTTCCCATTTTCTTTGAAAAGCGATGAGCATAGTATTTGTTTCGACGGGTACATTTCTTTGTAGAAGCAGTTGGACAATATTGTAATTGCCCAGCGCTGCAGCGGTGATAATAGAGATGTCCCGTATTGCCATATTGCCTCTGTAGTAAGTCACAGCGCTTTCTACACGGTTGTAATCACCCTGGTAAACTGCATCATGAAGTTCCATTTGTATTTTTAAAAATTTTAAACATTTAATTTGAATTAAATTAAACTTGTCAGGAAAATTTTAAATATTTAATTTGAATTAAATTAAACTGTCAGGAAAATTTCAAACATTTAATTTGAATTAAATTAAACTTGTCAGGAAAATTTCAAATATTTAATTTGAATTAAATTAAACTTGTCAGGAAAATTTCAAATATTTAATTTGAATGAAAGCGGAACCAATTTAATAATTCTCAGTATTTAATTTAATTTAAATTAAACAGAATGCAACCCTCTGAAGAAATGTGTCGAACATTTTGGCGCCATGGAGTCACTGTCCATATGCGAATATTTGAACTGGATAAATATCGAGCAATACAGTGGTGGTATCCCGACCACTCTGGTGCGGTGTATGTACCTAAAAATGTGAAGATAAACCCACAGTTTGATGGAACGAATGTCTTTGACCGTGCAGCGATTACAGTGACCACTGTCCAATTGCCCACCATTCCAGAGACCGTAGATGTTGCACAATTTCACAAAGATGTTGAACAGGTAGTCGTTGACATCAACAGTGCTGATATCTTGAAGGATACAGAACTGGTGTCCGAAATGATAGAGTTGGCCAAAACAGCATCAGAAAATGAATTAGAAAGAAAATTGGCATTCTACAGAGCCAAACAAAAATTAAAAGTGGTGTTCAAATTTAAATCCGGTTCGTCGTAGATTGACATATTTAACTCCTCATGTTTTGAATATAATGGAAGTTCATATTTTCTTTGTAAGTACAATGACAGCTGTAGATACTATGGCCAATTTGGAAGCGTATGGTTTTACATTTGATTGTCAAGAAGGGACAATACAGAAATTTAAATGGATTCGTGATGACCGTGCCGCCGTATCGGTGTCGTTGTGGGTGTCACGGTTGCATCCACTCTTGGAACACTTGGCGTCGTCTCTAGTGCCATATATGGATGCGTGTGTCTGTTGGTATCATGACCACGATGGTCTTTCGTGTCTGCAAGTACAGCAAGCGATGAACCTTCTTCAAAGATTGCACACCAATGTGCGATTGGTGGCAGCGACAACACCATTGAAACACGAAAGACACGAGTCAAGAATTCGTCGATATTACGACCAACATGGATTTGAAATTGAACGATTGATAGGAACGCTCGATACTATTATAGAAGAAATTTTACGTGTACATTTAGATATTCAAAAAAGTCTATAATTTATTCTTCGTCTGCAACCTGAAAGATTGTCGGCTTTTTTTTTAGACCCCAACTGGACTGTAAAGATTGTCGGCTTTTTTTAGACCCAAAACACCAAAGAACATCAAAATATCAGGAACACGCGCAACCAGCAGCGCCACAACAAAAGATGCCATAAAACCTCCGAAGCTAATAGTACAGTAAGATGTGGCACATACTCCATTACGGACACCCGCATCTGTAACTACGTGTCGACCGAGACCAGTATCAATTTTATCGCACATGCCACGCCAAGCGACAGCTGCCCACACGTACAATGAGAAGGCGACAATGGTCCAGACAATATTAAGGCCAAATATCACCGATTTCTTTTCCATAGACACTAATGCTGTGATAGATTCCATGTTCATTTCGAGACCCGTATGGACTCCGAAAAGTACAACATTAATCGCGAGCACTCCAAAGGTGGCTTGTCCTAAGACGGCCAATGCTGAGTCAGCTCCGAAAGGCGAGCATGTGTTCAGGTCACCTGTCTTTGCACACGGTGGAGCTATGAGCCATCCGTCTGCTTGTGTACCTGCCGCGGCCTCGTTGCCCTCTGTGTCAAGAATTGTAAGAGCTACACTCGCACCTTCTGCAACAGACCCACATGTTTTCCCAGTGACCACCATTTCGAAATTGGAACAGGTGTTGCTATTTTTGATTTGAAATCCACCAATTTTTTGTATCAGACCTGAACGTCCATTTGGGTCGTCCTCTGGATATGAGTCGAGGACAATATTAGAGCCTGGAAAGTTGGCGTAATCCATGTTTACACCCAACGTAACAATTGTGGCGAGGGCAAGAAGTGCTGCAAGGGTTGCGAAAAAGCCACGTGCGATATTAATTTTTTGAACAGATACCTTTGAATTCATGGGTTAAAAACAAAGATATTACTTATATAGTGCTTATATTTGAACCTCGATGTATGACAATGTTTAGTGTTGTGTTGCGCTGCTTTTGATGATTCACTACAGTCTGTGTAAGTGTGCTCATAAAAGTTTTTTCTACAAACCATCCGTTATGGAGAGTCCAATCTAAAACAGTAAATAATGAGTTGATAACCGTGCCACAACCACGAATTGAAACTGTATTGCAACTTTTGTTTGCTCTAATGGACTCAATAATTTCGAGAGGTTCATCGTCACGTCGTAATGTATATTCATAATATCCTTTCGCGGGAGTAATGATGACCGTCAAACATGCCTTCATATATTCTGTCGGTTCAATATGAATGGACACATTATGATTTAAGCGTCGAAATACATCAACCGCAAACAGCAACGTGGTCTTACTGTCATCACATGTTTTGTGAATAAATGTGTCACCGGACTCCAGTACCTGTTCTATGCGATTGACCCAATCTTGTTTCTGCATTTAATAAAAATGAGGTCTGTATATACTAAAAACTTTGAAACGCACGTTGGATTGATTCGCCGGACGGATCGAGTTGCGTTTGAAAATTTTCGTGCCATTCGCTGGCACTGCCTGTTGAACAGGCTATCGATTTCGGTTGGTAGAGGACTGTTTGGTCTGCTCCTGGTTGTGGAAACAGGGTGGTAAAGATAGAACGGTACAAGTACGCTTCTTTCGTGGCTGGAGTATTGTATGGATATAGCTGCGATGCGGCTGCAAAAGTGTCGTCTGAGACTTGACGTTCCGCATGCAACAGGAGCGAGTCAATCCACGCGGGTCCAACGGCGTCCGAAAACTGTGCTTTGGTCCTATCTACCACACAGTCCGGCACAATCCCCCGAAAAGCATCTCTCAAAAACCATTTTTCCGGTTTGGGTCCGTCTGGATGGGTCCCTGACAGTTTGTAGACCGGTGGTAATTTGTTCATCGCAAACTCCACGACGTCTTTATCGAGGAAAGGAACTCGTGTTTCAATACCCCAATCGCCAAGCGTTTTGTTCGCACGTTGGCAATCATACGCGTGTAGCTCCTGCAGCTTATGTTTGCATTCTTGTACCATCGCGGCTTCCGACGGACAGTACAGATTGTACAAATAACCGGCGAATAGTTCGTCGGAACCCTCTCCTGACAACACCATCTTGATCCCACGTGCTTTGAGCACTTTTCCAAGCATCCACATCGGTATGGATGCACGTACTGTTGTGACATCATATGTTTCGATGGCACGAATGACTTCGCGCAGTACGGTCAGACCCTCTTCGATCGTGTATTCAATGGAAATATGATGGGTTCCGAGAATGGCCGCGACTTGTTTGGCAACCGCAATATCGGGCGAATCTTCGAGTCCAATGCAAAAAGAATGTACGACTGGATAGTCTGGCCTCTTTTCTTTGGCAATGTTGACGGCCAACGTAGCTACAATTGTCGAATCGAGACCACCCGAGAGTAACACGCCCCATGGTACGTCACCAGAAAGACGCTTGGCAATGGCTTCGGACATGGTGTTCACAATTCCCGACGGTGGAGGAGCAGACGTTGGCCAATCTGAATAAGGTGTGGTAAAAGGAACAAAGTCTGGGTGTTCACCCAGTTGGAACGCAGCCATCGTACCAGGTGGTACGATGTGAACAGTTGTGTCGAGAGGCATTGCCGCCAATAAAGTGGAAAAAACATTACTATCCGAGTAGTACAATGGTACAACACCAATGGGGTCACGCGCAACGATGACTTGCTTTGTGTTTTTGTTCCATGCCACAAAGGCGAAAATTCCGTCCAGATGACGGATGCCATCGGTACCATATTTCTTCAACATTTTTGGGACCAAAAAACAATCAGTTTCGTCGGAATTGGCTTGATAATTATATATTTCACCATTCATGGTGACGACCCAATCATTATAAAGGATGGGCTGTGCACCTGCTTCTGGATGCACAATGGATAATCGCGTGTGACCCAGGTACACATCTTTGTCGACGTAGCTTCCCTGTTCGTCCGGACCACGTCTTTGCAGTCGGTCTAAGGTACCAGGAGATTGACCTTGGATGACAGCTAGAATACCACACATTTATACAATACAAACTTAGAGAATATAACACTATTTCATTAAATATAATTGGATTTCTACACTTTTTGTTTTTTTTTTGTGAGGAATCTTCTGAAATATAATTGGATTTCTACACTTTTTGTTTTTTTTTTGTGAGGAATCTTCTGAAATATAATTGGATTTCTACACTTTTTGTTTTTTTGTGGGTGGTTCCATGGAATCTTCTGACTCTGATTCCGAGTCATCGGTGTCTACAAGTGTCTGTAAACAGTCTGGATAGCGTATGTCGTCGCGAATGGACGGGTCGGCCTCACATAATTTTTCCATCGATTCTGAGAGTGTGTGCGTTGGTTTACCGATTTTAACCGCCCATTTTTGACAGACGTGGTCGTCAATGTCGCAGTGAATACTGTACCCATCTCTCGTTCTGGACGCTGCTGCCGACGGTTGCGTCGACGTTAAGTAACGAGATTCTGCAGTGTTTGCCAATATGTTCTTGTACTTGAGTTCGCGCTTACCAGGTCGACGGTCGATGACGCGCATCACGTGGAAATAATCTGAGCTCAGTGGAAAAGCTGTGAAGATGCGTTTTGTCGCGGAATATTTGTGTGTCTCTGAGGCCAATATATCATAGATGCTATCAGAACCACCCGTCGAGTGTTTGACGAGATGAGCGACATGGATATAGACGGCATCGTTCGCGATTACCGCCGAATCATATCTTTTTTTCCGCTTTGCCTCAGTATCAAGCACTGGATACTTATTTTCGGTGATAGTAGCACCTAGGGCTGGCATTTTGTATGGCTTGCATTGGAACGAATGACTGGACATTTTGAACAGGAAACCCTTGATGTTGGCTTCCGAAGTGCGACCTTTTTCGAGTGGAATGCGCGAACGAATTTTTTTCGCGAGTTGATTAATGGGCGACAATTTAATGTAGTCGTGTGATGTCTGGTCCTCTTTGTTGGATGGATTCACGACAGTTGGATTGAATTTTTGCATTTTAAAGATAGTGTTGAGAATTTTATGTTCGATGGGTGAGCGAAATTGGTCAGCAAACAGAGACAATGTAAAGATGACCATTTCTTCTGTGACCTTTAGGAACGGCTCTAAATCTGGTATCATTCCTTCATGGAAAGGTTGACCATAATGCTGCCCACCAGGCAAGTTACATACACGCTCAATGGCCGTCACAATCGCTTGATTACGTGCAAATAATTTGACACGTTCCCAATCACGTGGGCCCGGTCGGATAATCGAGTTTTTGCTCATTTTTTTCTTAAAACGTGGGATCATAATGTTGCTGGCGGTATTATCCACGTTTTTAATGACGCGTGTCCAGATGGCCTTTTCGACCAACATGACGCGGAACTGTTCTTCTCGCGCCTCTTCAAAGAGTTGTTTGCGGTGCGCTTTATCATCAGAAGACATCATGCGTTCGCCATTCATGCAGTCATCGATGTCACGGCCACGACGCTGTTGTTGTTCAAAGTTTCCCCAGAAGAAACGTGTTTGTAGAGCCTCTTCGACGTCACCTTTGGAGTCGTTGGTCGCACCCATCCAAACCCCAATGCATTCCGATTTGGTAATGCGAGCAGACCGTTTACCGGTCGCCTCGTCAGCACAAAACGTTTTGCACGAGACTTTTTGAGACGTGAGTTTCTCTTTAAACATGGTTTCCTGTGAGGAATCCGCATTTGGGTTTTTGGCAGTGCGAAACATACCAGGTGGTGCTTCGTGACAGACTGTCGTAATGTCGTTACGATTACCATCGACTGCATCTGATTTGCCGGTCTGGTAGGATAACACTTCTGTAGTACCAGGAATCGATTCGTTTTCCATGACAGTAAACAAGAACGACTTGGATGTTGCGCCATCGCCCGCTTGAAAACAGTTCAAGTGGAGACCGAAATCACGACGAAACGCATCGTAACGTGCATGATGAATAAGATACATCATTCTGTGCGCTGTAGAAATCAGATAGTACTGCTCGTATCCTTCAAAGAGGGTGGCGGCGCGATTGGCAAAGACAGATAGGGTTCGGTCTTTGATTTGGTGTCGCACAGTTTGATGTTTGGAATCAATGCGCCATCGTAGCATTTTGGAACAGACTTCCGAAATGGCAGCGTCAGGGTCCAGGCATTGTTTGACTAATGCTTTGACGGCCCATTCTTGATAATCAGCGTATGAACTTTGAAACATAGCTGGAACATGCTCATGCGGAGCACATTCTCTGTCATAGCGCATTTTGGCCTGGAATGCCAGCGAGGAAAAGGCAGAACGGTCCACCATACCTTCGAGACGTGCGCGTTCCATATCGGCTGGAGTACGAATGTCATACTCTGTTTCACAATTCGGGTCATATGCGTCAACCGTTTTTTCGGGGATGGAACGTTGTGCTTTCATCCACGCCTGATGGTCGGGTAAGTATTTACTGCAAAAGACTTTGGGGTGGACTTGTGATGGTGTCAGACGAAGAACGTGCTCTTCGCTGGGAAACTGCAACATTGTCACGGGTTTGTTCGAGATTGGTTCGCCAGTGTATGTTTGTCGTTCCGAAAAGATGGAATCCACGGTCTCGGGAATTTTATTGAGCGCGTTGTCGAGCGAGAAGACCCATTTGGGGTTGGCGGTATTACCAGGAGCAGAAAGGGGTACCTTTGGATTGATAATTTCGTCCATTGAGGAGGTGAATTCCTGTGAGTTGGTGTAACGGTCCGCGACAGTACGGACATACATTTCAACACCAGAGACACTTAGCCATTTCTGATAATCTTGAAGTCCAGACAATGGGTCTACTTTTCGAGTGTTCGATTTTCGTTCAACCGACTCTCGATGCAGTTGACTTGCTTCCAAGAGCATTTTATTCAACGAGTTGCCGAATTTTACGTCCTTATGCAACGATACGGCATGAATGATATATCCAATCGCGGTATCTTTGATAGTGGGTGATGGTATCCACTGAAGCCACGCCTGCACGTATGGGTATACGTCGGACGGCATGAGGTCCATCGATAAATTTCCTGATTCGTACACCATTTGAAGAAACAGTTGCAAATTGATTTCATCGAAACGAGCTTTCGATTCAGTATAGCGGACGTCTGAAAATTTACTGGCAGCCGGTCGAAGCATATCACGTGGCACATAGACCGCCACGTAGTCTTGAATGCCACTAACAACGGTTTTTGACGTTGGTTTAGAGTACGTATTGTTACCCCATAAAGCAAGTGGTTCCATATGCATACCTTCCATAATTTAATTTTTATACCATATTTTTAGAAACTATTTTTGAATACACATATGCCAAACAAATGTGTAGAATCCAATTTTTTTACAGGTTAATTAATATAAAGGAATTACAAGTTTATTTAAAGGAATGGAGTTTACACTACCACCTCTAACACAGGAAAGTTTCAGTCGATGGTGGAACAAAAAGGTTCCTCGGAACGACGACGTGGATGAACGCATCGTTTACCCGGGGGTAAAATTAAATTGCTCGACAAAGTCACGCGATTTACGCTCACAAATACTTCCGGAGCATGTTTTTGTCACACAAGAACGGGAATCAAGCAGATTTCACCACAAAGTACTCGGTTCGAACAATATATTCATCCAGTTGCCCAAAAGATTATATTCGCACTGTTTCAGAAATATAAATATACATAGTATTCCCACTGACAATCGGATCATGGTCAGATTGACAGAAAACACCTCTGTTGTGTTGCCATACATTCCTGATGATTTTGTCTCGCAAAAAAGAACTAAGCGCTCCGTTCAAACGACGCGAACGCGCAAACGTGAGGTCAAGAAAAAACGAAAATTTGAACAAGTCGGGACAGAACAATATACTGGATGGGTCACCAACGTAGTCTCACCCGCAACAGACCTTGCTTCAGACGATGGAATCGATTCGTTTCGACTTTTTAGATATATACGTTCACAAATGCAGCAAAACGACGAAAAACTCGATGTATGTATCCCCAATCCATTTTCAGGCGTGAAAAACATCGAGGAAATAAATGGTGCACCAGACAAACAAATTGCTCTCACAACCATTGTACAATTTGTACACCATTATGCACGCCACATCCTCTAAACAATCCGACACCAAGACGATGACGAGATCAATCGACCTTCTAGAGCACGTGTGTACAAACAGCATCCCTTAATACTCACGTCAAATGTACTGACAGAGCCAAATAACTGTTTTTCTAACTGTTGTAACGAAGCATGTACCTGTGTTATCGTTGTCTCTGATGTTGGAGCCACATCTTCCGGCAATATGTCATTTAAATCTGTCCGGATAATGTGATGAATCGCCAAGATGGCCCGAAAATACGAGTGCTCCGCGTTTATCGCTATATTCGGAGGTACGTGGAACATCACATTGACAAAACTTAATGTTTCTTGGTATAAAAATTTTGGATTATAAGAACGAAACAAGGACATCCATTATTTAAACAATGGATGTAAATACTCTGTCGACATGACTATTTAGCATTTCTTTCCCACAGACAATGCTGACGACATTACAGAAACAAACAGAACTCTTAAAAATGAGAATTATATCTCTTGGATGGGCTCTCCCGCCACCAACATGTCTACATACACATCGTCTCAAACAAATACGTCACGAGTACGTCGAGATGGCGGAAAAGATGGGGCTGGACGCCCCAGACAATTTATTTCAATGCGCACAGTACATTTATTGTAAATTAATGGGGACTCATCTTGTGATTCGCAACCTCTGTGATTTATTTAAAGCATCGACCTACGTGGAAACATACATGAACCATTATTTTGAAAATTCACCTAAACTATTCTGAAGCCATCGTAACAACGGACTTTGGTGAGGACCTGCACACAAACGTAGCTCGGCTTCTGACAGGGGTTGTCCACGGTGTTTCGACAACATTAAATCCGCAATCACCCAGGCTGGTGTCCCTTCCTGTACAATAGGAATACGCGCAGGGTCTTGATAGACAGTGCGATGGTCTAACGAGTAGTAAATATAGTCTCCTGTTCGCTCATGATGGGGACCAAAGGTATAGGAGGTGCACGAGTCTTCGTTGGTATGTTCAACTGACAATTGATACCCACTTTCTTGACTAAACATTTTTTGATTATAAATAGACGCTCACATACACATATATGATTAAGCTCTTCTTATTTTTTTTTTCTATAGTGACCTCTTCGGCCTTTGATTCCACTGATTGCCGTATGGTCCACGCCGAAACATGGATGTGTGACTACATGGAACATCACAATAAAAATTACTCAACATTTTCAGAATTTCTGTTACGCAAATCAAAGACAACACAAACGGGACTCACCTCCAAATCAGACCACTTTCCACACGAACTTCGGAGTAATAATGCGCTTGTCTACGGTCGACATAAAGTACTACAGCGTACACAATCAAGTAAACACACGCACCTTGAGGGTGTTCAAAGGTTGCCTCCAATAGATTGGCGCAAGTACAACCGTGTGACTCCTGTCAAAGACCAGGGTGATTGTGGAGGTTGTTTTGCGTTCGCCTCTGCAACGGTTTTGGAATATTGGTCGGGACAACATCCCAAATCATTCTCTTCCCAAAATCTCATGGACTGTACTTCTGGTGTAGGTCGACCAGACGTGGGGTGCGACGGTGGTCTTATGGAGTACGTGTTTGAATATGCGAAAAGACATCCCGTCACACTCGACAGCGAATTCCCTTTCAAAGGTCAGCAAAAAACATGTCCACGGAGTAAATTATGGACGAATATTGCCGTTCACGACTACAAAGTTCTGATGATGGAAGATAACCCAAAAGCAGAACAACAATTTGAACATATCTTACATAACTATGGACCCATTGCAGTAGGCATTGACTCAACATCCCTGAGCAACTACAACGGTGGCATCGTCTCTGCTAACATGTGCACAACTGATATTGACCACGCAGTGACCATTGTCGGATACACGGACAAAGCATGGATCATTAAAAATTCATGGGGATACAACTGGGGAATAGGTGGGTATCTCTACTTAGAGAGAGGGACAAACGCATGTGGTGTCGCAGAATATGCTGTCTATGTCAAAGACGCAACGCCAAAGCACAGGAAATTATCGACGACGTGGCATATGCACGCCTAAGTCCACATCACCCATGCCATAAACAGGGTCCATGTGGCCAAGCCAGTGCCAAAGAGAATGAGCTGACATTTTGTACTGAAACTACCCCGGATTTGACGGATAGATTTTTTCAATTCCTGCCGAGTATCTGTCATCTGTTGCCGCATGTCGCGAAAATTTTCGCTTGATTGTATCATCATTTCAGAGTTCATCTGAATGACATGTGACACTTTATCGTCTAATGCAGCAACGCGATTGTCCAGTACATTGACACCTTGCTCCAACGAATCAAGTCGCGAACTCAATATTTGATCAGATTCCGTTTGAATCATCGTTAATTAAAATAAACAGACCTTTATACTTTTTTTTTTATTATTAAATTTATGCGACGCGAATACGTTTACTGTCTTGGTCAGCCGGGTCCTCACGCACGCGTTTGTTACTGGTAGTTTCTTCGTCCATACTGTAAAGGACACCCTGGCCAGACTCAGATGCCTCCGGATTCGAATGAACTTTGATGCCATGGCGCAGAGATACTTCAAACTTGATACCAAAACCACCGTCTGGCATAAAATAAAAGGAAGGGGACACTACTGGAGCAATTTTGGCACCACGCATAAGTTCCATCGACTGTGTAACGTCGGTACCGTCCGCGTCTTGGAGCGGAATGACGTTCGGTGTCTCCTCGTTATCGTACGGGTATTGACGCTGCGTAATCTTGAGTTGACGGTACGCGTTGTCTTCACGCTTGACCACTGGCGAATTAAAAATGTCGTCCACCATGGTGCGGTACGTGCTTTCGTAAGTCTCTCCTGTTTCAGCAGCCATCTCACGCGCATTGTCCTCAATCTCAGCCTTCGCCTTGACCAACAGATTACTATCGTCAAGAATATGTTTCACACCACACTTGACAAACTTTTCTGCGTAATCGAAGAAAGCAACAGAATCAGGGTTTGCAGTATCCTCTTTCAGGGTGCCCGTGAGCTTCGCAGTCGCCGGCGTCACACCAGAAAATTTGCCAAGTGTACCAGTCTGGAGGTCATTCCATTCGAGCTCGTGTACCGGCACGCGTGTTGTAAAACGACGTCCCTCCATGTCTTTGGCGTTGACGTAGTGTTTACCACTCTGGCCCTCAACTGTTTCAAATTGATATTCGCGCATTGGCGTGTTAATCACGTCCATAGGAATGCTGGAACCACCGGCAGTACCGGTCGAATACACCACAATATCAGGTGTCAATGTGTACGTGATGCCATACTTATCCTTGGACATACAGTATGGACGCAAAGTAAAGACCATGGACAAGACAGCGCCCGAGTGCACTTCAGGGACATCTCCCATTTCATCGTACTGTCCACCGACGGTCTGAACGTAACGAACACTACGGGGAGTGCCATCGCGATTGTAAGCGCGACATTTAATTGTCACTTTCTCGACACCCTCGACGTTCTTGAGCGGAACCATGGCAGTCTTATGAAACTGCTCACGAGCCTTGATTTCTTGCTCCTCGGGCGTTTTCGACTTGTAATAACGACTGGCTTTGGCGCGAGCTGCCGTAGCAGCACCGCCAACATCAGCGTCGTACATCTGGTCCAATCCAGACTTATTCAATTCCGTAAGACGTGCAAAAAAGTCATTACGTTCGGACTGAAATCGTTCAGGTCCACCGTCTTTCAAAAGAGTGGCCAAAATATTCGAAGTAGCCGGTGTCTTGGCAAACTTGGAACGGTTGTAGTTACCACCTTCACCAATGTGTGGATACAGTGACTCACATGGAGGAGTCATGATCTTGTAGCCGTAACCAGCTTCGTTTTGAAAATCATAAAACGTTTCTTGCTTACCAGTGGCATTGCTGAGGCGCTGGGATTCGGCGAATTTCAGAGCACCTTGGGTGCGAAAATTGAGTAGCGTAAATTTTGGAAGTGCGTAAGACATTTTTTTTCTTTACTTAATATTGCTTAAACAAATATAAAAAATAATATTCACTACTTTTATGGGTTTTTAATTTAAATTGTATATAAAGTTAACCTCTTTGTCTATCAATGGCGCAAATTAAAAAATATAAATTCTTTTCTAAAAGTGCGGAAAAGAACGAACCAGTCCAAATGGATGGTGTCACAAACTGGAGAAAGAAATTGTCCAACTTTTGGCCGGTGCAAATATGTCCTGCACCTCTCAACGTCGGTGGCATTCAGATTTTCGCAGAACACCACAACTTCTCCTCCGTAGAACAAGCGTTTCACTGGGCAAAATTTCACTTCACCACTCAAAAATTAACGGTAGAACATCTCATGGACCACTACTTACATTACCCCAGTATTCTGTTGCAGCATGTCGACTCGACTGACATTGACGACCAACGTTTTCTTACGGAAATACGTCCACTCATGGTTCAAGTAAAAAAATGCTCCAGCAGAGGTGCTATGAACAAGGCAGGTTATTCCTTGGACGTCTCACGGTGGAACGAAGCGCGTGTACAAGTCACGCTGCATTTGCTGCGAACACGCCTCGGCGTTGACAACGACTTTCAACGCATATTGCGCGCCTCTGGCACGTCGTACCTGTTACATACAGACAGAGCAGGACAGAAGTCATTTTGGGGCGGTTCTGACAAGGGGGGAGAAAATATGTTAGGTCAATTGTTGATGCAGATTAGATATGAATTACTCAATCCGGTGACATTTTAAGGAACAATTTAATTGTAATTAAATGTAGTGACTTTTTTAAAAGTGAATTTGTCTTAATTGACTGTACTTGTTTGTTTTTGTTGGTTGTGTGGAGCGAACCCTGAATTCTAATTCCAGACGTTTTTGTTTATCAGTGACTTGTAACATGCGCATCTGTATAAGCATTTTGCTTTGAATGGTCAGTTGTTCTTTGAATGCGAGGTACACATATAGTTCGTACTCAACATCGACGTAATCCCAAACAGTTGAGGGTGAGTCACGATTTTCCCAATGTTTCGGGTCATAAATGTCATCATACTCTTCTACGAATAATAGATATAATTGTTCCCATGCATTATATTGTGTATGCAAATCCAGTTGTATTCGTTCGAAATCTTTGGCAGTTTCCTTCATCGGCTCTTTCAGAGATTCTTTGTCCATACCACAACATTCTAATAGTTTACGAGGCCATAACACATATTTGCGATATTTGGTGATGAACAACACAATTATTACTAAATATGTTATAACAACAAAAGCAGTCATTGTGAGGGCAATGGCCGTATATTCTGGTTCAACTTCCGATAATTTTTTGCTGTTAGTCAGATTAGTAAATCTGTCGGTGGTGTCTTTGTAATATCTGGTGTCCTCACCCAAAATATACATGGACTTTCCAAGACCAATATAGACCATACTCAACAGTGACGTTGAAAAGAACATGAATGACATAAAAAATGTCACGATAGATGCTGAATACGACCTTGAAAGACCCTTTAACGACTCCAAATTAAATGTACGTGTACCAGTTGAACGGTGTGGGTACAACCCAGCAGTAAATTTAGACTCTTCTGCATAAATATGAATGGACAGGAAAAATGATTCAATGACGGATATTATTGAAAAACATATACTCAAAATACACGATACGACATACATATTGACCTTCCATGGTGGTTGGTCTTCCGTATTACCAAGCAGTGCCCCTAATATGGCAACTACTACACCCAACATAAGCGTCGATACAATGGAAATCTGATTAAGAAGTGAAGTGTAATCAGACAGAATACTTGTAACACGGGATTCCAACTGTATAAGAATTTCTTGCAGTTTTTCCAAATGATTTGTTTGGAGACTAATTGTCTTGAATTTCCCTGCAATTTCTCGTATAAAAATTTCGCGACCCAATAAAATTGCAGTAGCCTTCTCAGCCTTTTCCGCTGCTCCACGCGCGATTTCGTCGTAGTTCGCTGATTTTTGTTCCGCTTTCCGTGCAAGCTCATCGTTTTTTGCTGCCTTCTTATCGGCTTGTCTAGCACGTTCATTGTATAATAATCCAGCAGATGTCAGAATGACGGAAATAATCGTTGAGGGGTCTAGCATGAATCATAAAATTAAGGGTCATTTAAATACATATATTATTCACATGTTTCTAGTACGGACGGCCACCGCTGGACTTCCCACCGGATGCACCGCCGCCACCGTATCCACCGTATGCACCGCCGCCACCGTATCCACCGCCGCCACCGTATGCACCGCCGCCGTATCCACCACCGCCACCGTATCCACCGCCGCCGTATCCACCGCCACCACCGTATCCACCGCCGCCACCGCCGCCGTATCCACCACCGGGGTTCCCACCGTATCCACCACTGGGGTTCCCACCGGGCTTCCCACCATAACCGTATCCACCGCCACCACCGTATCCACCACCGGAGTTCCCACCATAACCACCGACGTTGCGAGGATGGCGGCTGACGTCCTGACGACGACGGTTGAAGTCAGGACCTGACTCAGCAGTTTCGTCGGCCACCCATCTCAACATGTGCTCCAAATTATCGAACGCGTAAGGGTAGTTTTCCATTTTTCTCAGTCTGTCCGTAGACATGAACGCTATTCGACGCACAAACTCACTGTCGTTTCCCATTTGTTCTTGTTCTTGACTAATTTTGGTGGTAACCTCTACCACTAGGTCCAGGCTTACGTTGGAAGTAAAGGTCAACCTTCGTAGACTCCCATTCACGCCTGCAATCTGTCCCTCAATATACGCGATATTGGCCCTAAATGTCTCATGAATATTGTAATCTTCAATTGCAGCAGCGGATAAAGCAAGCGTTTGTGACGGCTTGCTTGTGAATGATGAATCTAACACCCGATCCAAAACCTGCTCAATTTTGAGAATTTGTGTAATACAATTGTCAATACGATTCCGTTTTACCCCCATAATGGCCTCGAGGTTCACGTTCTGACCACCCTGGTCGGCGCTCATCATATCAAGATTTATGTCGTTTTGACCAGGGTTGTATTTCTCTACAACTGTGGAAAACCATCTCCTTAGTGGCTGCGCTCTGCGTTCTTGTTCATCGATCTGTCCGAGTATCTGTTCATATTTAGTTGTTAATAATTTATATAGCGAAATCCATAGGTGTGCAGCGTGTAAGTGTTCGAGTCTGTATTTTCGAGTAATATCAGCTAATTTTCGCATGGTCACCCGAAACGTGTCACCAGAACGATGTCTAAACATGATGAAACGATTATTAGCATCACGGCGTTGAAAAATCAATTTGTTTAATTCATTGTGTTCAACGATTGCTTCTTGCACTGTCTTCCGAAGTCTATCAATGTTCTTTGGATCAAATATTTCATCTTTATCGCTCTTATCAAAGGTCCTGATTATACTACCGTAGTATAACTTGCGTCGCACATTTAAAATGTCCTTTTGGTGAATGAACTCGCGACGTGTTGTGGGCAACGTAATTTTATCCTCACCAATGACCTGACCGCCAAAAAGTTCTTGATATGTTGGTTGCCACTGTGGTTCGCTTCTTAATCGTTCATTTGACGCCCCCGATCCGAAGTGGATTCTTCCTTGTACCATCTGTTCGCGTAGCTTGTTCCTATACTGTATAATCATGTTACACTCTTTAATTTGACGTTCGATCTTGTCACAATCTCTCCAAGTTCCACCAGGAAGTTCACTGGTCACAGTGTCAATAATATGACCGGCTTTGCCACAGCGCTGGTCTTTCAAATCTTGGTACGTTTTCTTCAATTCCGGGTCGCTTTGGACTGCCAACCATTTGTAGCGACCATATCTTTCCTCAGGTTGAAGCCTCTTCACACACGCACGCGCAAATACAAAGGTCGCAATTGCGAAGAGTAGACCTTTTCCCAAAGAAACGCAATGTTCTTTGAAAATGTCCCATGCGTGACCATAGTCGTACTGCTTGATCGCGTGTACTGCGTACGCGAGTATCGCCCCACCAACTAATGTTTTTTTATGGCGCCAGAACCAATTTTCTGTGACCAATTCTTTCCCATCCTGTAATTTTTGGACAAATTCTTCTGTCAACGAGTTGCCCATATTATCTGATTCCAGATCTGATAACTCCTCTTCAGTCAACCCCTTTCCCCAGTCCCTGCCCTGGTGTTCCCCCAGCTCCCATTCATCTTCCTCTTCCTCCTCCTCCTCAACCCCCGGCTCCCAATCCGGGTCATCGTCCTCGTCGTCCTCATCCTCGTCGTCCTCATCCTCGTCGTTTCCATAACTTGGTTCAGCAGCCATAAATGAACGAGTTTTTTGTGGACTTGTTCGATATCTCAGTGCTGGATGTTGTGGACTGTTGACTAACTTCAAATATTCTCTGCCCCAATGTTCTTTGTCGCTCATCACATTTGTCGGTTTATTTTTTGATTTGAATAACGACATATATGTAGAGTGTCGTTAATATTTATAGTGCCAAACGACAAAAGCGTGTTGTTCAACAATCCAATTTTAAAATCTGATATATTGGAGTATATAGTCACGACTACTTTGGAGAAAATGGTAAGAAAAACAAAAAAACGTCAACGTGATCCTGCTCGTCCAAAACGCGCAATGACGCCGTTTTTGTATTTTGCGTGTGAGCAACGTAAAATTCTGAAAGAGTCTGAGGAGAAAATGGCACTTCCTGAACAAAGTCGCAAAATTGCTCAACTTTGGAAAGACGTGGATGACAAGTCTGCGTACATTGCAATGTCTCAGGTTGACCAATCTCGTTATCGAGAGCAGATGAGTCAATATGTCCCTCCCAAGAAGATAAAACGTCCGCGCAGTTCGTATGCATTTTTCATGCGTGATGTTCGAGCGAGTCTTGCAGAAGCCAATCCGGACAAGACTCCTCGTGAGTTAATGTCGGACATTGCCACTGCCTGGAAAGTGCTTTCCGTCAACGATCGTGGTCGTTACAACAAAATGGCAGAAGAGGACAAGCAACGTTATGTAGATGAGAAAAGCGCCGAATAAAGTATAAACATAGGAGTAACTGATATAATGTATTACAAAAAAAATTTATCCATTTATGATTCAACCTTTCCATTTGTATGGGTTTGTATAATAACGTGGTGGGTCGACCGTTTATTTGTCGAATTAGGCCATCGTTCTACTGATTCGCTTGTTTGTATCCATAGTAATCTACAATATATTCATTATCATCAATATACGACTACCATGTTGTTGGTACTGCAAGTGGTGAAGGCTGTTATTAAGAGACGCCGTGAATTTGTGCGTGAATCAGTGTTGTCCAATTCGAAAGCAAGTGCTAGCTGTGTCCTTGCGTTCTTGCAAATGATATTGGTCGTGGCGTGGACTGCGATTGTATCGGTGTTACTGGACGTGTCACCGTGGCTGTGTGTAGATTATTTCCTTGAACACCGCGCTGTGTCTTCTTTGGTGGCGTTCGGTGCTATATTAATCGTATTGCCAGCGGAAAGTATTTTTTGGGACTGGTCTATCCAAAGAGGACTCGATCATCTGGTCATTTAGATTCATACTGCAGTGTCCAGTGTTACCACTGTTTCGTCTGATGGTTCTGAATCTGAATCTTCTAACGTAAAAGCTGCGTTGTGTGGTTGTGTGTCCTCCTCATCAGTAAAGGGGTTTTTCTCTTCCTCGTCATCTGACATATGTGTCAGTTGTATTTCTTCTTCTTCGTCGTCGTCGACACCGTTGTACTGTGTTGTTCCATGCCACCATTGTTGTTTTATAAACCATGTGCAACACATAATGATTGCAGACAGTATGGCTACTGTAATGGCTACATACACCATTGCTCCCGATTCTACCCATGCATTCGTATTTGGTGTGGTTGCATTCATATTTACAATGTCTAAAACTGACTATATAGTGTTCTCTGAAAAATCCCATAATGAACCCTAGTCTGCGTCGTGGTCGTTTTGTATTGATGGGAATAATAACACTGTATGTAAATCTGGTCCTGACCAATTTGGTCTCGTATCGACAATATTGGTACACTCAATTGTATAACAATGGTACCGCATTAACACCGTTGCACGATACCTTTTTTATTGATTGGGTGCGTGGGTACAACATTCCCACTCCTTCCACACTGGCTTTGCGTGATATGGTGGACGTGTGCACGTATGTATGGGTGATTGTGACGCTCATTGCGTGGTGTCTGTGTTCACGACAGCCGATTCTTATTGCAAAGGGACTCATGGCGCAGATTATTTTAATTCCAGCATTTTCATTGGCACAACTCATGACAGTGGTACCTGACTCAACGCCGAATTGCTTAGACGTGTATGACATTCCTACGTCGGAAGATATGACGTGGATTTATTGGCGCTGGCCTATGCGCGCCTGTGGTAATATGTTGTGGTCTTCGGACATCACACAACTGGTTGTTTTTACAGCAATCGCCGTTCAAATGGTACCGCCTGGTCGTCCTAAATTGTCGAATATCGTGTGGATAGTGGGTGAGCTTTGGACATTTGTGACGATTATTTTTGCGTTTAGTTCGCGTTATCAGTATACGGTGGATGTCATTTCCACATATATTGTGGTGAAACTAGCAATGACAAATCCAACTATAGATTTTCTGGCTCGTTGGTTTTTTGTACGTCATGGTGAATATTTTGCACGTGTGCCAATGACAGAAATTCCGAGAATGACTATTTAGTGGTCCTGTTCCCTATGAAATGTCAGACCCCGTTGCCAACATGCAGCATTTAGTTGCACATTTGAAGACACTCTTGCCCCAACGTCGCGAAAAACGTCGACGCGACGACGATGATGACGACGACCGCGTCACTAGACCAAGAACTCAAGACGCTGAGGATGTAAGAACAGTCGTTGCTCATGCAGGCGGAACGTCACAAATACCCGTGCCAAATAAAACGACTTGAACGCTGACGAGATATGTAATTTCCGCACTCTTCTCTGCTTGTGAATGTACACCATTGGTATTTTTTTCTTCCATATGTTGACAATAATTGCTTGTCCCGAAGACAGATATCTTGATTTCAAACCAAATTTGTTCAGAATATTGTTTACAAAGTCAATGAATGCAAAATTTCGGAATGACATTTTGCATCCTGTAGTATATTTTGTACAACATTCCTTCAATGTCCATGGAGACCATATTTTTAGCGGTGCACACAAGTGAGACGACCACAAATGACGTTCGCGCGAACTAAATAAATGTTGAGCGTCAAAATGGCCCTGTACTAACTCTTTGACACCTTGACGCGTCCGGTCTTTGATTTGGTAGTGTTTGCTCCAATACGACCAATCTTCTGCTTGGAATCTAAATTCGCGATGAACCACTGACCATCGAAAACGTTGATTTAATTGTACATAGTCAATGATTAATCGAATACAATCCACAGGGATCATTCTGCTTACGTTGAACGATGATATATATACACTATATTATGTTCGGAATATGTGCGAATGAAAACACCAACTAAAACAAAAACACCAATTAATTTAAACAAAAACACTTTTAATTTGCTTCAAATGCCTAATTATGAAAACTACTTGTCGGATGCGTCGCTCAGCTCAGACACCGAGGAGGACGAAGAAGAAGAGGAGAGCATTTACGATGAGCGTGACGAAGAGTACTGGCGTCTTGAAGCACTCTTGACGGACCATCGGCCGCCAGTGGTCATTAGTTATATCAAAACTATTGGATATGTTTCATTATATGGCTGTGTGACCAACGTGACACCGCTCGACATTGAGTCCGTCGTACCACTTGGGTCTGCCATCTCGTGGCGCGCTTTTTGGCACGACGAACCAGAGACTGTGAGCAGTGATGTGAGGAGCGTGAGCAGTGATGTGAGGAGCGAGCTATTTTCTTACGAGGATTGGAATGCGATAGGCGAATATTGTATGCAATTATGCGAATGTTGTTTTGAACATCCAACGATGACTCAAATTCGTTCTTGTATTATTCGGATTCTGAGTCACGGGAAGTTTGTTCCTCCAACCGCCGGCAGAGCTTCTTTGAGGGGGGTGCGTCGTCGCTGAAATTGTCCTCCTCCTCCGAGTCCTCCGAGTCCTCCGAGTCCTCCGAGTCGGAAGGTAAGGTCCAATCTTCATCTGAATCTTCCGACTCTTCCTCGGGTTCTTCCAACACATGTTGCCAGTCTTCGCGTTGCCATTTATGTGTGGAAGCTTCACGCATCAATTTTTTCCAGGGCATTGGATCCAACCCTCCAAAATATACAGGGCACTTGGCTGCATCTGTCAGTTCTTCGATATTTTTTTGTTCTGTTGTGAACTCGATGAGATGTTGACCGTCACAAAAGATAGCGTCGCACGTTTTCAGACGTTTCGATACACGCTGAAAATAGACAAACCAGATATCATTCATTTTGCTCACCGTACCAGATGAAAACTCAACGGATGTACCTGTAAATATCATATTTGTCTGTTTCGTCGAGATTCGTCCTTTTATTGTTGTTGACATGGTGCATTGAGAGGACGGATATTTATATCAATATTTAGTAAATAAATAGTGGGATTTCAAGTATTTAACTTCATTATCGTCTTTCATATAATGTTTTTAACACAATGTATAGGTTATCTATTTTTACTTGCTGCCTCCATTTCCTCATCTATCTCAATGAATTTTCAAAAATTGGCGCAACATGAATTGTATTACACAGATCCTCGGACACGACTGCATAAGCGAGCGACACCCATTCAATCATCCGTGTTTTTTCGCCCGTTATTTATTGTCGCGATATTTTTATCGTTTGCAGCGAGTGTTATGGATTTTTTGGCGTTGACATGGCTGCCACCAATGACGGTGGGTGTCTTCGGTGCCGTGTCCATCATTATTAATTTGCTTGTTTCAAAAATCGTTCTCTTTGAACATCCTGATTCCAAAGAATGGATGTCCATCGGGTGTGTTATCATGGGTTGTATTCTGGCCATTTCTTCGCACATTTCTGACAATAACGCCGACACACCGCCTGAACTTCTTGAGAGATGGACATCGTGTATATACATTGTGGCGAACTGGACCATCTTACAATTATGCGCGGTGACTCTCGAACATGCAACATTACCGAAAGTCCTACAACGTTTTGGATTCCCTTTCATCGGTGGTGCGCTCGGTGCTCAGAACGTATGTATGGGTAAATACGTTGCCTTTGTAGTCGACAAATGGTCAACAACTGGACAGTTAACCACTCGAGTTGACGTATTAGTGGCAGTGATTCTCCTACTTGTCGCGAGCGTCATTGTACATATCGTTTGGCTGAACAAGGGTCTCGCTAAACATGATGCGTACTTTTGCATCATTGTGTACCAGTCCTCGTGGTTTCTATTCACAACATTGTCAGGAATTGTTGTGTACAATAATATGGCAACTATGTCTGGTCTTTCACAATTTATGTTTTTCTCGGGTTGTTCTCTCGCTATGTACGGAGTGTGGGAGATATCTATGATACACAAAGATTCAAACGAACGCTAATTTGACAGCATTCATATTTCTACCACAATCTGCCATCGAGCTGTTTTGCACCAATTTGTACAATTCGTGAGGGTGCATGGAGTTCGGCACGTCATCAGCCAACATAGCTCCGTCCTTCATGGCAGCAATCACTATCTCAGAACAATACCAGCGCGGTGACAGACCCAAGTAGGTATATGACATTGGAGACGGTGAAAACGGTGTCCAGTACATGAAATATCCCAAGTGGTTGAACGATTCGCCCTGACGCTCTTTGCAAAAGGTCAACATCGAATCATACTGCGATTTCGAGCATTCCATTGAACGAAAGAACCATTCTTTTCTAGAAAAACGTTTTTGTTCCAAATGGACGGAGCCAGAGTAGACAATAGAGCATGCCAGACCAGAGACTGAATCTTTACCCTCGTTATTCCCTTGTGGACAAAATAATAATTCCGCATGGATAAACGGGGCAGTATCGTCATCTGTAGTAGCTAGCGATGCCGCTACTCTGTTCAACCATGATGATTCAAGAATGTCAGAATCCGACCGGACAAAACACAACATAATTTTATGCGTACTCATGTAATTACTATAATATATTTTAATCTCTTTTATATGTTATTTTAGTCACTGTCTACCGCGGACGATTCTGCAAACTCTAATCCTGACGACGTTTTATCTGACGTTTCTGCAAACTCCATGTCGGAATCCGTCTCTGCTGACGATGATTCCGCAAATTCCATACCAGACGAGACCACAACCTTGTCTAAAGAAGATCCTTCCGAGTTCAGCTCACCTCTCTCTGACGATTGTGCAAAGTCCATGTCAGAATCTGTGTCCAAGGAGGAGGACGCCGCAAATTCCAAGGATTCGTTTTCAGATTGTTCAGCAAAATCCAACTCCTCATCTGACGACACCCAGTTGTCTGACATGTTTTGAATCATGGCCGTCAAGTCACCGGGCTTGGGTGGCAACAAATCTTCACCGTCGCTGTCCAGTGTGAATAGTCCACCAACCATGGTTGGCGGTGGTCTATCCGTTTCCAAGTGTTTAAAGCCCCATTTATTAATAAATCTTTTCACGCGGGTGGCAAGAGCAGCGTCATCAAAGGGTTGTGTAATGACCATTGACACATCTGCGTTGTCTTTCCTGCATTCGCTCAACGCTTTAGCAAACAAGAACTTAGCGCCCAGGCCCAGAACGCGGGTGGCAATGTCTTTGAGAACAAAGACCTTTCTTTCAGATATTGAACCGTCATCAGCCTTGAACGTATTTTCTTCCACTTGTATCGTACATATGGCCTTCGCATTGATGCTACGGAGAGTAGGATCACGTCGACCGACAGGTGCTACGGTGAACTCCTTGGACGGATCTTCAGGTACGTAAAAAATGCGGACATCTGGGGTGCGACTCATTCGAATAATGTCTCCCCAATTCAACCATCCTTCCGCACCGACATTTTTAATGAATGCTGTCAATTCGTTGGAAAAATCAGCAGAAACCTCTTCGGTGAGTTCTTTGACATTGTTGTCGGCCGACCATTCTGTGGATACGCCAATTTTCTCCAAAATGTCCTTGACCTCGCCAATCAAATAGGGCTTGTTATTTTTGACGAGAAGGGTTTTGTATGTGTTCTCCTCAAGCATCATTAAACCTGGAGAAGATTTCTGTTCACCAGACGCAAGTGCGGCTTGGCGTTCCTTGAAATCCCTGGCGGCCGTTTGCCATGCATCGTCATCCATGACGCCCGAGACGGCGCACCAGTCGATAAATTCTTCTTCGTTGATGGTGCCATTGCCGTCTTGGTCGTTTTCGTCAATGAGGGCGCGTCCCGCGCCTGCTTTCACTTTGGTTTTGCCGGCGAAATAGGCCTTTACCAATTCCACCTCGTCGATTTCATTATTGCCATTGATGTCATAGGTCGTAAACACGTATTCTATGAACTTCACGGCATCCTCGTCACTACGAAGGGTGTCTATCTTGGCCTGTCTCGCGGCAGCTTCGGCGTCAGCGGCTTCTTTAGCGATACGCTCGCGTTCGGCGGCGGCTTCTGCCTCTTTTTGGAGACGTTCTTGCTCAAGGCGCTCGCGTTCGGCGGTGGCTTCTGCCTCTTTTTGGAGACGTTCTTGCTCAAGGCGCTGGCGGTCTGCTTCGGCTTCTTCTTCGGCCTCGCGTTTTTCTTTCGCAAGCCTAGCTTCTTCTGCGGCAAGAACGGTGGCGGCGGCGGCGGCGGCTTCTTTGTCAAGGGTGGCTTTTTCGTACCAGCCACCTTCATTAGCCCTTTCAATGGCAGAAGCACGTGTCGATTTTCCAGAGGCAGATTTTGCATAGATTTTATCATTGGCTTTGGCTTTAAACCATTCACTTGGGCCAATATCGGCGACACCTTCTTCTTTAGTGTCATACGATTTAATAAATCCTACAAAGTTATCTGGCAATGGATACTCATGGTCAACAGCGGCGATTTCTGCCTGTCTTTGCAAGCGTTTGCGTTCGCGTTCACGTTCGGCGGCTTCTTCGGCGGCTTTGGTGTCTGCCTCTTCTTGTTCTTTTCGAATGCGCTCGAGGTCGGCTTGGCGTTCTTCTTCGACCAGGCGTTCTTCTTCCGCAATTCGTGCAAGTTCGGCCTGTCTCTCACGTTCGATGCGTTCCAATTCGAGCTGACGTTGGCGGGCTTCTTCGACTTCGCGGTCGGCCTGACGTTGTCGGTCTTGTTCTTCGCGTTGCTGGCGCAAGAGTTCGGCGGCGGCTCGGCGTTCTTCGGCTTTAAGTTTGTCAGCTTCCAATTTCGCTGCCCTTTTCATTCGTGCGGCTTGGCGTTTTTTTCGGTCTAAAATACCTTGACGCCTTGTTTGTTCTAAGACATCTTCTTCGCCGTTGGTTTTCTCATCCACGCGTCCATCAATAGGCAGGCGAAGGGTGATTTCCTTGCCTTTGTAGATGTCTGTAAGTGCGTCATGTAATCCTCGCGGATTAAGATATATGGTCGGTTCTACGAATTCAATCATATGAACATAGTCGTCGTCGTCGGTTGTTCCTGATTCACATAGTTCCATAATATAAAGGGTCATAGATTTTAATCCGAGCGTCCCGTATGTAGCGTCGCCGTTATCAGCATCGCTTTCAAGATGTTGTGGCAATTGTATAACGCGGTCTTGGAACACACGCGTGGCGAAGTTGGCGTCCGAAATAAGGCGACCAGGCTTCAGCATGCGTTGAATTCTTCCGGCGACACCTCTGCAGCGCTGTATGAATGCGGGGTCATCGCGTTCAAAACGGTATTGTCGACGTTTTGCAGAGGCCGCTTGACGTTTAATGACGCTGTCAAGTTTAATTTTATTGGACACTAAATCGCCATCTTTGTAAGAAAGTCGCACTTCGCCGGACGACAGACTGGGGCGGATATAATTGTCACCGGTCTCGCCAATTTGCGACCACGATGTACGATGACAAGATACATTCGATTGCATTTCCCAATGATATTCGTCGGGGGTTATAATTGGCTGTGTGGGTGTGATGACACCGCGGCTGTAGCGAATGGTTAGCGAAGGCTTGGGGGGCTCAGGTCGCTTTTGCTCCAAGGCTGCCTGTTCCAAGGCTGCCTGCTCCAAGAGCAATGCTTTCTCCCTGGCAATCAACTCCTCTAATTTTTCGACATTGGTACGGTGTCGATGCTTTTCGTTCACATTATGGACGAACGACTCAAGGGTTGCGGTGAATTTGATTGATATAGTGTTTCTTTTCTGTTCCTTCTGTTCCTTCTCTACAAGTCGTTCATCATCAGGCAGTGCATTCAGAATGCTTTCTTCGTTTTCAAGAGCTGTCTTTAACTTGTCCAAAAAATCTTTTTTTGCCTTAGTACGTGAGTGAGACATAGAATCCGTTTAATTATTGCCATGCGTATATATAGGGTCGTTTTTCAAAACTGAAGATGCAAACGTGTTGTCGACAACATCGTATAAATATGTACCGAGAACAAAAACGACCGAAGTGGCAACGATACTCGATCTATGTCCTGGGGACTTTTCTGTTGTGCGTCATAGGATGGTCGATGTTGCGTGACACTACACCTGTTCTGATCAAAAAGCCAGACGTTGATGATTTGAACGGTCCGCGTGGAACAATCGTGGACACCAAAAAGTTAGATGACGTGTACTGGCGTGTTAATCTGCGCCATATTAATGACATGGTGATGCAAGAATGTAAGACTACAAATTACAGTCTGTTTACGCATAAGAATCTTGAATTAGATGGCGTTCCCATGCAATCGTCGTACATATATATTTGTACGGAAGACCCTGTCGTGAACGCTCGTGTAATTATTTCTGGACAATCGGTGCAGACGGTCAAGTGTCGAGAAACATATGCCTCCAAAACAAGAGTGGTCTCACGCGAATACCCCTTTTCGCTCAAATATATTTCAGGCGTTACATTTTTGCCAGAAACAAAAGTCATCCGTACCGCTGCTCAAGCATGCTTATGGCAACACGCTATTGAAATTGTAGAATCACGTTGGACAGTATAAAAGGGTCCAACGTGATTCTACAAGATGGCAATTTCATTACCGCATCAACAAATGCAACACTACGCGAAAGTGTTACGAACGACCCCAATGATATACATGTGCCGTAATGTCATTCACCATCATTTGTTTGGCAATGGTATCGAGTTTTCTCATCGTCGCGGTCGCGTGAGGCCCGACCCACACATGCAAGAAATTATGACTGACTATTGGTTGCCGTGTTGTCGCCAAATGATAGACCAAGCGCTCGCCCTCGGTGTGACGATTATTCGCATCGTCCATTTGGAAGATGGTCTCAAGATTCCCGTTGTGATTGAACCAACGGCGTGTCGCATCAAAATGACCTATGTCCTCGGCCTACGTGAGTACGTTGTCTTGGACGAACAACAGAACGTAATTCCGGATACCCATGTCTTTGACCTATTTGGACACTCCCCCGACGTATCAGGGCAAATGACGTCAGTTGTTGCCAATCTGATGCCTGAAATCCAGTATATCAACACATTGCGCGGCACTTGCTTAGTCATGGAACAGAAACGTGCCGACCCAGTGCTGATGACCGAAGCCGTGGATACGAAAGCAGATAACGTGGAGGGTATCAATTATGATTATTATGCCGACGGCGATATGCAAGACACGAGTTCTGACAATAGATTCAGTCGCGACCGTCACAATGTCTCTGCGTTACGCAATCAACAATCCATGTATGATGCTTTCTTTGCTGGTGGTCGACCCGCCTCAGTAGGTGGTAATGTCCTCGAAAATTTGGTCAATGTACCACTCGGACAAAAAATTATCAATGTACCCATGCAAACAGGTCGTGGTGACATCATGGCACAAGTGAAGACATTTCAGGATGTTGTTTGTGGCGTGATGGGCATACCGAGGGCATTGTTGATGTCCGATACGCCACACAAGTCGGACGAAGAGGGCACACACCAAACGTTCAAAAAAACAATTTTATCATGGAAAACTTCGATGCAATCGGTCTGTGAACAAGTATACTCCATCATATACGCGGAGGATATTAAGCAACAGCTATTGAAAGCCATTGGGAACAAAAAGAGAAAAAGAACGGATATTGCGGACGTCTATGCACTTAAGAAACGCATGCAAGTGGAAATTGTTTTCCCCATTTCACCGTTCCTTTCACATGGTGATTTGTATACACACTATCAAAACGGCCTGATTACATGGGACACATACTCACAACACGCATGTGCAAATGCATCCTTGCCCTATGAACAACTGCAAGAACCAAAAGAAGAGACCGTCTTAAAAGACGAGGTAAAAGAAGAGGCCGAGGAAGGGAACGACAAAGAGTAAAAAAGATAAAAAATGAATTAATTTGATTCGTGGTACATTGCATCATATGTTGCTAAAATTTTATAATCGATATGGGACAAGTAATGTTGCGTTCCCCGACACGTCACAGCCACAAACAAGGCGCCGTGACTTGGCTTTGTAGCTGTCTGTTCTTGTTTGACCCGTAACTCAGCTATTTTGTTTCTTTGTGCATCTGCAGGCATCGTCACGAGTTTCTCTAATGTACCTGCGGATAATTCCATGCACGTAGCTGAGGAATGAGCGCCTGGACGTCTGAAATTAACTCGAAGGGTGAGGTCGGACTTTTTGAGAGCCGTGACTATTTTCTCGATCGACACGGCGGTACCGTACATTTCTGTTGTCTGATAGAGCGTGGTGCCGCTACTTTCGACTTTACGCGTTTCGTTCATTTCAAACAAATCTTTACCATTGGTTCGCAATTCTCGTAGAGCACTGGCTTGTTGCGCTACATGGTCTTTATTATAATCATTCAGCCCGACAGGCTTCACTGTTGCTTCAATAATAATGTGATGTTTGGATGTGATGGGCGTCGCATCAATAGGAGTTGGCGATGCTTCAGGTGACCGAAAGGCTAATCGAGACATAATTATTAATCTAAACAGTAATACTTTAAATACTGATTTTTATTAAAAATCTAATTTATCTAATTTCAATGGTGTCGTCGTATGCTTCTTGTCCTGTTGTTGAACTGGCTTGGCAATAGACGATAGTAATTTTCCACACCAAGCGAACAATAGAGCAAGGATGATTAGAATGACATGTTCAATGGAGCAACCCATATCTACAGAATCACGCACCACGTGGACCAGAACACCATACACAGTCGCCATACCCACCAACGAAGAAATATCTCCCCATCGAGAGCGTGTCTCCTCTGCACAACACGAAACATGCGTGGCTGTTGACCATACATCACTAAAATATAGTTCGCGAATCACAAAGACAATAATATGCCAAGAAATCATTGATAAAAAGATGGTGCGCCATTCTGAGTCGTCCTCTTTGAGGAGATGATGTAGTGTGAGGGACAAGTATAACCAAAATAGTCCAAGGACAAGGTCATGAATCAACCACATTGCAACATATTTTCTAAAATGATACAGCTTTCGATTAACAACCATGTCCGTTTTCAATTTTTCCTCTGCGCATTGAATCAGACAAATAAAATAAGGGATTAATGACATGATCCAGAGAACGGTCGTGACTGTCCATGTCATCTGGACAACAACGGTATCTTCCCAAAATGTTGCGCGAAAAGTCCAAGAAATATAACACGATATTGTGGCCGACAAGCCCGCCAAAAAACGACCAAAACATGTCCATCCTAATACACGTCTGCTATTGGTACATCCAACACATGGTAGGCAGCACCGTGTCATTTCACGCATATATTCCGGACTCTTCTGTAGTAGTTGATTTGCAAATAGGTCAACAGAGGATGCTATCGTGGCAGATATAAACGTGACTCCGAGTGACACAAACCACCATGCAACATTATGTTCATACCAAGCAATAGTGGCGCCTGCGAGACCAAACGTTGCTATGAAATAAAAGCACAAGGAAGGCCATTTGTATGCTAATGTCAGAAAAACAGAAGCTCCCAATATGTTATACATTACACAAGCATAGCATGATTTTATAGTGCTTTTTTTGAAAAGTATTTGGAGAACACTTGTGTCGCTGTTTCACTTTCATCGCTGTTCTTGGGAACATTCGTCGTAAATTTTTCATACTGGGTTTGAGTTTGACCTTGAAAGATGACATTTTTCCTCAAGCGATTTAAACGTGTCTTCTCTGCATGACATCCTGGACACAGGGCCTGTAAATTCTGAGAAACATCTTGGCCCCCGTCTTGTAACTCGATGATATGGTCAACTTCAAAATTCGGTGGGATTGGAAACACGCCACAGGCGTTACACGTGTAGTTTTGACGATACGCTACTTCCACCCGTAACGAACGACTTAGCACCCGTTTTGGAATTTTTTTACTGTAGGGTTTCAAATCCCGACAAAACCGGGACAGAGAATTCGAGACTACATAAGAGGTTTCCATGTACCACTGCAAAAATTCATACGCAGATTGACATGGCATACATTTTAGACCATTAAGCATTTTGATGTTTAATGGCTTGCCACGACTCTCAAAACCTTCGATCAGTAACTCAAATGCTTGTACATTCTTATCCATTTCCCTTTGGACATTGACGACTTCAATGTGGTGTTGAAAATCATACTTATACAAATTCATTACAAATATGGTACGATTTATTAAAGATCCGATTTATAGGTATATAAATGCCTTTTTTATTGGTACATGAATGTAACCAGGGAACCCCCTGAGATTGTGGACCCGACAATGATCAAGAGGCAAAGGGTTCAACCTGTCATCATTACACAAGATAGGAATGACCTGCAACAAAAACCAACCATTCACATCAACGTGACAGCAGGCCCAACGCCAGAACAAGAGAAACAGCGCCTTGTGCGTGAACAGACACGCAGTAATATAATGGATATTCGCTTCAAAAAAGCCATACGAATTAATGATTCAACCACTTTAATTACCTGTCTCGAATCAGGCTTAAAACCCACCACTCTCCAATGGTTACAAATTATTGGTAAAATGCATGTAACAACTGCCACAAACTGTGTGAAACTTGCCAGAACACTAGAAGCACCATGTATATCCTCTGCCATTCGAAGACAACATCGTGGACTGTTTAAAGAAGTGTTAGAGAGAGTCAGCGAAGTACCAAGGACACAGATGGAAAGTTTGATGACAGTACCCGCCTATTATTTAGGCATTTGCTTGGACAAGGGACTTGACCCAAATGTCCTGTTAAAAAACAAGCGACTACCCCTTGAGTATGCATGTTCGCATTCGCGCATTGCGCATATTGAAATTCTTCTAAAAGACGAGCGAACTACTGTGTCACAAAATGTGTGCCGTTTTATGATTCGCCAGGCAAAACAACAAAAATTCGCAGATCGAGCCATAGAACTCTGCGAAGACATTGTACCCAACATGATTCTTGAAGCGGTGGTAGCTAATGTTACCACCGCTCTCTCTTCGATGATGAAAAAACTAGAAACGAAATACGAATCCAACCCAGAATGGGACAACATCACACACATGATGATGTGTCCAATTTTGAACGACTACACCACAGATATCGTCAAAACACCCATTAATGACCACTATTATGATAGACAATCTCTATTGACATGGGTCAGAAACAAAGGAACAGACCCCATGACCAGAGAACCACTACAAGAATCTGACTTGCTGTTAAGGTCGGAATTTTTAAAAGATTATGCCAGTACATTACAATTAAAAATAAGAAAACTCGAATAATTTTTTACACTATTTAATTTTTTACACTATTTAACTCACATTATTTTGAATTAGTTTAATGCGTTGGCTTCTATCATACTTGATTCTTTTAAGAACAGTGGTGGCTGTTGACCATACAATCTCCTGGCATAGTGGTGTATATGACCCTCTACTAGTTAATGTAGGTGATACAATCACATTTACATTTGATTCCAGTCACAATGTCCGGAAGAAACCCACACAGTCATGTTCTGGATATAGTACTACCGACCGTTCCTCTTCCAGCCCATTCACCTATTTAGTAAAAGAACAAGACGCGGGTGAAAAAATGTGGTTTGCATGTGAACCACATTGCTCCAACTTGAATATGAATATGGAAGTAACGGTAGGGTTAGGGTTGAATATGAATATAGAAGTAATGGTACCAACACCTGAGCCAGATTGTGCATATCCACTCTGTCCAGCACCAGTGACCACTTTTGCCCCAACGACTACATCTGCACCGGCGACTACTACGGCAGCAGCGACGACATCTGCACCTGAGACTACTACAGCAGCAGCGACAACATCTGCACCAACTACTACAGCAGCAGCGACGACATCTGCACCGACTACCACTGCGCCAACGACTACTACGGCAGCACCTGAGACTACCACAGCACCAACTACTACGGCAGCACCTGAGACTACTACGGCAGCAGCGACGACATCTGCACCTGAGACTACTACAGCAGCAGTGACAACATCTGCACCAACTACTACAGCAGCAGCGACGACATCTGCACCGACTACCACTGCGCCAACGACTACTACGGCAGCACCTGAGACTACTACGGCAGCACCTGAGACCACTACGGCAGCACCAACTACCACAGCACCAACGACTACTACAGCACCAACTACTACGGCAGCACCTGAGACCACTACGGCAGCACCAACTACCACAGCACCAACGACTACTACAGCAGCAGCGACTACGGCAGCACCTGAGACCACTACGGCAGCACCAACTACCACAGCACCTGAGACCACTACGGCAACGACTACTACGGCAGCACCTGAGACCACTACGGCAGCACCAACTACCACAGCACCAACGACTACTACAGCAGCAGCGACTACGGCAGCACCTGAGACCACTACGGCAGCAGCAACTACTACGGCAGCACCTGAGACCACTACGGCAGCACCAACTACCACAGCACCAACGACTACTACAGCAGCAGCGACTACGGCAGCACCTGAGACCACTACGGCAGCAGCAACTACTACGGCAGCACCTGAGACCACTACGGCAGCACCAACTACCACAGCACCAACGACTACTACAGCAGCAGCGACTACGGCAGCACCTGAGACCACTACGGCAGCAGCAACTACTACGGCAGCACCTGAGACCACTACGGCAGCACCAACTACCACAGCACCAACGACTACTACAGCAGCAGCGACTACGGCAGCACCTGAGACCACTACGGCAGCAGCGACGACATCTGCACCCGAGACCACTGCACCTGAGACCACTGTACCGGCGACCACGGCACCTGAGACATTGTCAACAGTCATTATGTTTGGTCCAGGTGTTGTCAGTGCTGAAGCATGCATTGGTGATGAAATCATAATTGTGTGGAATGGAACACATGACTTGCGTGAAACTACAAGAGCAGATTGTAATTCTAATGAGACTGATAATTCACCATGGCTTACAGAATTCAAAAACACTGGTTATAATCAAACATTGATAGGAATGGGTGGTCGTTATCAAGGAGAGACACGTTATTACAAATGTTCTGCGCATTGCGGCATTGATAATGCACGTATTGAAGTCACCTGTAAGCATGAAATTGACCCTAGTCGTCGTGTGACAGTAAATATTGATGGGTCTGACTTGGAAATTCCGGCAGTCATTGTGGCCTGGTTGATTGTTGTTGCCATTGCAGTGGCATTGTCAGTGGTTTTTTGCCAACGAAAGCCAAATAAGTCAAATAAGACAAAAAATTTACATTTGTTGAGTCAAAAAGTGGAGCAATTAAATGAGCGCCTGTTAGAGAAGCCGTTAAAATGGATTCCATAATTCGTATAATATATTATATAAGAATGACCTTTGTAACCAAATGCAACCTGTATTAGTGTCTTATCTTTACTTGAAGTCACGTTCAACTCTCAAACTCGGGTAACCCTAACGGAAAATAATCATTTATATTTATTCTATGTTTCGCACATTTGTCCAATAAGTCGTGAAATTTATTAATAATTGGAAATTGTTGAACTGTCAGTTTAGTGTATTCAGAATCAAAGAGAATCAATTTATGTTTAGAGTTCGTCTTCGTCCTCCTCGTCCTCCTCGTCCTCCTCGTTAGCCTCGTCAGCCTGTGGTGCGTATGCTGCTGAAATGATAGGATTTGCCACCGCTTCAAGTTCTTTCTGTTGTGCGTCGTACTCTTCCTTTTCAGCCTCTTGATTGTCGTCTAACCACTCGAGGGACTGTTTGATGGCCTCGTCTATCGATTCGCGGTCTTCCTCAGAAATATCGAGTGGCTTATCTTCGTCGTCGAGTGTATTTTTGAGCTGATAGCAATAACTTTCGAGCGCATTGCGTCCATCAACGCGTTCCTTGGTGCGCTTGTCTTCTTCCGCAAATTCTTCGGCCTCTTGCACCATGCGTTCAATGTCTTCCTCGGAGAGACGTCCCTTTTCGGCAGTAATCGTGATTTTCTCAGACTTGCCAGAACCTTTGTCTTCCGCAGCGACCTGTAATATGCCATTGGCGTCAATTTCAAACGTGACCTCAATCTGCGGCTGACCTCTCGGCGCAGGTGGAATACCAGTGAGCTCGAATTTGCCCAACTGGTGGTTGTCTTTGGTCATGGCGCGCTCTCCCTCAAAGACCTGAATCATGACAGCAGGTTGATTATCTTGATACGTCGAAAACGTCTGCGATTTCTTGGTGGGAATGACGGAATTACGCTGAATGAGTTTGGTCATTACGCCACCAACGGTTTCAATGCCGAGCGACAGTGGCGCCACGTCCAATAAAAGAATATCTTTCGTGGTCTCACCCCCTTCGCCCGACAGAATACCACCCTGGACGGCCGCGCCATAAGCTATGGCTTCGTCGGGATTAATACCTGTATTGACTTTCTTACCATTAAAAAAATCAGTGATCATGGATCGCACCTTTGGAATGCGTGTAGAACCACCAACGAGGACAATTTCATCGACTTCTGTTTTTTTTAGTCCAGCATCGGACAAAACTTTGGCGACTGGTCCCAACGTTTTTTTGAACAGGTCTTGGTTCAGTTCTTCAAAACGTGCGCGAGTCAATGTCTCCGAAAAGTCAATGCCATCATGTAAGGCTTCAATCTCTGCACGAGCCTGTGGTTGCGTAGAGAGAGCGCGCTTGATACGCTCAGATTCGCGTCTGAGTTTTTGCATCGCTCGCTTGTTCTCTTTCAGACTGAGTTTATGTTTTTTTTTGAAAATTTTCATCATATACTTCATAATACGCTGGTCAAAATCTTCACCACCGAGATGTGTATCACCATTGGTAGCAAGCACTTCGAAGACTCCGTTATCAATGGTCAATAGCGACACGTCAAATGTACCACCACCTAAATCAAACACGAGAATATTCTTTTCACCACCCTTTTTATCAAGACCATAGGCAATGGCTGCAGCCGTAGGTTCGTTGATAATACGCTCAACATTGAGACCGGAAATAGTACCAGCGTCTTTTGTAGCCTGGCGCTGAGCATCATTAAAATAAGCAGGCACTGTGACGACAGCATTCTTAATATCTTTGTCAAGATACGACTCTGCAGTGGAGCGCATTTTCTGCAGAATCATGGAAGAGACTTCTTCCGGTGCGAATTGTTTCTTTTCACCCGCAACAGTCACCTCGACATAAGGTTTGCCCTGTTTGCTGACCAATGTAAAAGGAAACATTTTTTTATCAGCCTGAACAGATTTATCGTTAAATTTGCGACCAATCAAACGCTTCACGTCAAAGACAGTATTCTCAGGATTGATTGTGGCTTGATTCTTGGCTGCATCACCAACCAAGCGGTCATCACTCGACCATGCGACATAAGATGGTGTGATGCGATTACCTTGGTCATTGGCAATGATTTCGACTTGACCGTTTTTGAAGACACCCACGCAAGAGTAAGTTGTGCCAAGGTCGATACCAATGGTGGTACCAATCACGTCATCATCGTCTTGACCAAAGACAACTGCATAGAGTATCGATAATATGAAATAAATATACTTCATCTTTTACTTTGTTTACTTATTCTATTTTTCTATTTGAAAATGTCCTACATTAGCGAAATATTGCTTACGGGCCGGCTGCAGCAAGATTAGGAGTGGACAGCAGACTGACAACAAGGGCGTCGTATGCGCTCTGGTCCACATTGGTGTCTCGATGGGCATACAGTTTGGTACGAATGTAATTGTCACGCCAGTTTATGTCATGTCCGTTGTTAGTCTTTAACGATTGGACTTGTTGGTTCGACACTTTGTTTGCTGACTCAGATGAACACTTTGGCGTGGTGGTCAAAGACATTGAATTTCTATATTTTAAATGTTCTTATATACTTTATAATATGTGTAACATATGACTTTAAAAATATTTAAGTACTATGAATGTTTTTAAAGAGAAAACATTGAACATATTCCCACTCCTCATCCGAATAATCGAAACGAAACACAGTTTCGTATGGTTCTATTGTAGGATTGAAAATGAAGGTTTTTTTGATTTGGGGAACTTTTTGATATGTACATTCGATTTGGTTTGCAATTTGATGTCGTTTTGACACATCTGTATCCCCCAAGGAGTGATATTTGGCGTTTTTTGAAGGGGTGTCGCTAAACATGAGGGTTTGTGGGTGTACGAAGAAAGTTCTTTGGTAATCGAAAAAAGTTCTACAGACATTAGCAAGGAAACTTTGTAAGGTTTGTATTTCGAAAATAGAAAAAAAAATAAAAGTAGTAAACACGATTACGACCTCTTTTGCTCCTTTGCTCCTTTTGGGCCAAACTTTGCGGTCTCTAACAAACATTATAAAAAATGCATGTATTTAGGCAGAGTTTTATTACTAAAATGTCTGAGATTAATCTTGACGATATATTTGACGACGAGTGGGTTGCTACTACAGATGAGCACAGATTTATACAGAGACAGGCAAAAAAACCCGTCCGAGCATCTGATTATTTGTTAGAGTATTCGACTGCACCGGGGTCCATTACATTGTCCGCTGACAGAATGTTAGAACTGTTGGAGTCTGAGATATTATACAAAGATGTCGGCACACTGATGCAAGTATGTAGAATAATTCTTGAACAAAAGTCGAACGCGCAGCAACCAGTGTGGACTTACTTGAAACCCTATCATTTAGAATGTCTGACCTATCAAATAGCGTCGGCGATTCAAGTGGGTACCATTACAAAAGATAAATACGTACAGTGTGTGATTGAGTGTTACAAAATGGTCATCACCTCTTCTAAAAGACACACAACTACACGTGCACAGGCTGCGCAAGTGTCTGTCTATACACAATGGGTCGCCAAGGCAGGCGAAGGTATGGTGAACAATCTTGCTATCGTGTATTATTTTTTAAAAGACGAATGTGAAATCCCTAGGTTACCACCCTTCTGTAAATTAAGTTGAAAAAACTTCAGCAAAATCTTGACAACATCTCCAAAAGTTGGCGCTCTGCGGCAATTAAAAATCGCAGGAAAATCGCAGGAAAATCGCAGGAAAATCGCAGGAAAATCGAACAGAAGTTCAGTATAAAAGTTCGCATTGTCTGGGCAAAATGTCGTACTGTCAACATGACCCCAAGAAAGTGGTGAATACACCACCCGAAGTGACTCGAGTAGAATGTGAGAAAACAGGTACTATTTATTACGAACATGTCACAACGAAACAGACTGCATGGATAAAATCCGCAATTATTAAATAAACAAGTATTAATTTCAATAATGATGTGTTAAATGGTACCTCTTTTATTATTTTATTTTTTATTGGGGTTTAATTTTGCTTTTCCTTCGGTTGCCATGCGTTATTGGCTAATGGAGACCGTCCAAGTAACACCTGCACAGATGGCGGCCATTTTTGGTGTTATTAGTGTCCCATGGTGTCTGAAACCGATATTTGGTTTTGTTTCTGACTCATATCCAATCTTTGGATATCGGCGCAAACCCTACATGATTTTGTCTGCGTATGTGGCCTGTTTCATGTGGATTATACTACCCTTTTGTCCTCATGACGAATTTTTGTTGACATTTGTGCTGACCATGTCGTCCGCAGGCATGTGTTTCGCCGACGTAATGGCCGATTCGTTGTTGGTCACAGCAGCAAAAATGGAATCGGATGCAAACAAGGGTACCATACAATCTTGGTCATGGGGAATGCGTTTTTCAGGCGGGTTATTAGCAGCAGCAACAGGCGCTATTGCGTATGAAAAAATGGGTTACGCACAGGTTTTTTTACTTAATTCGATGATTCCGGTCGCTGTGGCTATTTTAGCATGTTTCATTAAGGAGGATACGACATTTACACCCACGAACTGGCGCACAACTGGTCATACATTGGTCAAGGCCATTCGACAGCCTGATATTTATAAACCAGCGTTGTTTTTATTCCTCATTTGCGTGACCCCTGGATATGGAGGTGCCCTCATATTTTTTTATGAGCGTGAACTTGGCTTTACACCAACAGAATTTGGAATGTTGGATGTGATGGGTAACATTGTCTCGATTATTGGAATTATGATCTACAAACGCTATTTACGCGAAGTCTCTTTTCCTAAAATATTTAGTGTTGCACTGATGTTGTCATTTCTCCTTGAAAACACCATGTTGATCTTGGTGTTACATGTGAATCGACAAATTGGTATACCAGATTATATATTTGCCTTTATTGAACGCGTGACCATCACGTTAGTGGGACAATTCATTACAATGCCCATGGTGGTCCTCGGCGCACGTTTGTGTCCACCTGGCGTCGAGGGTTCCCTGTACGCACTTCTCATGTCAATCACAAATATAGGAGGCGTTGTGTCTGGCGAATGGGGGTCACTATTAACAAATATGTTTGGAGTGACGGGGGATAACTTTTCCAACTTGTGGAAATTAATGTTGGTTTGCCATGCGTTCGATCTAATTCCCTTTGCTGGACTAGGCCTCTTGAAAACTCAAGAATCGTCTACTTAAGTTTAAAGGAAAAAAATACATGCCTCCAAAAAGAAAGCGTATCGAGAAGAAAGAACATCCAGTAGTAGAACACTGGTTAAACTTATCTTTGGTCGCAAAATCTATCGCCGCCAGCACAAAACAACAACAGCAGTACATAGCTTTGTTGCTTCAAATTTCAGTATTAACACAGCATGACACCACCGTACCAGATAATCCATGGACAGGTGAACATATTGATTTTGAAGATATTCGTAACTATATTTTGTCGTGGTTGGACGATTTTGATGAAACTATTAAAACAACAACGAAAAGACGCGATAACGCTTTACAGGCGATAAGAAATGTTGAGCCACAGAACGATGAAAACTTAAAAGCTGCTGCTGCCGAATTGACGGAAGCAGAGATTAATATTAATCATTTGGACGCATTTACGAACCGTTGGAAACGCATTGTCCGTTACAAAAAGGGTAAGACAACCTTGAGAGAACATACTGACACCTGGTTAACGCGTTGGTTACGCGAATGGGAGTTGACCAATGCTAAAAAGTCAAAATACGTGAAGCAATATCAAGAATTAGTACTATCTGTGTCTAGAGACTCGGTGAGTCCAGTATTAATGGTGCCGGGTAGATAACTACCGAAACAATTACGCGTGTGCTTTGAGTACGCGTGTGCTTTGAGTATCGTTGCAATGTTGTGTGGTCACATTGTTTTTAATTTAATTCAAATTAAAATGTTTGGAAAAAATGTTTTGTTGGTAATGCTTGAAGTTTAATTTAATTCAAATTAAAATGTTTGGAAAAAATGTTTTGTTGGTGATGCTTGAAGTTTAATTTAATTCAAATTAAAATGTTTGGAAAAAATGTTTTGTTGGTGATGCTTGAAGTTTAATTTAATTCAAATTAAAATGTTTGGAAAAAATGTTTGAAGTTTAATTTAATTCAAATTAAAATGTTTAGACATTTGACCATGGACTCAAAGGTACTTGACTGTGCCATTTCCAACGATTGCGAATGTTTCCAAGAATTATACAACGCATGGACTCCACAGAAACACGGCCTAAAACAAACACAGATGGATACAGGGTGTATAGTGCTTGCCGCTGCCTCTGGAAAACTCAAAACCGTGAAATTTCTATTAGAACATGGAGTGGACCCAAATTCTAAAATGATGCCAGCGTCAATCCTTATAATTGGGATTAGACCTTGGACACGCCTCGGAGTCTTGATGGCCAAAATTGATCGTGATATGTCGCAGTTTACGCGCGGCTGGGCACCAGCATTGACTCCTGCATGTTTGGCTGCCTTTTATGACCATTCTGATGTTTTAGGTTGTCTCTTTACAGGCGGTGCCGATCCTGAATATGACCCATATATTAAAATTGGAGAGAAATTTGATTCAGCGCCATCTTGGAATCCCGTTCTTTGTGCCATTTATGGTAAAAATATAGAGTTGTCTAATATGTTGATGGATATGGGTTTTGATGTTCCTGCAACCGCAAGGTCTGATTATTGGTATGAAAAAATGAAAAATCGTAGGGCTTTATCTATGGCGAATGTCCTTCTTTATTATAAAGTACCGGAAGATTCGTTACATGTAGTTCAGACTTTTTTCTAAATTGTGAAATTTAATTCTAATTACCCACGAGTTTAATTTGAATTAAATTAAAATGTTTGGAAAAAATGTTTTGTTGGTGATGATTGAAGTTTAATTTGAATTAAATTAAAATGTTTGGAAAAAAAATGTTTTGTTGGTGATGATTGAAGTTTAATTTGAATTAAATTAAAATGTTTGGAAAAAAAATGTTTTGTTGGTGATGATTGAAGTTTAATTTAATTCAAATTAAAATGTTTAGAAAAAAAATGTTTTGTTGGTGATGATTGAAGTTTAATTTAATTCAAATTAAAATGTTTAGAAAAAAATGATTGAAGTTTAATTTGAATTAAATTAAAATGTTTAGAAAAAATGATTCCCTGGATTCATTTGTTGAGATTGTCGGTGTTCATGATTTCTCTCGTTGTATTTTTGTTCCACATTTCTTCAGTGCCTTCATAACAAACAATAGAATATAACGACCGTAGCGAATGGGAGCTCCAAAGAGACAGATCCAAACTTGGATAAACCATAAAAAACATACAATAGCAATTACATATTGTAACATCCACGCTGCGCTAGCAGACCAAACGGATATATATACTGCCCTCCACGCTGCGCTATTTTCTTTTTCTTTTCTTGGTCTGTTGTTGTCCTTTTTGTGCATAATAGAGTCCTAGCAACATGGCGTCTGCAACATCGTCACGTTTTGCTTTATCACATCGTTCAAACCACTGTTTGTTTTTGACCGGAATGTCCAACTCTGGAATTTTGGTTACCGACGCCTTTTTATTCTTGGCGTAATTTCCGGTGGAGATTTTAAAATGACAGCGCATTGACCGGGGTGAGATGAGATGTGACTTTGACCAGAAAAAACATTGAAACGCCGTTTGAATCACTTTAAACTTCGCTGTCATTTGGATTTCAATGACCACGGCGTCGGCCCGGTCGAACACGTCCTTGGACGCGGTGACAAAATCATAAACCAAGTCTGGATATTTGGTATGTTTTGCTTTGGGTTGGTCTTTCAAAAGGTCGTATCGTCCAAAACTGATAAATTGACCCTTTGTGTCATCGTAAACCGACCATCCTAAATTACGTATGCCTGGGTCAATAGCAACAATAATCATTTGTCCACTCAACCGGATATATATACGACATCAACAGAATCCGGAAACACTATAAAGGTCTCGTCTCTCCCATCATATGACAGATTGGATCAACGCAGACGAGACATATGAATGGCTCTCGGATACACATTTACCTACTTCGGACCCACCGAGTATGCTGCGATATATACGTGCGAAATGGAACGACGCATTCCAAAGACAGTTAGTAGAGAAGGACGGTGAAATGCCACAATCATTTGCACACTGGTGGGTCCATTCGCGTCTCTCAGAAGGTAGACCATTCAAATATCCAACGATAGAACATTGGAGTACTAAATCTCAAGCATGGCAAGAATCGGGGACCGGTGCAGATATCATTGCCATGTTTAAAACATGGCTCGACCTTTTGTTTATCGATATTACTTCATTTGAAGACGAAGGTCATCGCGAAGGCGTGCCTCGCTTGTACTATATCAAGGGTGAAGCCAACATATATGTGAAAAATGCCCAACAAAAGAGGGCGAGTCGACGAGAAACCGTCAAGTATATCATACAACAAGGTATTGATATTTTTCAAGAGAGGGGATTTGTGAAAGGGTTAGAATGGTGGAGCAAAGATTGTAAATTAATGAACACTTTATGAAGTTTTATTGGATTGTAGACTAATATTTATATCTAGGAGATGAAGTGCCAACATGAAGCCAGAGAGACAACCCGTGAAGAATAAAATGGTTAATAATAGAATGATGCGCATTTCGCCATGATTATTGCACATGACCATCAACGCTACGAGGAGGATATAGGCGGAAATTCCAATGGACGAGAGTAAGTTTTCGGCCATAAAAACTTCACTAAACGTACCATCAGACAAGACCAACGCCAGAATACATCCAACGGCAAAGAAACACATCACAACAAGCCAATAAATTTTAGAAATAAATGATTGTAAATCGCGCAACTTCATGAGTTCGTAGACGTTATTTGACTTCATCTTGTTACCAGCTTCTATATCTTCCATCATCGCATCGTTTTCATTGGTTCCGGATGCTGCTGCTCGACGTGACATGTGAATCAATTTAAAATACCTATATACATGAAAATATAATAGCAGATTGGATTTTTTTTTAAAAAATGATATTTGCACTGGGAATATTTGCGGCGATATGTTCGACGTCGGCGTCTGTGCCTCAACTTTGTTCCGACGCTCCCCAAACACTTCGGATTTCGTCGATATTGTTACGATGTACCGGTGGCATTTGTTGGTCCGTGTATGGCGCCCTGAATAGTGATTATCCATTGATGGCGTCGTCCACGCTTGTCGCCGTTATCGAGATTATTCTGTGTTTCCAACGCCGTAGGGCGTTGCTCCTGCTAGTGCAACGCGATAATTCGCCAGTTCCACCTCGCTCGTCAATCGTTTCTTCTCGGAAATAAGATATGTACATGTTTTCTGAAGAAGTAGGTTGTTCCTAGATAGTTCGTCCACTTTGTGCTGCGACTCATTATATAAAGTCCTCAAACTGAACAAGTGTGGTAGAAGGAATGCAATAGCCTCCTCTGCGGTAGGAACTGAGGCCCGCATTCGTTTTTCTAAATGTTTTAATTCGTCATCAAATGCTGCGGTTCGTTTTCGACCAATAATACTTGTTTCTGTCGACTTCAAACGCTGGACCGGAAGCAAATCAATGTGCTCACGCTTGCGTTTGAGTGATGGTGTTGGTGTTGGTGCCACTGTTGGCATTGGTGTGAACGTCAAACACTGGCGTTTGAGTTGAGTAGCGACCGGGCCACCATCTCGCGAGCGCTTGAACATTTTAATTGAAACAGTATACTTTATACACGATTTAGATTTCGCCGAACATATGTTGAATTTAAATTACAACTTTTAATTTAAACTAAAATGGCCAACGCTACTTTGCCAACGGACTGGCTTATTGAAGCATGTGGTGGCAAAAAAAAACAAGAAATGCCACCCGTCATGACGATAGGTGGAATAACAGCAAAAGTCACCATCTTTCCACACGGTGAGGCTGGTATGCGTGTCAAAACCTATGGTATTGTTGCGAGCAGAGGTTGTAGCACATTTAGAGTCTCTGATGCTATGCGTGGATTTATTCGTCTCTTAGTCGATTACCCTAACGTCAAATTGGCTGTCTCTGGCACGAAATTGACAATCACCGCAGAGAATTGTAGTTCAGCTCTACAGTATCATTTTCCAAATATCGAACTCACTGATGATAATTTGATACCCGACCACGCACAAGATATCCACGTTGTCGTACCTTGTGCTCAATGGCTCTCACTGTGGAAATCCATTCCTCCAAAGGGTCATGTCACGATTGTTGTCGATAAAAGCAGGCGTTCAGTGACCATGAAACACTCCAGAGGTCGTTGGGCTGGTGCTATCCAAGCGCGTGAAAAACCACTCCAATCACAGACATTTGTCGGCGATGCGTTGACTACAAAAAGAATATTTTCGTACGTGGTACCACAGTCAACATTTGCGACTGTCATTTTCATGGATTGTGGCGTGCTTCGATACACCGATGGTTGCCAAACGATTTACTTGGCACCTGTGGTACTTGTGGAGGACTGAGCAATACGACAAGACGAATCAGGAATAAATTCCGAAAAAATAGCAGCGACCACTAATAGGCATAATAAACAAAACACAACAATCATCGTGAATATAGCGGTTAGCTTTATATACTCATGGCCTTCAAACAAAGTACTGTCCAAATACGATGGTCCAATTAAAAATGGATTCCAACAAAAACGCATAAAATATTCCCTGCAGCAAATAATCGAACCAATTGTCCATAGACGACGTTGTCAGTAGTACTAACACGTAACCAAACCACCAATGGTGCAGATGATAGTCGCAACCCGGCACAGAGGAACACGAGGCCCATGACATCACAAACATGAAGACCACAAGTAAGAAAAGACGAATAAAGATCACTTTGTCTGCCATTGACGGCGTGCAACACTTTTTGGACCATTCGCCGCTCGCCAACTTGACGAACCAATATATAACAACACCCGCAATCAACGAAAAGGTGAATGCGTACACACCTTTCTGTCCGTTGGTCATTCCCTTTGTATTCAACGACGTTTGGAACAGTGGTTTATTGCGAAGCCATCCATATAAAATCATCGTACATATCATTCCGACCATCCATGCCGTATAACGGAAGAGTCCAGCCTTTGTCCTGTCGCCAATACAGGTGAATTCTTCCCACTTGTGCCATGGTAGTGCAACGATACCAAGGCCAAACCAGCTGACAGTGACCATGTCTCCCACAATTCGGACGGCAGAATGTGTTTGATTCTGCCACGCGCCAATGTCTGCATGTTTATACACGTTATATCCAATGGCATAATTGATACACAACGATGCAATGTACAATACCATTCCGCGCCACGAGATACCAATCCATGAAGTATTGCAATTGAAAAATGCGTACCGGCACAATGTTTGTGCTTTTTCACAGCGTGTCTGGATTAATTTTGGTTCGTCAACTTCTAAGGGGAGTATTTGTGACATTTATTCTAAGAACACCATTTAAATACACATAATTTCGGGTTTCAGGAACGGAGAATAATACTCCAATGGTACTAATTTTGCAAATGATTGTCCATCTAAATCCGACCATTCCGTTTCGACGTAGTATTTATCATTTTTTACGACCAAACTATTTATTTTGCAATGGCCGTGCGAATGTGTACCGTCTGACCGTGGAATAGTCACAATTGGATCTGTTTTCCATGGCACACGTAACAAAACACGTCCGTGGTCGCGACAGTCTTCAATCATGGAGTGTAACGAAGATACACGACAAAACCAAGTTCGACAATGTGTAATATAATTCGGGCGTCCTAATTCGTCGTATCGAAGCCATGCGACGTTCGGGTTGGACTTCTCGCATATACAGCACCACTCCGTACGAATGAAAGTGCTACGACCATATCTTTCTTTTATGTAAGGTTTAGAATCGACAATGGACTTTGCGTGTCTATTCAGTAGTCTTGCAACTTTCCACTGACCAAAATCGGTGTAGTAACTTAACATGAGAATCAGTTTGAGGTGCATATCGATATTTTTCATTTTACATTGTTTTGACGTAATTACGTGAGATCGATTGAACAGTGGTAGGATTTAGTTGGTAAGAACCTATAAAAGGTGCGAGTCAGTAGTAAAATGACATCAGTGCACACATATACATCAGAACAGTTAAAAGCTAGTGAGACAAAGATGCATACACGCGATATCATTAAACGTGGTCAAGAGACCATCGAATTATTGATGACTGAGAAAAATGCTCTCCGAGCGCGTGTCAAAGAATTGGAGGACGAAAATACACGTTTACGTGTTCACGACTCTCCGAGCACGTGTAAACACGGTTGCTGCAAATATTAAACGGTATGTTGTAATATATTTAAATAATCTACGAGCACGTCTTTTGTTACTCATGTTCGATATCATGATGGTCTATATAGTTATCACTAGTTCCACAGACCCGCAATAGAAGCACATGTAGCCACTGCGTTAATCGTATCTTGTTCTGGTTGACCGTCGACACTGACAAACAATTTTGATGAGTTTGGCTTTAGATCACGAACTGTCCCATTGTAGTTGTTCGAAAAGCTTTTTTTTTAAAGTTTACAGTTCGTATATGGGGCTATACGCCCTACGTGTTATATCTGTAGCGTAAATATGATCGACATTGATAGTGGTTTGTTTGACCCTACTAGACTGTGTTAATAATCTGTTGTTATGATCCTCGTTCTGTTTTTGAATTCTGTACCATTCTTGATTTTCCCTTTTCCTTTTTTTGACATTGTTCTTTTCTGTTACCTTTTTTCTTTTGACCAAACATATTTCGCATAATATTTTGAATTCTGGTCCAAATGAGCAAGGACCATCTGGAGAGCAGCATTTTGTACAGATGTAGACACATTTTGTACGCATCTCGGTGTTTGTAATTTCGCCCAAATATAAAGGTTTTAAACTGTCACAATTTTGACAAAACGCATGACCCGGCGAACCTTCTTCGGGCAAAGCGTGTCTATTGGGGTTTAATGGCGGGTCTAGTGAAAATCCACGCTGGTGTATATGTTTACAACATGGGTATTTGTCTACTTTTTCTAGTATCAGTTTGTTTTCTTTTCGCAATAATCTATTTTTTTTGCGTTCTTCTTTTAATTTTTGGTTTAGAAATTCTATTTCTTTTTTTGGATCGTTTTCCATTTGAATGCCTTTAATGTTATTTAAATAGTAGATTAGAAAAAGGAAATTGAAAATAAATAAAACATGTGATTTTATTGTAAAACGGATTCAAAAAATCATGTAAATTTTATATATATATGAGCCTTATAGCTCACAAACCAATGTCTCTACATACTTTTCTGTGCCGTTCTGTCCCGATACTATTGCATAGGCGTTCTTCTGAGTTTCTACACCGCGGTTCCATTTCTCCCAAAAATTTTGAGGGAACATTAGCTTGTGGGGCTTCATGCTACATGCTTCATTATTATTTACGCGCGGAGTTTGGAATAGAGACCAAAATGATGTTAAAAAAGGTTGGAAGGGAAGATCACTGTTATTTGCAGAATGGACCGGTCATCTTTGACGCAACATACAGGCAGTTTTTACAACAGTCAAAATGGCTACCTTCATTCATATACACGGGCAATATAAAGGGACTGGAGACGCATGTTGGCAGCCAATGGTGGACAGGAGCTACAGAAAGTGACGAGAAGATGGATGCAGGACGTGTTTTAAACGATATAGACTATGCCGCTGAAAAGGGAGATAGTTTTTTAAAATTGTATAAAGAATTTTCTATTTAATTTTATTTATGTTTTATAAATAACGCTTGGCAGATCTAGAGCTATTGGAACGCTTTGACATTGCGTGTTCGCCATTCTTTAAATACCGGACAATAGTTTAACTGATAACACAACTCGAGGGAGGTCTTTCTACCTTTTCTTCTTTTAGCCACTCTCCAAAATTTTCTCGATTTGTCATCCCTTCATGTTTTGTTATGTCGTTCTCTTTTATAAATTCATCTACATCCTCGTCGGCGGCGCCACCTGCTAGCTCTGTTTTCCCATCGTTCCACTGAAATTCCCTCATTTCCATGTTAATTGCATTGCGCGAATTTGCAATATCATTCAACGTATTTCTTCTTGTAACAAGTGTAAAAGAGTCCTGTGTATCGAAGTCTTGGTTCCTTATTAAATTCTCGTATGCATCAATTTCTTCCAATCTCTGAAAAAACTCTTCAATTTTTCGATAGATGACGGAATGGTCCTGTTCTTTCGTTCCTTTTGCGTTCTTGGTTCTGTGGGTATAAATGTATGAAATTTAGACATGGTAGACAACAGAAGTTTACTTAAATAATGTATTACTGTTGCGCTGACAACTTGTGTAATTCGTTGTAATAGTCTGTTTTATTCTTTACTCGCGTTGTGTGCATCTTTAATAAGAGTGGCACACGGCGTGGCAACCATGTCCCGTACCAGCCCCAAAAAATGGGACATACCAGAGGTATTGTGCGTGATACTTGGACACGTGCTGTGTGAAATGGCCCCTGGAACATCCTAAAAGTCGAGCACTCACCACTGACAAAGACCATTTGAATGGGTACATCCGCTTCGTTTGCTAGGCGAATGAAACCGCTGCGGACGTACCAGTTCCGGTCGTCTCCTTGTTCTGCCATAACCAACTCTGGTACGCCACCGGGGACAACGAGGACAGAATGTCCTGTGCGAAGACATTGTAGCATAATATCGTAACGAGCAGGCACACACCCCAGGACACGAATGACCCAACCCAGGACAGGAATGTAGAACAGGAGAGGTGCAACGCAGAACACTGTCTTCGAACGTGGGACGAAATGGATACCTGCGAGGGCGCCGCAACATAACAGACCGTGTGGATGAACGGCAACAACTGATGTATCTGGGATATCGAGACACGTGCATGGAAACCATTGATACCACGGTACCATAGACATAATGCGACGAAGTGGGTGTTGCGCATATATTTGACCGTGCTGCCACCACTGGAGGGATAATGAAATAATGATGGAAACGGGGAGAAAGACCACAATCCAACCAACACTGAAAAAAAAACCGATGCATAGGAGTGGTAGCAACCAAATCCAGCAAAATGTCAAGATTGCCATCAATAAAATATGAACAACTTTCATTTTTATATCTCGAGCCAACTAAATACTTACACTCCCCCTTTTCTTAAAATGCCGTTACATAGTGCACACAATTGTGTGCATACCTGTTCACTTTGAGAATATTATACTCAACTTGACGAAACCCTACCTGTCCTGAATGTTGTTGGTGCCATTTGTTTTCAATACATTGTTGATGCGTTGTTTGCAAGTATGATAATTTCTCACGCTGTGTCAGTTGTTCTTGGTCAATGATTGTACCATACATGTTTCTTTCAATGTTTATACCTGCACGCTGTATACGGTCGCGTATTTCGTCGTCTTCACCCCCCCCTCCAAAAAAATCGTTGGGATATCCGTTAATAGATAGAAAGTCACTCTTACGCATCATCAGAATACCTCCCAGATACCTATCTGTGTCGTAGTGTTTCCACGCTCTGCCAATATGTCTGACGGTTTTGGTGGGTAATTGAATAAGATATTCAGCAACAATGTCAGCACAGGGTAACAAGTCGACATCGTGAAAACAGATAATGTCTTCTTTAGACATGGTGGCGATATGAACACCTATGTTTAGAAGGGCTCCTCTGTTGAAGGGCCTGTCATCTGCCTGTTCAATAATATATATATAAGCACTAGGTATATGATGGAGCAGTGTCTGTATGAACAAAGATAACTGGAACAGACGTTCTGGTTGATGTCGAGCCCGATAGGGAACAATAAGTATTAACATATTGTCTTGTTATTGAGACTTAAATAGGTTTATTTGTTCCTGTCAGAGACCAATACCTTCCTCTGTGGAATGTTTTATAATACCGTACAAGATTAATACGGAAACGACGATTGCCCCGACTTTTGGGAGAAGCATAATACGCTCGCCGTCAAACCAAAAAATGATAATTACAATGATATTCGTCACAACGTTGATGAGATTTCCATAAAACGAGGCTTTTCCGTCTTGGTTGGCTCTCAGTAACTTGAACACACCGGCAATAAAGACCAAGAGTACAGAAACGAGTTTAACAGGGTATTTATATTCAGAAACGTAACTTCTTTTGCGAAAACCTGTAATTTTAAATTCCCAATAGGTTTTGTCCCACATTTTGACACAACCTGGCGTACAATATTGGTAACAAGTATTTTCGAATGGTTGTGTATTTTTGAGCTGGTGTTTGTAGTCTTGCAGGTCGGCCAACATGGCTCTCCAAAATTTGTTAATTGTGTCTTGTCTATCTTGCCTATCTTTGTCGTGATTAAAGCGCATGCTTTTGATCAACTCAATCACTTGTTCTTTGGGACTCTGGGGCAGTACAAAATCAAGGTCGATCAATGGATTGATCTGTTCTTCCTCGGTCATTCTCTGTGGAGTATCATGTATTTAAATACAGAGAAACTATATAAAGGAATTGACTTGACAAAATGGCAAATGCATGTTTCAGTTCTCATAATCCACCAGGCTACAAATGTTCGACCGCACCCCGAGGACAGTTTCAAATACCAATAGGAGGTCCTTTTGTCGATGTCGGTGAATTCAACCGTACTTACAAAGTTACTTATTTTAAATATGCAGCCAGACTCGCGTATACAGTGGTCTACGACGGAACTGCGGAACATCCACACAGACCATTCTGGTCCTGCACCTGTCCAGATTTTGCGTTCCAGGAGCGTGCTGACAACAGAACGGCATGTAAACACATTCAGAGTTGCATCGACAAGGAGATGGGACTGGCAAGAAATGGTTCTGGTAATTACGAACAATTTTTAGTCGAACATGTACAATAATTCACAAGATACAAAAAGTTTAATTGTAATATAAGCACAGGCAGAATGGAATTAAAATTTTAACCTATGTTTTTGTTCATTTCTGAGTAATATAAACAACAGGCGTTCTGGAGACATTGTCGCTTCTGCCAGAAGCAATGTCCTTCCGATGCTCCGTATCCTTTTTGGGTGCCTGTGCGTTCCCTGTCAGTTTAAATCCTGATAACTTGGAAAAGATGTATATTTATTCTATCTATAATGAACAAAGATGGTGAAAGGCAATCACAAAACACATCTTCGACTGCAAAAAGGGTTGTTGTGTTTTTTGTTGGGCGTGTTTGCGACGCTGTCCATTATACTCCCGTACATTTATATCACCAATGGTCAAAAGACGCCGTTTCTTCGAGACGTAGAACGTGTCGTTCGTCAAATAGAACATACTGTGGAGCCCACTGAGACTGTGGAGCCCACTGAGACTGTGGAGCCCACTGAGACTGTGGAACATCCTAAACTGACAGTCTCACAGGAAATTCGCACTGGAATGCAACAGGCATTCCAAGCATACATGCGCGATGCCTGGAAAGCCGACGAATATATGCCCGTTCAAAAACGCGGCACAAACACGTTTGGTGGCAAAGGATTAACCATTATTGATTCGCTGGACACGTTGTACCTCATGGGTCTCCACGAGGAGTTCGTTCGTGGCCGCGCTTTTGTGGCCACAGATTTTCAATTTCAGGGTCATATCAACGTCTTCGAAAATACAATCCGTGTTCTCGGAGGTCTATTGTCGGTCTATTCACTGACCAGAGATATACTATTCCTCTCAAAGGCAAAGATGGTGGGAGAGGTGTTATTGACAGCGTTTCCACAGCGTATTCCATGTGGCGTGATTGATACGAATCGTCCCGGGTATTGTGGTGCACAATCGTGGGCGGGTGGAAAATCCGTCAATGCCGAAGTGGGTACATTGGCAGTTGAATTTGTCGCGTTGTCCAAATACACGGAAGACTCGCGCTGGTCGGATAAGATTCACGCCATCAACAATTACTGGCGAGAGCATAACAATCAATTGTTACAGATGAACATTGACCCAAAGTCTGAACAGATGTCTGGTGCGGCCACGATTGGTGGTGGTATTGACTCAACATACGAATATCTCATCAAGTTACGACAGTTGACCGGCGACCCGCTGGCAGGTGAGTTGTACAAAACTTTTGAAAAAATGATTGTTGACCAGATGTTCGTCACCTATGGTGAAACAACCTTTGCGAGAGCCGCTGGTTCGGACGTTTTGGAACATTTAGGCTGCTTTTTGGGTGGTATGCTCATCATGGGCAAGCAGTACGTTACAGAGGGACTCGCAATGACCGAAACGTGCGCGAGAATGTATACCACCAACCCGTCGGGCATTGCATGTGACAAAGTTCGGATACAGCGCGACGGTAGTATTAATTGTGTCAACGACATATATTTATTGAGGCCCGAGGTTGTGGAGTCCATTTTCTACGCATGGCGCGAGACGCACGACCAAAAATGGCGTAACTATGCCCGCGACATATGGCGAGCGATTGCCAAACATTGCCAAGTAGATTCAGGCGGTTTTACGGACGTGCGCCACGTGACGTCGGACACGCCCACCAAGATGGACAAGCAGGAATCGTGGTTTTTGGCCGAAACGCTGAAATATCTGTGGCTCACTTTTCAGCCCGATTCCGTGATACCCTTAGATAAATATGTATTTAATACGGAAGCACATCCGATAGAAGTTGTCCAATAATGTGAGTAATTTTCTATACTGGATATTAATAAATCCTAATGATAATTCATATCATTATATAAATACAAATGTAAACAACCAAATGGAAAATAAATTGAGTGCCAATGAATGGATGAAAACCATACTGGATAATAACAAGAAACTCAAATGGACAACAACTCCTTTAGACAAAGAACTATTGAAACCTTTTCATTCCAAAACCAGCGCGATCAAAGTGATTGACGGTTCTCGAAACCCAACTACAAGACAATTGTTCGAACGAATTCGCCAACGTGATGATAACGTCATTCTTTTACTTCAGTTACTACCGATTAACACGAACATGTTTTTTAAAATTAATTATAACGAATATGTGTCTGACGGACGTTTCAAGTTTCATGACATGATATTAACAAGTAAGTATGGTGAAACGTTAATGAACAAACATCTCATTACGTCAACGGAAAAATTTCAGGAGTATTTGCAGTATCACATGGGTGCACAAGAGACAGAGCAGAAGCAAGTAGCACCTGCCGACGCAGAAGACGCTGAATAAACATATCCAATTTTGAGAGTGTGCTTTGATTTGGTTGCCATTTTGTTAATAAATATTCTTACTGATTATAATATGTAGAAATTAACGCCTGCTTCTCTTCCTCCGTGTATGTATTCGACTTTTGTAGATTATCAGGACCCCACAGAGGTTGTAGGTTCTTGTACCAAAAGCAAATGCGCTGAAACTAATAAGTCGAATGCCGTGCACGGAACAATATGGTCTACGTGCCAGTCCGAACGATTCTCCCAAGTCATGCCTTCGGTAAATTGTTCCTCGAGACATTCTTTCAGACCTTGATACGAGATGCCCAATAACTCGCTGCTGGAAGCGCATTTCTTGCCGAGCCCCAATATTTCTAGATTCTTAAAAAATTTCAAGACTTTGTTAAAATATTTCAAGACTTTGTTAAAAAAATTCAAGAACTTGTTAAAAAATTTCAAGACTTTGTTAAACGATTCCAATTCATTTCTGCATATTAAAACCAATCTACACATAAGTGATTTTCAAATTCCATTGTTATTATAATGCAATAACAATGGAATTTGAAGACAATTCCTTTCAATTACCAACAAACCTTTCCGGGGAGTGTTTTGAACATGTGCGTTCAGGAATATGGAAAATAGGTTTGGTTGCCGATAACCCTGACATCGAAAACAAATCGTCGGACATATTCTACATGGACGCCAAAGATCACGCCGGCCAAACGTACCGTAAATTTAGGAACAAAGTACCTGTTACACTGTATGATAATAGCCAAGTCGAAGCACATATTATTCACTGGCACGAAACGGGAAAATGGTTTTGTGTGACCTTTGATTCATTTTGGGATTTCAAGATGAGATTTAAAAGACCGTAATTACATGACCTGTAATTTCTAAAAGTTTATTGAGATTAGTGATTTGAATATTGTCTATATAAATGTTTCATATTTTTATCAGATGTTTTTATTATTATTAATATTTGTCTCTGCGTTTGCAGAGCGTCAGATATGGTCCCATCGTTGTCGTCAATCAAAATACCCTGAAAACGATATAGATGCGTGTCGTTTGGCGGCTGAAATATTTGATGGTATTGAAGTTGATGTTCACTGGCATGATGCGACTCAAAGTTTTTGGATGCATCATGACCATTGGTACCTTGCAACATCTACGCTTTCAGATTTAATAAGATTAGATTTACCTGGGGGACTATGGGTTGATATGAAAACTTCTAATTTGAATAGTCTTCCAAAATTAGTTGATTTGGTACAAAACCGCAGTAATGTTTTGTGTGAGTCTAAACGTGTATATTTCAGAGGTCCGAAGACTTTTTAATTTAATTTAAATTAACCAATGTCCAAGAACAAGAATCTCAGATAGAATTTTAATTTAATTTAAATTAAAAACTTCAAACAATGTCACAAGAATCTCTGGTAGAAATCCGATTTGGCGATATGAAACATGATGCATTGACCAACACTGTGCCAAAAGACCTCCCCAAACTACTGTGTGACGTGTGTACAAAGTGTGTATCATTTGGAGGGTCCGAAACATTCGAGGAAAGTCATTTTACTCTGTTAGATGTATGTGTATGTCAAAGTGCGTGCGTCGAATAAAAATATTCTATTTAAATTTTTTTGCTAATGCTAGTAGTGTGTTATTGTTTAAACGCAGTTGACTGTACAGTGGTAGTATGTCCTCTGGGTTATGTTCAAGTAGTTCAAATATGTTTATCATATCTCTGGCTTCGGCCGCTTCCAAATCGCGTGCCTGGAATTCCCGACGCGTAATATAAATTTTAAACGCAATTAACGACGGTAGAATGGAATCCGTACGTACACCTCGCCAGAAATCGATATGTTTTTGATAGGTCGGGGCGTCATAGGCCCGTTTCACTTTGTCGAACAGAGCGAGGTCTCTTTTGCGCGTTTTAAGATGGAGGTTTGCGATGGCAGGATGTGTTAGTGCCAAGTAGAGCATGTGTGCCGTTTGATGGTCTTGGTGTTTATAAGCTTGACGCATGACGTCCGTAAAGAATCGAAAACTGCGTAAAACATGTCGCTTGCGGACACGCTTGTCGTCTCTGGTGAGAATGATACGGATAGTGTGTAAAATCCCAGCGTCGAGTCTTTCGCGCATGTTAGGTTGGTTGAATTGCGCCGCAAGGGCTTGTGTAGAGGCCCTGCATTGTCGGACAACTGCTTCGAGTCGATTGTCGTAGTCGGAATGGAATATTGAGCACACCAGTTTGCGCGTCCAGTGCATTTGGGGATTGGACACGGTACCATTTAAATACAGATGCAGACCTTCGTCAGAGAGGGCTCTTTTTCTCATCTACTTCTGAATTTAAAGTTATATAGTCCGTTTCGTTTGTTTGGACACAGACTGGATTTATTTTGTAGACCATAAAATGTATTTAGGTGTTTTCTTTTGACATAAATGAAGGCACCAGAATTTATTATTATGTTTTTAATTTTACTGACGACGTGCTCGACGTATTATTTACATTGGTATCATAATAACGACCATGAAACATATACAATCAGCCACACCGTTCCAATGCGGCCAGTTTTACGCGCAAAGGAAGCTTCAATAGTGGTCGCCGTGCCCACGCATAATCGTATTGGTTATGTTCAGCTCACGTCCGCTGCCTTAAAAGGCACGTTTCCCGATGACGACGTCTGGGTCTTCGACGATACATCGACTGAATATTCTGAACAAGATTTGATAGAATGGTATGGCACCAAGCATGTTTTCCAGTCGAAGAAGCGTCTGAAAGCAGATGCCATGGCGCGTCATATCTTAGAATGGTTTCTGGAGAGCGAGTACGATGTTCTTGTCCTGTTAGATTCTGATTTATTGGTTTCGCCTAATTGGCTGCCCAAATTGCGAGACGGCTTGCGCGAATCGACGGGTCTATTGTCTTTGTATCGTTCTGGCGCTCCGAAACACAAATCTGTGCAATGTGGCGATGTACTGTGTCTTCAACCGTCGATGGGTAATGCTGGTACTGTGTGGCGACGCGCGTTAGTTCAAAGAATGTTGTCTGAAATGCCCGCACGTAATGGTGGTTTTGATTGGGGTTGGTCGGAATGGTGTACGAAAAATAAAGTGCCAATGGAAGCGCTTAAGAATTCTGCTGTGTTGCACATTGGTATGCATGGTTCGTGGTCACACGAGACTTCTGCTGAAAAATCTGTGGGATTCCCAATGAAGGAGTTGTCTGAAGGTATACGCAACAAGGCAGAACAGTTTTTGAAGGGCGTGAAACCGGTACTGACCCGTCCTATACTCTGGGTAATTCCCGCCTTCAAGCGCGCGTGGTCTTTAGACCTGGTATTGAAGTCTTTGTCTGTCCACGAAGCTACCAAAATATTGGTCTCTAAAGATGCCGATTCGGCCGATATTGATTCGGTCTTAAGCAAGTATTCAGTGGATGTGATTGAACACCCATGGTCTTGTTCGCGTCATCCACATCAATTCCCTGCCAAGGACGAATTACTCAACAAAAATTACAAGGGTGATACGTATGGCAATCCTCGGTCTCCATGGGCCACATGTTTGAAGCATCATTGGTGGTGGATGATGAAGCAGGCGTGGGCTCGTAAGCCGGAGCGTGTGTGTGTCCTTGAGGATGATACGGTGATACACCGCCAAGCATTTGTGTGGCTTGCAAGACAATCGGGCAATGTAAAACTGACACCGGACGAGATTGCAGTGCCATGGTGTATGTCTACAAAGGAGTGGCAGGCGATTGACCCCAAGAAATTTTGCGAACATGACGATTATAATTGGGACCAAACCATAGCGTGGATGATGAAGGAGCATGGGCCAAATGAAGCGGTGGTACCGTCTGAATCACTGTCCATGCACGTGGGTGATTGTGGTGGTTGGGATGCAGGGGGTCGTGCGGTAAAATGTACATCAGAGCAAATTGCAAATATTCGCGCCAATGTTGAACAGTGGCTTGGGAAACCAGTAGCTGTTAACACTATCAAAAAAAAGTGGTTGACGGCGCATAGCAAGCCTAATGGTGGTTGGGGACACCCGAAAGACCATGAACATTGCCTTGAGGTCGCTAGGGAGTCATTGGAAATCAAATTAAGCACGGCGAGAATATTATCTATGAGTGCAATTGGTTTCAGCACCTATCAGAAGGTGACTCTTGAGAGCAATCTCACAGGATTGTTGAAAATGAATTTATGGTGTGCGGGCATGGAGGAAATATTAGCCTACAAAGTGGACAAACTCTTCCATTTTAATAAATCGCCGACATGCAGTTCCAGAATATTCAAGAAGAACGAGGTGCCGCATATGGCGGGTCTCTTCCAAAAGGAACCATACATAACTTACCTCAAGAGTCACAATTTTTTACAAGGTCTCATGGTAGAATTTGTAGAACATTATGAAAGCGTGCTTCCTGGTATGTTATGCTACTCTCCAGAAGCATGTGCTCAAGACAAACGTTGTCCTTTTGAGGTTGAATCCGTCACTGAACTGACCATTTATGATTACTTGATTGGTAATAATGACAGAATTGGCAACTGCTTTGTTCTTCCGGGTTCCAAAGAACCTTTGAGATTAGACCAAGGTGCCAGTCATTTGCACGAACTTCAATGGGAGTACCCTTCTACAGCACTTGATTATCCAAGAGTGAAGCGTGTATACGTGCGTGATATCCTATCGGAAAACAATTTTAATGAACATATTTGTTCCGCAAAGGACACTGTGTATGGTCAACGTATTTTGGAACTATCAGATGAGGACAATATTGGAACTTTGGTAAGAGATATAACGCTGAATATTCCTAGTTTCAACCAACCCGGAACACAAGCTTACGCGTGGGTGAATGACGAGCAAGCTCAGCGTGCGTTCAATGATGTACTCACGTCGCGCGTGCGCAAACTTTCTACGTATTGGAACAGTCGTTGTTCTGGTACAGTATATGCTAATCAACCGCCTATAGAGCATACATATGAGCATAAGGATAAAATATCTATACATATTCTTACGACAGGCGATAGAGATATTCATCATCTAAAACAAAAAATACCTAACGCCCATATTTTCAGAGGTTCTGTTGGATATGATGAATCTTGTAAAAACATTTTGGTCGACATCGGTGCACAATTCAAAAAATATTATTATGGTACATTAGATTATATAGAAGAAGGAAAATTGGGACATTGGTGTAGTAATCTTCGCTTTGCTCAAGATTGTAATGGTTTGTGTGTGCTTATTGAAGATGACATTATGCTAAATGCTAAAGATGTCACAATATTGCAAGAAACACTACAACATCCATGGACCACACCAGTGTTAGCATTGGGACCAAGTGGAGATACCATCAATGTGTGGAATGGGTCGGCCACAAAACGTGTTTTCGAAATAGTTCGTGAAGGTATAAATCAACCGATGGACCTTTTTTTCAATTCCCATGGCATTTATACAAAAAGAGGTCCAATAGGGACCCTTGTTGACACTTCAAACTCTGCAAAAACTTCTATAATTCGTTCAATGTTAACCCCTATCAAATTGATAGATATAAATGAACAAATTGATTCTGCTAAACAAAAATCTGAGCCAACCATAAATACCTTGGACCTCTTCGCCGCCATCGACTACAACGCACCTGAAAACTCAGGGCCATGGAAACAGGGGTGGGACTACGACTACGACGGACGTTTCAAAGACGGTCTTACCGTACATGTTGTACCCCATTCTCACAATGACCCCGGATGGATTCAAACGTACCACACCTATTATTCGACACAAACAAGACACATTCTAGATACAGTGGTTGTTGCATTGACCGAAGATCCACGACGGACATTTATTTGGGCGGAAATATCCTATTTTTCACTGTGGTGGGACGATGCTTCACCACAACAAAAAGAACAAGCCAAGCAACTCGTCGCGGAAAAACGACTCGATTTCGTCACGGGTGGTTGGGTTATGAATGATGAGGCATCAGTTACGGCCCGTGCCACCCGTTGGCATTTACAAGAAGGGCGCGAATGGCTCCAAAAAACGTTTGGCATCACGCCACAATACTCTTGGGCTATTGACCCGTTTGGACATTCCGCGGGCCAAGCTCAAGTTCTCAAAGAGCTTGGATATAAGGGCATGCTCATTCAACGCGTGCATTATGCCGTCAAAAAGCAATTGGCACAAAAACAACAACTTGAATTCCAATGGCAAACTCCCGCCGGTGAGATATTTACACACATGATGCCCTTTTATTCGTATGATGGGCCTCATACGTGTGGTCCAGACCCATCGGTGTGCTGCCAGTTTGATTTTGCACGCATAAACGGTGGGTATAGTGGATGTCCTTGGCACAAACCAGCGGTCCCCATTACCACTGCTAATGTCGCTGAACGTTCCAAGTCGTGGCTGGACCAAGTGTACAAGAAAGCGATGCTCTACCGTGGAAAGAAGGTCCTCATTCCAATTGGTGACGATTTTCGCTATCAAACGATGGACGAAGCACACAAACAGTTTGAGAATTACCAAAAGATGTTTGATTGGATTGGTGTCCATCTCCCGTCCGTGAAAGTCTCGTTCTCCACATTGACGCGGTATTTTGATGCCGCCGTTCAAACACATGTTCCAAAGCTACAAGGTTCCTTCTTTCCTTATTCTGACCGAATGCAAGACTACTGGACTGGTTACTTTAATTCTCGCATCTTTTACAAGGGTTATGACCGTCTCCTTGAGTCGTTAATTGCTGCTGTGGAACGTATATGTCCTGATGAGGATGTACATATGCAAAAAAGAACATTGGGTCTCTTTCAACATCACGACGGTATTACGGGAACGGCCAAGTCGTTGGTTGTGCAGGATTACTACCAAACAATGCAGAAAGCTGTCTCAGAATTGGAAACTATGCTCCGTTTGAATTTTGGGAGCCATGTTATCGTCAATCCACTCGACCAAGCGACTCCGACGATGGCACCGAATGAAATCAAGTCTTGGCAGACGGCACAGCTGTGTCAAACCATTGACGAGATGGTGCCGCAGATGACAGTAGATGGTCATGGTATGATTACGGCTCTAGCTTCACAAGCTTTCCATGAAACATTGGTCTGGCGTTCTAATAAACCTGGCCATGGTGTAGCGGGTGCTTACTTGATGGCAGTCACTGGACAGGAAGACGTACTGAAACCTATTAAACATTCTGTTTGTGGCACGTCGCTGTACACTGAATTACAAACAGTATTCGAGATGGTGACACGTAGGGCTCGTGTTTATAAAGACGGTACCGTTGAAATCCTCTATGATGTGGATATTCATGCACGGAATAATGGTGAATTATGGGCGGTGTACAAGCCGGAGTGGTCTGCTGAACATTTGTGTTCGGATTTACATGGGTTAACATGGGAATGTCATGTGGAAAGAAAGGACGCTCCATTACAATCGAAGTTTTGGCCGATGCCGACGATGGCATGGTTGGCTTCGGCTTCGAAAAGGATGACTTGGACTGGTGCACAACCGACAGGTGTAGGACTACACGATGGTGCGATGGTACTGATGTTGGACAGGCGTGGCAATAAAGACGATGCGCGTGGTCTGGGACAGGGGATTACGGATTCAAGGCCGGTGATGATGCGTTTTGGAGTGGTCATGGAAACGGAGGGTTTAAAAGAAAGGGCGTCGGAGAAGGCCTTATCAATACGAAATTGGATGTTAAATCCAGAGATAGAATTAGTATAAATAATGTGAATAGGTCCGCACCGAATACATTTTTTGGATGCAAGCTTGGTCATTGATATTTCGTTGATCTTTGTAGTCACTTAGTCTAAGATTAAGATAAAAGTCAGGATTTATCATTGTGGAACAAAAAAACGGGTATAAAGTGTATGAAATACTCCGACATCTAAATGCTTTATATTTTGGGCGGTATGATTGTCTCTGCTATTCTCTTACTTGTCGGTAAGAACCGACGCGCGGGCGATCCGACTACAATGGTTGCAATCGAACACGGACATATTATTTGGGACAATGTGTCTACCCCCGAAGACTTGAAAACGCCGAACCTTCGTGCTGTAATAAATGATACAACTGATGTTCCAGTTGCTATTCCAACTGTTGAGCCTGCTATTCCAAAAATTGTTTTGAAATCACAGCCGGACAACCATAAAGCGTCAAATGCAATGATTCCTAAAATTATACATCAATATTGGAATGGTGCAAATCCACCGAAAGGATTGATGCAGCATTGTCGTGATTTACATCCAGATTGGGAATATCATTTGTGGACTCCTGAAAATGTAGGCGAAATACCAGATTTTCACAATGAAGACATATTTAATGCATTTTCTCATCAACAAGTGAATGGTCAGAGCGATATTCTACGATTTGAAGTCCTGAGAACATATGGAGGAATATATCTGGATGCAGACACGATTTGCTTTCGTTCATTGGAACCGCTACGTAAAAACGGATTTTTTGCAGGATATCACAATTTCGACAATCCTGGAATTCCATATCCAGAGAACAAAAACATAGCTTCCGCAGTGATTGGTAGCGTAAAAAATCATCCTTTGGCGGTCGAACTGGTACATGTGCTAGGAAATAATCAAAAACATGCACGGGGCCCTGTCTGGAAGAATGTTGGGCCTGGACTGTTGACCAGAGTTGTTACCGACTGTACAATGTGCAACGCGACTGGCGACATACATATTTATCCGTATTGGGCATTTGTACCTTATCATTTTAAGGAAAAATCTGTTATAACATCGTACATCAATAGACTATGGGAACTACCTCGTGTGAAGAAGTATAATTCTTATTGTATGAATTTATGGGGAACTACGTTTAATACGTGGAAATCTTTACAAAATATTATAACACTGCCAAACGTAATAGTATCAAATGCAATAGATGATAAAAAGCCGGACACAAAGCCTCCAAAATCTAACTTTTGCACGAGTTTTCCTTCTGTCTATGGCGTTAATAATATGTACGCAGAGAGTTTAGATATTTTGTTGTATATAAATAAAATATGTGCACAGGAAAATATTGAATGGACAATGGCTTATGGCACTGCTCTGGGTTGGTTTCGTGGGAAAACTTTTACACCTTACGATGACGACATGGACATTGTTATACACAAAAATGATGCTGCCAAGTTGAAAAGTATCATTTCTTTACCTTTTTGTTTTGAAAATTTTTGGGGTGGATTTAAAATTTTCAAATGTTCGAATCCACGGGCTGGAAAATACAAGTGGGGTTATCCATTTGTTGATGTGTGGGATGGCACGCATCAACAATCGCAGCGTTTACAGCTTTCAGAATGGATGTTCCCGAGTAAGACTGTGGTTTTCGCAGGTTATTTGCTGTATGCACCGAACGACATTCTTTCACACTTGAATGCAAAATATAAATCAACTGATTGGCAAACAGACTGTATGACTCTTAGTTGGAACCATCAGAAAGAGACAAACAGTAACAACAAGAAACTGCAAGTGTCTTGTTCGTCTGTTAAAAAAGAATGCTTTTCTGACAAAATGGAGTTGTATCAATATCCACCGTTGCGAACCGTGGATAATGCATCGGTTTTTTATCAGATGCTCTCTTGGTTCAACGATATCGCAAACAAAAATGGTATCAAATATTCACTTGTATATGGCACACTACTTGGTTGGAGACGCGAAGGGCATATCATCTCAAAAGATACGGATGTGGATGTTCAAATTGGGGCCAATGGAATACGTAAACTAGTTCATCTCATCGATACTGGCGTTGCAAAGGCCGCAGCCGAACACGGGGGTATAAATACAAGTGAGATTACATTATTAGTGCGAAAAACACATGATAGTCTATTTTCAGACGTACAAAGAACCAATTGCAAGGGTGAACCAGTTTCACGTATGGTGGATGTTTGTGCATTCAACGGGCCTATTGCACGTGTAATGCTTAAAGGAAAGCACATCGATATATTTTTTCGATGTTCTCATTTGACGTCAGTGTCGTCTTCATGGTATTGTAAAGGTCGTATTCATTCAGGATGTTCTTATTGTCAGTCCAGAGATAGTGTACCACTTCCCGAGGTATATCCTTGTCGTTTAGGGCCAGTTGATACTTATTGTTTTGGCCCCGATATTGTGAAACGCGACCTGAATGAAATATATAGCGATTGGATGATAATAAAATAGACAGAATGTTTTTTTCTTGGATTTATGTTACTCCTACAAATGGTATATAAATATATTTGTTGAATTAGTATTATGCGTATTTTTGCCGATGGTGTATTCGATTTCTATCACAGGGGACACAGAGAACACTTCCAACGTTTAAAAAACATTGAAGATGAAGTGGAGCTGATTGTCGGAGTCATTTCGGACGAAGATTGTTCCACTTACAAACGAAATCCCACTATGAACGAAAATCATCGTCTGAAACTCGTTTCGAAAGACAAACATGTGGACCAAGCGATGATTACGCCCTTGGTGGTGACCGAGGAGTTTTTGAAAGTCCACGAGATTGATTACGTATATCACGCGTTCGCCAATCCAGAGGACGAGGCGAAACAAAATGCCTGCTTTGCGGTTCCGCGTGCCTTGGGTATTTTCAGAACCGTGCCATATGTTCAAGGAATATCTTCCACTGAAATTTTATCCGAATGGGAACACATTTGGCAAAGAAAGGGCACTGTTGAGTCGAACAACCTCCAATTACTTAACGGGTACGAAGGTACAAGTTTTGACCCTGCAAAGGCTTGGCAACAAATCAAGGAAAAACTTAATGTTAAATCATCAGATGAAATATTGGAAGTCGGATGTGGCGCTGGTTTCTTTGCACAACATGTTGAAAATGAATATGTTGGCATTGATCCTTCTCAATCGCTGATATTGAAACATCATGCTATTTTAAACAATCCAGTGTGCACTGGATATGCTCACGATATTCCCTTTGCGGACAACTCATTTGATTACGTTGTAGTTGTTGGTATCTGCCAATACTTCAAAGACAAAGACTATACCAACTCTTCCATCGCAGAATGGGAACGGGTCGCGAGAAAGGGTATTTATGTCGGAAGCATACGTCACAAAGACCAAGAAAAGCGCACTAAACATGTATACAAAGGTATAACAAGTCATTTGGTACATTCCATCGAAGATTTTCCAACCTTCAGCTCTTGTGAGACATTTTATGACGAAGAATATTATTTCAATTGTTATAAAATAATTCAATAAAATCTTCAAATTAAGTATAAATACAATGTTCATTAAAAATAATGTGTATCGTATTCATTGGGGTCGGTCCTAGTTGTGTTGCATTGTTATGCCATTGGATTCGGCATCATCACGAATGGTTTTCTCAACAAAAAATCATTCTTGTCGAGAAAAATAAACAGTTAGGTATAGGCGACCTTTACAAATATAAAATAAGGTCTAATTCTGTTCTACCAGCGTTTAGACACATTATTCCCAAAGAAATGCAGATTGACGCGGTGATTGCACGGTTATTAGACAACGTGGGGTCTGATTTTTGTCCTTTAACACTTGTTTCAGAGATGCTTGCGTCCATAGCGAATACAATTGTACAGAAATATAATAATATACGAGTCTTGAAAAACACCATTGCTCTTTCTGTAGTTGAGAAGCAAGTCACATTAAGTTCCGGCGAAATAATAAATGGAACCCACGTGATAAGTACGATTGGTGGACATCAAATTATGCCAGACACATACAAACATTTGAAAAATACTATTCTTTCAACATCTGTGCTTGAAAGTTGCCCTGATTTTTCTGGAAAATGTGTCGCTATCATTGGCGCATCTCATAGTGCCTGGTCTGTTGTGTGGACGATGGTTTTACAATACCGTCAACCTTTCCGCGAAATAAATATGTTTTCCCGACACAAGACACGCGTTTTTTTCAGAACAACCTCGGAAGCCGACATCGAGGGTTATGATTATACCGAAGACGATATCTGTCCGGAAACACGCCAAATCCATCGTTTTGGCGGTCTTCGTGGAGATGCCAAACAAACATGGAGGAATCAAAAAAATGGAATCTACCCTCATATACACCATCATATTTCAGATGTGATACCCGATGTTTCGACATTTGACATCGTTGTAATAGCTTTCAATTACCAGCGGAGAGAAATACCAGGAGATGGTTCGTACATAAAATATGGAATGATGTCAGGTATGCAATTGGAATGTGGCGAAGCATCGTTCAAGAGTTCCAAGGACGGCATATGGTTATACAGTAACGATTTAGCAAAACAAATCACAGAAAAAATTATCTAGGTTTTTTTTTATACACCCAACCAATGACTCCCAAAACAACCAGACCGATGCCTGAAACAATTTCCACGGAATACACCCGATGTTCTACCGCCAACAACACGATGACCATCGCTGCTACTAACGAACGCACGACAGACGAGTGATACACGAAAACAGCACCTAACGACAATCCTTGTAAAACACCCACCGCGACCAGCGCAAACCCCAAACTCATGGGAATATCGATAGCTTGCTTTGACGAAAACGAACCAACAAGATAAATAGGAATGCCAAACATGTACATCTGAAAAGAGTCGGATAAAAACCAATACAATTTTTGTTTAGACTCGTCTTCCGACACTTGCGGTCGATTTTCGACTTTCATCATCTTTTCAATCCATACCGAGGCTAAAGACGAACAAATACCTTGGAAAATAATGAGGAAAATGGCGCCCGCTGAAATGTCACCATCAATGTTGGACATTTTTACCAACATGCAACCAAAGCAAACGACCATTAATGAAATGTATTGTTGTATACTGAACGATTTTTTCAGTAAAATCAGAGAGAATACGACCACCCAAATCAATTTATGTTGAATCAAGACCGAATAGATAGACGGTTCAATCATGGATGTGATTTGATATGTTAAGAAATTCACCACTGAATACAGTACAGCATTGACGACAAACCCCCATCGCACTTGAAACGGTTGCCTTCCGATGTAGCGTGTCACGCATGCACAAATAAGCAATTTTACACATTCTATCATGAGCAAGATAAACGCAACGTTGTATGTATAGTGTTCGGATGCATAACGAATCAATAAATTTGAAGCAACACAGCTTACTGTAGCTACAATGACAGCTAACATATATATTTTTTGATTCACATTATTTTATAGTTCTATTTCACAAACTTTATACTTACATCAGTATAAATAGTCCAAGCACATAATATAAATGACAGAGAAAATCAAAGATATTGCATCAAGAGCACCTCCCATCACTTCGGCGATAGAACCCGTATTAAAAATCATGGAGTCTCATATTAGAAAACCTCTAGAAGGCACCTGGTTTGACCAGTGGATTGCAACTCCCACCAAAAAATACTACATCGCAGTAAAGAGACGTGATTAATTTCTGACAAGACGAATATTTGACCACAAGAACACCAGTTGTATCTTTTTAATTTAAATTAAATTAAACTTTGTGAGCCAACTTTGTGAGATGTTTAAATTAAATTAAAACTTTGAGAGCCAACTTTGTGAGATGTTTAATTTAAATTAAATTAAAACTTTGTGAGCCAACTTTGTGAGATGTTTAATTTAAATTAAATTAAAACTTTGTGAGCCAACTTTGTGAGATGTTTAATTTAAATTAAATTAAAACTTTGTATATAGTTGTCGGTGTTCGCTATCAATATGCAACCGTTCCGGGACGTTGAGTGGGCAACGACGTGGCATGAAGAAGACCATGTTGGTCAGGTGTATAAAACTGGGTATATGACCATCTCCGACTGGAAAATACCCTTTTCGTTCACTGACTGGGCCTCTGACTTGGGTTTTGAGCCGGGAGGTCCGGAACATATTTACGAGCACTGTGCTGCTAAGTTGACGCGTCCTTATTGCAAAGAAGCGGTGGCATTGGCCGCCACCCGTTTGGACGTAGACCCAGGACACCTCTATCCCTTCGAAAAAATGGCGTCATTTTATGTGCTGCGTCTGTTGGCGAGCATTCCATACAAAAAGGTGTGGCAGGAGTGGCCAAAAGTTCCCACGACCGACGCAATGCTCAAAGATGAAATTTTTTGCCTTTGTGTCGTGGCTTTGCATCCAGAATTATACGGAAAATTGCATCCAGTGGGACGTAATAAGCGACGAGTGTGTCTGGAAGCAATAGCGTTATGGAGATTGCCTCGCTTTTCGCTGATGCAGTTTGTTCACCCCGGTGCCATGCTTCATTTTGGTGGTATTCCTGTTCATCCAGGTAGTATTGGCCATGACCTCCAATCTCATACGGACGACGAGCAATACTGGATATTTGACGACTCTAGTGTTGTGAACCGCGTCATCGGTAAGTCTGGCGCGCGCCGATGGTTTGAATTGGAGTTTGTGGGTCCGACCGCTGTAAAAGCCTTGGTACAAGAGAGAATACAACATGGTAATACCATTGACCCACTTCGACCGTTTGTAGAAAAAAATAAATATATCACGTATACGTTACCAGAGTAAAGTCAATGTCATTATTTAAAGTGATTATATATTTGTTAACAATGGGACCTAGGAGTGAACATATTTTATATCTTGTGTTTACATGTCTCTCCCTACTTGTTGTTGTGACGGTTGCCAATTATTATGTTTTGAATCATATGGATGGTCAGTTGCATGATATTTCATTTGAAATGTTACCAAATTGGTCTGGTATAACTGTGCCTGTGCCCAACTATCTTCTCCTGATACAAGTTGTTTGTATCTTGTTTGGACTGCGCCCATTCGTACAAACGACTTGTCAAATTATATTTGTTGTTTCAGTATTGCAATTTGTCCGAGCGGTCACAATTGTCTCCACCATGTTACCACTGACTGTAGTGGAGCAACATTCTGAACATTGTAAACCAACAACATATCTCAACACGTTTCTTGTTGTAGCAACAGGCAGCACATGTGGTGATTACTTATTTAGTGGACACATGGCAACCTCCGTATTATTCATGTTATTTACAGTGCAACGGACTCGTTCGGCTTGTTGTTTTCACACTTCAATTGCTTGTGCAGTGTTAATGCCAGTAGCACTAATTCTCATGCGATGGCACTACACGGACGATATCCTTATTGGATTGTTGCTGAGTACTCTTTTCTTCCTTGTGTATGATACGCATAAAGAGTCAGACAAGTGGTTTTATTTTGCAGGTCACTATCAATATGGAACAATTAAAACCGAAAGTCCAGTCTGAGTAGTGAACAAAAAGGTACTATATAGCAGAGAAAAAATATGTAAATGTCACAATCAGCTTTTATCACAGGATTTCCTCAAAACACACTGTTGGTGGGTACTGGTGACCACACCAATGGACTGGTTCTCTCCGTGGCACAGGCACACGCAAGTGGACAACCAACTCTACAGGGAAAATTCAAAATTATTGCCAATCATGATATTGCACACAATCTGTTGGCGCAACACCTTCCAAGTCACGAGTTGGAAAGTTCCGAAAATACGTTCGAAGCTGTACGAGCATCGATATTGGCAGAGGTCGGTGTTCAAGACAATGCTGACATTGTGAACAAAAACCTTTTCCATCCAGACCAGTGGTCTGCTCACTTTCAACCGTCCGAGCCACTGATGGATCTTGTCTCGGGAGCTTGGGCTACTGCTGTTGGTGGTATTGGTGCTGCTGCTCTTGGAATGGCGACTTATACTACCGCAGTGTACATCAGTAAATTATATGGTTTGAGACCTTCTCCAAATGAACCACCGGAAGTCACTGCAAGGAAGCTAGCGGAGAAGCGGGAAAGGCGAAGAAAAGAGTTAGTTGCTTGGTTGTCAAATTTGTCAACCCTTCTTCGAACAGAAAGTGATGCAGACTTGATTGAGAATAGCATCTTTGAACTGTGCGAGGGTGACTTTCAAAAAGAGTTTCGTGTCCAGAGTAATAGAAAACTTGTGCGTGAATTCATAACTTCCGAACAGCGGGAACTAGAGGCACGTGCACCAAGTGCAACTGTCAGTGATAGTTTCATCAAATTAGCTCAATGTCTGGACCCTTTAACAATAGACGATACATATGATGCTATGATATGGATGGAGGTTGGGTTCATTGATACGTCCGATGAACTCAAGAGAATGGAGGCTTCAGGCAGTCCACGCTCCCTAGACGCGGTCTTAGACAGTTACATGAATTCGAATATAAAACACATCTTGTGGTTCATGGAGAAGGACTCGACGTACGAAAACAAGGACAAGAGCCAAATATGGAATTCCCGCAATGGTAGCCAATTACGTATAGTTGCAGAATATTTGACTCTGACATGGGCTAATTTAACCCATTATCATTTAACGCCAAGTTACTTTCAAGCAAACCCGAAACCGAAATTTAGCTTCAAACAACACACAATTGCTGGTGACCCACGAGATCCTTTGGGAGAAGGATTTGTCAATAAGATAAACGAACTACTCATTAGTCAAGCTCAAATGAGTAGGCTTCAGGCAGTCCACAAACGTTTTGCCGAGGTGTACGATATTGTCAAAGCACATGGTTATGAGTGGAAACCAGACCAATATGATAGAGACCCTCGTAAAATGTAATAAAAAAAATAATATCTGAACTATTCTTTCTTCTTTTGTACACGTGCTCGTTTATGTTTACGTTCCGCTAGGTTGGATTGTTCCTCGGACTGCTTAAAATGATTGACGTCGTTGCCCATGACGCTCCAACCTGGCGAGACCTCGCGGGCAAACAATTCAACGCGAGGGATGTCTCCCAATAAGGTAGTAATCATTTCACGGACAACTTCTGGTTTCCGCGAATGTTCACGACGGGGCGTCATAACAACAGGTGTCGGCGAGTCTTCCAACAACGCCAGGAAATTCACGCGTTCGTGTGTCGTCGGGTCGTGGACAATGGATGACATGGCCGATGCACCTCTGGCAACCTCGTCTGGCAAGAGGCGTTTGTAGGATGCTATTTTTCCTTTGGTGGCTACCAGACACAATTCAGCGTTGGAACGCGTGTAGTAGCCGACGCCAAAAGCAGGTTTGGTACCATCTTTGGTAGTTTTGACCCATGTCACAAAGCAGGTTTTATATTTAAATCCCCATGCTTTGATAACCTCCAGTGCTTCCGCCAGTAAGGGCATCGTGGCCCATAGAAACAGCGCGGCATCGGGGTTGGAAATCCGTTCAATTTCTGGGCCTAATGCACATAAGTCTTTAATAGGCATCGATGGATAAATGAGAGTACCATCTTTCCGTTTGAGGGCTCCGTTCTTTACGGTTTGTTGGTACGTCCAGGGTGGGTCAGCATAAATTATATTTTGAGAATGTGTAGACAGCGTGGATAATTGTTCTTGAATCATTTTGATTGAAGAATTAGTAGACGGTGGATAAAAGTAAACTTAAGAGTTACATATTTATATTTTAATTTAAATTGTTAATTTTATGCGCGGCAATCTTTGCTCTCTTTGTACATAAAATGCACGACATAGTTGGCAACAAGAATATCGAGGAGACAGAGAACAAGACCGCTGATAGCCACTGCACTCATGTTGATATCTTCAAAGTACACGTTGTTTTTGAGGTTGAAGCTTTCGTCGATATTATCAACGCTGTTCAACCAACCGACAAGTCCAGAGAAAAGACCGATGTTGGTCAGTGAGAACAGCGTTCGGTATTGTAAGAACATCTGTCTTCCGTACATGTAGCCCCAGTGGCAGCCGACAGAATAAACGAAGAGTAATGAATTTATAACCAGTGCGGCAACGGAAATGTTAAAAAGGACTTGGAGGCTATCCGCAGCCTCTTTATCACCAACTGTCGGTTCAAATTTATAACCAGTCACAACAGTAGATTCCACGACTGGTGCATACGATTGTGCGTCAAATGGTATGCATGTCCCCTCTTGTGCCAATGCACTTTCACTACCATTGAGTTTGCACGACTGGTAGCGTGGAAAGGTGGTGGTCCGCGGTCCATCGTCGTCGGTAATATTCAACACTTTGCACTCGTTACAATCGACTGGACTAAGCGTGCCGACCGAAAGTGCTGCCAATAGGACGATGACCACATACAAAATGTTGACGTAAAAAGTGCGTGCTGCCAAATGGGAATTCTCAAAACATTGTTTTTGACTCATTTTGATTTATAAATGTCCATTTATATAGCGTATTTTCATAAACACTTTAGAGGCGTTCATCCCAATTCTCCTCGTCAATTTCGACGTCCAGAGGAATGACTACTGTCTCTAAGTCTTTAAACATAATATCGTTGTAAAATTCAACCCAGAATAGCATAGACTCACGCATTGGAACGCCGCGCATTTGCAGACATAACACATAAAATGTCCAAGACAAGAGCATAAAAGGGAGTGTGATGATAAGGAACAGAGGCTTGTAGTGTCGAAGCGTCATCACCACAATAACCACACTTAATGTCCAATAAAATGTTTCTTGTGTCAGAATGTCCGTGTCTCGTAAGATGTGCAACGACAGTCCCAAGGTCCACAGTACTAATTGTAAGATGGTTGTGTGCTCTACCAAACGAATACAAGCCATCAGTATTACGGGCATTGTTGTTATGGCGCTAAAATTTGACGGTAACCGGACATCCATATATTGCACCAGGACCCAAAACATAACACAAACCAAGTAGATATGAGCATACCAGTCCTCACCGTTTTTCATAATCACAAAACAAGCACACGAGGCTACAATCAAAATTGTGGTGGTCATCAATAGACCACATAATCCAAAAATAACTACTATATTTGTCCATTCCAACCCATCTAAGCAAAACATACCACACAGTACCAAGTGGGTACAACACCAAGTGATGGTTGACCACTTGTCATTGGTCTCTAACTTATCTTGTTGGATTAATATTTGTAATTGACACAGTGAAATGACAATAATAGCCAAGAGTGACGCCATCATGGATATGATAGACAAGTATCTGTACGGTGTTTCATACAATGTCCCCAACAAAAACCACACGTATCCTAATACCAAATATAGTACAAAAATGAAACGGTCAAACAACATTTCAGAGAGTAAACAATATTTTATACATAAGTTACACTTAATTGTTTGGGGATTTGAATTATTGTTAAGTGTTGCACAACATGAGTATTTATCAAATGAAAGATACTGTTTTTAATGACTTGACTGACCCACTGTCTTTTTTAACTAGTCACGGATTCGAAGACTCAATACCGCAACAGTGCAAACGTTTTGGCGCCTTCTATTTCTACAATAACACACGCGAATGGGTTGTCACAACACCAGTCTGCACTGTTGTCAAAGCTGACGTCAATACATTTAAAAATGCTGAACATGTTCTCGTGCTAAAGATTGATGACGATGCATGGGCAATGTCTGTCCGGGAACAACTCATCCAAGCCATCAAAATAGCACATCCGGACATGGAACAGGCTGAGTGTCCGTTCAATGACATTGTCAAACATTGTCATTTTCCAAATTTCAAACAACTAGAGATACGCTCCAACTATAAAGCAAAAAGAAGTAAAGTATTTCAGTATGTGAATATGTACAATGATGCGACAGAAATAACGGGCACATGTCACCTGACCACGGGGTCTCAAGTAACATGTTCTCTTCGTTTTATACTCTCAGAGACCAGGCATGAAGATGACCATATTGAGACAGGGTTTCGTGTCGATTTTGGCGCGGGCATCCGGGTTCATCAATTATATGGGACACCGGACGCCATTAAACGACCGTGGGATTGGTCAGGAGTTGATTTTGAGACGTTGACCATGCCAATGTACAGTTCCGTGCGCGTGAAAACGCCAGCTATGCAAGTTGCGTCTGTGGGTGTCAATTCTATGCAAGTGGTACCAAAGTCAGCGTTTAAAGAAGCCATTGCTACCTTTCATGTCTCCGCTGGAGCAACTGCCTGGGACGAAAAGATTTACACTAAGAAATCGATGGTAGTAGGCGACGACGTCGTTGTCGCAACCGTTGTACCCACGCGAAACAACCAACGCATTGAATGGTCGGCGGAATGTCTTCATACAGCTCGGAAGAAGCAGCGGACGACACCGGCGAAGGAGGACCGAGTGGCGTAGACGGACGACTTTGCGGTGGTAGCGGCGGCGGAGGTGGACGACCCGCTGGTGAGACTGGAGGAGAAAAAGGATGACGACAATAGGGGCAATTTTTCTGGTACTGGAACCAACTGTTTATACATTTGTAGTGGTATTTGTGCCCACAAGACAGTGTCACTTGTGTCCACATATCTTTGAGACACACAGAGCATTCGAATGGTTTTACAAGGAGAGGGTTGATCGTTTCTATACGTAACTTATACGCCATCTTACCCTTACAACCAATCGACTAAATAGAGTCTAAATCTAAAGTAATAATAAAATAGAATTTATGATAATAAAATAGAATTTAATTAAAATTTAATAACGTCGACCAACTCTTCCTAATCGTCTGTTGTCTTCATTATCAACATACACCCGGTAATTGCCAGCAGGTGCACCATCTCGGTGGACGTGGTAATGGGGTCTCCTATTGCCAGCTCCTGGTGGAGGATATGGGGTGGGTGCTTTGCGGTGACCTTGACGCCATGGCGTACCACCACGGCGGATTGCGGGGTTACGGGTCCGGTGGTTGTAATATTTCTCTAAAATATTTTCTGGTGAAAATATGCGGTTTATGTCCTCATTATGAGCAGCATTGTTGTAACCATAATGGTGAAATAAATAAACGTCCTCTCCATTTTTTTGGAGAGGCCAGGGTTCACGCCTATTTTTTGGGTGACAACCCAGATAGTAGGGACTGCGTCGATCTAAAAATTGTGATGCTATTGGATCGCCATCTCGTCGAGCTTTAGTTTCAAAAAATTCTTTGAGTGGCATAAAGAGTTGTTCTAAACCAGGCGGAGGCGCACTAAAGTCTTCAGCAATTGAAACACACAACATGAATAAATCAAGTCCATCATTTCCAAATTTTCGATTCCTGAAATTTGTGTAAATGCCATTGCCATTATCTCTACCACGGTTATGGCCATCGAATACACCACGACCCATGCCCATATCCATGACATAGAACTGAAGCGTCCCATCAGGCAGCGCCTTATACATGACGTTTCCTCCATGCAAGTCCCTATGAGAAAACTTGTGTTCTGATGATCTGGAACTGTTATTGACCCATTGCAACAAAGTTGCAACTTGATGAATAGCTTGACTAACCAGTGGAACTTTCTCGTTGTCTGTAGGCTGTCTCGCAAGTAAATGATCAAGGTCACCATCTAAGCATTCCATTATGCCTACCACACAGTCTTCTATATGATAAGGGAGTCTTTCCTTATGCTCGACCTGTTTCAGCAGAGCCAAACGAATGCGTTGACCAGGAGGCATATAATGGATTGAATGTATTTGGCCCACAGAAGCACAGTAAGGCGGCACATCTCCTGCTTTGCGTTTGCCATCTAAAAAACAATGAAACCAGTATTGCATTGCCAATTCCGTTTGCGAGTTCTTATTTGCATCGTCTCCACGGTCAAACATGAATTTGACCGCTACTGGGTGGTTATGTTGGTCAACTCCTCTCAGAACCGCGCCATACGAACCACTGGCAATTAATTTAATTAGTTTAATCTGATTGCCATCAACCATGATAGTGTCTCTACGTGTTACAATCATTGGGCTTAACTGTTGTGAAAACCACTTAGCACAACTAGTATCTATTGCAGTGGAACTGTTTACAAGTCCACCACCACGTGCGAGTGGAGGCTGGCCGCCACGACCACCCAGTTGTTGCTGCTTTTGTTGTTGAAGTTCTTGATACGCTTCCCAGTCAGCGCTTACATCTCGTTGCCAAGAACCAAGAGTAGAGCCACCTCGATATTGTTCTGGTGGGGTTGCACGTTTGAAGTCCTTGCGATTAGATATACCATCCGGTAACCCTGCTAATTGTTCTCGGGTCATTCGCGGTTCAGCAGGTGCGAACTTGGCATCTGAGGATGGTTGTCCAGCAACTCTTGGCGCTGTGTGTTGTTTGACCGTTGTATCTGGTTTGAGAAGAGACATTTGTTTAATTCAACATGGGTCGTATTTATAGTGACAAATCGTTGCACAACTTTTCTTCTCTCCTTGTACCATAAATCATTGTACAAATATGAATTTAACGTTTGTATGTTTTTCCTTTCATTCCACCGATGTTTAGCGGAATATTTTTTGTCCTTTTACGCGTTGGCCTTTTCCCTTCCTGCGTTGTTTTTGTTCTTGCTTTTGTCTTTTTCCGTAACTTTGGTTCAGCCAGTGCACGTGCAATTTTCTGCGCCATACCAGCATCTTTGTAGGCCTCTATTTCATGTCTTTTTTTCCTTTTCTGTATGTTTATTTTGCTGTCACTTCCTTTCCAATGTTCATTGAACTTTTCTTTTGAAAACGCGACATTTATATTCTGATGTCTCTTTAAATACTCTGCAAATACAATAGTAGGGTTCACAGAACAAAAGAGTTATAAATTTTTTGTCCTGGTAATCCAACTTATACTTGTCTTGAAATTTTACGAAAAATTTTAAACTCTTGCGAACCATCGGTTTCTAGAATTTTTTTTATTCCCGACTCTTGTAACCATGTGAGATTGGATACTTCTAGTTGTTCTTTTGAACACGGACCGCCTTTGGGAACAGGCATTGGGTCTATATAAAATCCAAGCAGTTCGAGTTTATATTTCAATGCGAGTAATATTGTCGGGAAAGGTTCCACGTCTGGCCCGTAACATGGACAAAATTCACTGAGAACAATACCTATCTCCGGAAGTTCTGAAAAGGGTAACGTTTTTGAACTACTATCCTGATAATCCCATTTGAAATATTCTGGGCCTTCGCTTTTGAAATATACGTTGTTTTTATCGACCTCTACACGGACGTCTTCCAATAGTTCTTTGACAATTCTGATGGCTTTGTATGATATGAGTGACTCGGACGTTGCACAGAATATAAGTATCGATTTTTTCTCTAAAGGGGCTTTTTTATCCAAACTTTCTTCGTCGGAAGAATCGTCGGAAGAATCGTCGGAAGAATATTCAAAGATTTCTTCGTCGGAAGAATCGGTCGTCAACGACCGGCGTATATATTGGTGGTAATTTGTCGACATTTATATTCGTATGTACCTTTAAATACTCGGCAAATATCTAGTATGTCGCAGAGCGCCGTGGGTCCAAAAAAAACCACACGACCTATTTAGCATCACATTTAGAGTGGAAATGACCACGACTATCGGATATTTACAAGCCCATGTCAAAAATACAATTGTAGGCGATACGTTCACAGGGCCAGATCAAGAGCGGAAAGTGATGCCTGACTGCATGACTCCCAAAAATGACGGACTCTTGGACACTGATATTTCCTTGGAAGAAAAAACAGAACTTGTTCTTGGGGACCCGAAATTTGGCATGTTTTCACTGTTTGCATATCACGTGACAAGCGGGAGACATAGTGTCGCTATCCAGCGGAGGAATACCGTGTTCTGCTCACATATTTTTAGTCTCATTTTAGCTCTGCCGATTCTTGTCTTTATCACACAGTGGTTGATGTTTATCGCCATCTTATCTTACCAAGTGCGGTCTTATGATGCCGGCGTCTGTCCCAATTATGCCCAGTGGGAAGGCAAACTGTTAATGGCCTCCATATCTCTCTTTTACTTTTTCAAGTCATTCTTTCTCTGGGATAATATTGTTGACCGCACTCATCGCAAGAAAATGATTCCATCTACATCCTATATTGTGATGCTCGACACGTTTCAAGAATTTGGTTTTAATCTGTTAGTTTACCTCACCAATTTGTGGTGTATTTTCGCAGAAAAAGATTTTATGAATATGTTTTTTAATACGATTGCGATGGAATTTCTAATGGAAATGGACAACGAGTTTGAGCGAGCGTACTTTAGTTATTTACCAGGTGTTGCCGGCGACATTTACGATAACATGTTTGTCACATACCGAGAAAACGTTCTCATGGTCCGCCAAAAAACACACGACTCCTGTCGTTTCCGATGTTGCAAACGTGTCACCTGTGTACCTTACAAATTGTTGATACTTATGTTTATGCTCTTACCAGTCATTTGTTTTGGTATGATATTCTTTGGTGCCATCTGTAAATAAACACTATAAATATCGATGAACGATAATAACAAGATGAATAAAACACAATTTATGATCGGCACAGTAGTTCTTACCATTACAGGGTATATATTATGGACACAAATATCCTATGCTAAAGCCAAAAACAAAGACTCGGAGAACAAAGACGATGAGAACAAAGACTCGGAGAACACGACATGAACACAATAGTACATTGTACATAAAAATCAAATCTTGACTCATGTTTAATTACAAATCTCAGCAAAATCTCGACAAATCGCAGTAAAATCTCTTCTACTTTCGAGGACACCACAGGCTCACCAGGAAAAAATTGAACGAATATATTACACATAAAATACTATTTAAATGCATAGACTCGATAGTGATAAATGTTTACGACTGGTTATTGTATTGATCTAGAAACAACGATCGCCTCTAAAATTCCTGACAAGGTTCGACCCAAAGGTGAAAAGCGCTTCGAAACACGTATTATTGAAATCGGTGCTGTACATGTTACCAAAGGACGTCAATGGGGATGCTTAGTGAATCCCTTGCCGCACGATGCTATGTTGAGTACGCCCAGCGACTTGTTTGCACTCTTGCGAGGAATGTATCAGAAACCAGACGCAACCATTGACTTTTGGTCGTCGGTGCTCGTCAAGCGAAAATCTTTGCGAGCAGACATGTTTTTGGAAAATGAACCTCCATTAGTCTGGTCTAATCGTACGACTGTTAATCGTGCGAAAGACTTTGTCCGATGGCATAATAACCCAAGTCTCGGACCATCGTTTGTGTCTGAAAGAAAAGCTCTCCAGCAATTGCTCGAGTTTACGAAAGATCAACCTACGTGGTACGCGCATAACGGTCGCTCGTTTGATTTTAAAGTACTGAAGGGTTGTGGACAACGGTGTAACCTTCAATACACTGTCAAAGAAATTGATACATTGTATGAGTTTCGAACACGTCTGCCTGGATATAAGTCCTATTCTCAACCGATTTTATACAAAGCTCTGTTCAACCAGAGTTATAATGCACACGTTGCTATTGACGACGCATTGGCACTAAAAAGGCTGTGTGCATATGCTGTGGGCTCCCAAGGAAGTCGTCCACCAACCAGTAGGACGACGCCGAGGACGACGCCGAGGACGACGCCGAGGACGACGGTCAAAGGCAAACGCACTATGCAACTGACATTTAAGAAAAGTTCCCTCGGTCCCAATGTCACAAACGGTCCAGTCGTGACAAAACTGCGAGGTGTTGGCCCGAAAACGTCCAAAGTGCTTGCATCTGAAGGCATTTATACTATAAAACAATTTAAAGTGCGGTTTGATAATGGTGGGGTACCATGGCTTCGAAAAATATTACCAAAGGGTGTCCGTTGGCGCGTGGTTGCCCATTCGGTCTCTTCGTGTATGGTCTGAAATCCGGAAGATCGACAAAAGTATAGTATTTCTTTGTGTTGACAGAGAGCAAAATGTTTGAGTTTCTCTTTGGTTTTTTTGTCGGTGTATGGGCGGGACAGGCATTACCATTGCCGAGCGTTGGCGTGTACCTACAAAGTTATTTCGCTTCAAAAGTTGAAGTTGTACAAGAGCAAGAAGAAAAGGAAGACCAGGTACCACTGTTTACGGGCAACATTTCTACACAGGTGCCCAGTGTGTGATGTTGTCATAATGTCTATAAAGTACCCACTTGGTGAAATAAATGTTTTGGATATTCGTCAGTTTTATCTGTGGCATTGCGTTTGCACAAGAATTCCCAACGACACCAAATGTACGAACTAATATACAACAATTAATTGATCAGTTTAAAACATCAGATGAGAATGAATAATTATGCTTGCCAGTCGCCAATACCACTCCAAGCATGATTTATTAAATTATGATGTTGTTCTGGAACATATTCATGCACAAATTGAATCATGTCCTGTAAGGCGGGCGTTAGATGATGGACGATGGTTCCAGCTTCTTTCAATTTTTTGTACGCAGTCTCGCAATAATCCACTGTTCGATGTTCTGGCAAGACAGGATTGTCTACATTCACCAACATTACCAGTCCTTCTGCTAACAGTTTTTTGATCACCTCCATAATACAGTTAAATTTAAATCGACACCAAGTAATATGACTATGAACTACTTATGTTACTTCACAAGTAATAGTATATAAAGTAACTGTTATTTTTTTATAAATGACTTCTGAATGTATATGTTACTTCACAAGTAATAGTATATAAAGTAACTGTTATTTTTTTATAAATGACTTCTGAATGTATATGTTACATCGCACCAATGCAAGATATTTTACAGTTGCATGGTCTCTTGAAACAACACGCGATCATTTATTCCCCCCCCTATTCCATCTATGACATCCTTAGTCCATATTTAGCTTCACATGGGCGTCAAGTAAAGATTGTCATCACTCACAGAAGTCGCGACGTCCAAATTGTGGAACGTTCGATTACACACCACGTCGTCCAAACAACAATACGAGCATTTCAAAGCCATCGCTTGGCTCCGTCGTCAACACGTGCCCGTCCGCTTGTCAACACTGTACAATCGTCAAATGCACACTCGTCAGAAGAAACACAGCAGGAATGTCCTATTTGCTTTGATAAAATCCGTGTACTCGATGGTTCGGCCTTGCCCTGTATGCATTCTTTTCATATGCGCTGCATACGTCCGTGGTTGCTGGAAAATGATTCTTGTCCTGTGTGTCGACATCCTGTCTGAAGGAAAACTACGGCAAACTCCGTCTGAAGGAAACATGCCATTGACAACAAGAAAAACACCGAATGGAAGTATACTCGAAAAGGGTGGCATTTCACTGGGTTCTTTTTAACGTGTAGGCTTACTTTGCATACTAAGGCACACACAACATAGATTTCATGGTTTGGCGCCACATGCAGGAACGTTGACACTTGTCGTCGGCTGTCTTTATATCATCGAGGTCGAGACATCCATCTTGATTGGTATCACAGTCTTCAAATAGTCGGTGATATTTGGGACCTTCAATGGCCATAATATAAGGCCTCTGCAACGAACTTTTATGGTGATGCATCGACAATGTATGTAATTGATAGACATTGAGACATTTCTGCTGTAGTACACAGTTCCACAATTCTTGGTGTGAGACTGAGCATAAGGCTTGTGCAGTCGAAAACAATAGTAGGAGTAGAAACATCTTGAATAAAAAAAAAATACCTTTATAGTCAATTTATATTTAAATCCAACGAACACTGCTATTTAAATTATAAACCGTTCACTCACGAATGTAATGAATTTTGAAGAGCAGCACGTGGTGTGGAAACAACAGGTTCAAAAATTGATTGAGAGCAATCAAGAATTACAAGAAACAGGTACCACCAATATCCTACGTCATTTTTTTTCCCAGGTGATAGCGCGTGATTTTTGTCACGAATTAGACACAACACGTCAACAAATTCAAAAAGTAGTAGCAATGGCAATTGAAAAGGCACCGTATCTACACGGTGATGTGCGTACACGTGCCACAGCCGTATTCTCAGCCTTTCAACAACTGGAAGAACAGGTATTACCGAATATACGTCTGAACGATATTCGAAACATATTGGTGTTTGAGGTGTACAAACGATGTGGAGTCACTGTAGATACGTATTTCGAACGGTATTCAAGTCCACCTGGGACTGAAGTCCAATCGCAGTCGTACCTGGATATTGCGCATGGTAAAGCAATATGTACAGCCATCTGGGCTGAAAAACTTTCTTTTATTATCAACACCGTGGCACTGTTAAAGTCCGTATTTTTCGTGTACGACATCTTTGTTGGCAATGTGTCAGTTGCGTCAGCCGACTCGTCCACTTTAAACTGGCACGGTGCCAAATGGTCAGTGGTAATCCAACAGCGAGGTCTTGGAGACCTCGTTTGGAATACATTTTTAGATGTGTGGGACTACGAACATAGCCTATATAAGTAATATTTTTATCAATTACATGTGGATACTTCTTTTAACATTTGTAGCTGTGTCAGCATTTGACCATAGTGATTGTAGCTTCAAGCATGGGGCAAGTCACGTCATGTGTAGGTACATGCACAATTTCAATAAAGTGTATGCCGCTAATGAGTTTATTATGCGAAAAGATAACGTCATGCAGAGGGCTTCGCATGAACAACAGTCGGATGACACTATTTCATTTAGTTTGACAGTGGTGTCTGATAGAAAGTTTGAGAAGAATCATTACTTACAAAGCCGCCCTGTGACACATCACGAAAAGAAAAAACTACTCCACATGTACCACTTGCCAGAATCATTGGACTTGCGCGATAAAATGCAACCAGTGAAAGACCAGGGTCAGTGTGGTTCATGTTACACCTTTTCAGCTGTGTCGGTTCTAGAATATCACACTGGTGTCTCGATTTCCGAACAAAAGATTATGGATTGTTCGAGTTCTGAGAACGGTCCATCCTATGGATGTAATGGTGGTTGGCCGGAAACAATTTTTGAATACGCCAAAGATTCTCCAGTGATACTTGAAAAAGACCAACCGTACTTGGAAAAAAATATGCCGTGTAATCAGACATGTACAGGCTCTGTCATGCAAGTGAAGAGATATGGGGCAATAGACCACGACAAAGACGAACACGCGGAGACGCGAATTCCTTACATTTTGAATACGCATGGACCTGTTTCAGTTGGTATCGACGTGGGTACCACAGAGCTTCTTATGTCGTATGAAGATGGTATTTTCCCAGGAATTGCGTGTGGTTCCGAAGTAGACCACGCCGTGACCATTGTAGGATACACACCTGAGTATTGGATTGTGCGTAATTCCTGGTCACAAGATTGGGGCGATGCTGGATATTTTTATTTAGAAAGAGGTGTCAATGCATGCGGTGTTGCAAGCTACATTTCGTACATTACAACATAATCTATAATTCTAAAATTGTTTTTGCTATTTTTACCAGTGCATGGGTGGACATATTACGCCATGCTTCGGATTCATCTAATACTTGTTCAACGTGTATTTTATCGATCGATGCTGCAAGTTGTGACATGACACCTATAAGATTATGAAAATCTTGCAGGAGCGGATTCATTTGACTTGACTTTAAAAAATGATTGGCAGACTCTAAACTTTGCTTGGCATCAGACACCATCGAACCTAAACTACTATGATTTTCTTCTAACGACGACACGATATTCACAGTATATACGCCCGCGGTAACAAGTGCAATGGTTATTGTGACTAAACAGAATGCAGCGATGACTGTCGATATTGTCCGAACCTGTTCTTGCCAAGTGATCGACGGCGGTTTCGATGACCACGACATTTCGTTAAGGAGACTCTGTTATATAGTATATAAATTCGAACCCTGTATTCAACAATGTTACTACCATTATTAGTTGCCACGTTGGGCCATGCAGCTTGGGACAATGTGCTCCATTGGATGATTGTGAATGAACCAGATAGTTCCGTTTTACATATGAATTGGCTTAGACTGGTGCTCATATATCTGTTTTTATTCTTTATTAAATCAGAACCACGTGAACACAAATCATGGTTCTGGTGGTTGAAGTTTTCAATGTTGGGATGGACGTTACCTGCCATAGCGTACACAACCTCCGCTATGTTGACGGGATATCGTATTATTGTTTCCTTCCAACCGTTTATTCCACTGGTCGTTGCTTGGAACATGGATCAGCAATTTGAGGGACGGCGTTTGGTCGCCTTGAACTTTGCAATGTTGGGTACGTTATCTGTTTGGTTGTGGGCACCGTGGTATCACAAGGACACGGATTTGTGGAAAATTTGGACGTCTATTCTTTGTTCCACACTACAAGTCATATCATTGTCGCACTGGTTTACGATGCTTCCCACAAAAGCTCCCTTGTCTTATATTAAGCAAGGCATTTTGGTCTCAATCATTGTACTGTTCTTTTCTATGGTCGCGTGGACGCCACAACAATTGGTGTTAAATCAGCAATTGGAGACATGGTTGATAGTGTTGTTGGCTGGTGGTATCGCTGCCGCCTGCAAAAACTGGGTCATTGCGCACTGTTCGTTACAAATGCCGGTAGATTCCGTTGCCATTTTTGAATGTCTGCATCCCATCGCGACACTGTGTTCGGACGTGTTGTTAGGCAAAGATGTCTTTGAATACGAGGATATTCTCACTGTCGGATTGTTAGCTATTGGATGGATTTTGTATCCGAAAACGAATATAAAGTCGGTCACATAAACGGTATCATGTACCAAAAACATGCTGTGTGGTGTCAATGTGTTGTGATGGGGATGTTTGTGTTGTCCGCTGCATCTATTTTGTCAATACAATCTATTACGTTGACCACCGATATCTATTGGAGTGTTGTGTTTCTATCCACGTCGGTCATTGAATTTGCCGTCGCGGAGCATGCACCAGTAGGGCACATCTCCACAGCAATGTGGATGAAAATAGGGTTCGTACAAAAGACAGTCGTGTACGCCATTATCTTGACCTGGTCTCTTTATTCGTGGGAAGAAGTATGGGTTCAGTGGATGCACATTCCGGTTGCCATCGTACTTGGTATTCTTGTTCAAAACCCACTGCCTGTACTTGTTGCAGCTACGATAACACGCATGGTCACCGTATGGGATAGTCCCTTTGTGATACTACTTGTACTGTCCTGTTTACATCTCAAAAAACCTAACATTATCAACACATCCATGGCTTCCAGAGCGCAAAAGCAAAGATTTGCCATCAAAGCGACCGCCATTTTATTAGAGACAGTGCTACTATGGTGTTTACGATGTGAACATCGGTTTCCTAATATTGTGCGGTGGAAACCATTGTGGTGTGCTGCAGTAGCAATTATGAGCGCAGTCACATGGTGCGAATACAACGTCATGGATACGATACAATCAGAAAATGCGCTAATTGTTGGGCGTGGACATGGTATGGCCGCTTCCCTGAGGGCTGCACAGGAATGTCCCATATGTTTAAAATGTCTTACCTCGTTGGATATGGAATCTTCGTATTCGGACGCCAACGTGCTTTGACAACCGACATATCGTCATGTGACGTCTCTGGTAAGTAGTTGCGGTTGAAAGCTCTCACCGCACACTCTTGAAGTGTCATCCTGTTCGACACGCCGTCACTTTGGACGATACAACTAACATCCTCGTCGGATGCCAATTCGTGAATATAGACATGGACCATTTCGAAGGGTGCCCCAGTTGCAGCGTGCTCGTCTTTGTCACCGTAACACACGACCAGTTGGCCCAGGGCTCGATTGTTGACACACACGCAGGAACCCCAGTTCTCATAGGGATGTGAAAACATGCGGACAGATTGCGTACCGAAAGGATAATTTTTACGGGCCATCTTTTGTTGCACGAACATTGCGTTTTCCATGTGTGGTTTGTGCTCTTCATTGTACAACATAATAGGTTCGTTACTACCGTCTGGACCCGCCATCTTATACTTCCCAGTGTTCCAACGGTTATAACAAACTGGTTGTGGTGTACCCGAACACGTCGACACATATCGTCGATACACCTCATAATTATCCCAATTGTGTGGAACAGAACACTGTAACACTGAGCGTTGATCCACGATTAGCGCCTCCGAATCGCCCACGTTTATGGTAATGACCCAACGACGATGTCTCCATTGGTGAAACACCATCTGGACGTACGTAGCGCCAGAACGTGTCTCTGGGGCGGCAAGTAACCTATTCATGACAACTTCACGCACATCTCGTTCAGTTGAATACGCATTGATTATGGGACCACATAGAATTTCCTCCACATCCGATGCCATCGCAGCCGCTTGAATTGCCATGTCAACACCATTCGGACCGTGACCATCACATACAACAACAGATCTCTCAGTGTGACCATACACGTCTTGTCCAGCTAGACGAAATCCTGGCGGAATAGGCAACAACCGGTAGGAATCCACGTGCTTGGGATGTTCTCTACCCTGACTCTCCATCTCGAGCGTGTATTCGGCTGGACAAGAAGACAACCGTGTCCGATGTAACACATGGCCATGGGCAGTCCCATCATCACAAACCTCCACCATATCCTCAAACATGTTCTTAGGAAATAACACCTTTTTATATACTATATTAGTACTTTCTTTTACGTTTTTTTTTACGTCGACCAAACAGTATCTCTTTTCCTTTTTCAATGTACTCTTCAGGCGTATCCGAAGTTATACATGCCGTCATAATGGGACACGACACCTTGTAGCGTCGAAATCCACGCACAAGACCCCAGAGAGTGACTTTGATATTAGGATGTGTTCCGCTCTTCTTGATGACTGCTTTCGTGATAGGCTTTGACAGACCAAAATCAATTATCCATGGGCGTCCATCGCTATCGAGCATAACGTTGCGAGCATTCATATCGTTGTGCAGGACGTTTGCTTCGTCCATGAGGCCCATGAGACCACATATGCCGTATTGGAGATGCTCTGGCAATGATTTTTCTTGGTATGTTTCGGCAGGAAGCGAGTCCATCTTTGACATGACAATATATTTTTCAACTGTAGAGACGCCCAGAACTGCAGGAGATGCGGCCACCGTCGCACATTTTTGTTGTAATTGTGCCTCTTTCAGAATGCGACTGGTCGATTTTTTGGGTCTGAACGTCTTGACAGCAACTGTGGACCGCGCAGGGACGGACACGTTCATGTCAAGAATGTTACCACTGAACTTTTTCTTGGTTATTGCCTCGAACGTTTTGCCCTCCTTGCCGTCGACGCCAAGTTGTGTTGCACTGGCAAGCAACGACGAGGTGGAAAATTCATGAATACCTATCGACATATTCGTTTGCTACTTAATAAGGAATATAAATCAGAAGTTACATATGTGTAGCATTGTCCTAAAATTTACAGTTAAAAAAAAAAGAATTTAGAACGCGGCGATATCTGGCAGAATTTAAAAAAAAAACTGCTCACTTTAATTTAATTTAAATTAAACTTGACAGTGATCACTCGAAAATTTACACTGCTCACTTTAATTTAAATTAAATTAAACTTGACAGTGCTCACTCGAAAATTTACACTACTCACTTTAATTTAATTTAAATTAAACTTGACAGTGCACACTTTAAACACAGAATGAACAAAAATATTTCGTCGTTGGCAGAGGCGCTGAACTTCGCACGAACGACCAATACAGCTCTCGAAACAGTAAAAACAGAATGCGGTGTCCATGGGCGCGTGCTTTTGTGGCACCCTGACGAACATATCGATAAATTAAGAAAAAAATATTGGCGAGCGCTGTCAGAAATACATTATTTGAAACACATAATAGAATCGAAACAAAACGTCATGGAGGAGTTGTGCCAGCATGCGTGGGAATATGAAGCGGACAGAGATGAGCGTACACATTACACATGTAAACACTGTGGTAAATATCGTTAAATTAAATCATTTACGCCAACGGCGTCCTGTACCGCTAACCAGGTTGCGATTGTGAGCGCGTGGCATTCACGGCCTTTGAGGAAGGCTCTTGTCACAGGTGAGCCTGTGTTTTGATCGTACATGTCATATAAATTTCGGGGGGCGTGGAATTCCATATACGATGTCCACCATGAAGATGCGGTGTCATGCTGGAGGCGGTGTTTCAAAACAAGAATCCACAAGAATCCAATCCAGGGCCATATGATGGTGTCGTGTTGGTCAGCATAACCCCGTAACCATGCTTTTGACGTCGGTACATTCCTAATGGGTCCTACAACACGACAGGGAATCCACACTGATTGTATTTCTTGATTGAATGATTTGATAAACGAGCTTGGCACGATGTTAAAGTAGACAGCTAATATTCTGGGTAATGTTTCTTGTGTCTTGTATATTTCTGGTACCCACGTGGATATCGCACGTTCATGTAACTTTACAAAATCATTTTGTTGACGTTTGTTTTTTTCGTACATATGGATCAGTTCCATCGAACGTAATGTTTGTACCATTAGAACGTTTGATAAAAGTAAGGTACCATTATGTTGCCGCGATGTTTCCCACGATGCACCAACATCCTCGTGTAACGTATCATTGGATATATTGATGTCGAGCCATTGCCAAGCACGCTGGCAATACAAGTACAGAGGACTGGCACTGTTGAAATCTTGTTCATACAACCAGCACACCATCATAATGAACTGCATATTGGCATCTATGACAGAAACATTATCGTGTTTGTACATTGGAATGTCGTCACCTAACCATTGGTGTCGGAAGCACCATGGCACATGGCCGTTATTTGCCATGGATCTAGATAATTTATGTACAAAGGTCCCTAACCCTTTCTTATCGAATGTTGATTGCATTTTTTGTACAAGATAGATATAAAACGTGTCACGAACAGATATGTGCAAAAACCGATTGTCGCGAAACCACCCACCGGAATGTGCTTGTAAATCTTGTAGACACAGTTCAAAGTCATCAATATGTTGTCCTCGTTGTTTGAAACATTCTGGACACAACCACACCATGCATCGATACCATAAAACGAACGGTAAACACATTGACAGTATAAACATGGACATTTAAATAAAAAGATGTTCGTATTTTTATGGATTTTATTACTCACTTGTATTCGAGCTCAACAACCTTGTTTTGAACATTTGACGTCAACCAACTTACTCGGTGCTTATCGTCCACAATGTAATGACAGAGGGTTCTATCGCTTGAAACAGTGTCATGGTTCAACGGGCCATTGTTGGTGCGTCACATCTCACGGTGTTAAACAAGGTGAGTCTGTTCCACCTGGACGACGCCTGTCATGTTTATTGTCGCCATCTATTCCCACAGTTCAAACAATGAGCAAATAGAGTCATGGGTTCGTCTGCCCCTCTTGTTTGCTTTTCATAATAGTCTACAGTGTTTTTCTTGCATTTCGCACATTTGAGAACGGAATCTGTAATTTCGATGGTGCGTTCAATGTGCTTCGGGTAGACCTCTTGCAACCATTGTCTGCGTTGTTCACCTTCCTTATGTGAGACAAACCATAGTTCTGGGGCTTGCATTAATGCGTCCATCGTAAAGTGGTCCAGAGCAGAGGAATTTTCTGCGTAATGTGCACAAAATTGTCGAGCGTTCTGAGCAGGTGTTTTGGATGTCGTACAATATTTATGTACATTATTCGCTAGTTTTTTTGGAAGTTTGGCATGTAAAAATGCTTTCATGTTGTTCTCATTCTCTCCCGTCTATTTTATACTCCATATTTTCTCTACACAAGTGTAAACATGACAATCAGTGGCAATACGATGCAATCAGACAATATTCTGTACACTTCCAAAGTACAAAACGTAATCATTTGTTTGTAGTAGACAAAATCCAAAAAACACGGTAGTAAATAGACCCGTATCGTGATTAAGATTATGATAGGTGCAACAAAGATAAAGTCTTGGACAAACGAGGTTGAATAAAAAATCATGCATGTGAGGGTATACGTTTTGATCACATTTGCAATGATAAACGGCACCCACATGACCTTTTCGACTGCATGTTGTTGTTGATAACAATGTAGAGTCTCAACGCATAACACTCCATTATTGTCGGTAAATTTGTCTTGAAATTTGATGGTGTATTGGTTTTGATTTTCGGCGAGTCCGGCCTGCCAGGTGGCAATCATGACCAGTAACAAAATAAATAACAACGAAGACTCAAGACCCATACTTACGATCAATAAAGAAAAAAGGAATGATGCGGACAACCAATCGAATATTGTACGCACTGTATTGAACCCTCGAACATACATAATGCGGACATCGCACCAAAAACGACTGTCCGCCGCTCCCCATCCACCCATGTATATATTTGTAAATTTAAGGACATACATGATGGTGGTTATGAACAGAGCCATCACGGATGTCCAGCGCATATTAATCCCAAATTTAGTCACTGGTTTGCGCATAAACAGTACAGAACAGGCACAAATACTTACGACAGACAAGAAAACGGCTGCTAACCTGTGTAGCTCACTCAACTTGAGTGACGCTTGTTTGATTCTACAATTGAATAATCCACAAATGCGGACGGGGATAGATTTTATTTCAGGAGTGCCTACCAAAGAATTATTTTCTTCGATATCTGTCATATATTAAACAAAAAAACTTGTTTTATAGGTTGTAGTGTTAATTTGAATTCATAAAATCATAGAGTGCATTGGGTGTAGTGTGTAATGGAGATAACGTTTTCATAAATCCGAGACGTTGACAGGCGGTGACACAAAATTCAGAACAAAAATAAGATTCGTATTGTTGTTGGGGTTTGGAAATAGACCATGGTAACCATGAACATAAAGCACCAGACACGTCATAAGCTTTGCCAAGTTCCTCGATACTAAATTTTAATGTCTTTAACGATTGCTCTTTCGTGATACCCTCCACCGCTTTTATTTCAGATATGCCAGTGGTTTCATCAGGTATTTGATACCACGAGTCGTGCGAGACCGGTGTTAACACTCGTACAGTCATTGGACTCCCCCAAAGAGCTGCGAACGCCAACGTTATGGTCTCTGACTTTTGGGCGAGATCTCGAAACTGAACACCAAAAAAATTGGATTCGATTTGGTGCAGAATTCGTTCACAGTCGCCTGGTGCATATTCGCGTGACTGGGCGGACGCATAAATCTCCTTGACGACATTCATAACCTCTGCTGGTGTCGTATGTACGACCAAATCACAGTGGCAGAATTCTCCAGCGGTCATCCATGTCGCTAATCGATTGAATGCACTAGAGAAATAATCCTTGGGTCGAAAGAACGTGACAGACAACATCATGACTTACCTATTCCAATATAAATACTCCCGTGTGGTAAGTTGTCTATGGGTAATAAATGTTGGCGTCTGCAAGCAACACCTGTCATTGAATGTATTCAGGAATTACAAAAGGTCGAACGAACACTTCAAAATCTCATTGACAAGTACTCGAAACAAATCCGCGAACAAACCAGAATGGCCAGAGCGAAAATGTACAATAAACCAGATGCGATGCAACACATCAGAACTATCAAAATTATTCAACTACACAAACAAAGAATGGTCCAACGCTTGACCAACTGTATTTCAAAAAGATATCAATTGGAAGCGCTAAACGTCACAAAAATGCATATCGAGGCTGTCAAAAATACAACGTCTACGTTTCAGACGTTTTTACAACAACACGATGTTGATCGAGTCGCTCGTCTACAGGACACGTTGACAGAAATGATTGAGGACGCTTGTGAAATTAACGATGTCTTACAACAGCCGTTGGAATCCGATGTCATTGATGACGAAGAATTAGAAGGAGAATACGAAGCATTGTGTAGTGAAGTCCAAGTACCAGATATGCCTATCGCACCGAATGGTATCGCTCTCGAGACAAAGAGATTACTACGGACAAATACCGAGTTTGAAATGGTTCCACTCACATAATGATAATGCAACTTTAATTTAATTTAAATTAAACTTTACAGTGCTCACTCGAAAATTTACACTGCTCACTTTAATTTAAATTAAATTAAACTTTACAGTGCTCACTCGAAAATGATGTTGGAGGAATTGGTGAATTATAGTACAGGTACAGGTAAATCAAAAAAAAAATATATATATTTTTATACTTCAACTCCTTTTGCTACTGCCGGTGGACCGAAAAACTTGTTCATCAGTTCGTCGACGCATTCTTCGGACGATTCATCCGAAGAATAGGCCCAGTTGTCAATTTCAGACTCGTCGAAACAGAAAGTATCGTCAACAAGTCCATTGTCCCAAGAGTTCTGTGAATCAATTGGAGATTGGAGCGAGTTCTGGCGACCAAACGGAGATTGGAGCGAGTTCTGACGACTAAACGGAGATTGGAGCGAGTTCTGGCGACTAAACGGAGATTGGAGCGAGTTCTGGCGACTAAACGGAGATTGGAGCGAGTTCTGGCGACTAAACGGAGATTCGGCCACCGAGTTTTGTCGACCAAACGGAGATTCGGACACCGAGTTTTGTCGTCCAAACGGAGATTCGGACTTTACCGTCTGTTTTAATAGTTTTTTGTTTGTAACGCGTGTACGTTTGGACGCTGTGGACACAGGAGGTGGTGTACACGTCAGAGAGGAGACATTGTGTGCCTTTGTTATGCCTGTCTCCCACTTGACGTTGGCACGCCTTTTTGTTGCGTTCACAAATGAAATTATTAAACCTTTTTTTTGGTTGAAAATATAATTTTGTCCAACGGGCTTGAGATGATACACGGTGGTATTCACGTGCATCTGGTCGATAGAAGGAGCGTCAGAAGAACCACTGCTACATACAGACTTGTTTGACACTGTTGTGGGGGGCATAGGAGCCTCGTAGAATGATGTGTTGTATTGCATAGTGTTGAGATATAGGTGGTTAGTACGTGTTTGGTAATGTGTTAGATATTGAAAGTTTAATTTAAACAAAAAAAAGTTTAAAAAGTCTAAATTAGACTTTTTTCCTATTTCCCCATAATCCAACAAAATTTTGACCTGTGCTGTTTTTCTGGTGGAAGAGAATCCGATTTGAAATCGTAAACTATTCGAGTATATAAAAGCGTTTGCGTGTCTGTAGTTGATGTCTATATCACCGGAAAGACGGTTTGCAACCTCGCCTAAGCACGAAATGCTCAAAAGAGTGTTCAAGAAACCACAGTTGACAGTAAGTACTTCTCCTAAGAAGATGTCTTTGTTGGAGCATAAAAAACGTGAGACTGAAATTAAGCGCGCGCAGCATGTGAGTCACATGGAAGAGAAAATACACGAGATGTCCACCGAATTAAGAGAAACACGCGACAGAGTCAATTCAATATCGAAGAAATTGGATTTTATTATGCACCATCTTTGTGGGGGTACACTTTTTGAGATGGATGATATATAGAAGTATTTAATTCATTCTTTTTTCTAAGTATGCAAGTCGAAAGAGTACACGTATGTTCTAAAAAATTAATCAGTCGTGGTTTTACTTGGTCTAAATTTGTGCCTCTTGAACAAGAAGCCTCCGTGCACGATATTTTACGTCTTTTTGCTCTATTTTTGTTGGACGGTACGCGCGCACCGAACGAAACCTTACAAACTTGTTTCGAGGTTCTTTTGAATTCGAATGACGACTGTATGTTTGTCTTCATGCGTCGTGGTCTAGAAACGGCTGCTGGTATACTACGGTCGACCAAGCCACTTTGTTCACCTCGCGAACAAGAACTGATGAAGATAGTTGGGCATACACAACAGTGGAATCTACCGCTCTGGACCTGGACAGAAGACCATCACGCATTGCTCCACTCTATGGAACAACAATGTCGTCGAAATAATATTGCAGGTCCATGTATGGGCATTTGGTGTTATCGGTGACCCATCGGTTGTCCAGTTGGATTACGTTTGAATAATTCTGATGCGTGGAAGTGCTCCTCAATAGAAAGGGCCCATTCTTCCCATTGGACAAGATGAATTTCTTTGTCTGACAGTGGCTCTTCTTGCTGTTGCTCTTCTTGAGTGGACATTGTATTTCAAGATTAGTTAGGCATTCTGGATCGTCGACGAATCCGTGAGACATGTCTGTGGATACGGACGACCGTCAAACCCGGTCGCACCCCATCGTTGCAACGTTAGAATATGCGCAGCCACTGGTGGTGGTGGCTCCTTAGTTTGACCGTACCACACAACATACGAACCATAGGCATGGCCTAACCAGATGCGATCAAATTGTTCTGTATACAACGTGTAGGACGTTCTTTTGAAACAGGTATATTCAGCAACGCGCCATTTATGCGTGGCATTGTTGTCGTATCGGTGTCCGTTGTCAAAGGACAATCCTTGTCGTCGATATTCAATACCCACTTGGTCAAACCACATCCCGAGCGTCAATTGTCGACCTTCGTGTCTCAACACATGGGGGGCTGACCATGGATGGACATGAATAATTCCATCACAATGTGTGTGGACGCCAGCATGTGGCCACAATTTTGTGTACGCGACATTGCCAGGTACGCGACAGCTATCTTCCTTTTGCTCGTAGGGAATATCCTCTTCGTAAGGACGGTCATGTTCCGCTTGTCTTGCAACACCGTTGATCCAGATAGACATCGCCATGTGAATGTGGTCTCCAGCGATCGGTCTTGCAGAGATGCTAGCTGCAAGTGTTAATGATTCTGTTTGGACGCGTTTGTGACCGTCATATTTCCACAAGATGACCTTATCGTGAGGAATGCCGAATTGTGTGCTAAACTGTGCAACAGCATTGCTCACGGACCACGCTTGTATTGGAATACTGTGATGGACCTGAATCGTGTACACAAAGCTGTGTACCAATATATACACGCCAACCATAACACTTGCGGTACCACTCATTAACGTAGTGGCAGATAACATTATGATATTTCAGAGTACTTAAATACATGGACCTACTTATAAAAAATGGGTCAAACGTGGTTTATGTATGGACGTGATAAACATGACCAATGGACAGAACCTTTCTACAGTAATGTGGCACCATCCACTGATATTGACTTTCACATGGCTCGCTTCAAGCACAAAGTATTTGAATTTGCACTGGATGATTTGGATATTATAAAATTATATTTATATTATGGTTGGACGAGACATATCAAAGTGTGGTTCCAAGAAGATACACTCAAAATTCAATTCATCACATCAGAAGCTCGTACATCTTGGCAGACCTGTAAGCGTTCGAAGAAAGGGTTGCAGTTTGACAGGAAATACACACCCATCTCTGTGGCAGATGAGTGGGTCTTATATTTTAAGAAGAACCAACCAGACCCTGCAAATTAATATCTTTACGCCAAAACATTTTGGAGACTGCTGCTTTTTCAATGGAAAACGGAATACTGTCGTCACATGCAAGTTCTACATTGTGTTTCAAGTAGACAGACGTGACAGAGGCAGGACCATTAAAAGTGCGTTGTTGTACATATTCACCTATGTCTCCACGGAGATGCATGGTGACGTCAATACATTTAGAAATATCAAACGACCATTTTCCGGACTCATGCTGCTCCCATGAGACTGAGGGGTCTGTCCAGTCAATTTCAAACGTCATTTTACCATCGACGTTCACTCGGATGGTTTCTTCAGCACCTGGTGCCAGTTTCCACTCCAATTTGTTATAAGTAGGTCCATACGTCATCAACTGAACGAATTCTTGGAACCATTCAGTAATGGACGTGGCTTGAGATGAAATATTTCCGGTGGCATGTGCTTGTCCGGTTGGCTGGAGTCGCATGGGAGATTCTGGTGTAAAAGAAAAGGTAGCTGGTAAACCAGTATGATTGATAATGCATAAACGAGTAGAGCAATTTAAAATAGACATTAGATTAAGTTTAATTATTTATATACGCTGTACGGTTGAACTAAAGATTGCGCAGTACCTGAAAGTTACGCATGTCTTCGACTGTCACAGTGTCTCGTTTCGCAAGATTGGCAACAATCGCTGCTCCAGTGAAAATAGTCGTTAATTCGCTTTCTGCAGCAGACTGTAAAGCTTTGACTGCATTTGCGTTGAAACGTAGACGCTCAGTCGAATGATTCGCTGCCTCTTGGGTGACAATACGCTTAAACGTAGTGGCAGGTAAAATGGGTGTAGCTTGTTCACGAAGCGCGGTGACTTCTTTTTGACTACGACGCTCTTTGCGAGTCATCTTGGCAGTTGTAAATTGGGTGTTTTTCTTGATTTGAGGAGCGGCAGACATATTTGTTATTAATTTCTGTCCCTATATACCACATTTCATTTGTTTCTTGGATTATGTGCAACATTTTTGTGATGATGATGGACGTGGTTGTAATCGAAGGTGGGTAGCCTGCTGTTCGACTACATTTGGTGGCTCTATAACAATATTTAGACAGTGACGTAAAATTTTTTTAGCGGTACCAACTTTTTTGACAGAACATGTCGCCGTCACAATGTTCCAGTCCTGACGTAGCCACGGTGCGATTGTACTGTGCACATCATGTATGAACAGAGGCTTTAAATCGGTCTTGTTACCAACAACGGCGACAACCTTTGGTTGACTTTGTTCAACGTCACAAAAACACTGCGCTACCGAAGCCATCGCAGTTCGGTCGGTGATATCGTACAGGACAAACACGATATCGGAATCGCGTAAATACGAATGCATCAGCGACTGAAACCGTTCCGAGCCAGCCGTGTCCCAGAACGTGACGTAAACGTCCATGCCTTTGACTGAGATGGACGTGGTAAAAAAATCTATCCCAAGCGTTGTCTGGACATCTTTGGTCGATAATCCGAGGATAGAACGAATAAAAGAAGTTTTACCAGCACCAAATTTTCCGATAAAACAACATTTAATTTTTTTACGTAATAAAGACATGATACCCTACAACAATCTAACTAAATACTTGCTTTCCAAGCTGACCAAGCGTTCTGCGCCAAATCCACCAACGACTCTTCTTTCACAATAATACGAGTCCAATACTCACAGTAGCGAGCCGTCAATAGTGTCGAAACAGAACGACGCTTCATAGAAAAGGATTTGTCGGGCTTGTCGGAATCATAAAATTTTAAATGGTCCATGGGGTGGCCGTCCGCCTTACCAATGAATCCCACACAAGAAACATCGACGACCACCGCGTCTTCTCCCAAATCAGGAACCATTGCAGCCACAGCAGCCGCAGTGGGAGGTATGGGCCAAGGCTTGCTGCGTTTGTCCGTCACAACTACTTTGTACAATTTTCTCTCGTCAATACGGCGAATAATTTCGCGCGCTTTACTCATGTCCTCCGACTTGGAACGGCGAATTGCATCTAATATCGTATCGTCGTACTGTAAGAACCGATCCAAATTTTGAATGGACTCTTCGATCGGGAGGCCACTGACTCGAAGAGCGTCAGACACCATGTGGTGGATGGCCACGACCGCAGAGTGTCGGTAGACCGTCGTGTGCAATCGATAACGTGTCTGAAACAAATTATAGATATCTTCGTACACCTTGTGGTGATAACAAATGCACCCGTCAATGACACGCGCAGCATTAATAATGCGCATTGTATCCGTGTCAAATCCACCCTGTGAGAGACCACACGCACGAGCATCACGTTTAATGTACTCCATCTTGTCCACATCCAGGTGATTCACTTGGTTCGCGACTATATGGTACAAAAACCCTTCTTGTCCTTTGGTCGGAGCAATCAGGGACTGGACAAACGCAATTTCTTCCGCAGAATATTGAAACGCCGATTTTTGAAGAAGAAGTGTCACAATGGCAACAGACCGTTGTTCATGGTGCGCCATTGGAGAACTACTATCTTTCAAAAAAACATCATCAAATAGATGCGAAAACGGACCATGGCCAACGTCGTGCAATAGACCTGCTAACTGGACCAACAAAATTTGACGCTCTGTAATTTTCAACTCGGGCTGTTTCTTTTTCAAATGAGACGCCATGCGTCCCGCCAAATACGCCACAGAAATGGAATGTTCGAAACGCGTATGCGTTGCACCAAGCCACACCCAATGTGCCGTCGCAAGCTGGCGCAACCGGCGCAACCGTTGGAACTCGGATGTATTTATTATATCAATAATTTCTGCACCAAGCTCATATTCACGATGAACAGGGTCAAAGATCGTTGTAGGATTCAAACGACGACGTTTAACAGACATTTTTTACTACGTAACCATACGTCAGAACAAATTCAGAATATGCACTACTAATCTGTGTTTTTAGCCTGTTAACATTTTGTTAGTATTTATACAGAACACCTTCTCTTAAACATGTGGACAAAATTTGTCTTCCTTCTTATGCTTTTTGGTGCTCAAGCTGGTTGTCCACCAAGAGAAGATATGATTCGGTGTTTCTATGAACAGGCAGATAAGAATAGGGATGACATAGTGACAAAACAAGAACTCACGAAAAAGGTATTTTCTGCACTCGCGTGGTACGAAAAAATACCGTTTAATTTGTTCGGTGGCATTGATCAGATTATGAAAGATTGTGACGCCAATCGAGATGGACAATTAACGGTTAAAGAGTCCATGCTCATGAAAAAATGTATGGATTCATGTTTTAAACGCAAACACACAAAACAAAAATTTCATTGTTAATCTAAAATTCCAAAGGAGCGTCCCTGGTCATTTCCGCTGTGTCCGGTAATTGGTCAATGGTGTGATATTGTTCTTTTTGTTTTCTAACAGTCTTTCCTTGTGGACAGCAACAAGTTGGTCGGCAAAACACAGGATTGATATTGACCATCCACCCTGCACATTCACAACAACATTTACAGCACATAATACACGCTTCCATTTTTTGGACATAGATAGAATTGACATATATATATGTCCAAATGACTAAACTCTTTTAATTAGACAGCGTAACCAAAAATGGTATAGTTAATGTTTGAATAAAAATGTTTTTCTAGTAGCCGGCGCTGCTCGTATGCAATCGTTGTTGGCTGTGCCCACCTCATAGATGATGCATTTTTTCTTGGCGCGCGTCACTGCCGTGTAGAAACGTTCGCGCTTGTCACCCCATGAAGAAACGGATTTGACGATAACTACATCGTACTCTGAACCTTGTGCTTTATTGACGGTCAGAGCATACGCTGGGCGCAAATACTCATTGTAATCGACCGGACCTTCATATTTAACTAAAGCTTCCGAATACCGGACCCAAATAGCGTCCGCAGTAATCTTGGCGACCATGCCGATGTCTCCGTTGGCTACTTGAAGCACTATTTTGCTACCCACACCGTCATTTTCCACTTCTTTGTATTTGTTGGTCACATTGATAACCGAATCATTGAGAGCAAACCGCCAGTTCTGGTAGCGGAACATCGCTGTGGAGGAGATATATTCAAGATTGACGGGCTTGGACGTTATTGTCGCCGCTGGTGGGTTGAAATGTTGTCTCAAAAGCCGGTTGAGATTGGCAATTTCTTGATTGGTATTGCACAATACCATCGGACGTTTTCCAGTTTCTTGGGCCACCACAATGGCAGCTGAAACAATTTGTTCCTCGTTTTGATATGTCAATACTTGAAACGAAGATGGATCGGTATCTAGTGTCGTGTCACCGTGGCGTATCTTTTGTCCATTTGTCGCAATAAACGAATCGGGGCCCGAACGATAAATATGAGTGAGCTCGATTCTGGGAATATCCGAGCCACACAAATCTTTGAGGAATTGCCCTGGCCCCACGGATGTCAATTGGCCCGTGTCACCCACGAATATAATCTTGTTGAACGTATTTTCGTGCAACATTTTGGCCAATATTTCCAAATCTTGCATAGATTGCTCGTCCAAGAGTAGAGTTGGAAACGTTTCCACCGATTTAGAGTAGAACAAACGATGGACGGTAAACGCTTCGACGCCAGTGGACTCTTTGAGACGTTGTGCAGCTTTACCCGTAGGCGCTGCACACGTCACTGCTGAGTACAACGAGTTGACAATGTGTTTACAGACAGATGTTTTCCCCACACCTGCACCCCCCTGTAACACAAATAGGGGATTTTCACAGGCCATCCGTACAGCTTCGCGTTGTCTGGCGTCTAATTGAACGTCGTCGGGTGGAGGACGCCAACGCGGTTGTTCTCGCGCGGCAACAGCGGCGAATTCCTTTTCAATGAACTGTTCGATGTCGGCGTATTTCATGAGGGCCACATAGCCCTCATGCTGCGCGATGGGCCATGTCGCTTCAATATGTGAGAACCGTGCCAAAAAAGACCCACGTGACATCCAATAATCACCCGTTTTAGACATATGGCGCTTGATCACTTCAATGGCCTTGTATCGACCACGTCGTGCGTCAGCAGCGGAAATACCCAGGTCTGTAGCGGCTGCTTCGGCCATCTTGACACGGGACGCATGTTTGGTGGCTTTGATGAATTCGTCACGGCCTTTGTCAACATACGTAAATGAATCAAACTCGTCATGATAGATAATGCGAAACGGATCAAGACGTAAAAATTGGAGAAAGTTGGTCATCGAATCTGTGTCCGGCTTCTTCATCCATTGCATGGCCGCCTCGACCTGATCTGGATTCATATACTTGAACAGGGTTGGGAATTGACCTTCGAGAATCGACGAACGGTCTAAAATAATCTTGATGGATTCGTAAGCACGTTCGACCTTTTTCAGAGTGGCTTTTCCGACGCCTTTCAAAGACGTCAATTGTGACCATCTTTTGTGTTCTATGACGTCGAATAATTTCTTAATCGGTTTGAACTTCGACGTAATGGCATCTCGAGTTTGCCAAGCCACACCTTCGGACTTCAGTGCGTATTTCAGACGATGGACCACGTGTTGTGCGGGTTTACCTTTAAAGCGCGTCAAAAGCGTACCATCATGCGAACGCTTTTGCTGCAATTTACCCAGATATATTTGTCCAGGGACAATGGAAACGTTAGAACAGCCAAAATATCCGGCACAAGTGCCTTCTGTCTCCGTGTTGCGGAATTTAACGAGTGCCCAATCGTCGCCGCGCGTCTGGATAACCTTGGTGACTTGAATCCTAGGCATGTTTTTTAAATATATTACACAATATATAGAATATAGATTAAGTGCTACTTATATTTTTGATTAAATTATCGTAGTCAAAGGCTTCACCACCCCATTGCTTCTTCACCATGCCATCGGTTTTCAGCATCGTCTTTCTTTTGTTTCCATTCACGCTTCCATCGAGACAACATTTTTTGGGGAACTTGGGCGAGTAGCTTCCTGACCCACGTGCGGTTCCAAAAGTCGGCAGGCCAATGGCTATCATCATAACCAGGGTTCAAAATTGATATGGAGAGATACTGCAACTGCTGCTCTTCTGTCAAATATTCAAGGACATACGCAGAATTTCGAACAGCATGTTCAATCATTCGTGGTGTACGGTTCTCTGGCGGCACCCATTTTAATGCGTCTGCTGTACAATTGACAGCCATTTCATACATTTCTTGAGTTCGTAATGCCTTGGGAATTTGACGAATCAAATATCCATCGACGTCAAGAGCTATATGAGCATATTTGACTCGTTGTTTTTGGGTTAAACCAATGAACAACCTTTGAAAAGACTGATTATACCGACTAAATAACTCAGGATACTCGAAGAATAAGACAGGCACATGAGCTAGAATAGACCGAATACTTTCCGAATTTACAAGTTCCTCCACGAGATCATTGTACATTCCAAACGCCTTTGTCTCTTGGTCACAATATTCGACAGTTCGGTTTGCCAATATCTCGCACACCCGTCCACTCTCAAATGCCTTGGGCCACCAGTAGTTGATATGTCGAATGAGTTCTACTGGGAGCTGGGCTGGATTTTCTTCCAGGTAGGACAGTGCTTTATCTCGATGGCTCAGTCCTATTTGGTAAATCCATTGCACAACTGATGTCATTATACACCAAATGTAGGAAGACTTTATATAGACAAAAATTACAACGCCAACATTTAATTTAAATTAAATTAAAATCTACTCATCAAGTTCTGCAACATTTAATTTAATATAAATTAAAATCTACTCATCAAGTTCTGCAACATTTAATTTAAATTAAATTAAAATCTACTCATCAACATTTAATTTATATTAAATCAAAATCTACTCATCAACATTTAATGGCCAGGCGGATTCTGGTATGTCAGTGTTCAGTTTTTTTACTTATTTAAGTCTGTAAATAATCTATATATGTTCAGACATTTTCTCCCGAGACAGTTTCTCCCGACCGAACCAAAAAAACGAGACACCGCATCCAATCAGAGGGTGACAGTGAAGAAAACCAACGGAACCATGATAACAATCCAGGACAAATTTAAGAACTCTTTACTTCAGGCTAGATACGGGACATCGTGGTGGGAGGTATCAGAAGTCGAGAAGAAAAGGAGACAGGAAGAGCAAAGGAATTTCCGCACTGGTGATATGACCGGTATATTTGGAGGAGACGGACCGTCGGCACCTGCACCGCCGCCAGCACAACCGACACCACCGCTTGAGTGTTGGCAGCGTGGAGAGGACGCGGATAATAACCCATGCTATGCATTTCACTTAGGATTTGAAACAGATCTGCTGTACTTGGGATGGCCCAGCGATATGAGACGAAAAATTGAAGCGTTGAAGGAAAAAATATTGGCGGACATTGGTAAAATTCTTGTGAAGAACGAAGATTATACCATGCAGTTCGGAACAGCACTCCAAGAAGCACACGGTTGGACGTACTACGCAAAAGAAGTCGATGACTATGACGACACGTTCCCGGGCGGGGAAGATTTTGACCGCGTCGTCAAGAAATTGGAAGAAAAAGGTTATGAAGTTGAGGATGCAGGGGATTCCGACGGCGGATGGGAATCGTACCAATCGTATATGGTTTATCCGAAAAATCTTGACGCCCGCACTCGACAAATGCTGTATTGGGATGACAGTCGTGATTGGAACGGGTGGCGGCACATAAAGAACCCATCGGCACAACCCGCACCAGCACCACCGTCGAAAGCCAGCTCGAAAGCCAGCTCGAAAGCCAGCTCGAAAGCCAGCTCGAAAGCCAGCTCGAAAGCCAGCTCGAAAGCCAGCTCGAAAGCCAGCTCGAAAGCCAAGAAACCACCGGGTTACCAGATCCCATTCATTGGCTTGTCCACTGGTCTGTTCATCGACGATGAAAAGGCTAAGGAAATAGACACGTTCTTGACAGATAAATTTCAACAACACATACCTGGATGGACATTTAAATGGGACAATGCTGTACAACGTTACGGCATTTGCATATACACTAACAAATGCATTAGTGTCAGTTTGCCCCTCGCCAAAGTCAACGAAATAGAACGCACGAAGAGAACCATTTTACACGAGATTGCACACGCGTTGACTCCTGGCGCAAAGCACAGCAACAAGTGGAAGAAAAAAGCGGAAGCAATCGGCCTGAGCAACCCTACGACGTGTTGCGGCAAAGACGTTGCCATTTGTAGGGACCGTATGAATTGGGTGTTGCGGAACCGCCTAACTAAAGAGGAATATCTACATCGTGTTCGCAAGCCAAAGGATACAGACGTGTCGAAACAACAAATCCGTGGCAAGCCCGAGACTTTAGGAATGTTGGAATGGGTTGAGGTGACGACTTGAAGGATTCTCTAAAGACTTAGGATAGCCATTATTTTTGAATTCAACAGCCAACTCAAACTATCATCCTCACAGATGTTCAATCGATTCTAACCGAAAATAATAGACGAACAATTATAAATAGTGGCGGTGTTATAACTTTTTACGGTGTGGGTCCCTTTCACGCCAAGTCTGATGTTTAGGAGGTCCATATTCAGTACTTTTGAAATGAAAATCAATTATAAATAGTATATTTTAAATATCATATTAAATCCTTGGACTATGACCAATAAACTATATAACTGTTTTTGATTGAGTCACATGGAAATAGTCAAATCAAAACCACTGAGCATTAAAAAAGAAAATACAGTGGTGACCGTTGGTACGTGTCGGTCATACGACGAAAAACGTCCCATACCTTCGTTTATTCGAGAGTTGGGAACAAAACAAGAAGGAACAAACCAAATGAGAGTACAGAAACACAATCACAAAAAACAAGTACAACAAGAAACGTAATACTTTTAATTTAATATTTAAGTAATAATTTGTTTTAACAATGAAACGAAAACAACCATGTTCTCCGAAACAAAGACCCACCAAACAACAACGCATCGACACCGTAAGATTGATTAATAGACTCCAAGATGACGACGAGGACCACGCAGCAAAAATGCGGCATTTAGATGCCACCAAAGCTGTCGATTTAGCTTACGAAGAGACACAGTCCCAAATAAAACGGGAATTCCGCACACTCGACCCTGAAAAAGTAGTGCCTGCTCGTCGTTTACAACTTGAGCAACGGTTGGAATACGAAGAGTCTAAACGCACGGATCGTCTTGTCGAAATAAATACCAAGGCTGCAGACAGCGCAAGACATCTGCACGAGCAACGCGAAGAAAGACTTGCACGACAAGACTTGGATGAAAAGATCGAAGAGTGTTCGGATCTTCCAGATTTTTCTGACGCGAGCTGGCAACTGATAGGGAAATTTCGCTGTACAACGCGACGCCTGGTGGACTGCAATATGTCACAAGAACAGCGTGTGCGCTTTGACACTGTTCTGAAAGAACTGACTAAGAAAGGATGGCAAACAAAACAGCAAAGAAAGATTAAAAAAGACTTGACAAATGAAAAGCATGTCACATAGAAGAGAGGCCGGTCAACGACATTTATTATTTTAGTCCTTGTTTCAAACCACTTTATGTCCGGGATTAAATCCACCGCTACTAGAAATACATTATTTAATACTGTCTGAGTAAATGTAAATGTCTGATTTTAAGGTAGGTGCTAAAAAGGCTCTGGACGCAATTTCACATTTATTGTATGAAATTCGTGAATTGGACTTAAATAATATTGCTGCACGACTCGTACAACAGACGAACCGTCCCATCGCAACCTACTGCAACGCGAGCGGAAACTGGTCCTTTGATGTTGTTAAGGCATTTCTACAGGAGCGTGGTATGAGGTGCACGCCGGCTGCTCTTGCGAATCGCTGGCTACTGGACACTCCACGATTCTTATGCTCAAATCCTGCGATGGTCGGATTTATTGACGGTACTACATTAGAAACATTTAAATGGGACGCTGCTCAGTGGTCGACACAAAAAGACCCAGTGTTGGTCCTGCCAAAAACGCATTTGTTTGCCATACACAAGATGTGGGTGCCTATCGAAAAGTTTTATGGTGCTACTTTTCACGTGACGACGGATACTGAGCCGTGGTTGAGACACGAGTTTCAACCGTCATCGTGTTGGCGAGGTGAACCTGTCAACTACGAAGGATGCGAGAATGTCGTCAAACGCCAGATGAAAGCTCATAAAAAATCACCGATCATGATGTCCAATAATACGGAGTTCCTACTATGCAAACCAGGTGCCAATGGATGGGAAACAGAAACGTTACTCAAGTATGACTGCGTACCTCTGGTGGACGCAGCACAACAAGTATCCGAGGAATTGTCAAGTATGTTGGTAAACCAAATTGTCACGTCGGGACGTGAAGTTGAAGGATGGTCAGTCATGGCACATGTGATGTTTAGTGCCTATCAACACCTCGGTGGCAAATTACATAAAGACGATTTGTCACGCTTTTCGGCGGAAGAACTACAGACTCTACACACATATGAACAAGGTCTGATTAACGCAACAAAAAAGATTGCATTATAAAAACAGACAGGAATAACTATAAATATTCAATACTTACAATAAATGGAGCGATGTTATATATGTTTAGAAGAATGTCAGGCCACATCACCCTGTGACTGTGAAATGACAGTTCATGAAGAATGTCTCGCCAATATGTATCAAAAAATGCCACGAAACGATTGTAGTATTTGTCGGTCTCCAATTCGTATAGAATATGTCGACTTAAGACCGAAGACACAACCTCTACTAATGCAAGATACGACCAGACACAATTGTACGCATTGCGCCATGATATTGTACACAATCATGGCGTACTTGGTGTTTGGTTGGGTTGGTAAGATGATTTTATTGGTCTTTGGGGTGAGCGTCGAACCCTTTTCCTTCTGGACAGGTGAACATCTATTATGTTTTTTAGGAGTCTTTGTCGTCATCGCATGTATATCGAATATCATCATATTCACTAAACGGTAGTATCAACAACAACGTCCCTGTTTGGCACAATAGAAACACAAATCGTTCAAACATTCCTTGCACGTCAGGACACAGTTCGGACACACATATCTGCCACAACATGTGCAAAAAAAGTTGCATTTCCAACCACGTTGTTGCAAACATACGGCACAGTTGTACACAGGTGCAGTTCTGATGACATAGTCATCCCATTTGTGTTGTGAATAAACGTCTGTGAGTTCGGTGTTCTTTGTGGTGAGGCGGAAGCGACACACGTCCACTGTCTGTAGATAGTTGAAACAAAGTCCCATGAGGGGTTGTTCAGACGAGACCCATTTGTCCATCTGAACATACAAGTACATTATGTGGTATTCGCTCAATACATTAATCACATCTTTTTCTTTTTTCCAGACGGTTTACATGTACAATCTACGCAGACTAATTGCCACGTTTCAAATCATTCGACTTGAATATTTTCACTATAAATACCGACTAAAAACAAATACAATGAATACAACGATGTATCATTTAACATTTATCACTTTATGCTGTGTACTCATGTTCAGTGAATGGTATTGTCTAGGAATTTTGACCATTGCCTGGGTATTTCAACTTGCACATTTGGTTTGTACCTGTGCAACCCTAAAAAAACCGCGTTACAATGGTGTCCAAGACCGTATCAAACGTGAGTACTATCATAAAAGTGGTGTTTCAATACTAAAACCACTTATGGGTTGTACAGATACACTGGAGGAGAATCTTGAAACCTACTTTACCTTGGATTACCCTGTATATGAAATTATTTTTTGTGTCGAGACGAAAGAGGACCCCGCTGTTGCCGTCATCAAAAAATTGCAAGCAAAATACACAGACGTCTGTACTATCATTTCCGATGGTTTAGAGGACATTGGGATTAATCCCAAGCTCAACAACATGATTACTGGTTATAGAGTAGCCCAGTACGATTTAGTATGGGTAGCGGATGCCAATATTGTAGCATCGGATGCTGCTCTTCAAGACATGGTCGACCGGTGTGTGGATGGTTGTCGACTTGTGCACCAAATACCATGGGGCATTTCTGGCCCTATGGTGAGCCCAACACTGGGGGCCATGTCCTGCGGTTCTATCCTTGAACGATGGTATTTTGCCACCAGCCACGCGCGTCCGTATATGGTGGTAAATAATAGTATTTGTACTTGTTTGAATGGTATGAGTAACCTTATATCCAAGCCTCATCTCGATAAGATAGGAGGTCTTGAGCGTTTTGCAAACATTTTAAACGAGGACGGCGAAATTGGTGTGGCGTTTGATCAGTATGGTTACGAAACGGCCATTTGTAAGCATGTGGCCATTCAAAATTTTGGTACCTTTGATATTTGTGATTATATAAATCGACGGGTTCGGTGGATGCGTCTTCGCAACAAATTTGCCAAGATATCTTCGTTTACACCACTGGAACTCATTATCGATAATCACTTATGTGGTTTATTGTGTGTGGTCATGTTATCTTACTGGCATGAAAGCATATCAACCATGTTTATATTGTACCATTTGGTCGGATGGCTCTTGGTTGACTCGCTTGTGTTCATGTGCATGGATGCGGCTGTTGCATTACCAAACGGTTGGCAAGACAACATTTTTGACTGGGGCAGAGTCTCGAATCGACCACGCGGCACGTATTATTTTTGTTTCAACGTATTGGAACATTATATAATGTGGATGACTCGTGAATGCATAGGAGTGTACATACGTTTAAAAGCTCTACAGAAAACCTCACAAGTGACCTGGAAGGATAATCAATTTAACTTGGATCAAGAGTCTCCAAAAGACGAATAAAAATACTATAAAAAGATGTTATTTAATTTAGAATGGCTACCTTAGTATGTTGTGCCGCGTGTGAAACTGCTTCTTGTGCATGTCAAAGTGCAAAATGCCTGTTCAAGGACGGTAAAATGTCTGTCGTTGCCGCAAACTGTGTATACCTACTGTTGTTCACTGTCTGGACGTTGATCGCGTTTGTCTTGCAAGAATGGGGCGCACCACGATTTAATTTCTACTCCTTCAACATTGGTTGTACAGATATTCCAAATATTGATGTCTTGGCTTGTAAAGGCGACAATGCCGTTTATCGAATATCGTTGGGGATGATGCTTTGGTTTGTCTTTCTCACGATTGGAAATTTCTGCTCAACACGATTTCACACTGGATTATGGGGACCAAAATTAGCTGTCTTGTGTGTGTTGACCGTCGGTTTGTTCTTTACACCGATGCTGGGACAAGACGGTTACATCCAGTTCGCACGTATCGTCTCTTCATTTTTTTTGGTCTCACAACTCGTGTATTTTATTGACGCGGCCTATAACTGGAACGCATACTTTGCAGACCGAGCTTATGGAGACCAATTTGAAGAAAATCGCAATTGGGTGGCTTTTGCTCTCATGTTATGTTTTTGTATGATGTTATCGGTGGCCGTGGCCACTATTTTACTGTACATTTTTTATAATCATTGTACGCGCCAACTTGTCTTTATTACAGTTACGATAGTGCTCATTATTATTGCCACAACATCACAACTAAACATACAAGATACGGACAGCTCTCTGGTGACATCCTGTATCGTGTCTGTTTATGCAACTTATCTCTGTTGGTCCGCTGTTTCAGCAGACGAATGTAATCCAAACCAAACACAAACACAAGAACAAACCATCTTTGCATTTGTCGTCACAGCTATCTCCTTACTATGGTCATCGTACTCGACAGGTACGCGCAATACCAAGATGTGGGCAAACGTCGAAGAACAAACAGACGAAGCAGACGAAGCAGAATTAGATGTGACGTCGATGTCAATGTTTCACGCGTCAATGGCCACCGGTTCTGTCTACATGTCCATGTTGCTTACAAACTGGGGTACAGCTGCTGGTCACCAGAGTGCCGCCAAAATGTGGGTTTCCATTGTGTCACTGTGGATATCAATGCTGTTGTACGGTTGGTCACTTGTTGCACCCAGGTGTTGTCCCTCACGAGAATTTGAGCTTTAAAATAGTGTTCTTGCCCTCAGAACCATGGGTGCGACCGATGCTTGTCGCTCCAATCGCGTGAACCCAGCCGAACCCCCAGACACTGAGCGCAAAGCAGATTGACTCATCGACTCGAACGCGTCCGAGGCCGCCTCAGGTGAGAACGTCAACGATGTCTCCGCCTGAAAGCCCATCGCTAACCCCATACTTTGTGCATCTCCAATATTTGCCGCCATGAAAATGCACTCGACGTTGTCTGGAAGTGAATCGAGTGCGTTCTTCACCGTACTGCGCTCGCATTCGCTTGCATTGTCAGCACCGTCCGTCATCACAATGAAGACGCCGGACTCATCGTCCTGAACCAGCTCTTTAAATGCAGTGGCTGCCATCACAATGGTATCGTAAAGACGTGTCGTACCACGAGGCTCTATCCATGCGTCTTCGATAACAACCTTTGTGATATCTTGGTTAGTGACGGGGACCGCGGTCAGATTGTCAAACGTGTAGAGCGACATTTTGGTGGGATTTCCCGACGACGCCGCGATGGCCTGTTGGTCGGCAACCACCTTTTTCAAGCCATCCAATGGTGCACTTCCCATCGAGCGCATAGAGCCCGACCTATCCCATACTGCACAAATATGCTTATTGGACATAGTACGTACCCTTTTACTAGTCTCACGGTCGGTAACAATAGCAGAACGCTTCCTGGGTAGAGATGGTAACTGGTTCATCTGGACGACACTTGGATTGCATTCGATGCGAATTTCGGGATCCCCGACAACCTCGCGAGTGAACGGTGCGGTACCATGTTCGGACACCCATTGTCGAATACTTGCCTCCTCGTAGTAACGATGACCGTCACTGGTATCCTCACACACTAAAAAGGCCACGCGTCCAGTGATGGGCACCATTCCAATGCTACACACGTGTGTGGTGGTCATCGACATTTTGCGGATAATTTCTGTGATCACTGCGCTTGTTTGTAATGTCATGCCATCAAAGTACGGTGAAATGTCGACGGTATGTCCGTGAAATACAATAAAACTGGACGACGGGGAACACTCAAAGTCGGTGACACCATGTAGAAGAAGCGGGTCGGCCATAATCAACTGAGCGAGTATCGTTGATGCCTGTAAAGACGCTTCACCCGTTTCTTTTTTTTGTAGTTTAATTTTGTAGCGAAATAATTTTTTTTTCTTGAGTAAAATCTCTATGTGTGTTATTTGCGCGTCCTCCGGAGTGCATGGTAGAGCTCCAACGACTTCTGTGTCGTCAGCGACCTCAGCGGTCTCACATATGTACTTACAAAGTGGGACGAAATCACCTTCGAGTGCAAGGTTCCAAGGACATGTCGACATTGTTGTATATTTAATTTGAATTAAATTAAAAATCTGGAAACGCCAAGGAATTCACGTTCAGTCGTCCCGCTTTCCAAAACTCTTGCATATTGTAAATTCCTTGTTTCCTTGTTTCCTTGTTTCCTTGTTTCTTTGTACAAATTCCTTGTTTCTTTGTACAAATTCCTTGCACTATGCCCAAAAAATCGACACCAACTCCGACACCAACTCCGACACCCAAAGTCAACACATTGGCTCGAAAACCCGCTAAACGACAAGCTAAGAAGCAGGTGATACTTTTGAAAGGATGGAGAATCCACACAAAAGCGCGTAGAAGTGGAAAATCGAAAGGGAACGAAGACAAATATTATACATCTCCCACAGGTAAAACATTCCGCAGTCAACGAACAATGAACAGTTATATTGATGACCATACTCCGGTGAGCGCACTATGCTCAAATGGTCCACAACCACAGTATCAACAATGGAGACAAGATAAGCAAGGACATTGGGTGAAAGAATAAATATTAAGCAAGGACATTGGGTGAAAGAATAAATATTATGTTTTTTTACACTCTTCCCTGAAACACTCTTTTAAAAGTGGGAAAACGCGGCACATACGCTTCCGACATCTCGAAATAGCCGAACGTAATCTTCGAACCAATTTTTGGTGGGTTTTTGCGTTCTTCGTCTGACAGTCCAGAACCACATTTGAACATTTTGCCACGATACTCACACATCAATGAACCACAGAGCCCCAGATACTTGCCCCTACCATCCTCATAACCGATGACAACCGCTTCGGCATCATGCATTTGTTTGACCTTTAGAAGGGATGACGTCCGCTTGTGTTCGTATTTGGAACCGGGCTTACGAAGCATGAGTCCTTCACCACCTTCTCCAACAATTTTCATCAAACGTTGGGGAATCGATGCCTTTGTGACTTGAACTTGCACACATAAGCGTAGGTGTTTCTGCACTTGAATCAAATCGGAAAGATATGCTTGACGCTCTTCAAATGATTGTTGAGACATGTCTGGGGCGTCAAACACACAAAAGTGTAACCCTTGCCACTGTTCATACGATGGTTCTTTGGTACGGACAATACCAGATGTCTCGGAAAAATTGCCTCGACCACCGTAAAGCTCACCGTCCAATGTTACGTCTGGAAATTGCGCCACAAAATCAGAGGGAGCATGGAGCAAATTCCCTGAACGAGACCAAAAACAACGATGGGCACCATCCCAAATCGCGCGGACGCCGTCTAGCTTCTCGGAGCACCACCAATCTTCCACATTTTGGTCTTTATAGTTTTTGGCAAGAGTCACATTGAAGCTAAGCATCGCCTTTGGAGCCACTGCAGGCAAATCTCGACACCATTGTTCCGACACAATGGTCACATTTTTTGCTAAAGCTACTTGGACTTTTGAAGACTGGTCGTCCAAATTTGCAGGGTCAGGTACAACCAGGTGCGTCACTGTGCACGTCACACGGTTCTTCACGTCCGTTGCACCTTTGTGGCGCAAATACATTGCGAATTTGGCGCTCGACACGCTCAGCTGACCACTGATGCAAAAAATCATGGTATTCATTTTTAATTTAATTTAAATTAAAATGTTAAATCGCAGGAAATCTCAAAAGTTTTGCTGAAATTTCCATACTATTACACTAGCCAAAAAATCATGGTATTCATTTTTAATTTAATTTAAATTAAAATCGTGACATTTTCTTGGACCAAGCAGCCGCACCAACCATTGTTAAACATACTTTAATTATAAAAATTAAATCTTACATTAAATATCTTTAATATTATTGACTATAAAATGTTCTTTCTCATTTGCTGCCAACAAATGTTTGTTGGTGTCTGAATAATAGAGATAACACACGCGTGTCTTTAATGTGTTCGACATTTGCATGGTCAAATGTTGTTCGACCACACACACCAAGTGCGAACACCGTTGGCAAAATTCTTCTTCTGTTTGACAACCGTCTGGATTAAATCTAACGAAAACCATAGGCTTACATTGGTCTTCATAGTGTAACCCCCACTTTGAAGAATCCATCTTTGCAAGTTCACAGTCCACCGAACGATTCTTGTGTTCGTCTTCGTCAATTTCAACCTGAATCACTCTGTCTTGTCCAATCCATACAAGATCGGCTCTACGCTTAGATTCGCCACATTCCGTACCCGTCAGTTTGTTGTCGTTGGCGGACGGTGGTGGCAATTTGGACAGTAGATAGTCTTTTACTTTATGCTCGATGCGCTCTGGAATTGATTCGTCGCATTGGGCACAGACACCAGGTGTGCCATATTTTCTTCGCTTGGCCTCCTTCTCGCCACAGACATGGCAGAATCGTTCATATTGTAATTCTGCTGGACAACAGTCTTTGCATTGGGAGCGCTGTCGTCCGTGTTCGCAAATACTGGAACCTCCACAGTCTTTGCATTGGGAGCGTCGCCGTCCGTGTTCACAAAGACTGGAACCTCCACAGTCTTTGCATCTAGAGCGCTGTCGTTTGTGTTCGCAAAGACTGGAACCTCCACAGTCTTTGCATTGGGAGCGCTGTCGTCCGTGTTCGCAAAGACTGGAACCTCCACAGTCTTTGCATTGGGAGCGCTGTCGTCCGTGTTCGCAAATACTGGAACCTCCACAGTCTTTGCATTGGGAGCGCTGTCGTCCGTGTTCGCAAATACTGGAACCTCCACAGTCTTTGCATCTAAAGCGCTGTCGTTTGTGTTCGCAAATACTGGAACCTCCACAGTCTTTGCATTGGGAGCGTCGCCGTCCGTGTTCGCAAATACTGGAACCTCCACAGTCTTTGCATCTAAAGCGCTGTCGTTTGTGTTCGCAAATACTGGAACCTCCACAGTCTTTGCATTGGGAGCGCTGTCGTTTGTGTTTGCACCATAATATTTTTCCGGACCAAATAACAATTTTCCTCTCGAAAATATATTTTCGTCCTTTGACACGGTTAATTTTGTTTGGTAACGGTGGGACCCTTTTCACCATTTCGTTATAGTAATTAACGACAATCTATACATAATATATGTGTAACTTAGTTGTGGATTTTAACCTTTTTAATTGAACGTTAGGGTTAATAACATGGCAGAGGTAGAAAATGTTAGTATAAATAGACCCTTTTACGCATCCAACATGTACCGACAATTTATACCGGCAGAGCCAGGACACAAAAAACCAAAGACGTCAGCAAACAATCTCATTCGTTTGTTGACCGGCAACCTAACGAATCACCTCAGACTACAAATAATAGTCGCTTTACTGGGCGGTAAAGCACACATCGCGTCGCTCATGGCGAGTTGTAAAGCTTTTGAATCAGACAAAAAACTTACACTGTGGACAGCACCTGCAACATGGACAGAACAAGACCATGTTGAAACATTGCTGAAAGTCATGGCAGAATCCGACACTCGTTGGAAACAATGGATTAATACATCCGAGGTCACCGCGTTGACCCTCAGAGATGTCGACGACATGTGGATGACGAGCGTCTTTGCCAGGGTCGTGACCAAGGGGAAGTTTCCGAAGCTCACGTCGCTGACACTCCAGAGTTCGTCAGTTACGACTTTGACAGTTCTGGATGAAGATTCAGTATGGTCGGAGCTCCAATCACTCAACCTCGGACGCTGCAGCAACATCACTGACGCCTGCGTGTCGGAAGTAGCAAGAGGATGTCCGAATCTCCAATCACTCGACCTCACATACTGCAGGAACATCACCGACGCCAGCGTGTCGGAAGTAGCAAGACGATGTTCGAAACTCCAAACGCTCAACCTCGGAAACAACCTCAGACGCTGCAGGAACATCACCGACGCCAGTGTGTCGGAAGTAGCAAGACGATGTTCGAATCTCCAAACACTCATCCTCTTGAACTGCAGCAGAATCACTGACGCCAGCGTGCTGGAAGTAGGAAGACGATGTTCGAATCTCCAAAGACTCAACCTCGGAGGCTGCAACAACATTACAGACGCCAGCGTGCTGGAAGTAGCAAGACGATGTTCGAATCTCCAAACACTCAACCTCGCATACTGCAGGAACATCACAGACTTGTCGGTGTTGGAAGTAGCAAGAGGATGTTCGAATCTCCAAACACTCAACCTCAATGGCTGCTGGCAGATCACAGACTTGTCGGTGTCAGAAGTAGCAAGACGATGTTCGAATCTCCGATCACTCGGCCTCGAAAGGTGCGAGAACATCACAGACGCCAGCGTGTCGGAAGTAGCAAGACGATGTTCAAATCTCCAAACACTCGACCTCGGAGGCTGCAACAACATCACAGACGCCAGCGTGCTGGAAGTAGGAAGACGATGTTCGAATCTCCAAAGACTCAACCTCGGAGGCTGCAACAACATTACAGACGCCAGCGTGCTGGAAGTAGGAAGACGATGTTCGAATCTCCAAAGACTCAACCTCACATGCTGCGACGACATCACAGACGCCAGCGTGCTGGAAGTAGCAAGACGATGTTCGAATCTCCACACACTCAACCTCTATAGCTGCAGGAGAATCACAGACTTGTCGGTGTTGGAAGTAGCAAGACGATGTTCGAATCTCCAAACACTCAACCTCGCATACTGCAGGAACATCACAGACTTGTCGGTGTTGGAAGTAGCAAGAGGATGTTCGAATCTCCAAACACTCAACCTCAGAGGCTGCAGCAACATCACAGACTTGTCGGTGTCAGAAGTAGCAAGACGATGTTCGAATCTCCGAAGACTCAACCTCAGAGGCTGCAGCAACATCACAGACTTGTCGGTGTCAGAAGTAGCAAGACGATGTTCGAATCTTCAAACACTCAACCTCGCATACTGCAGGAACATCACAGACTTGTCGGTGCTGGAAGTAGCAAGACGATGTTCGCATCTCCAATCACTCAACCTCGTTTACTGCAACAACATCACCTACGCGTGCAAGAACGACCTGCGACAATCGCACCCAAAGCTTCAACTATTACACTAGCCAACAAATCACGGTATTCATTTTTAATTTAATTTATATATTCCAGTAACATCGCAGGTACATGCCAACTTAAAGTCATCGAATTGTATTTGGATGCAAATTGCAAAAAGGTTACGTTCGGCGATTTAACGAACTGCGAAGAACTGACCCATATCTACATACACCGTAATGTCAAGTACAATACGGCCGCTGGTAGCGCGAACACCGCCTCCGCATGTACGTTGTCAAACCCTGTCGACTACGATGGAGCTAAATTCCCAAAAAGCTTGCGCTACATCTACGATACGGCCAATCGCTCAGTTTTTTGTGCTCCTATGTACATAAGAATAGACCACAATAATAAGAGGAATATTATAATCGCTAATTTAGTAATATCAATAATATCGCAGCATCCTGTCCTTCTAAACTCACCATCAAGTGGCCCCGGCCGCCCCCCTGTTTCACGGAGATATGATGCAAGTCTTGCTTGTCTATACTTTTCAATATCAAAATTTAGTTGTTTGTTTTCTGACATGTTCTGTATAATAGGCGATACCCTTTATAGTGTATGAAATTATATTTTTTTTTGTTTATACGATTACGTTTTCACATACCCGACGGATGTAATTCAGACTACATTTGAAATATTCAATTCCATTTTGAATGTCTTTATGAAAATTTTTGGCCTTGAGGTGTTGCAGAATGGACTTCTCGACATGAAAAATGTTGTGGTTGTAAAACAAGGAATAGACCATTTTGGGTGTGACGTTTGCTGTTTGTGAACGGTATTTTCGACGTTTCATTGTCCATTCACTACGATATTCTCCATTGTGTTGTATTTTGTCGTATTGTTCATCTGATAATTCGGCTTTAGCCTTGGGAGTGACTTCAGCCTTGCCAACTTTTAGGACCAAGATTTGATCCGGGTCGAATGGCTGCGTCATTTTCCAAAATGGGCCGACTTTTGGAATACCGTCTTCGACTATGAGTTGGTCTGAATGGCAATACTTGACATAAATGACACCAGGGTGGTCCCCACCACTTGATATGGGTATTTCAGACACAACAGCGACAGTGGACGGTTTCCTTCTTTCGTTGGCCCGTTTATCTCCTCCATCCGACGGGCGTTTTTTGGAACTTCTATCCTCCTCCTTATTGATTTCTTGTTGTCGGAGTTTCTCAGCAGCTTGTTTGGCTTCTACTTCTTGTTCTTCTTCTACTTGTTCTTCTTCTACTTGTTCTTCTTCTTCTTGTTGGTTACAAATAGCGCAGTCCAAATCCAGCCGGGGTATTTCAGACACAACAGTGACAGTGGACGGTTTCCTTCTTTTGTTGACCCGTTTATCTCCTCCATCCGACGGGCGTTTTTTGGAACTTGTATCCTCCTCCTTATTGATTTCTTGTTGTCGGAGTTTCTCAGCAGCTTGTTTGGCTTCTACTTCTGTTTCTTCTTCTTGTTGTCGGCGTTTCTCAGCAGCTTGTTTGGCTTCTACTTCTGTTTCTTCTTCTTGTTGTCGGCGTTTCTCAGCAGCTTGTTTGGCTTCTACTTCTTGTCGGCGTTTCTCAGCACCTTTCTCCAACTCTTCGTAGTGCTTGGTTTGTGTATCTTTGTAACGATCGAGGTGGTCACATTGAATAATATCACTAAGTTCACATTCTGTCAGAACTTCACTGTCGATTATTGCCACTATATTTTTGACTCTTGTTTTTAACACCCTTTCCTTAATAGTAGATGTGTCTTTGGCGGTATGAAGATGAATCAATATACACAAACCAATGCCAATACGCTTGTCCTCGAATGGACTTTTGGCCCGGTTATAAAATGCGTGGTTGCAATACTGTGTTTGGTATAAAAACCAAATGGTTTTCATCTGTTCTGGTGGGACCTTTAATTTTTTATATTTTGCATTGTGTCTTTTATAGTAGGGTGTGTAGCTTGCCTGTAAAATGCGTCCGTCTAATAAAAAGACAGGACCTGCAAAAAAAGGGTCAACTTCTTCGGGGTAATGCCCTTTATCATACTTATGTTCTTTTGTCCGTTGTTTACGGGTGCCAATGACCACCGTAAAATCGTTGAACTGAACTGTGCGGTGGATGTTAAACATGTTTTCAATATTGTAAGATGGCTCCACTGGTTTTGAACAGATTTCTATCTTAAAGTCATCGTCGGCCATGTATTGTTCGCTGACTTGTTTGATCAATGTACTTCTTGCACCAGTTTTGTTGGTTAGAATGTTACGAAATTTTGGACGCAATCCAATCATTAAACGTGTCACTCCAGTGTCCCGAAGTATTGGCTCAGAAAGAATCCAGTTTGTCAAATCGTTACTATTTTTTACAAATGTGCCGTTGCTAATTTTGAGAAAAAAATCAACGGTTTCCTTTTGGTTTGGAAATAACTTGAGCTGATGGGATGTCCGATTGTAATGATAACAAACAGTCTCAGCTTGGTGATGACCCCAAAATTTCCATACGTGAACATGCACCATTGCTTCTTCCTCCTGTCCTTCCCAATTCGAGACCGATATTGCCAACGCAAAGGGTGCGGCAGCCATCATTGATTTTTTATGTCCTACACAATACCAACTACTGCGAAGTTGGCCTGCTTTAGCAGCATTTAGGTCAACATCGCCGAGGCGAACAAAACGGCTCGCGTTTTCTTCGCCGTGGCCAGGGCCTATACAAGTGGTTTGCATGATGTTGTTCCCGTGTTTGTTCGGTTTGTAAGCTTTCATGTGGAACGTCGTAGATATTCCCGCCTCCTTGGCAGCTCGTTTGTCATTGTCCGCGAATTCGTTGAAAAATTGCAGCACAGTCATATCAGCCCCAGCATCGTGGCCCGGAGGGGTCTGTGTGGTCAATATCCTACCCGGATTAGGCGGAGGCATCGATGGTTCTGATTCAAACTTGTCAACCATATTTTCATAACTGTATTCATCTATTGAAGTAACTGACATTTTTTGTTATATGTTCAGCTTGATATATAACAAGTAACATATGTGTAATATATGTTAGTCCATAAGTCAAAACTTGGTCACCCATACTTCCAAAACAGGCGACCGTCTACGTTATCGCCGGCGGAAAGGGTGGCTTGTCAGAAGGCCAGAAACTTGGCCATATATGGTTTTCTTGTTGTAAGGTTGTTTTGTCAAGTACATAAAGTTGATTGACGACGATAAACCTATCAAATTCATTATGCGTTGGTGCTGCTGTGCTTCTTGTGTGGATATCTAATTTATAAGTGTGTGTTTATTTAAATAGAATAAGTTTTTTATAAGTTTCTAGGGCTCTAGGCATGAATTTCAGGTCTGATTTAGTTAAGTACGTGTTTTTTAAACATAATGAGTTTAGTTCACTGGAAGTTCTAAGGCTCTAGGCTGGGCCCATTTGTCCCTAACCAACAGGGATTTGTTTACAAGTGTCGCCACCACAATAGCAGTTAGAAATTTCAGTTTGTTGTTTAGAGTTGTTTATTCGTTTTTAATTTAAATTAAATTAAAATGTTAAACGGCAGGAAATCTCAAAAGTTTTGCTGAAATTTCCATACTATTACACTAGCCAACAAATCATGGTATTCATTTTTAATTTAATTTAAATTAAAATGTTAAATCGCAGGAAATCTCAAAAGTTTTGCTGAAATTTCCATACTATTACACTAGCCAACAGTCTCATCGATAATAACAATTTGTCACTATAAATTCAGAAGAATCATCCAGTATACATGGCAGCAATTAGAACATGGATTGTTGACCATATAGTGGACCCAATCGAATCACAGGTCTGTCGTCCACATACATATCAAGATAGACGCCGAGAACGAGCATTCGAAATGATCTCAGACGATATTACGCCACAAAAAAGCATTATTGATATTTATCGACGCTTTCCAACCGTCTTTAAAAGAACAGCTGTGCGCGAAAAATTATACAAACGAATGCACTCATATTGTTTGGGTAACTACAATGAAAAAGCACAAGAAATGTTGGACGACATTCGCCGCGATTCACCGAAGGCAATACCATATGTTCGCGAATTATTGTGCAAAACGTCAGCTCTCCTATTTTTTAACAATAAAGAATTGTACAGGACAACTGATGAGGACTTTGTCAGAATGTACAAAGAGCTCACAGACGATCAAAAAGTGGAATTTGCACCGAAAGTGCTCCAAACTCATGGTATTCTACTTGAAGAGATCCCAGAATCTCGTCGGACAAAACAATTATGTGTCATTGCTATTCAATGCCACGGTTATGCGCTACGATATGTTCCAGAGGAATATCAACTCGAGATGGTATGTACCGCGTATGTAACAGACGGTCTTCAGTTGAGAAAGGAAAAATGGTTTGAAGAATTATTCAAACAACTTACAGAGAAGCAACAGAAAGAGTGTCTGACTGCCCGAGAAAACAAGTACCGTCGTTGGAATCAAACCATTGACTTAGGATTCTGACGAGTTACATACTTTGACCATGAAGCAACAATAACATACGCGATTTTCCTGCGATTTTCCTGCGATTTTTTCCTGCGATTTTCCTGCGATTTTTTCCTGCGATTTTCCTGCGATTTTTTCCTGCGATTTTCCTGCGATTTTCCTGAAAAAATCGCAGGAATAAAATTCAAGTCAAGGAATAAAATATATTCTTTAATTACATATAGTGGACTTCTTATTTCCCATATCTACTTTCATTTGAAACATGAGTTCAGAATACAACAAGACATCAAGCAAAAGACTTGCAAGGTTGTACCGTACTGCTGTGTCATCTAAACGCCATAAATCAGGTTCCATTGGTTCTGACATACCTGGTGGTCAAACATCATTATCAATTATTCCAGAAGCTGAAGCGCCAGCGCCAGCACCAGCACCTGAAGCGCCAGCACCAGCACCTGAAGCGCCAGCACCTGAAGCACCAGCGCCAGCGCCAGCACCTGAAGCACCAGCGCCTGAAGCACCAACACCTGAAGCGCCAGCACCTGAAGCACCAGCGCCTGAAGCGCCAGCACCTGAAGCACCAGCGCCAGCACCAGCACCTGAAGCACCAGCGCCAGCGCCAGCACCTGAAGCACCAGCGCCAGCGCCAACACCTGAAGCGCCAGCGCCTGAAGCACCAGCACCTGAAGCACCAGCACCTGAAGCACCAGCACTATAACTTGCTCAGTTTGTTATGGTGCTGAGATAATAAATTTAAATTCATAATAAATGATGCTCTTGGTCCTAAGCACTGTTTGAAAAGTGCTGAGATATTGGATTAATCGTTCAACAAAAATACTAGTAAAGAAATAAAAAAAAAATAAAGCTGCTAATGTGTATTTAAATGTTTATGTAGCGCGTTTTACAATTTTTACGCTTGCGCACTGCGTCCAACTGTAAAATACCGCGTTTTAGATGGTCATTTTCTTTCGTCTTGTGTGCATAAGCATGGCTAAGTTTGTTATACTTGTGTTGTAATTTATAAAACGGTCCACTGAAATTTCGGAGTGAACCGCGCAAGATGCTACTGGTCTGCTTTTCAATGGCCAACTTTTTCGTGAGCATGTCCACGACTACCAGCGTCTTTTTTTGGATGCTCTTGGTATCCTGCTCTGATTTGTACAGCTCGCGACGCATGGAACGGACTTTGCGATCAGAAATTTTGACCATTATTTGTATTAGTGTTTAATTTAATTTAAATTAAACACAATCTGGATTTGCTTTACAAAGTTGTTCCAAGACATTCATACCCATTTTTATCTCAGGTAACATGCGACCAAGTTCGACCAATGTTGTACGCATTTCTGGTACCATAACCTTGACATCATTGAGAGTGGTTTGAATTTCGGGTGTAATAGACGCTAGATTGGAGACGAGGACAGACATTAAAATAATATGCAATGATATAAATAGACCGATGCCGATATAGATACAAACTTGTAGACGAGAGCGACCATTATTTAATTCATTATAATCTGTTTGCATGTGTAATGAACACAAAACCATTTTATAGTCAAAACAAGTTCTTTAATTTAATTTAAATTAAATGTCTTGTGCGTATTCTGTAAACTGGTCTTTAATTTAAATTAAATTAAATGTCTTCTGCGTATTCTGTAAACTGGTCTTTAAACTCTAAAAATTGCACTGTCATGTCTAAATTGGTTTATCAGTGTCGTAAAAATCATCGTCGATGCCCAGTCTACGGTAAAATGTTGTCACAGTGTCGAAACAAAAGCATTATTCGAAAAAAACTTGTTATTTCAAAGTAAAACTCGAGCAAGCATAACTTTGCCAATTGTTCTATATAAACACACGACTTATTGAAAATGTTTACTGTATTACAAAATGCCTACTTGTCGCACATAATACAAGATGGACCACGCGGCATTAAAGACTTAGCGTTGTTATCGTTGGCGAGTCGTCAGTGTCATCCTAAACTGATGTCGTGGTTCGCATCACATTCTCATCAACGTACAGATAATCGTTGGAATCCACGCACGTGTATGGCAGATGTAAAACACTGTAATTACATTGGTCAATGGCAATGTTATGGACAACCAACACCATTTGTACAATATCTCATGAAGACGGAACAGCGTGAAGAAGTATGTCTTCAGTGTTTAAATCAAATATGTCGGACGTTGTGTCATTTGAATGAGAAAAATATTTATTATGTACATGGTAATTTAAGTGTGGTGGACATAGTTGTGGAGCATGGGAAATTTTATATTATGGACAATGGATTTCCCAAACTCGAACATACAACAGACCCCTATATTTTTTATCGGTCAACAACGCGCGATTTGTACACATTATGTTTATCGATGCGCGAATTCTTTGACACCGACTCCTATTTTTATATGTTTTTGACTGGTTATCCCGACGACAAAAAGTTTTCGCCCAAAATATTCCAGGATTATTTAATGACTCACGGTCATGCGAATTCTCGGTATATAAAAGGTGCACCCTGATAGAAATGTCGATACACATACGAGGCAGTGTAGAATTCGAAAAAATCCTTTCAGAACAATGGCAACCGTCCATAGAAATGACTAGAACGCGCATGGCTGTGCAACAGTTGTTAGACACCAGAGAATCGCCCACCAACTTGGAAAAGCGACTTAAAGAATATATCGTCAAATCAGACACTCTTATTGACCATTTGGCAAAACAAGGATGTCGGACATTGACCGAACATCCAATATTTGAATGGTCAGTCGAGGATGCCATTATACGCACGCCATGTTGGCGGATCGAATCTATCCTGCCACGGTACACGTTAGCTACTTTAGCTGTAGACCAAGCATTTGACCATATTCAAGAACATAACTACAAAGGTGCCAGAAACAAGTTTTTGCATGCTGTTTCCTTACATACGGAGTGCGCCCAGCATTTAGCACGATGGCCGTGGAAACTACCATCATTAAATCAGGACGTTTTACAAAATAAATGGCATCTCTCTCAAATCGAACTATACACGGGTATGTCCACACTATGCATGTTATGTGCAGGCATCCACAACAACACTAAATCCTCTGCATTGTTCACTGTGACGCAACGGTCGCTGCGTAATTTTTCGCGTTCATTGGCGACATGGCCCTCTAAACAGGGCCAAAAGCTTATGAATATTGCAGAGGCCATGCGTTATTTTTACTCGGCTGATATGATGTGGTCAGCTGGTCTTTACGGTCAGTCAATACGAAGACTGGAACGTTGGAAAACGGATGTAGAATTTGGACCCTATGAGATTCTTAAAGATGAGTGGGCGAAACTACCTCTGCTGTTGAAGGAACGTCATATTACCAATAACGGTGCATATTTTGAAACACTTACAGATGGTGCACCACTATGTTCACCCGTGGAACTTATAAACACGTCGGAAGCATCTGATATACCCCATCCACCAATGAAACCGGAGTGGGGCGTTGGTCGTGAAGACGAGTCAATTCCCACAAAACTCCCAGAGAATTAGTAACACCCAGACCAGTTTTTAAATGTACGTGACACATGTACATATCTCTGTTTTGAGCATACAAACAACAGTTTGGAAAGTCGTTTCCGTTCATTACAAGGAGCCAGCTTGCCTGTGGATATTTGACAGAAAGTTCTTCGTAAAGTGGTAATTGCTGCGTGTCTTTCGACACTACTAACACAAAGACATCGGTATTTGTATAAATAGGTTCTACATTATTTATAAACCGTGTAATGCCAGGTATCTCGGACACCGTCATCGTTGGAAAGTCTGTCTTTTCGACAAAAATATTGGCGCAGTACGAATCGCAATACTTGTGTCCGCGCCATTGAGACACAAGTCCAGATTTACCGACTCGTGGACCACCCACAATAGTAACATTATACATCAATAATAGTTTATAGTTAGTTTATAGTTAGTTTATAGTTCAAATTAGCTTAGAACCGAATATTTGAAATACAAGTATTTAATTGTATTAAATTGTTCAAATGAACAATTTAACTGTAGAACAAATAACAACCATCCAAAATATTTTCAATCATTTTGATTCCAACAACGATGGTTTGATCAATCAACGTGAATTGAACAGGTTGACGATTGCTCTGAACGACCCATTGACACCGGCTGAATTGGCCGATTTTTTCAAAGGTATTGATACTGACAATTCTGGGGAAATTACATGGGACGAATTTATTACATATTGGGGGAACAAGTAATCAAAAGGACAGAAATCATCAGTCCTCTTCGTCAGACGCTATGTCCTCTTCAGCAGACGCTATGTCCTCTTCAGCAGACGCTATGTCCTCTTCATCAGACGCTATGTCTGGATTAAATCCGTTGCCTCCGGTGACGACATCAAATAATTGAAAGTCAATATCTTGAAAGATAGTTTGTGGTTCATCTGGACCGAGATTTGTTTTGCAAACAGATACACACTCCGTCGCCAACCCCAGATTTTTTATTTCTGTTTCTTTCTTATTGGTTGAAATTTCTGTTTTGGTGCCATCATCGTTTATAACAGGCAAAAGACCATCGCCCTTCAATTGGTCATCGATGTCTTTTTCAAATCCCTCGGTGTCCAACTCGCCCTTCAGAAAATTTGCATATATCGTGAAACGTTCATACACTGTGTCCAATTCGTCCTTGTCCGATGATTCTTTCGATTCGCTGTCCGTGAAATTATATTTGCATTTCACCGTTACGTCTTTTCCCTTATTATTTTTTATGATTCGGTACCCTTTGCATATTCTATTGTAAGCATGTCTGTAACGCTTGCCACATCGAGGACACTTTTTTGTCTTGCCTCTTACAAATGTGGCCACGGCGGCCAAGTCGACATTCGACCTGATATATCCTTGTACGACGGCGCCCCTACCACCTTCATAAACGCTATATGTTCCGTCAATGCTGCGCGTGATGTCGTATAGCGCAATGTGCGCTCTTGTAAACTTGTACATATCAGGTCGAAGTCGACGTCTTCGGTCGACAACATATCTGTCCCAGTAAAAATCAGTGTCCTGCAAATAGGGGAGTTTGGTGTCGCGGCCAGGTCGTCGAACGAGTCTAACAACGTCGTTCTGATGCAAAACGGCGCAGCCCTGTTTGTAATCAGAGCCGGTGTATTGGTACAGCGCGTCAGGGTCAAACACTACGTCTGCGACATCTGCGACGTCTGTCGCGGCGCTGCCTTCTTCTTCTTTATAGACCTCCTCGTCCACATGGGGTTCCAATAACGTACCAGAAACCCATTTATCGCTGACTAGGTACTCCCATGGTGGACCACGTCTGTCAGTAGCGTAGTAATTGCCACGTCTCCCATTTTTCAATAATTCATGGGCATTCAGAATCACATCTTCTTCTTTGGAATCTTCTTCGACCATTTCATCATTGAATTCTTCCTCTTCGTCTCCTTCTTGTTTCGAGACGATCTTGTCGTTCTCCGCTGCTTCTTGTGCATCGAACTTGTTGTCATTAGAACTCCCGAGAGGCCCCAGCTTGAATTTTTTAATCGTATATGCTCCACTATTGTTATAGACTATGTTGTTTTCAAAATCTAATTTGAAGTTGGCATATTCACTAAACTCGTCAAACACAGTAGTAGGATCCAACCCATCATTATGTAACTTCTCTGCTACAGCCGACCACTCCAAGTACTCGCCGTTGACTTCGTATCTAAAGTCATCATTTCCCCATGGGATTTTAGTAATGGTGTACGTGCCTACATTGACGGAAGGGCGAACGTAGGCACATTCTATGACGATAGGGTCAACACTGGTATCGTTTCTGATAACTATGGCCTCGTACTTATCGTCAAGTCCTTCGAACCATATTTCTATTACTCGACTGTCCTGACTTGTTTCGCGCACCGGTGGTTCTTCATCCTCTTCAATATTGCCCGTATATACCACAGCCGGCAATTGTTCCGCGGCCACCAACAGTGCCCACGTTGTTATGTTGTGTTGTACAACGGAATCTTCATCGACAACATATTGCCATTCGGCGTTCCATGTGGCACGGGAAATCGTGTCTTGCCACGCTACCCATGCGGCTTTCAAGGCAATGTTTTTCAACTGAACTTCAGGGTTGAATTCTTCGACGTATATTTTATCGGCACCCACCATGACATATCCATTTGTTGTCTCGTGTTTGTCTATCTTGTCAAGGACTCTTTCAAGGTTGGCGGACGCCAACGCTTCGTCCAAAGTGGTTAAATATTCTTCTGTCGCCTCTATCTCACGTTTTTTCAATCTCTCTAAGACCACCATTGCCGCTGAAATATTGTCAAGGTCGTCGTGGAATCCCAATTGTTCTGCGTTGCTGTCTCCACCATACGTATGTAATTTGTCGAACAGACCCTTCCAACGCGGGTCGGCCTCCTCCTCCTCATCATCGTCGCTGTCTATATATCTCCATTCGATGTACTTTGTGTTTATGGTAAACTCCGGTTTAATATTATTTTGCGTGTCCGATGGTAACATTAACCCGAATGTAATGTCACCAGAGTCTGCATCAGGGTCTACATCAAATTCGTCGAAGAAAAAAAGCGCGGGCCCGGATGGTGCATAATCAACATAGTCATTGTTTGATTCGTCGGTACCCTGTTTTGATAGAAAAGCTTCTGTCTCTGCACGTGAAGGACTCGCGTCCCAGTCGTCAATGCCCTCCTTTATGCGTACCTCTATGACGTCCACTCTGCTTATCAATAGTGTCCATTCGCCAGGGTTGTTTGAAAATATATTATCTCCATTAACTTCTTCTTCCGATTGGTGGCTTCTTCCTGCTTTTCGTTCAACTCCCTCCTGAAAATTGGTCTCCACTTTCGATTCTTCTGCTGTGGACGTGTCCGTGGACTTTGGCGCAGCGGACTTTGGCGCAGCGGATGGCGCTACCACTGGTGCTCCAGCTGTTGTCGGCACTGGTGCTGACTTTGGCGCAGCGGACTTTGGCGCTACCACTTTCGATTCTTCTGCTGTGGACGTGTCCGTGGACTTTGGCGCAGCGGATGGCACTACCACTGGTATTACTGAACAATATTTGAGACACTCCTTTGATCGCTTTGTATGACCAGTTAACCCACAGTTTCCACAAGTGATTTGACGGGCTTTTGTTTTCTTTTGTGGTGGTTTTGTAGGCATTGCCTCTGAACGTAATGATAATTGTCTCTTGAGTGATGGTCGTGCAGAGGATTTGGCATCCGGTTTTGGCGGAGACACTTTTGGAGCAACGTGTTGAACCATCTGCGCTGACTGTTTAGAAGTTTGTGCGGCGTGTCGACTACGACCATTGTTGCGTTGGACATACATAGGACGTCCAGCACCCATTGTTAGTTGTGCACCCACGAGTTTCTCACCCACGGCGAGTTCTGCTGCACCATTGCGAAGCGTATATAATTTTTCTAGGATTTGTGGAATATATTCCGATTTATAGTCAAAACGCACACGAACACGAAACGGCATGACACGTTTAAACAACTCCAGAGCATCCTTAGCTGCGTTGCTCTTGCATAACATTTCAACTTGTCCGATATCTCGTTGATACTTCGCGCGTTCCTCCTCTGATATTGCGAGTGACATGACATGGCGTTTGAAGGTAGCTAACAATTCATCGAGTGTGGGCATGTAGTATCTGTTTCACTGTTTCACTAACTTAACTTATATAGTGGTCAAATCAAAAGACAAATTTTAATTTTTTTTTCAAACCTATTTCTACTTCCGTTTCCAGACCAATTCTACGACCTGTCTCCCTAGCTTTTTTTATCTCCTCCATTTCCAGAGCCCGTTTTTTTTTCATTTCTGATTTACACAAAGTATATAAGACAGTGCCTAGCAATAGCAATATTATCAAAGAAGAAAAAACTATAAGTATGTAGAATCCGGTTGTATCTAGTTTATTCGACGAAGAATCATTTCTAACATATTGCGGCATTTGAATAACTCGAAGTTTAATATATAGTGCATATTTATTGCTGACCAGCGCGTCCTTTTTAAATTTGTTTGTATTTTATCAGTAGTCATAATAATTTTGTGAACCGGAACATATAATGGTTATGATTATCCACACCATAAAAGCAGCTTCTAGTGAAAATACAATAGCACTCAGTATATCTAGGCGATATGGCGTATAATATATACTGTTAGCGACATCGATATCGTGCGGGTGCAAATGTGCAAATACGTTTGCAAAAATGCCCACGTTGACCGCTGAAAAGATAAACATAATTATCCACGGCATAACCCAGAAATTTTCACTAGACGAATGAACATATCTCACACCATTGCGAGTGATAGTCGGTCGACCACAAGCACCAATGGTAGCAACCGGCACAACCAAACTACTCAACACAATCGAAGATATCAATGTATTGTGTAACAACTGTCCAAATTTTGATTTGTGAATATCTGTCCCTGTAAATTCCGCACCCTCTTTTTTGACTTCAACAGAATGACCTTTTACCACCCAGTCACATATATCCGTGTTCCACTCGAGTTCTATCTGTTTGTCGAGTTCGGTCGAATAAGTTTGGTAGACGCTAGAAGACTGAAACCACCGACCTTCGTAATGCTTGGATTTACCGTCTGGACTGTCGACGATATCAGTATTATTTACCCATGTGCTTAAAAATGTTTGGTCCTCTTTTGTAGCAAACGGACATAGTTGTTTATGTATAACGGTTTTATTCGTGTTGGTCGTGATGCATCCCGTGTGACCATTGGCATCGGCGTTCACGTATTGTCCTTCTGTTCCGGTACGCATACAAATTTCCCACCGGTGGTAGTGGTCAATGCCCGCTTTGGTAGAAATATTTGACATCAATAGGGAAGAAATGACGAGGATGGTGAGGGCAATACATAGTTTGAAACAGGAAGTCACCAGAACTACACCATCCTTTATGACAGCCATAATATATATTCATTATCACGTTAAGTTTATACCGTTATAAATTAAACTCTTGGTGAAGTTATTTTAAAGTCGCGGAGTACCAACTTGTAGAAGATTTTTATTTTAAAGTCGCGGAGTGCCAACTTGGTGAAGATTTTTAAAGTCGCGGAGTGCCAACTTGTAGAAGATTTTTATTTTTGGTGGATAACGCTTCGGTTTGTACCTATGGTGTTCTTTTTCTTTTTTTGGTGGGTGTGTCTAAGTAGACATGTTCTGCATAGACTTGTTCAATGCGTCCTGGTCTGACCACACGAATGTCACGTTCTAATTGTAATTTAATCCCATAACGCTGTTCACTTGTATAAAACATAAAGCGTACGCGAGGAATGATTATGCTTCCACCCGGTAAATAGTTCAACGGATGTTGATGTGGTGGCTTTTCGTCAAATGCAAACATGTCGTCGCGGACGTACACACCGTCGTGGCATTTCCACATCATAATCGTTTCGGGACCAGTGTTGACAGTCGACATGTGAAACATGGGGTATTCCATATCATCGACATGTCGAACGCCTTTTTGTAGCGAATTTGCACCAGAAATATACTCTTGCACAGTTTTGCACCCAGCTTTATGTTCACATTGTACGCGATGATCAACAAAGGCCAGTTTTAAAGCTTCCTCCTCCAAACGTAACAGTGTTTGGAGGGCACGTGTACCGTCTGCTTCAATCGTTGGGATATGTTGCTTCAACTCGTCGTCACAATAGCCGATAACCACGTTCAGACTGCAGCGTTCTGGTACAGACGACCAACTAGCATGTTTGTCTCCTTGTAACCAACTTCTCAACGAGAACATGGTTCCAAGTTCGAACGATTGGAATCCGCGCTGTGGGAACGTTGCGTTGGTGATTGTTGGAACAAACTGACCCCTGTTGTCTTCTTTAATGGCCACAGAGAGTGTTGTTTCGTCGTCAAAGATGTTATTATACATATCAGGATAGGACATTGTGAGTTCAGTGAACTTGGAAATTCCTTGGAAATTCCTTGGAAATTCCTTGGGACTTGGAATGAATAAGTACCACTTAATCTTTTTTCGGTATATAAATAAAGAACCTACAACAAGAATGTTGTTGTTCTCCGACTTACACTTGAGTCCGCGTACGTATGTGACCTGTATGAAAGTTCTACGTCGTGTGCATTGTGAGGCTGTCCAGCGGCACATATCTGTCGGTTTTCTGGGTGATTTTTTCGACAAAGTTCATTCCCAGGGAACATTGCCTGTAAACATTTTGAATGAACTGATGCGTTTTTTTGAAACGGAATGGACTGTGCCCATGATTATGATTCCCGGTAACCACGACTACTTTGATGCTGCTGAGACAGAACATGGCCTCACACCTTTTGCATACGCGTCAAAACACATTCGTGTTCTGGACAAACCCACTGTCATCGATCGACAACTCTGGGTTCCTTGGAGACGTTCTCCTCAGACGATTGCCACCATTCTCCAGGAAAACCAAGATATTGATGTTATTTTTGGTCATTTCGACATTGTTGGTTTTAAAATGTCCCACACGCAATTATCCACGGAGGGTATGGTTGTTTCAGACTTTCCAGTCGGAATCCCTGTCTACTCAGGACATTATCATACGCCGCAAAAACATGGGTCGATTCGCTATCTGGGTTCGCCATACCAGTTAACACTGTCTGAGGCAGAGGACAAAAAAGCACTAGTGGTCATCGACCACACAAATGTATCCGAAATGATACCCATCGACATTGGGGCGCATCAGTACAAGTGGACTCCTCAAGAATTATTGACAAGGTCACACGAGTTGCGACCTGACGACCGTGTTTCCGTTGTCGACGATGGAAAAATGTCGATAGAAGCGTGCGTTCAACAGTTGCAGGATAAAAACGTTCGTATCAGTGTCAAACGTGCATTAAAACCAGTGGACACGAGAATTTCGGACGGTGACACATTGACACCTGTCGATTTGTTAGGAGAATATGGTAAGATTCAAGCAATCGACCCAACATCACAGGCATGGATACTCTTGCTGGAGCGTTTATCTTTGTCGGGCCCCACCGTCCAGCAACATCGTCCTGATATGCGGCCTGTCAAGATGTTATTGGAAGGGTTTGGACCATTCATCGGACCCGTGACCATCTCGTTAGAAGGTCACGGGTTGACGTTAATTACTGGCGAATCCAACGGAGATACCGTAGCCAGTAATGGCTCTGGCAAATCTCTGGCGACAGCGGGTGCCTGGCTGTGGTGTTTAACTGGAATGACTGATGGTCGACCCACACTACCTTTCGGATGCGCGTCAGTCATTAATGAAGAAGTAGGGAAAGCGACGGTTCTTGCATCTGGTACTGTCAACGGTGTTGAGTGGGAAATTGAACGAAGCATGGTGAAAAAGAAACACCATCTCAAAGTGTTTATTGGTGGGGAAAACAAAACGCGTTCCACTTTGAACGGAACACAGCGCGTCATTGCGTCCGAATTATTTGGTCTCGAGGCGGGCAGTCGCGAATTGTTCTCTTGGTTAGTTCGCAATAGTGTGTGGAGCCAGCATGTGGTCACACGTTGGCTCGACGCCAGTGATACAGCTGCCAAAGCTGAAATTCACGACCTTGCCAATGTGACCGTCTGGACAGACATACACGCATGGGCAAAGGTTAATCAGAAAACAACAGCTGACAAGTTGCATGAACTCCAAGCGCAACAAAAGCAGTGTCGGCGCACATATGAGGACGCAATCGGACTGCACACAAGGTCCTTGCGATTAGCTACTGAATGGGCGCGCAACCATCAAGACAAAATATCCCAACACGAAGAAGATGTCGTGCATGCCGAAACGGCTTATGAGCGCGCCCTGAAAACGTTAGGGGAAGAACCGGAGTGTGTCTCAGATAAAGATTTCAGAGTTGCAGAGGCTGCCCTCGTGGATGCAAAAGTTGTCCTTGGAAGAATGAAAAAGCGCGAAAGCGAACTGCGCTCCGAGTTACCGACAGAGTGGTTAGGAGCTGACTATGAGGACAAAGAGAGATGGGTACGTGAACAACCCGACCCCAAAGTACAATATCATGAAACACGTCAGCGCCATTGTCAAGCGGCCCAACATGCCCGTCAAGTGCAATTAGACGAAACACGTCAAGAATTTACAAAATTCACCGCCGAAGGTACATGTGATGCATGTTCTCGTCCATTCGAGAAAGGGGCGGGCTATCACAACCATTTACGAGCACTACAGGATAAATTGGAACAAAAACGTGTTGCATTCGTTGACGCGAAAAAAGATTATGTTGACGCCCAGCAACAGCACATTCACGCAGTGAAAAAGGACACAATAGTAAAACGTCACAAAGAATATATAGACAAGGGACGGTCTTTCCAAAAACTGCGCAGCAATATTGCAGAAGCTTCTGAACTACTTGTGTCCCATCAAAACAGAGTCACGCAATTGCGCGAGATTATAGACAAGAAAAAGCATCAATATGCGTTGTACAGTCACACCAAAACATTGTGTGATGATATGCAGCGGACATTGACAAGTATGACAAGGACATTGGAGAGATATCAGCAACAGATTTGTCCGCACGATATTTCGAACGACGATGTCCGTGCAAAAAAGACAGAGGTTGATGCAGTGACCATTGTAGTAGAAGAAATGACCATTACTGCAGGCCATTGGGCGTCTGTACTTCGATGGACAGGTCCCAGAGGGATTCAGACCTATGCGCTCGAGCACACCGTGAAAACACTAGGGCGCGTCACGAGCGAATGGTTGCAGAGATTATTTCACACAGAAAACATCCAATTAAAGGTATTTTTTGACGAAAAGGAACGTCTGCAACGCATCCTTGAGTACAAGGACCACAATGGTGTATTATCTGGTGGTCAGTGGCGCCGCGCTCAGTTGGCTGCCTTTATGGCATGGCGAGAAACCGACAATTTTCCTTTTTTAATTATGGACGAGGCGTGCACCTCGATGGATATACAGGGTATTCGTGCAGTGCAGGACACACTCCGTAATTGGTGTGAAGAAGATGAGCGACGGACATGTTTTTTCATTTCGCATGAACCAGAGCAACATCGTGATAAATCCGTGTACCATAATCATACCCGAATTCTAAATAAACGAGGACGCTCCACTATTGCAGGTCCACCAGACAACAATAAACGACAAAAAAATACTCAAATGATGTGAATATTCTACTTGCCAATGTAATCATAAAACAATAACAACATGTTTGACTTTCACGAACAAAACAAAATTGGTCAACAGGGAGAGAGCTTGTTCTTGCAACATTTTCCACAATGGCAACCCAATAATTTGGTATGCACTGAACCAGATTTTATAGATAAATATGGTAGGAAACTCGAACTCAAATTCGATGTGTCTGAGAGAGCACGCAGAGATGCAGACGGGTACCAGCTCAACTTTTTCATGGAGACGATATCCAACGACCTTAAACAGACGCCTGGTGGTGTGGCGCGCGCTAAAAAGGAAGGCGTTGAGTTTTACGTCTATATGTTTCAGAAACCCTATCGTCTGTTTGTGCTTGATGTGCACAAGACAAACAAGCGGGTCAAAGAATTAGTGGCGACAGGATGGTACCGCCAATCTCGAATCAAAAACCGCTACTATTACACGGAAGGATACGCGCTGCCGATTAAAGAATTTAAATCTTGCATGACTCAATTAACGCGTCTTTCCAAGCAACAACGCGCGATGAAACGATTAGAGTGGTCTTTAAACAAATAAACTTATATTACTATACTATCAAATCTTTCTGATTTAGAACGTGTCGCAACCGCCGGAGTTCGTTCCCGTCGTCTCGGCCACGATTTTGAACGTAGTTCGTACCGTCTTTGAGCAATTCCCACTTTTATTTTGGAACAACATCTGTGACGGTACCACATCAGTAGAAATACAGGGAGACACCAGAGGACATGCAACCACCGCAAGTCCACTGGTTGCGAAGACACTGGAGAAGGCACTGGAGAAGGTTGAACTGAAGGTCCAGGAGAAGATGTTGGTGATGAACACTGACAAGTACAATCCCCAATATGCACTGTGGACGAGGTTGACCTCCTCAGAGACGATGACGGACTCGTATCAAACCAAGGGGTTGGTGACGGACTCGTATCAAACCAAGGTGACGGGGTTGGTGACGGGCTCGTATCAAACCAAGGTGACGGGGTTGGTGACAGGATTGGTGACGGGCTCGTATCAAACCAAGGTGACGGGGTTGGTGACGGGGTTGGTGACGGGGTTGGTGACAGGATTGGAGTGGACGGACTATGACTCGATGACGTCAGGGTTACATTAGCACTATGATTGTGACATAATAAAAGTGTGGAATCTTCAAATTCATATATGACGGTACACATTGTATTACAATTTATAACTTTAAGTGATGATTGGATTATGTTGAACATTTGTTTAAAAACTGATCATCTTTGCTTTGTTATCTTGATTTTCCTTGACTGGTTGTTCGTATTTCGTTTCTAGTTTTTTGGTACACACAAAAATGGCAACAAAGATGGATGTGACAACACCAGCTATGATGACTGGCAATGCGAGCTTCAGAGTATGACTTGTTGTCTTCTTGTTTGTCTCCATAAGTTTGAATTTGGCTGCACATGTGGAGCCATCGCCACCACAGATGCCACATTGGTCGGTGACTTTCTTGCGGTATCCTTGGTCATTTGGTAATACAGGTACTCCGTCACAACCAACACATTGATTTTTACCACCACAGATGTCGCATCGATCCATTTTGTGCCCATCGCAATCACATTTGTATTGGTTTTCGTATGTGGCTGCGAGCATGAGTTCACGGTCACCAACGCAGGTTACTTTTTCCGCAAACGCTGGACACGGTGTCCCTTTGTGTGCGGCATTGACTGTAATATTAATTTGTTTGATTTTATAACCGACTTCTCCACAGGTGGCGTCACACGGTTCAAATTCATCATTTTGTGTGTATTCACAGTCTATCGGACAGTTGCAATTTTCAGTAAAGCATGTGCCCTTATATTTCTTTGGAGTGTTCAAATACGTTGCGAGGTCGTCCACATAGCCAGTTGGACATATGTGTTGACAGACACACGGCGACGAGGTCCACTTTGATAAACATGGCTTTCCGGCACCAAGCGGAGCATGCGTTGTCACGCGTTTCAGTAAGACCGCGCCTAAAGTACCACATACAGATGTGCAGACTGGACCACTGCCAACGTACTCTTCTTTTTGTTGACAGTCGCGTTGTAAACTGAACGCTGATGACGATTGGACACCATACTGGTATGTAATTTCTGCGACGTGGTCCATTGGAATGTGAAAGTAGATGAACTCACCATTGTTGATGCTAGCAGTTGTCCCCATGGCCACCCTTCCTTTGAACATTTCGACACCTGTAATAGCAAACGTTTTACTCGTCGTGATCGCATTGAATCGGTAGTAGTTTCCATATTCAAGTGCACGCTCGAAGACGTCGGTTTCACTGTAGATATATAAGTTGTCACATGTATGTCCAGAACATGTCTGTGTGCCCGTGTAATTTGTCACTACTTCATAACTTATTTTGGCATTCGCGTCAAACGTACAGTCGGTTTCTTGTGTGCACCCTACACAATTAGTGTCGGTACATGTAGTGCACACTCTGTTCGACGTGGGGGTCGGTGCTTGTGTCTCGTATTGACGTTGATCAGGATCACAACTGGTTATGTTCGAACATATGCGGTCAGACGTTTCGTTTGGGAGTGAAGACTCGAATTGTGTATCCAAGCAAATACTGAGTTCGATACAAACTCTGTCCGATGTATTGGTTGGTGCTTCGATCTGGAATTGTGTCTCCGAACAATTAGTAATTGGCGCACATTCTCTGTTTTGCGTGGCGTTTGGCGCCTGAGTCTCGTATTCGTTGACTTTGCAAGTACGTGGCGTTTGGCAGAAACGATTGCGCACTCCCGGAATCGCCACTTGTGTTTCCGTTGTTCCGTTGGCACACTTTGGAGAAATAGCGCTACAAGTGCGGTCGATGGTGGTGGTGCCATGTGAAACGACGTATTGTTCAGGTTTACAGACTGTCTTGTTTGTACAGTTGGAGTCGGATGTCCACAATTGTCCGACGTTGCGACGAATGGCGTACTGTTCTGTGTCACATTGTGTCAATGGAGAACAGTGTCTGTTTTGATACAGATTAGGTATGAATGCTTGGTACTCTGTCTCGTAATTACACTTTGTTCTATTTTGACACCTGCGGTCGGAAACAGCGACGGCTTGTGTGTACACGTCTGAGGCATTGTCGCCAGCACGGATGGTCTCGTTGGTCACAATATACTCGTCATTTTCACACACGGTCAGATTTTGACACTGGCGGTTTCGAATGCGTGGTGTCGGTGGTGCTGTTTCATATTGTGTTAGCAAACATTCGACAATAGGACTACATGTTTTGTTCGCGGAGCGCCAGTGGTTTCTGTCACAATAATCACATTCGACATGTCCCGTTGCTGTACAATCATATGCTGGCTTGGGAACGCCGCCTGGACAGACGCATTCACGAACTTCACAGCAGTCTGCAGCAGTGCATTCGAAATTGTTGCACGTGGCATTTTTTTTGAAATTGCGTGTATGTTTGATTTCGTGACAGAGTGCCAATTCTTGTCCAACAGGACATGTTGGAGATTGGACACAACATTTTTCTTGGTCATCAGTCTCACAGTCTGCTTTGGAACAATAACCAGTATACTTTGGATTTAGTCTATATTGAATTTGGAAATCGTCCCATGTAGTGTCGGAATCGATGTAAGAGCCCGGTACTGGTGGTACAACCCATTCACCGTGACATATACTGGTATCACATGGAGATTCACACATTCCTGTCCCAACAACATGAGTTCTGTCGGAAGGACATGGTTTGCAACATTCGGACCAACTATCCTCTTGACAGAAGCCGTCTTGCGCTGTCGTAGTACACTGGTGGTCGTCACTCACTAGTCCATTGCCATAATATACGATAGTGTCATCAATAGTGGGGACCACATTACACAGATTTAGAACCGATTTGTAATCTTTGCAATACTGGTTGTGACATTTTAGTAGTGCTGTACGATTGCAAAATTTATTTTGATTACATACTTCGTAATTACCCGTAGTATCCATACATAAACACGTCGCATCATTTGTGCGTAGACCGTCATCATGACGGCAAATCGGGTTTGGCAGGTCAGAACAAATACTATGCTCACCATTACAGTACTGTCCTGGGGTGCAAAACTCATTGTTGCACAAACATATATTGGTATTTTCCAGTGTGCCAGACTGATCGCAGTCGATGATACGGGTCTCAATGCAGCCAGCTGATTGTCCGTTTGTTGGTGTCGATGGGTTGTAACAAAATGTTCCCTTTGCACAGTCGTCAATTTTATTTCCAGACTCGTAACAGGGACATGATTCTTGTCCCTGTCGAGGAGGAAATCCCCGTCGACATTTGGGGGTAGAACATAAGCCATCAGGCCAACATGTATCACCGTCCATACAGATATTTCCCTCTGAGCATGAGCAGCGGTCATCATTCGGGTATTTTTCTTCATGTAAACGGGTCCCCTCAGAAAATGCACATTTTCTCGCCTGTGTGCTACAATATTCTCCATCGATACAATAACGTTCATTACAACCCTCTTCGTCGTAACAATGACATTCTTCTGTGTTTCGTGTAAACGAATCGCTACAACTTTCGACATACGTAAAGATGTCATCTGTTTCCTTCACGGGTAACAGAGATGGTTCTACATCACAACGATTGTGTAATGTTGTCGCGTGACAATACATACCAGTATTCGTCCAACACATTGCGTTATCACCACACGTGCAAGCAGCAGAATTCGCCACGTTACCGTTCTTGTGTACACATTCCAGCAAATGAACACATGTCCCATTATTACAAGCACTGCCAGCTGGGCAAATGTCAGAACCACAAATACAATCGGTTTCCACAGAGACAGCAGCACACGTTTTTGCCAGATACTCGAATGCAGGCCTTTGACCGTTTATATATGTTGTCTTGCGCATGTTCGCATCGCTATGGCACAACGATTGTGGTGCATAACAATATTTATTGGACGAACACACGTTGGAACCACATTGACATTCTTGCGCATTACTCGTTGTACCATCCTCGTTTAAACAGGTTGGCCATAAGGAACATCCTGATTTGTGATTGCAATACATCCCTGTGAAACACCCATGGTGCAAGCCCCCAGTCACAGTTATGTAGGCTTCCGTGTTGAGAGCAAAGATCGGATGTCCCAGATTCGCACATATCCCACAACCTTCATTAAACTTTATTTTACCACAAATGCACGCATCAATATTGGGGACTAACCCGGTCGTCATCGGACAGGGTGGTCCGGTAACACCCGCTAATGTGGCATGTTCACCACCTATTAAACTACACGATTCGATTCGTCGACCGTTAGTGGCCGCATCACAGTATCTATTTGCCGGACAAAACACGGGCTCGTCAACAAAATACTCTTCTTCCAACAAAGCGCATCGGCATTTTTCTGTATTCAGTGCTTCGCCGTTCTTCGCAGAACATATGGGTGAATCATGACACCCAAGATATACCGAATCAGTTGCCGTACAAAATTGGTCAATTGTGCAGTCTGACTCGCCGCATCTGCAAGCTACGGAATTTACGACCTGACCTTCGATGTTGGAACACGGGGCATACTTGGTACAGGTATGTGTGGAAGCCATACAAACCAGTTTGTCCTGCTGACATACGTGTAAATCGTCGTTTGTCACACTACACGCACATGGTTGCAAATTCGCAACTGTCCCATCCATATACGCACAGATGGGATATTCATAACATTGATGGTCAACGGCACTACATACTGTTTTCTCGGACGGACACGTTGTAATGGACCAAACGCCATCAAAACTACCAGAACATTGGCACGCTTCCGCATTGACGCTGGTACCATTTCTGTCAGCGCAGATATTTTTGTCTGTGCATAAATATGTTGTTTGGTCATTATCATCCCATCTCAAACAGACGTTACCCTGTTCACATAACAGTTCTTCACCGCATTTGCAATCACCGTCCACTGTGGAGCCAAAGAGACAATCTGGAATGGCCAAAACTGAACAGTGACTGTCAGGTGCGTAGCAGAAGAGACCTGGTGTACATTCCGTTCCACCACACAAGCAGGCGTCGGTGTTTGACGTCACTCCGTTGGTGTGTGTGCAATAAGCTACTGTGGCGCATTGGCTAATTGAGGCGTCACAGAAGAGACCAGTGGCAGCAGTGCAATCATTCGTACCACAAGCACAACTATCAGAATTGACAGTACTACCATCACCAACAGTGCATGATGCATAAGGACTGCACGTGTTTGTGGATGCTGTACAGAAGAGACCGGAGGCTGCCGTACAACGTACGTCTATTCCTCCACATAAGCAGGCGTCGGTATTTGACGTCACTCCGTTGGTGTGTGTGCAGTCGGGTACTACGACGCATAGGCAGAAGCTGTTCAACCATTGGCACTGTTCAGTGGAAGTGGAGCGCGTGTTGTAGATCAGGTAGCAACCTCTATCATAGCAAGAGAAACGACATCCATATGGGTTGAACGAGACCGACTCCACATACGCCTCCACATCATCCAGACCCATGCTCGTCGCTGCTGCCTCGCACGCCGCTTTGTCCAAGATAGGCTTTCGATTGTTCATGGAGTCACAAGTTGTGTAACCCTCTACTTTAATGTAACCGAATGGACCGAAGCCCGTCTTCCGACACGACCCACCTCCATACGTCGAATAGCAAATTAATCCAGTATCGCTCGTGCATTCCACACTCCCGCATGTGCACGCAACAGTGTTCGCTGCGGAGCCATCACGAATGGGACACAAATCTGAGAAAGTTGTAGTGGAGCACTGACTTGCTTCAGCATAGCAGAAGAGACCGGAGGCTGGCGTACATTCGGTGCCTCCGCACGTGCAAGTCGCTCCGTTAGCTGCTGAGCCATCTGTCGTGAGACAATCTGGAATGGCTACAAGTGAACATTGACTGTTGGAGGCGTAGCAGTAAAGACCGGAGACTGACGTACAGAGTCCTGTTTCACCACAGAAGCACGCATCAGTGTTTGACGTCGCACCGTTGGTTTGTGTGCAGTCGGATGCTGCGATGCACAGGCAGAAGTCGGAGTTGGTGGTGCACGATGCAGTGGAAGTGGACAGCGTGTTGTAGTACAGGTTGTTGTTATGTTTATTCTGGGTACATCCTGGTGAAGCGAACGACCACGACACCTCATCCGCCTCCACATCATCCAGACCCAGGCTCGTCGCTGCTGCCTCGCACGCCGCTTTGTCCGGAATCGGCTTTCGATTACTCACGGACCCACAATTTGTATCACCCTCTACTTTAACGTAACTAAAACTCTCTACATGTATGGTTATTAGAGATAGAGTGAGCAAAATTATTCTGTGCATGTTTTATTGAAATCAAACATCTTATATACAAGATTCTGACATTTAATTTAATTTAAATTAAACATGCATAAAGGGTGGACGCGTGGAACACGTTTATACGTCGACGACCGTCCCGGCGTCATCAAATCCAAAAGAGGCACACAATGGTCTTTTAGGTACGACAATGCGCTTCACAATACGACAATAAACCCATTGGAGGTAGAATGGTACTACGATGTCAAGAAACCTTTCAATCGATGGCCTGGATATTTGTCGGTTGTTCTGATCAAAAAAAACTTGAAACCCTTTGTCTACCAACGCGAGTCCTACGATGACTGGCACGGTGCAGCGACAGAACGCACCCTATCGGTCGATGTACCTGTTTGGCAGATAGCGGGTACTAATCGCGTTCTCGTTGGACATCTTGGAGAGTACCGCGTCTTTGCCAAAGGTTCGTTCCATCCTGTGCAAAAATATCAAGCAAACGTTTGGATAGGCAAGGGACAACCTGGTAAAAAATTTTGCGCACTAAAAACGGCTTGTTCTGCACCGCTTAGGGAACCCCCACGCGTGAAGACAGTGCCTCTCTACAGAACACTGACTAGAGATGAGTTGGGAGGATAAGTTCAAAATAAGTGTCTCTGACCGCAGTTGTAATTTTGCAGTATATAGTAGGAACAGTTGTTCAGTATCATAATGACCACTGAAAAAAGTAGACTCATGTTCGATTTCGAAGCATCCGAAGATCTCAAAGAAGATTTCACAAAATTCACACAAAAGTCGTCCCTCATGGAGACCGCCAAAAAATGTGCCGTTGAAGCGGTAGGTACTTATTTTTTAGCATCAACCATCGCATTGAGCGCTTATAAAGCAGGTGAATTTGCACCACTTGCAATTGGACTCACTCTTACGGTCATGATCTACGCATTTGGTCACATAAGTGGTGCTCACTTCAACCCAGCTGTTACTCTTGCTGTTTTTATTCGCGAACGAATCGACTGGCTTTCTGCAATTGCATACACTGTTGCACAACTAGTCGGTGCACTTGTTGGTGCAGCTCAGCAAAAAGAGGTTCTTGCCGGAATTGACCCGACTTTGCTTTCTGGATACCCCGACAAACCAGAGTATGTGGAGTTCGGCACTGCCCTCTTATCAGAAATTACCTACACATTTGCCCTGGCCATTGTGGTCCTCAATGTGGCTACGGTCAAGAAACATACAACAAATTCCTTTTACGGATTGGCCATCGGAATGACTGTTACTGCTGCCGCGTTTGCGTCTGGTGGCATTTCGGGAGGTGCTTTTAACCCAGCTATCGGCATTGCATTGCCAGCTGTGCACGGTGTTACCAAAGATTTTGTACTGTACTTAGTCGGTCCATTGATTGGAGGTGCATTGGCAGGGGGCTTCTTTCGATTAACTGTTGAACCAACAGAACTTACAAAAGAAGACTAAACATTCACTTTAAATCACATCTATTTTAATTCTTTCTATATTTTGCCGACCTTAAATAGACTTTGAAATTTGTTTTAATTTATTTGTTTTAGTTTATTTGTTTTAATTTATTTGTTTCAATTTATTCATGCGTTAAGGGGACACGACACTTCGAACCTTGCAGCTTCCACACCACAATGTGTACTACATTTGAAGTATCTTGTTTCACCCGGAGCAGCGGATAATTCGTCGTTCGTGTAGAGCGCATCGTGTCCGGAGTTTTGGTAACCGGAGACCGCCGAATTGATATGTGAGCTATTACACGAACTGCTCTCCGTCTCCTGAATGTTATGAGAACCTTGCCACACAACCTTCACACCTACACCCTTACAGGCTTCAACTTGTGAGAACCCAAAATCAACAACTTGATTCAATGAGACAGGAAATGCACTGGTCTCTGAACCACAACCACATCCTTGTTCGTTGTATCCCCGTTGTAGGTCCGAGCACCGTACCGCTTTATCGTTGAATATATTGACGTTGGACTCCGATCCACCACAACAATTTCCTGTTTGATATATTTCTTGAGCAGTTTGGCAATCATAGTAAATATTTCCATTATACACTGGGTAACAAGCAACATTGTTGGCATTGAAAGTTCCATCCACACACGTCAATTGACCTCCACCCATATGATGTTCGTCGCACTCCACCAGTATTGTTTCACCCGTAAAAGCGGTCACGGAGATATTTTCATATTGCGAATACGGTACCGAGGGTAATTCGCAGAGTGTACCAGCGATCGGCGTTTGTGACCCAACAATGATAGTGTAGTCATTGCACGGTCCGTAAGGCATGCCTGGAGTCATATTTTGCACCGGATTCTCCCACGCATTTGTAGTACTGTTCCAACACTCCATTTTGAACCCTTCCCGTTCTCGCATTTGTTTAGTAACAAGTGTGTCATTCGTGCACAACACAGACCAACTTAAAAACTCTGTTCCAGTTGTATGAACAACCACGTCGTTTCTCTCCAAATCGTTATCCGTAAACATGTATGTGCAGCAATTGTCGTCGTTATTGCCGTTCGAACACGTATCTATAGAACCTTGGTTAGGTGGTGATGGTACTACATATACCTTTCTGGTACTTGTTGGTAATCGGAGTCTTATTTTGTCGTCAATGGCCATTTTATCAATCTCAAGTTTGCTTATTTTCGCGGCTTGTCTTTTTGTTATTCCGCTTATTCCCTGACTCGATAAATAAAGGTCGTCTGATAACTGGGTCATTATTTCCTTCATTGTGTGCACCGGTGCTACGTAGAAAATTTCCGTTGCGATTGTACGTTTAAGTTCAGTAGCAATCTTTAATATATAACTGTTGTTTTTGACAATTCCTGGGTCATCGTTGAAATTATACATTAGTCGACATTCTCCTGTCTGGAATAACCCACTTGTAAGACACGATAGTTCCATAGTATTCATATCCACCCTACCTTTTGCCGATACAGGCTGATACAGTGGGTCACATGTTACAGTCACTTTTTCATGAAAGGAACCTTGTATAGAACCGGCTTCGTGCTTGTCTGAATGTTGAATCTGAGTAGGATTGCACACTCCTGGCACACAAGTGATGTCATTATATTGACCATTAACGCCACATGTCACCGTGCCACCTCCATTGTACCCTACGGCGCAGATAACATTTTGACTGTCTTGGTAATTAATGGAGGCTGTGGTATGATAAAGCGAATTCGGAATGGATACATGGCATTGTTTTCGTGTACAAAGAGTAGAAATACCATTGAAATTTCCATTGTGGTCACAACTAATAGTTCCACCGCCTTCGTATCCATAGTCACAATTGACTTGGACATCTATGCCATAATGACTGGTTAATTGTGTACCTTGACCTTGGATTCCCTCTGGCAACGTTGTTGAACATGGTGCTCTTGAACAGAGAACGCTGTTAAAGTTTCCAGAGGACATACACGTTGCATGGGCACTACCAATATACCCGGGGTCACATTGCACATATCGAGATTGTCCTGTACTACCAGCTATTGCGTTGAAGTTGTGTTGACCCCGACAGATATTGCATGTTGATGTATTCGAATTCTCCACACTGGTTGTTGTGCACTGGTTTGGGACACAGTGAACTACAGGGGTCAGTGTTGTATCTGCATTACATGTGACGGTGCCTCCCCCACTATACCCATCGTCACATACTACTGACATGGTAGTATTTTTATCAATAACAGTCGTATTTTCAGTGTTTGAGTGTGCCACAGTTAAGACACAAGACTGTTGTTGGCACACAACAGGACTGAATACACCGTTCGACTGACATGTGGCGACTGGCGGCGATGGTACATGACCGAGCGCACACTGTATAGCGACGTCTTCTTCAAACAGGGCTGTGAAATAACCACCGTTGTTAAGGTAATTGTTAAAACAGATGTTACAGCTGGAACACTGTCTTTTCGAACAAACAACGGTACTGAAGCTGCCAGATGTCATACATGTAGAAAAAGCACTGCCAACGTATCCGGGATCACATTCTACATAAACAGACTCGTCTGTCAACCCTTGTATTGCATCAAGATTGGAAACATTGGAATTGAGCACTCGTGTCGGTATGCAGTTTTGTTTGACACATCGTACACTTGACAATGTACCGTCTGCCAAACACAAGACAGTATTGATGTCATTTTCAGGAATATAACCTGGGTCACATTGAATATCGGTACTCTGACCCACTGTTAATGTCGTCAATGTTGGAGAACGGTCAACATCCGTCTGGCACGTGATTGGTGTTTCACTGATTCGAAGTTGACCAGAGTCCGTAATCAAGTTAGACTCACGAATATCTTCAATGTTGATCTCTGGTATATCAAAGGAACCACCGTAACAATTAACAATTTTGGAGTTGCTAATACTCGTGGTGATGTTCTGGATCTGGAACTCGTATACCACGCTCATGTCCCAGGTGGAATAGCAACTCGTGGTTGTTACACCGTCCAACTCTGTCTTAATCTGTATTTGTTGGGCGGTCGAAGTGACAGTTTTTGTTTCTATTGAACCACCCACTGAGCGCTGTGTTTTTGTCCAGTGACCTGTAATATTACGGTACAGAAACTCTTCTGTGATAACACCGCTGTTATTATGTTTGACATAACTTTTAAGAAGGTAGTGACCATCGCTACCGACCACAGCAATTAAGTGACCCTCTTTTTGTATTGGTCTCGAGTTCCATTGCAATATAAATTCACCCATCTCCAAATTATTTCTTGGGTTTGTAATGGCGCTGAAAACACCGCTGTACTGAGGAATCGTAAAAGCGATAGTCTTTCTGTCCTCGTTGTATTTCACAGTACCTACTGTGTAAAGACTCGTTGGAACAGAGACATTGTATAGTGCATCCGGACTGCCATCGTCTTGGATAAAATACTGGCCTTGATTCATAGGTAAATCCGTATTCGGTGGTACCCAGCACTCGAGTGGTTCGATTGCTATAACTTGTAACCGTCCTATTTTTTTGATTGTGTCAGCCATTAGTGACCTCAACGTGCATAACAATGTGTTTTGAATGTTTAATGTTTGAAACAAATATTTTTCGTAATACACAGGGAGGACCGTTACAGGATCGACATTCATGGGTACCACTTGTACCAAATTGTCTAATACGTCACTCGTTTCGACTCTATATCCTGGACGGACATGTTGACACTGACCACCGTCATTTGAATCAGAAAATGTATCTTCTGGACATTTTACACAGTCTTGTGCTATTTCCGTATTCAAACTTGGGTCGTAGACGATGCCCATTCCTAATGGGCATCGTTGCGTTATGCAGATACTGTTGGAATTCTCAATAGCGTTGTAAGTCGCATTTGTTACGTCGTCTACACATCGTACACATGTATGGTTTGTTGCACTAGCATATCCATACCCCTTTGTACAATACTTACATTGCACCGTCGAAAATAAACCTGTCAATTGATTGCAAGTGACAAGACCACCACCATTGTGCCCATCATTGCAAGTCACCGTGACACTGTCATGACCTGATATCGAACCAGTTTCCGATGCATTCGACATGTCAACTTGTGTTGGACTACAATCTTCAATCAATTTACACGCAGGTTCACTAAATGTGGCGATTTTCTTTGTCTGACAAAAACAACCTCTTGCGGCCGAACACCGTGTAGAAGATGAGTGTTTGTTTAAAAACACGGAACCGTCTGGACGTTCCGAACAGGCAGACGGACCATTGTCATCAGTTGCAAAGCGTAACGTGTCTTGACCAAACTGTGTGTGCCATGGGTGGTGTAAAGAAATCGCCGCTTCTTTACATAATTCCTCCGATGTGATGGGAGCATACCCTTGCGAGTCACAAGTACCGGACTGGATATGCGAGTACTTTTTCTCACACAGGCATCCGTGGCTGTTGCTACTGTGACAATCGAGTGTTGACGGGGCAGTATTCAAATAGACCTTGCCACCTGTTCCTTGAAAGCAATTTGGGGCGCGGTCATGTCGTTCGATTTCACGAATGTCCAAGTTGTCTGCACCAAACACGTTAATAATACCTACGTCAATGGCCGCCTCCAAGCATTTTGTAGCTGTCTTCACCGGTGCGTATCCTCTTCCGATTGTCAAACAAGAACCCTCTGAGGAATAAAGCACGTTGTTTTCCACGACAGCAGCACACAAGCATGGTTCCGACACGGAACAGGTGGTGGACGAGATGTAACTGTTGAAAAAGGTATCTCCAGCGTGTCCAACACACCCCTGAGCTTTTGGTACCGACGTGTCATTGATGCTTCGACAAATACACTCGGAGCTTTCGGCGATGGGTTGGACAACATTTCTACAGAGACATTTTGAAGTGTTCGAACAATCTAACTTGCGAGCATTGCCACATATCCCACAGCCCTGATTAAACTTTGGAGTATCACCATCCAGTACACATCCATACGGTATGTCAGGCCAATCACCTACCACTATTTGTTTTTGTAAGTGTAACAGGTTTGCATAGGTTTGACACTCTTCCAAAGTATCCACCACTGACAAGCATTGACCACTTTCTACAATCTTAATCTGTTCGGAAGCCTCTTTTGGTACCAACGTTGATGAGGCTGTTTGACACTTGCCAAGTTCGTCGATGGGTGCGTACCCATGACTTTGACAGGTACCAGAAGAAACCGGGCCCATGAACAGTTCGGTGCAAAGACATCCAGCCTCCCACCGAGTTGACGTTGGATTGTTTGCCGTGTTGCAATCGACGTTTGAATAGTGCGGATTAAAATACGCTATTAATTTCTCATTGTCATTGTCCACTTTATGTAAGAAACAACCATGTGGATATTTGGAAGCTTCTAAGGAGGCTGGTATGATATCCACATGTGTAAAATCGGGCGAATACCATTTGTTCTTCCGTGCATCGTGTATGTCCAATATCTTGACACTGTTTGTATTCTGACACATCAATGTATGTGTGTCCATTTCAAATTCATCCACAGTCTTACATATGCAAGAAGTGTCGGATGCATGATTACATGCTATTGATGACTGGGAATGCGGATTAAAGTACCCGAGATATTTCGTCGTGTAAGGGTCTTTCCATAAAATACAACCAGCTGGGGTTTGCTCCAAGTGTTCATAGATAGTTCGTACTTTCTCTTGTGTTGTATGCAACATATCGAGACCCAATGCCTCTATTGATCGAACACACTCTTCAGCAGAGGTGATGGGATTGGAACAACTACTGTTGCCGCTTTCTACAAAGACACTTGAGTGAGTCCCCGAATATAAATCTTTCATCGGTATTTGTGTCAAGTCTAAGGACTTTGCCATTGTATAACAATCGCGTTGATTTAAGATGGGCGCTTGACACACTCCTTCAGAAATATGATACGACTTCTTGTGCGCAACATGTCGGTTTTTAACAATGTGATAATCACAACTGGATGTCCCTCCTCCGACATAATTATTGTCACAAGTGACCTGGATTGACGAAAACATGGTCCCGTTGATAGAACCAATCGCCGATTTGCCCGAATTAGACACCTCGGTAGGGGGACATACCTGTGGAACAATCGTATTCGTGAGGGCAGACATCTTATGATGATTGCATTCATAGTAGTTGTCTTTGAGTTCCAGTTCACTATCCCACTTGCGTAGGTAGTCGTCCCAACATTCTGTGTTGTATGACGATGGCAAGTAACTTTTATCACCATAACAAATACATCGCTCCTGTTGGGAACATTCGAGTTCTTTGACGTGGGTATTGAAATACGCTTTCTTATCTCTGCAAATAGTATTATAAGAACCACTCCCCACATCCCTCGTCTGTGACACATTTCCATTAAAAGACACGGAAGACGATTGTAGGTGGCAACCATACGGAGCAGCAGGGTCCACCGACACTGTGAACCGGTGTCCCATCAAAATAACGGCCGATTGACACTCCTCGATGCTGGTCACCCGTCCTGTGGCTTCACATTGGCCGGTACTTATTGTTTCGTATAACGTATGGTAGCAGCCCGGTGGTGCACTAGGGTTGTCTACAACATGTACCTGCTCATCGAGACCGAGCTGGCTAGCACCAACACTACAAGCATGCTCATCGGTCATCGGTTTAAGACATCTCTGCTTCTCTTGACTAGATATGACTTTGAGACCAACAGACTGACCAAGTGCACTCAACGTTTTTTTACCAACAACTTTGTTTCGATTACAGGTGACGGACCAACTTCCTTCCCGCAGCGGTAGTGTCAACACGGGTGTCGTATCCGACATACTCTTGCATATACATCCAAATGGAACAGTATTCGAACGACTGGTCGTACTACAATCAACGGTGCTTGTCACATGTGTATTAAAATACACACTCACTTCGCCGGTAAGTGTATGGACAAAACATCCTGGAGGGTCGTCTGGCCAGTTTCCCTCTGTTATTTGAGTGGCACTGTATGGGTTTTCCAGTGACAATTTTAACGTTCTTACGGCGGCAAGACATTCCATTGTCGATTCCACCGGTCTATTACAGGACCCAGTTTGGATTCGTACATGGTCGTTCTCGTTCATATCTTCGGAACAAAGACACTCATGCAAGTCTGAACAAGCAAGGTTGGAACTCAAGTCCAAGTTCAAGTAAGGAGTAATCACGGAACCGGATCTACGCAGAGAGCAACCAGGCGGATATAATCTGCTCGTATGTGATGCTTGGTCAACCTCGAACACTGTCGCCTCGGGACTGCCACAGATCGCACAATCTGGTGACGTAAATCTGGAACCATTGCCGATACTCATCGCCGCAGCTGCACACTCCTCTACAGTCGTGATTGGACTTCTACACAGCCCCGAACGGAACAACGTCGTTGGAATATCCAATGGTGTCATTGTGTCAATATCTAGACCCACCTCACAACAGTCAACACCCCGTTCACATTGGTCTTTGGTCAGCTCGGTGTCCTGTGTGTAAATGTCAATGTTCTGCGATTGATAAACACTGGTGATATCTTCACTCAAAGACCGTGGCAACTCGCTGGATAAAATACGCGTACCTCTTGTTGCATTTTCTGCATTGGACATTGCTATTACACGAACTTTATTACCCGGAGACAAGGAGCGATACTGAGGACTCGAAGTACTATTAGCACGCGGTATTGGAACACAAACATCCGAACCCTCCGTGAACGCAAAGAACCTATCAGATGTACAACGTAAACTTCCACCTCTCATGTTATCAGAGTCTCGGATATAATAACCATCGTCACAGACATAATAGACCACATCACCCAATAACCCCGTGATTGAGTCGACAGAAGACTTATCAGAGTCGGACACTTGCGTTTTTATGCACGCACTGTTTATTTCACATAAACAACCACGTGTAGACTTCCTTTTGGCCTCGACACCAAAGTTACATGCTGTTGTGCCATCACCGTCCGTCGCCGTGGAACAGTCGCCAGTTGTAAAACCGGCGAAACACTCATTGACGAGCCATTCGTCAACATTCGTGGTACCAGCATACGGACCAATTGTATTTAGAAATTGTCCACAGTCTGTAAATGTCGACGGTCCATTCCAATCAATTGATAGTGAAAACGTATCAACTACACAATCACGACCTTGCGACATAGAGTTGTAATAAACATTGCCGTTATTATTCATCGAACAATGCACAGGGTAGGCAGAATCCGACACCTCTTCGACGTCCTGCACAACAGACACCGACTGGGCAATAGAGGCAGATCTGCAACCATCTGCTGTGCGGACAGGACCATGACCATTGGAAAGACACGTGCCAGTAGTTATCGTCGTAAATGTGTTACGACAGAGACAACCATCGTCACAGGTTATGGTTCTACTTACGTCGCAAACACAACCATAAGCATCAGAACAATCTACTTGGGAATCTTTATTCGTATTATATTGAGGGTCACCATTGTTGTTGACTGAACAACCCGGTGGTCTATCGTTCCAGTGGTCAGATGTATGATGACCACTTCGATAGCCATTTCCTATCGCAGAGAGATAACACATACGTTCGTCATCTATCCGATGTGTACAATCCCCCTCTCGCAACAGCGTATCGCAGATGCATCCAAATCTGGCGGAACAGAGGCTGGTACCCGTCTCTCTAAAGTACGCTTTTCCATCTTCGTCCACACTACAACCACGTGGCCCGTCAGATGCAGCAACTGTGGGTACGCCCCATCCTCGTTCTATTGCGTACCTCTTACATTTATCAAAAGTGCGAATGTCAGCAGAACCAGTCGAGACACAAGTTCCATGTCGAAGAAGTTCGTCACAAATACATGGGTACTCACTACTGCATTTTACTGAGGTTAATTGGTCATTGAAATGCGGCACAAAATTCTCATTTATGAAACAACCACTTGGTCTGTCGGTGGAACTGACAGAAACGTTCCCGCTGATTTCCGGGTGCTCGTCACAAACACCCGCTGCGCCAACATTCGCACTAGGCCACCAGCAAGAATTATCACTGCACGTACCACGACTTCCGGAACAACACTGGTACCCATCATCTGTCAGGTCACCAATATTATCACAATCGTCGTCAACACGCTGAGCAAATCGCGTTCGTCGCCCAGCTAGTCCCATACGCTCTGCAACAGCAAAACATTTGTCGGATGTATCAATGGTGTGTGAACAATAGCCTTGCACAACAAACGGATTGTTTTTTCTCGGACCTTCATTATACTTCACCGAACCATCCCAACCCAGGGAGCAGTAAGGTGCACTCTCCAAAGTCAATCTTAAACTACTCGCGGGTAGGTCGAATTGTAGCGCAGCCATCTTGCACTCTGTTGCAGAGGTGATGGGTTCCAAACCCGCAGAGTCACATGTGCCATCAGACTGTAATTGCACATAATCTTTGACACAGAAACACCCACCACTTGAACATTTCGCGGTCGAGGAAACTTCTCCATTGTAACGCAATTCAGACGATGAGGACCAGAGATAACAACCACCGGGTTCTGAACTCGAGGTTGTTTCTTTGAAGTCGCTATATGTTATACCAAGCGACTCGGCTGCTCGTCGACATTCGTGTGGAGACGACACCGTTGCCGCGCCATAGTATGAACAACTCAAATCACTTATGTGCATGTATTGGATACGAGAGTTGAGAGTACGCGATGTTCCATCAAACACAGTATCAATATTCATCACTTCAATGACCTCCTTCCACCAAGTGTCTTTGCGCTGTCCCTCCTGGACTATTCGCTGTGTTTGCCACTGGTTCAAGTCCTCTGCTACAACTCCCTGACCAAGAGAAGTAATGAGGTCCTCCAATGCTACCAATGGTGCGTTCACCCGCCATCCATCGAGTAAAGCAGTAATAGCGACCCCATTCTCTGTCACAGCTGCGTGCAAGTATGGCAAGGCCTCCAATAGAGTCTGTACATTAGTTTCGACAGCGTTGAACTGCAAATCGTAGTTATTTGCATCAAGTAATGTCTGGAGCTTTTGGGCTTCCGTTGCGGTCCTAGTAAGTGTAAATTCCGCAGACAACTCCGTTATGAATCCAACCAGAGACATTACCTTAGTAAGCTCACTCTGAATGTTAGCCACTGGGGCATACAAGTCAATACCCTCCATAGCACTACACATATCTTCCGACCTTTGCATTGCGGTACACATCTTCAATGCATTACCTACAATAGTCACAAGAGAATCTCCATGAGTTATGGCCTTGCCAGACGCCGATTGACTAAAAGCTTTTACTGTGTTTCCGAGTGACAAAAGATTTTTCAGTTTTTGGTCTAACGCTGAGTTATCTTGACACATCGTGGAGGTTAGCTGGATTTTAGGGTTAAAAACTGGAATGACCTCAGCATACAGACAGAAATTACTCGCATAGCTGTAAAATGTGGGTCTGCCCTGTTCGTTCTCGTTCTGAAACCCTTCCGTTTCACTTGGGGTCCTGACAGGAAAGCCTGGTTCGAAATCATCGTTGTGCTGTGTATTCACCCACCCACCACTGATTTCAGTGTATTTACTATTCGTATAATGTGGCTGTTGGTAACCCCCGCTGAAGTGACAGTCCATGGATTGAGTGAATACATTAGATGCAGAAGTTTGATCATCCAGACAAGCCCTGTGGTCCCTGTTGTAATTTACCATAGTACCATCATTTTTGTCGCAACAGCCCCACACACATTTGCCCAACGCGTTTGTCACATCTCCACGTGACACAACTGTATTACCATTATGGAAGTCTTTACACACAGTTGCGGTCGGAGCCCCACCTGATGTACAGCATCCAAAAGCACAATATGGACGTGTTTCTACTCCATAACTTGACTTTGAAGAATCCGATATAAAAGCGTCGGAATTCGCTGGTATCGAGGGGTCAATGTCATAGGTATTTTTCAAAGTATCATGTGACCCAGCGTATGTCATTACGTTACAATACTTCCATTGTGGCGCAGGCTGTCCTCGATTGTAGCAACAGTCCCATGTGCATGGAAATTTGACTCCTCCGTAACCTCGCCATCCTCGTGTATAGTGACCGTTTTTTCTCGCCTCATTGTAGTCACTATGGGACAAAACACCATCTTTGAAAACAGCCTGGTTTACGGTGCAACGCGAGCGATAGTCCTGTATTCCATTACTTGGATATAAATCCCATACCTTTGCAACGCCAACCCATCCCCCACCCCACTTGTAACAACAATTCTTTCCACAATACGTGTAAGTAGTGGCCACATATGTTGTCATTTCTTTTCCTGGTTGTGGTTCACAATCAAACTCTGCGTATCCACCAGAGTGACCCGCAGAGTTACAACATGTATGTGCACATATACAGCCAGACGATCCCCATCCGTTCTCACAATCCCAACTTTGGATCAGACAACCCCCGGGTTCGTCGTGATTTGGCCCGTCGTCACCGACAGACACACGGTAAGACGTTAATTGTTTGAACAGATTAGTGACAAACTCGGGATCCTCTTTCCATGCCATGACTTGAAATCGTTGGTACGCTGAGGACAGGTGGAACTTGTACCGCATGTAACTATTGTCATCACTCAGGTAATGACAAGCCTTACCTCTCCTGTCCGACCAACCGTACTTATACTGGTAGTACTTTTGTCGGGAAGTCACAACTTTATAATGGTCGTCATTCTTCTTACTCACCGGCCAATAGGGATGACACATGTAATTATCGTTCTCGTCATAAGCTGCATCTGTTGGCAGGATAAAAAATCCTGCGCCATGGTCGGTTCCACCCTGTGCACAACAATCGTAACCACATGTGTCTCTTCTTGGTAGCTTCCAAGTTCCATAGTTGTCTAGGTCATCTCTAGTATATGTTTTCCAGTCATCTGTATAGCCATCGTCCTCTCCCGGACAATAAGGCCTTGATGAATAGCCAGCATCTGTGCCATCTGGATTACAGCATCCCCAGATACATGACGTTTTCATTTGAGCCAGGTTTAACTTATGGATGTCGACACCATTTTCTGGCCGTATGTTCAAACCGGGCATCATATAATTTACATGATGCCATAAACATGTTGTGCCATCGTGTGTAAAGTATATGCAACTTGCTTCTAAAAGACATGCATATGCACATTCATTCAAATCATCTACATTTCCAAGGGACGTTTTTTCCGTGTCATAGAATTGAAAATTCAAAAAGTGGGTACTAAATCCTCCAAGATCCTTGAACCGCGAAGGCTTGGGTTGTTCTGAAAGGTAGTCTTCGAGACGGTTCTTCCAATGCTGTCTAGCACTGTGTTCTCCATAGGGAACTGCGATTGTGGCGTCGCACTTGTCCCTTGCCACTCCGACAGCGTCATGTGTGGTGCAGCAATCACTGGCGCACGTATACTTAAACCTCTCTCCTCTTCGCACAGCACCTTTTGGACAACTGAATTCCCAAGTATGTCCGTACTTATCGCCGCACTGACCCGCGAGTCTCCACGTCCTCGATTCTGTAGGTTTTGCTCTTCTGTTTTCATGTTTGCATTGATTATCAATGCAATGGACCCTGCCCCAGGAGTCTCTCTTATTTTCTCCAAGATTTTCTCTGTAGTTATCATCCACGTACCCCATATTTTGTTCATTACATTTTGTCTTCAGTGCATCATGGCACTCACTATCGGAATTACAGTCAATACACTTTGGAAATGGATAATTTTCATCACTTATCCCTGACTGGCACACGTTTTCGGCCAAGAGAACCCCTGTGAGTGCACCGTAGGGTTTTTTGGCAATACATTTACCAAGGTCACAGAATTTATTCGGGTCCGTGCATGTATTAGTGGATGTATCAGGGTTACAAGAATTGCATGTCGAATCAATGTTACAGCCCCACATGCATTGTTTATACATACAGTTGCCTGTCAACAAGTAAAATGCCTCTATTCCCAAATTGCATTCAGTGTCGATAAGATGCCTGCTGGGGTCGTTGCACATTTTTTCCTTAGCTGCTTCTTCACTCGGATTAGAGAGACGCCTTCTGTCCTGTGTCGTCACGTCCAGACAAGTAAATTTTTGTAGCAGTGTGGCTGGTGCTGCAATTGCCTTTCCCAGTTGCTCAAACGCTTTAGTAAAATCCAATTCACCCAAAGCTACAAACCCATTGATAAAATGTTCTATCATTGTTGGTATCATTTCGCTCAAATCTTCTATAACGGTGTCAAACATGTCCTGCACCAACTCCAAAGGGTTACGGTTAGAGAGACGCCTTCTGTCGTGAGTGTTGTCTATCGAATTCAGACGCCTGCCTACAAAGTGGTCTTTGATTAAGTTGACCACAGCCCCAATTGCATTCTCTGAAAGTTCATTAAGTATTTCGGATGTATCCAAAATAAGGTCAAAGGGATTACCGAAAAGTGAACCTTTTACTTGCAGGGATGCCCCAGCGCCATTATATCCCACAGAGTGCTCCATTTCAAAGTACTCCAGAGTAAATAGACTTCCACTGGCGGCAAGAAGAGCTTCTGCCTGTGTTAACATACAATTGATTCCGCTAACTAGCTGGTCTGTCACAAATTTGACCGCTTCGGCAACTATATCCACAAGTATTTGAAGTATACTCTTGCACCCCGTGTTGAGCAAATTCAGGACTGCCTCAATAATGTCAGCCGGGACCTGAATTAGTACGAGCATATTGGTTATCGCCTCTATTCCTGTCATTTCACCTATATCACCTAAAGTAGCTGTGATAGGACTCACATCTATCGGAGGAAAAATGGTGTCACAAACTGTAACAGCGAGGCCGTTTAATGTCACAGTAAACTCGTTAATTTTCGATTTGATAGTTGTCCCAACTCCTGTTATTAATTGTTTAAGATTAGTAATGGCACCAGTTACGAAATCGTTCAACCCACTGGCATCGATGGAAATTTTGACCTTATTACTACCCTTATGTATCGCTTGGGCAATGGGATTTAGCCAAAATTGTGCCCGTATGTTTGCTTCAAATGCGTCGAACAATTTGAAGGAGGCATGGTATGTCATTTCGGTGGTTGATGACATGGTTCCGTTAAAGCCCACTCCAATTCCGAGCGGTGGGATTGAAAGATAGCCGTTCATGGTGAATGTGATAGACAACGGGGAGCGAACCTTAATTTCTATCGCAGGACCTTCGAGTTGATTGTCTGCTGAGTTTACCACTCGGAACACACCGAGACCCCCGATGTCCAGAACATCAAGCGTTATCGCACCGTCCAACTGGTGGCGCGTAACAGGTCCTTGTTTGTAAGAGTTTGCTTTGAGGAAAATATTGGCACCATAACCAAAAATCACAAGTCGACCTGAAAGTGTATAACCCTTTTCAATTGGGATGGTCGACGTTTGTGTTGGAAACGCAAAATCTTGTTTTGGGGAAATGATAATTTTGGAGTAGCATTGTTTGGCAAAACTTAGACCCACGTCTATCATTTCCTCGCGTGTACAACATCCGTTTCCAATGACGTCTGTTGGGTCTGTGCACGGTGGTGTGAGGGGCAACCATCCAAAGCCAACAAGCCACCCGAAATTGTTCTCCATATGAGTCACCGCTGACATAAAAGTCGTCTTCTCGTCTACACTATTGCAGAAGCCAAACCATTCGGAAGAGCACATGACCCTCATTACTTTTGTCAGTGATACTTCTGTTAATAGAAGTGCATCCATATGTTCTTCTGGCTTGGCTACATTGATATTCTTGAAATAATACCCTTGTATAAAATCGCAGGTCTTCGACCTGCAATTAGCTTCCGTACCAAGACACACGCCGCCCCCGAATTGTATACTGCGGCGACCACCGGCTTCTCCAAATGTTATTTTGAGCGATATGTCGTTGACATGTACAGGAATTTGGAAAATAGGAACCACGTCCATTATCCAAAAGGGCAATCGTGCTTGAAGAGTATATTTCCGTGGGGTTGACCCCATGGCATAGTCAAACCCACCAATCACTGTTATGTCCGTTGTTTTCCCCATTTTCAAACGAAAGGGAATTGTACCACCGATTTTTTTGGCAGTGGCAGGTTTGGCCTTCGTTTGAGCCCAGTCGAAAAATAGCGAGGGGCCTCCACCAGACGTTGATTCGAGTGCCAAATATATGTCTTCAGTATCCACTATCACAAGCGGCTGGAGCATTGATACCGTAAATTTTACGGTATTTTCGCTACCTCTCATCTTGTGTTGTACTTTAAATTTGAATTCTAGTGACTGCAGCATTTGCTCTACCTGTGCGACAGCGTCGTCTCCAAACGCAAAGGTTGCCACCTCACCTAGTAGACAGGTGATACTTTCTGGATTGTTGACACAGGCGGCCTTTGAGAATGTAATATGTGGCCTTGCTGTCAATTTCACAAACTGAAGTTTTTCGTTCAGACGTACCGTGAGTTTCAGCGACCGGATATCGGACACTAACCCTGAACCCAATACGGGAATCATAACAACGTTTACAAAGATTTTCATTGCACTTATTATGGTTGCGGGCACCTCAACAAGTCCAAGTACACTTTCGACCACCATGCCAAAAAAGTCGCTGATTGACAGTAACGCAACATTTGGTCTCGGTGTCAGTGCTGTCATTGAAAAGTCGATGGATCTTGCTTCTTCCCCCTCCCCCCGTTCATCCCCGATCACTTTGTCCACAACATCGGCTGAGATAGGAATAGCATTCGCTATCTCGAGTTGCGTCGCAATATAGTTCTCAATCCGTGTTGTGCGTGACTTGATATCACGTAAAATCTCGTACCTCTTTGCTATCAACGTGTCAATAGTGGTCTCAACCTGTGTTTTGCACAAACATTTGGACTGGACCTTGCACAAACATTTCCTCTCGTCCTCGCCACACTCTTTGTTATTGGTGACTTCGTTAAACATAAGAACACCGTCCTTGATGGAACATCCGGACAGCCTAGTCGCGTACAGCCTATAGTCGGTCAGATTCGGTGAGGGACCAAGCTTTTCGGCCGCGGTGTTACACTCAGTTGCTGTTGTGATGGGATATTGGCATGTCCCACTTGTTTGGAACGTGTACCCCGTATCACCACACTCGTCCTTTGGAGGTTCTTTGTTGTTGAACCGCAGTTCGCCTGCAACTGTGTAACATCCAGGCAACGTCAATGTGTCTCCGTTTTTCGGGTCTGAGGCCATTTGAGCAAGTCCACCCAGCGCCATGGCCGCGACTTCACACTCAATTGCTGTTGTGATGTTGTTGTCACATGTCTCAGAAGAGATTTCGCTGTACGTGTATCGCAAAGTATCACTATCGTATTTGTCCGGACTGCAGCTTATATTGTTAAACTTCAAAGCTGAATAGTTTGGTCTCATATCGCTAATTTCACACTCATTCACCCAAACATTGGATTGTATATAGGGATGTAATGCACACAGACAATCGTTGTTATTCGTGCCACAGGATACACTTGAAGTTGCTGTGTTGAACTGGAGTTTGCCGGTCCCTCTGTTTCGGCTACATCCAGATATTTGTTCGGGTGATTCGATAGTGGTCGTTGTTAGGTTAAGTCCGAACAGCTCTCCGGCAGCAGCGGTACAATCAGCCACTGTTATGATTTTACTAATTAGCCCTAATAAGCCCTGACATGTAGAGTCTTTGTTAACGCTGTAACGTTGCTTACAACAAACCCTGTCACTTTTGATTTCGCTATGCTGTTGACATAATGCATCCGATCCGATATGGTGGAGCAATGTTCTGTCACCTGGGTAGTCACAGTGTCCGTGGTAGTCACGGTAATAATTCTTAATGCCATCTGGTTCATCATCTGTTATTGACGAAAATAAAACCGTACCGTCATCCACCGCCAGAAACTGTGGACTTGCATATACATTTTCTTGACCTATCGCTGTAGTGTCAATTATGTTGTTGACCTTTGCTGCATTGGTAATGTTGGTCATGTCTTCGACTAGCCTCTGAAGCTCCTCGAGGTCTGTTCCAATGATTGAGATGGTATCGTTGGTAGTGTAGGCAACCGTAGGAGGATTTTCCACGTTAGGGTTTGCCGCCCGGTTGAGTAGATCCACTAACTCATTTGTATAATTGCTTACTAATTGAGTCTTGTCGTCCACGTCTGTAGTTTGGTTAATATCTACTCGCATGCGATATACATATGACTCAAATTCCAAAATCTGCTGGGTAACAGCATCTAGTTTCTTCTTCCAATACGTGTGGAGACGCCACCAATAACGATTGTTGCGTTCAATCTCGATATCACGCGCGGCACCGAAATCGCCTGAAAATAATATTTTCAGAAACTCACCAAGAGAAAAAAAAGCGCCTTGGGACAAGTCAGACACCAGCATCCTCACAGATTTTCCTTCAGAGCTGTCGTTGCACGACGCCAGATCACCAAAACACCAATAACTTTGCGGTGTAGGCTGTGTGACCGTAGCCGCATCGGCTCCGTCATCACCCATATCACTTTCGACAGACTCATACGAGATTAGTTCTTGGCCTTCCTCAAATTCATAATTATAGTGAGCCCCCCACTGAACCCACTTACCCGTCGCCGCATTCTCCAACGAAGAAAGAGCACAATCCGAACCAAAATAATTGGCGGGACACTCACATGCTGGTTCTCCACCTATCAATGTGCAGTTTCCACCATTCTTGCAATATCCATCACAAAAATCTTCTTCACAAAAATAGCCTTGTCCTCTTCTACATTGACATCGTATGATATTGTCAAAACCAACCGGTGGATCTGTGACAGCATTTGGTAGTGCAGTACAAGTCCCGTACGTTCCACATGGACCAAAGTTAGAATACGCGTTTGGTGGGTCTATTATATTCCATGGTCTATTGGTGTTACTGGTCCAGTGATTTGTAACTAATGGGTCTGTCCAGCTGTCTGCACAGTCGGTGGTGTCCATAGAATCCACGGTTAAGTGTTGCAACTGGTCCTGGAGCTCCGGCAGAGAAAGAGCCGCCATCAAACATTGTTCTTGGGTCTTGATTTTATAAGCAGGAGCACAACCACCTAAAGCAGCCGAGGCCAATCTGTATTTTGTTGGGTTCCTTGTTTCTGCACACACTTCCCATACGAGAAAAAAACACCCGCTGACAATCTGCCTTGAAAATATGTCTACTACATTGAACGCCATTGCTGTTCCGAGCGACTTTAAATCTTTGATTTTTTGTGGGCAATATGTCCGACAGCGGAACATTGGGGAAACAAGTTCAGGTGGTTGTGCTGCATTCCACGTGGCGTTCGCTACGACGTAAACGTTTTTTTTGTGTTGCGCAAGAATATAATTGTCAACGGAATTGCATCTGTCTAACCCTAACTCTACTATTGCTTTTAGACTTTCCTCATTTGTAGTTGAAGCCAGATGTTGAGGCTCGTAATACAATTTCTCTAGTTTCGACCAGCGCGTGTCATTCGTGTTACTATTCAACCAAGTTTGGATCGGAGTCATCCTCGTAGAAGCATATGTATTGTCGTTTCTTATCAACGCATCCACATGTTTATTAAATCCGTCGCAATCCTGTATGGCCTTAGCAAACTGTGGTCCCTTATTGCCGTTCTCAGGATAATCAATGTACTTACTGTAGGCAATGGACGAAAGGACAGCGTAGTTCCAGGCCGTGAAGTAGTCAACCTTTGCCTGATCACGAACTCGAGTTGCAAATTTCCTTGCTTCGTAAGACTGAGCTTGCGCGGCGACAGTGGTGTCCGATTTGATTAACTCGGCAGGATATGTAAACCCGTACTTGTCTGTACAGTAATTTGTCATGCATGGATTCGGACCCCCTATGCATACACCACCACCACTTGTGGTGGAACATCGAGGCTGGAAACCTTGATTAACGTCAATTTCGCTGTGTCCACTGACACAAGCCACGGTCGGATCTACATTCAATGGATATAGTATCTCTGAGTCGGCAAGTTTCTGGGTACACACGGAACCATCGCAGAATTGGTTAATAACATCGCACATATAGTCGACATCATTCAGGTCGTATCCGTATGAGCTTGGTTGATTGCGACAGGAATTTGATGTCGCAACATGGATCAGTCCATACAAAATGATAATAAGATGCATGACTTTTATTTTTATAACATAAGTTGTTCCATGCATATAGTGTATTTTTGTTAATCTGCTGCATTTATGTTTTTTGTTGTCAACTCCATATATTCGCAACATATATGTATGATATAATAAAATCATAGTATATAACTGACACTTGTTGTTTAAAATGAAGTTCGTTTCTTCTTTATTGATACTGCTTTTGCTACCAAAGCATACGGTTAGTCGTGACCCCCGCCCTAGTCTTGACCCCCACCTTGGTCGTACTATCTGTGCCACTCCGGAAAATTTTGTCTACGATACCATCGTAACATTCGAAGAATATAATCCAAGTCATCGTGTAAGCAGTAGAAGGTTCAGAGGCCCGTGTGGTCAAATCCCATACGCATTTAGAAGTTTTGTGGGTTGGGATTGGCCGACGGTAACGTGTAACTCGTTCAAGACGGATGAACACAAATACATAATTTCACAAGTAGGCCAGTGCTGCTCGGACGACCTGACCGTATGTGATGTATAAAGTTATCATTATTTTTGTTATCGAAAGACGGAAATAAGTGCTAAAATTGCCAGCAATAATATAAGGATGGAACATACCACACAGCAGATGATTGACAGGACGTTTCCAAACTGACCACGGGCTCGCTTGGCGGCACGCGCTTGTTTGTACTTGGCGGCGGCACGCGCTTGCTTGTTGGTAGTAGGAACCTCTGGATCAAATGTGAGTGGAGTGCTTGGGTTATTGTCAAATGTATTGTGCATCTAGTCTCAACTTGTAGATGGTGGTATATATATATCAAAAAAATGAAAATGCTTCTTTTTGTGTTTCTTCTGCCATAAGTTGTATAAATCTATACTATCTAGATAGTTTTCTTTTCAGGGTCCTTGTACTTGATATTAACTTTGATTCTCTGAGTTTTTATTGATTCTCGTCAAACACCTTTTGACGCAGTTTTTTCTTGTATTGTTCGTCAATTAATCCATCGCGAAACATTGCCTCTACCTGTTCCAATTCTTTGCGGATAGTATCCATTGTGCTCGTATCCATTGTGCTTGTTTTGCCCGTCGGTGCGTCTGGCTGTTCGTTTTCGTCCACTGTCTCTACGCCGTCGAGCGCACGTGTCGCCACCGTGTCGTCTGCGGTGTGGAGGTAGCGCGATGTGACCTTGATATCGTGGTGTCCGAGAATATCCCGTATGGCTTCCAGGGAGGCGCCGTTGTGGAAGGCGTGACTTGCGCCCGCGTGGCGTAACCAGTGCATCGACCCTTTCTCAATCCCGATGCGTTTGAACACCGTTTTGATGCGGCGGCCGGTTTGGCGCGACGAGAGCGGTGTCAGAGGTCCCTGGTTACCTGTGAACAGATAGTGGTCGTCTGCCGCACAGGCCACGACGAAAGGCCTGAGGAGCTCTGTGCCCTTGACACCCAGTGTGACATCTCGCTCCTTTTCGTCTCGTCCTTTCCCAATGACGTGCAATCGCAAGAGTTCTGGCTGTCCCTCCTTTTGGACAAAGGTGCAGTCTTTAAGTCTGAGTTTACGGACCTCCTTTTTCCGCAGCATACCGTAGTAGCACCCTGCGAAGAGACCCATTTCTAGACCGCGACAGGCGTCACCAAAGAGTGTCACCTGCTCTTTGGTGAGGTACCGCACGACTTTGGACGGTGGTGGCTTGCTGGGCATTTTCAGATGCTGGGCTGGGTTCTCCTGAATGTGCCGTCGCTGTACGAGCGCCTTGAACAGTGACTTGACGGCGGCGACACGTGGCTGCTTGGTCGAAACCGACGCGTGTGCGATGACATGCTTGCGCCAGCCCAGCAGTTGCAGGTAGGTGACGTGCTTGTACCACGGGGTGCTGCTGGTGGAGATAAATTCGAACAGGTCGTCGATGTGGCCTCGGTATTTGCGCACGGTCTCCGTGGACTTCCCGTCCTCCAGCCACTCGTCGGTGGCCTCGTCCTCCCAGACGCGACGCTTGCTGCTGCCGTTGGCGCGCCGCTGTGCCTTGGGTGCCGCCTGGGACGTAGTGGACGTAGTGGGTGGGTAAGGGGTGCCCTTTCGTGTCATGTTGCTCCGACCAGCCGTCTCTAGACCAAGGTCCACAGCCATGTCCTCCTCAGAGTCTTCGGACAACCACACGTGGCGACGAGACCCTCCATTCCTATCGTCAGAGCTAAATGACTCTATGGGATCGTCTGAAATACCAGAGAATTCCTGGTTCAAGGAATTTGATCCAAGAACCCTCTCCTCAACATCGTGGCTCTCCTGCTCATCGCCGACCGGCTCATCGCCTGTCGGCTCACCGCCGACGTGGACGACGGTCTCTTCTACGTGTGGAGCGTCTGTTGCGCCACCGTTGCCAGCCCCGTGTGGTAGCTGGTTGGCCAGTGATGACGGCGGTGGAGGAGCTGACAATACAAACCCTGTCTGATCCACTTGTGAGAACAACGGACTGTCCGAACGCCGACCACGCTTGTGTAAGGGACTCTGTGTATACGAGGGACTGTGAGCCACACCGTTGGCGGCCAATCGTTCACGAAGGCGACGAATCTCGCTGTTCATGACATCGTCAGTCATGACATCGTCAGTGCTTGAACTGGAAGACATGGACAATGGTTGATAAAAAAAAAAGACGTTTACAAATAAAAAAAACAGAACCTTGGTCTATCCTTGGGTTTATGGCCCATAACCTAATACCATTAAAACAAAAGTTCGGGCACAGTCTTTATTTTACTTGGTGTTTCTTCCTCCGAGTCTGGACAACGAGCAAGTACCACTGTGAGAACGAGTACTGGTACTACGCATACACACACCAATACAGTGTGTTCAAATAAAATAGCAAAGCAACTGATTAGCGAAACCGCCACCAACGCAAATACCGCGAAACGATTATAACCAAATAAGAGTGTCACCATCACATACAGAAGGCCAAAATAAATAAATTCAAGGGCACTCTCTTTTTGCCCAGCATGAACACTGAGGACACCGACCAAAGTGGCTGCCGCAGACATCAGGACATGTAAAACACCGTGCCATTTTTTATACCAAGTGGGTGACGTGTTGGTCGAGCAGAGGACTGCGAAGAAAGACGGGACTGCACTTGTTCTTGATATTTGTAACATATGAATAGTCCAGTATCCCAACAGTCCCATCACAATATCTGAAACTAAACTATCGGCCGGTGTGGTTTCCTGCCAATATTCAAACCCAGGAATGTTTGAAATCAAAAATTCGAGGGTCTCAAAAAGATAGATGATTGCAATCAAATACCAAATTGAAGGAACATATATGGAGAGACTTGCAGGAACTAAAACATGAACCAGAGGCCAAACGGCACCAGAGGTCAATACTGACTCCCATGAACTTGTGTCGGTCATTTGTATGAACATAGTTTCTATTTATATAGTGCATACATGTAGCTTAAAAAAAATATTTTTTTATATAAATTGCAATGGTGTCATTCTTGTTAACGGGGCTGTAGAGTCCTCCTCCTTCTTTTGCTTACGTTTCTGTATTGCATGAGGCAATGAAATAGACAATATCAGCAATACAATCGTCAAGTAATGTAACTCAATCGTATTCGAGGCCTTGCACGAGAGGTCTGTATATAATTCTGCTTGTCCGAGCGACGCGCCAGCAGCGGCTGTACCCACGATAACCGCCACGGTCCAGAAAAAGATGGCGACCCGTCTTATTTTGGCCCGGTTGCTTCGCTGCGCCCATACCCAGATACCATTAAATATAAACGAGGCAGCCAGTGAAGTGGCGCCAATAATAGGCGCTGTCGTCAACTTTACATCACATTTGTCATTCAATTCCGAGGCGAAATGTACTTGAAATCCGGCGGCGAACGCCATCATAGTACCGATAATTCCAAAGAACAGCGTATGCATTTTTATTCATATAGTCGTCCTAAATACGGCAAATTTTTGTTTTATAAATATGATATTAATGACATGTCGTATACTATCCATATATCCCCATGGTAGGCAACGCATACTCCACAGTTTATTCTCGACAATATTGGCGTACAGAGGCTGACGGTTCTATGGGCACTATTGTGGTGGCAGTTGCCAGCATCCTGTTTAATTTACTACGGCTTTGCTGTTGGTGTTCCAGGAGAGTTGCGTACTCTTGTTCAAATTGTACAGGTAACTGTTCAGACAACAGTCTTAATTTGGCCAGTCCGTAGTCAGTACGGATGATTGTTTGAACAAGTCGTCTTATGTCAGAACGTGCTTGTACAGCCTGTGCCCACGTTGCAAGTTCTTGCATTTGTAAAATGGTTTCATTTAACGTGTCTTGTTCCAACAACAGTTCAGAGTAGAAGGTCAGTTGTTTGACATCGTTTGAACTTTTCGTTTTTTTTAACTGTTCTATGTGGTGCTGCAAACCGAAATGCTTGTGTGGTGCATTGTATCCGACTTGTGTACGAATGTGCTTTACTTGACGCTCTAAACGTATGCTTTGTTGTCTTTTGATGCGTAAATCATACAACAGTTGTTGCAGATGCATAGATTGGACCTTTGGTCGTTGTACTACCCAGTGGAGATGTGCATCAATTGTGGCTTGCTTCAAAGATTGCTGAAGTCCAGCTATAATATGGTTCTGCTTCAATTCGGTCACGAGTAATGTCGAATACGCTTCCAGTAATTGTAACGTCTCTGTGTCACCAGTTGCTCGTAACGCGCGAATATGGTTATTAAGTCCAAGATGTTGCACTTCCGTGTAATTTAACCGCGCTCGTAATTCGCGTATCTGAGCTTGCACTCGCGTCGATGCTTCTGTCTTTTTGCGTAACTCTTGTTCTAGTCGCTTCATTTCCTTAGAAACATAGGTCTTACTTGACGGAACGGCAACAGCATCGTTGGCGCGTCGTTGCTCAATAACGCGACGGTACACTTGGTTTTGCCGTGCTACTTTCAATTGTTGTCGTAGTAGTTTCTCGATATATCTCTTGCTATTGTTCAGTGATTGGTCCAGAGAAACAGTTGGTCGCTGAACGGTTCGAAGTGGTCGCTGACAATTTTCAAGGCGTTGTTCCAAGTTCGAGACGTCAACGCGAGGTATGCTTTCAAGTTCGCATCGTTCCTTCTCACGCACTTCCTGTAGTATCTTGTACCTGTTCTGATTGAAAATATCGTCTAAAAAATGTTGGCGGAACATATCTCTATGAGACACCTTAATAATATATACTATCTTTTTCCAAGTCATCTTTCTGTCTTTCTGATTTTAATTTAAATTAAATTAAAATTAAAAAAAAGATAAAGTCGGGTTAGAATATTTACTATCTTTTTCCAAGTCATCTTTCTGATTTTAATTTAAATTAAATTAAAATTAAAACAAAAAAGATAAAGTCGGGTTAGAATATTTACTATCTTTTTCCAAGTCATCTTTCTGATTTTAATTTAAATTAAATTAAAATTAAAAAAAAAGATAAAGTCGGGTATAAAAGGATACTGTTCTCTACAAACACCATGGGAGAGAACAGTCAAGTCCCACCAGTGCCTGATTATTGGCACTGGACACCTCTTAAACTTCACAGCAATGGCAATGCCTGTGCGTTTCGCGATAGTCTGTTTGCCAACGTTCAAGAACATGACGTCCACATTGAAATGGTCAAGCCGTGGCACTATAATTTCGAAACAGTGACACCGCGTTATGTGGAGGCAGAGTGTCATTTTTTTAGACTGGATGGCACCACATATGCTGACATTAATCTATTACAAGGTGACCGCTTCACTTGGAACGCTCTGTCTCGTCACATGTCTAACAAATCATCTGCCTATAGCTACAAACGTTCAGCCCAAAAGCCTATTCGTGCGGACAAACGTCTGGAAGCATTGGTCGAGCCGTGTATGGACGAAGACATGTTTGATTTAGTAGGGTCTGATTTTAATCCAGGAAAGTTGTTACCGCTCTTGGTGGACGCGTCACCGAATATTAAGCGATGTGCCATGCGGGCGTTGTATCATTGTGACACACCCTTTGACGTCTCATTCGTAGAACCGTACTGCCACCGTGACGCCTCCTTCTTAGACCGACGAATCCAATATTGGGCGAATGAAATTGTACAGCGACGTGTGGTGGCAGCACGGTTGTGAGGAAGTTGTAAAAGTTTGCACACAAGTGCAATTAAAAATACGACTATATACATAGTGTCCACTTACTAACAAACAATGATTTTCTTTATCTTGGTACTTTTGTGTTTAGGTGTTCAATGTGAGTATGTTCCGGTGAGTGGCTGTGACAGTGGTGAATATTTTGGCGCTGCAAATAACGCTGCGTGGGAATGTAAGGAATGTCCGAACGGTCAGTACCAAAACAGGCCCACGCTATTTGCCATCAGCTATCAATTTACTTGTAAGTATTGTCAAATAGCTGATGGCTTCTTTATTGACGACGAACCGTTCTTTGTCAATGGTATTAATACTCAGAACAAAGAAGCCTGTTTGACTTGTCCAGAAGGCTGGAGAACAAATTCAGAGAAAACTGTGAACGACCAGTCATGCATCAAATGTCCGAACACACAACCATATACTGACGGTAACACGTGTTTTAAGTGTGCGCCTGGCAAGTATAGTGAGGAAGAGACATGCCTCGATTGTCCATCGGGTTATTACTGGGACGACATGGTGTGTCACAGTTGTGAAGGATACCAGGATGAAAAAGGCCAAAGTGATTGTAAAATTTGTCCTATCGGACGTACTTTTTCGAACGATAGGACAAAATGTGTTGTATGTGCAATAGGTAAGTATTCTGACGAACAAAATGTTGGTGCATGTAAAGAATTTGAAAATAATGTAATAGGTCCGGACCAGTACAATGGACGTACCGGATTTAAGGCAAGTATGAATCAGGTGGTGAGTGACTCGTATAGCACAACACCTGCCAGCTGTGAACGCGGTAAATACGTCCGCAACTTTGCGGACACAGAGTGTGTACAGTGTCCATTGGGACTGTACCAAGAGGATGCCCGTCCAAACATTCAGATGGTCGGCTTTCACGATATGAATAGTGAGTTGAACAAATGCAAATTATGTGCTGCAGGCAGTGCATTTCATACAACGTGTGAACAATGTCCGGTAGTTGGATATAGACGAGATTCAACGAAAGTTTGGACACGACAACTGGTGACTAGGTACCAGTCCCTATCGTGTATTTACACCGACTGTCCAAAAGGGACGTACGGGGCCAATTGTGCGACGAGTTGTCCGATACACACGTATTTGGATTCTTACAAATACAACGACTCCTATACACCCACCTGTCGGAATTGTCCACGTGGGCAATTCCAAGACGAGACTGGTCAAACAGCATGTAAATCCACGGACAAATTGGCATAGTACACCTTGCACGGACAATTAGAGACTAGACACATAACAATATTTGTCCAATTCAATATTTCGATGTCAAATTCAAAATTAGTATGTGGGAATAACGTATATAAGTTCGTCTCAGTTAGAAACCAATGATTTTGCTGGTCTGGGCCTTCATCAGTATTTTGAGTATCACTGTGAGTGGGCAATCGAGTGAGAGTGATTGCAAAACCAGTACGGATGGTGACATAGAATTCTGGGTAAATATGGCTACAAATGCCCGCAGCATTACAAGAATGGTGGCTACTGGGAGTATGACATTCACAACATTGGAAACCACCGGAAACACGCAATTAGGGAGTACTTCGTCAAACACAGTAACGGTGCCTGGTATTCTTCAAGTTGATGAAAATGTCAGGTCACAAAAATTGGAGCTGATGTACGATGGAACATACCAGGATTTAAGTGAAGTAATAAAAAACTTACAAGAACAAATTAACAATTTAAACAGATGATAATATCCACAATTCTTTTTTGTGTTTTTTTTTTGATCGATAGTTTGGTGTACTGTACAGCTGCGGTAGCCATGTTTAGAAGCATATGAATAATTAGAATCTTGTATATAAGATGCTTGATTTCAATTAAACATGCACGGTCTAATTTTGTTCACACTTTCTCTAGTAACCATGTATGTATTAGGGGAGAGTTTCGGCTATATTAAAGAAGAGAGTGACACAAAAAATTGCGTGTCCATGATCAATCGAAAGCCGATTTTGGACCAAGTGGCGTGCGAGGCAGCAGCGACGAGCATGGGTCTACAAGTCACTGGTCTGGATGATGTGAAGGCTTTTGCCTTATCTTGGTCTCATGTAGCACCAGGGTGTATATATCATTACAATCTGATTTGGGGAACACGTGATCTGTACTACAACACGCTGTCCACTTCCACCACATCGTGCACCACCGACTACTCCGACTTCTGCCTGTGCGTCTTAGTACCCGACTGCACACACACCAACGGTGCGACGTCAAACACCGACGCCTGCTTGTGTGGTGGAACGGAATGTACGGCAGCCTCCGGTCTCTTCTGTACAGCATCCACAAACACGTGCAGTCCTTATGCATCATGCACTGTTGGTGATGGTAGTACTGTCAATTCTGATAGTTGTGCTTGTGGTACGAATGATTGCACTGCTGCCACTGGTTTGTTTTGTGAACAAAACACGTGCAGTCCTTATGCATCATGCACTGTTGGTGATGGTAGTTCTGCTAATTCTGATA